>Ga0335072_10010692_pt1 | contig 13192 bp, 11 predicted proteins | sample Lox_Sample_21_FD_206725 | JGI IMG/M metagenome (GOLD analysis project Ga0335072, IMG submission 206725) | Soil microbial communities from Loxahatchee National Wildlife Refuge, Florida, United States - Lox_Sample_2.1 | ecosystem: Environmental > Terrestrial > Soil > Wetlands | place: USA...
CGCCAGCGCCGTGCCGGTCATCGCCCAGTACGGTGACGCGCTGGCCGGCAAGGTCATCATCGACATCTCCAACACCTTCGACGCCGACGCCTCCGGGCTGGTCACCCCCGAAGGCACTTCCGGCGCGCAGGAGATCGCCAGGGCCGTCCCGGCGAGCGCGCAGGTCGTGAAGGCGTTCAACACCGTCTTCGGCCACGTCCTGGCCCAGGGCCGCCCACTGGACGTCCTCATCGCGGGCGACGACGCGCGGGCCAAGGCGAGCGTGTCGGCGTTCATCGAGAGCCTCGGGCTGCGCCCGCTCGACACGGGTGGCCTGGCGATGGCGCACTGGCTGGAAGGGACAGGCCTGCTGATGATGGGCCTGGCCAGCCACGGCGTCGGGTTCAACTTCACCCTCGGGGTCAGCATTCTCAGCTGAGCGCACCCGCACCATCACTTCTCGCGATACATCACTCACAAGGACCAGCAGCATGCATGTTTTCGTCACTGGCGGGACCGGCCATTCCGGTTCGTACATCATTCCCGAGCTCATCGCCGCCGGGCACGAGGTCACCGGCCTGGCCCGGTCGGACAGGGCCGCGGCGGCGGTGTCCGCGCTCGGCGCCAAGGTGCGCCGCGGCGACCTGCGGGATCTCGACGGGCTCAAGGAGGCGGCCGAGGACTCCGACGGCGTCATCCACGTCGCGTACAGGCAAGACCTGCTTGCGTCCGGCGGGATGGACGCCTTGTCCGCCGCGGAGCTGTCGGTCATGCTCGCGTACGGCGAGGCACTGGAGGGAACCGGCAAGCCGCTGGTCGCGGCGGGGAGCATAGGCTCGCCTGGGAACGGGGGAAACCTGGGTCGGCCGGTCACCGAGGAGGACCCCGCCCTTCCCGTCGGCGATGAGCACAAGGGCACCTTGCGGGCTCGTAACGTCGTGGAAGCCACCGTCGTCGGCCTCGCCGAGCGGGGAGTGCGGTCCTCGGTCGTGCGGCTTCCCCCCATCATGCACAGCACCGCCGATGCTCGCTTCCTCCCCGCGCTGATCGCGCTGGCGAAGGAGAAAGGCGCCGCTGGCTACCCCGGGGATGGCGCGAACCTGTGGGGCGCCGTCCACGCCCGCGATGCCGCCTCCGTGTTCCGCCTGGCGCTAGAGAAGGGCCCCGCCGGTAGGTCCTGGCACGCGGTTGAGGACGGGGGCATCGCGTTCCGCGAGATCGCCGAGGCCATTGGCAGCCGCCTGGGCCTGCCCGCCGTGAGCATTCCCCTGGACGAGCTGATGCTGTCGGGATACTTCGGGTTCCTCGCCGCTGTGGTCACACTGGACCTCCCGGCATCCAGCTTCATCACCCGCCGGACCCTCGGCTGGGAACCCGTTCAGCCCAGCCTGCTCGCCGACCTGGACAACGGCCATTACTTCTCCGCCAGCTGACGCCAGGAACCCGAATCGCAACGAGTCCGGCTCGGCGGCCACGACTGGTCCCTTCGCGACTGATGCTGAACACTGGACGTTTGACGTACCCGACCCGCGTCTCCGCATGGGTCCGTAAGCTAGGGCTAGGCGGGTGCGGACGGGGGATCCTTGACCCCATGTCCGATGTAGCTGATCTGCGTGCTGTTCGCGAGGCCGAACTCAAGCCGGCGGCCGAGCTCAGCGTAAGTGATCTTCCCAGCCTTAGCCTGGCGCAGCAGGCGGAGGATGCGCAATGGCCCGGCTGACGGCCTGATCCCGGCATGGCCCTCGTTGCTCAAGCCGCTGGCCTCCAGCAGCGAGGCGAGCTCCGCGGGTCGGACGAACTGGGAGTAGTTGTGCAGGTCGCGTGGCGCCCAGGCCGTGGGACCGAAGTCCTGGGATAGCTTGATCACAACGAGCCTGCTCAAGAATGTGCGGTTGATCGTGTCGTATAGGTAGAGGCCGCCAGGCTTCAGGACGCGCGCAGTCTCGCGCAGGACGTTGGGGACGTCGTTGACATGCTCCAGCACATCAACGCAGCAGGCAATGTCCGCCGAGGCGTCCCGGACTGGGAGTCGCTCGCCGCTTCCCAGCCGGTAGTCGACCGCCAGGCCCGCGGCCCCGGCGTGCGCGCGAGCTGTCTCCAATGACGGCGCCGACGGGTCGACCCCGATGACCCTCGCGCCGAGCCGGGCCAGTTCTTCGGCGAACAACCCTCCGCCACAGCCGATGTCCACCACGGTCTTCCCAGCGGCACCGGCCCCAGATTGCCTGAGCGCCTGCTGAAGGTAGCGCAGCCGCACCGGGTTGAGCGCGGTGCGGATCATGCTCATCGGCTGGTCATCAGCCCACCACATGTCTGTCGGCGAGTCGTAGATATCGTTGCTGGCTGGCACCTGCCTGCCCTCCTCCCGCCGCCACCGCGTGCTACCCCGGCTACCAGCGCCAGTTGCACGGTGCCGGTGTCGTCCACATGCACCACCCGAATGCACATCGAGTCCTGCCCGGCCGTTTGGAGGTCAGACAGGCACTGAGCCGTCTGCTGCGCTGTCTTGGCTGGCTCGGCCAGTGACCTCCTGCCAGTAGCCGAAGACCACCGCGTACTGGGAGGAAAAATCGCGCCGCGAGAGAGTGTTATCTGAGGGTATGACGAGTTCGAACCGGGATCCGCAGCGCCTGGTCACGACCACTCTCTTTGCGCGCCCGCCGCCGATGGTGATGTTCGCGACCTCGGCCCACGGACAGGAAACGGAGCGGAGCACGCCATGAGTGCAGATGCCATGAGGTGAGCACTCAGTAAACCCGAATTTATACGCGAGCTCGTAGTACAGGCAGACCGCAGCTACGATCAGCATGGAAGCGCCCGCCACTCCGGCATCGGAGTGGGAACCGGGCCGAGCAACGGCAGCGACCACGATGAGCGCTAGTCCTGGCACTGCGGATATGACGGTGAGGGCAAAGACGCTGATCTGCTGGCGGCGCGTTGCCGTCATGCGGACGACGGCGATCTCCCCCGTTCTCTCTCGGGCATCACCCGGCACGGCAGCCTCCTCATGACCAGGTCGGCAGGCGATGCAGGTCCGCCTGATCGTACTCCTCCTGCGCAATAGTCGCGAGTCGCTGACGCCCGCGGGCCATGACCCCCACGGCCGAATTGCTTGCCCCGCGCCAGGATAGCTGCGGCCTCCCGCCTCGGCGATGATCACCCCAGCCTTACCACGCGGGCACCTCCTAGCCACAGCGTGCGAGGGCCAGGGACACAACATGGAAGCAGCGCGTACACGCTCCGGTATGAGTCCGCAGGGCCGTCTTCCCGCAGCGTCTCGTGTGTGTAACGGGGGAGGCCTGAGGCCGGACTGATCCGCAGGATGGTGGTGCACGACGGCGGTGTCGTTCCACCGGGATGGGGAGTCATCATGGGAGGCCTCGTGGAAGCAGCGAATGCCAGGCGATCAGTCCCGCGTGCCATCGGGCGTCGGGCCCGGGGCCGGCTGATCGTCATCGGGAGCGTCGTGGCGCTGAGCCTGGCCGGCGTGGCGGCCTCGGTTCCGGCGGCGCCGGCCGCGTTCGCCGCGACCCTCGGCACCCCGGCGATCACCGTGGCGGGGGGAAACTCCGTCATCGCCGCGCAGACCCAGGGAAATGGCCTGGAGTTCTTCTGGAACCAGTACGGCACCAACACCTGGCGCGCCGAGACGGTCGCCGGCGACGGGACGACGTTCTCCTCGCCGTCAATCGCCCAGGATGGCAACAGCGTGGTCATCGCGGCCCGGGGCATCAATAACAGCCTGAACTTCTACTGGCAGTCGATCGGGGGGACGACCTGGAATCCCGAGCAGGTCGCGGGGCCGGGGACGACGTTCTCGGCGCCGTCGCTGACGCCCAACGGGAACGCGGCCAACATCGTCGCGCAGGGGCCCGGCAACAGCCTCGACTACTACTGGCAGACCAACGGAACCGCTCCCTGGCACCCGGAGGTTGTCGCGGGCGGCGGCACGACGTTCTCCGCGCCGTCCATCGCGTCCAACAACACCGGTCCGATCATCGCCGCCGAGGGCGCATCGAACAGCCTGGACTTCTACTGGCAGTACAACGGCAACGCGACCTGGTACCCCGAAGTCGCTGCGGGCGGCGGCACGACGTACTCCCAGCCCGCGATCATCAACAATGCCGCCGGCAACGGGGTCAACATCGCGGCCGAGGGACCCTTCGACTCCCTGTACTTCTACTGGGCGACCAACGGCACCGCGACGTGGCACCTGGAGGACCTGGGCGCAGCCTACGGCACGCCGGCCCTCGTGGCCTGGGGTGACCCGCGCGCACAGGGAGTGGCCATCGTCACGCTCGTACCGTTTGTCGGTAGTTCCACGGTCTGGGCCCTGCAGGAGTACAGCGCGGTGAACGGCAGCACCGCCTGGACGACAACCGGCCCGCTGACATACGCCAGCACGGTGGGGACACCTCAAGCCGTCGCTCCGGTTACCGCGGTCGAGAACAACGGCGACCTGAACATCGCCGGGACCGACAACTCGGGCGGCTGGCTGCTGTTCTACTGGCAGGAAAACCAGGAGGCCATCGGCCAGGCGCCGTGGGGGCCTATCACCGAGGAAAATGCGGGAAGCCTGCAGGGCTGAAGGCACGTCGGGAGCGGGCGGCCCGGGCTGGCCTGCTGGTCAGCTGGCCTCAGGCGGCGGGCCGGACCGTGGTGCCCGGGCCGAGGAGGTGATCTCGGCGGCCTCGGCCCGGGCCGCATCGACCAGTTCTGAAGCCTGTTCCTCTGCGAGCCTCAGCAACTGCTCGATGCGGGCGCCGAGTCCGGCGTAGGAGGCACGCTCCGGGTCCCGCAGCGGTGCGCAGCTGGCCGACAGCTCAGCCTGAAGGGCACGCAGCTGCTCATCCCGCAGCTGCTGCGGCAAGTCGTCGGACAGCTCGCGCAGCACCTGCTCGCGGGCTTGGCCGGCTGCCGCGCAGAGCCGGTCGAGCAGCAGGTCGCTGATCAGCACGCCTGCGATCACCTGACGACTCAAGACCGTGACAGCAGGCGCCTCGGCTGAAGCAGCGGCACGTCGCTTCAGCCTGAACCTGCCCTTTGCGGGTGTCCCACCGATCGCGCTGATCTCCTGCAGGGCCTCATCCAGCGGGGTCCTGGCCTCCCCTGCCGCGCCCAGGATCCGCACCCAGCGCGCAATCATGTCCTGTACCCAGTCCATGACTGCACGCTACTCAGATCCGGGCATTAAGCGCGAGACTTCACCAGCCCAGACCTGGCCCACCCTCCGCGCCGAGTCGGCGATCCGGTCGCCAGATGACCCGGCTATCTGAGCACGCTACGTGATCTACGCTCGTCGGTGCCTTGCGCGCGAGATCCGCTGGTGTGGGCGATCTGTAATGGGAGCGCCGATAACCCGCTGGTCGCGCGTAACTGGGTCAGCTGCTCAGGGAGTCGCTCGTGCTGCCGTTCAGGTGAGCCGGTGATGGATCCAGATGCACGGCTCGCAGTAGACGGCGTAGTCCTGGGCCAGGTCGCAGTGGATCGGGACCAGCGCCTCCGGGACGATCACTGGCCCGGAGGTGTCGAATGGCAGGCCGGTCCATTCCCGCCACCGGGCGACCGGGCCGGCCATCATCATCGCTCGCGGCAAGACGCCGACGATCGTCCCGCCGGCCCTCACGTGCGTCCGCAGCCAGGCGTCGGCCGGAAGGCCGTCGGCCCGGCGCAGGGCCGCGTACTCGGCGATGGGCATTGCCGGCCGCAGGTGCTTCTGGCTGGGCCGCACGGGCGCGACCAGGCTTGGAAACCCGAGGGCGGCCCCGTTCTTCCGCATTGCGCCGAGCATGACCCGCGACAGCCCGCTGCCCCGCAGGTCTTTCCTGACAGAAATCTCCAGCGCCGAGATGAGGTTCCCGCGCCGGCCGGCCAGGCGGTCGAGCGCCGCCGACAGGATCACTCCGTCCCAGCCATCGCCAGGCAGCGAAACGGCCGGATCCTCATCCCAGGTGAAGGGGACGCTGTACGCCTTGGCCGCGAGCTGGCCAGGGTGGTCCCGGTCGATCGCGACCTGGACGAACTCGGGATACATGCCTGCCGGGTCGGCGTAGTACAGCGAGCCAACCGGGTCCTGGTGCATGAACTGCGGCCACGGGTTGAAGTCGCCTAGCAGTCGCGCCAGGTCGGGCCGTTCGGCCACGGTCGCCACCAGCAGGTCCACGCACCACACTCCCTGAGGTCCACGCCGCGCCTGCTGCCGCACTGTAGGCCCCGGACCGGGGATTCCGCCACGAATTTTCGCTGCGCCCGGTTTGCAAGACAGCCAACTGAGTCTGTCATTGGGGTTAAGTGCCCGCCATCACTAGCATCGCGGCATGGTGAACGTGGATGTTGAGGCTGGTGCTGACGACGACGACTTTGGATCGGTGAGGCTGGAAGATGAAGGATGGGGGCTGTGCATCCAGGCCAGGACGCCGGATCTTCTGAAGCTCGCCGGAATCCAGGATACGGACTGGGACCAGCGGCGGACGCTTCAGGTCGGGACCTGCGCCAACACGCTGGTGTGGTGGAGCGAGCGTGACGGCACGGTGTCCATCATCATTGGCGACGACGACGAGGCCTACGACTTCCTTGTACTCGTTCGGCTATCAGCGGTTCGCGAGATCCTGGCTCAACTTGAGCTTCAGCAGTGACTCCAGCCCGGTCTCTCACAGAATTCAGATCGGTCGACGGCCGTTGCCGGTGACGGGATTCGCATCGGCCGCCCGCGGTGCTATCAGTGTGGGATTATTGCCGTATGGCTAGTTTCTGGCCCTTCCAAGACTCGGATGACGAGTCGACGAGCGGTGCCGCCCGGCCGGAACAGCCCAAGCCCCGGCCGCCATCCCCGGCGCGAGCGGGCGAGTCGCCCGTCGTCCCGGCTATTTTCGGTCTCATGGCGATCGCGGCCCTGGTGTTCGCCGGGTTTCTGGCCCACGCGGCCTACAGCGAGCGGACGCGAGCTAACCAGTTCCTGGCCGCGCCTCGGTGCACTGGGAACGCCACGCCGGCCAGCGACTGTGTCGGCTGGGAGACGCGGACGGTCACGCGCGCCGAATCCAGCAAGAGTGGCCTGAACATCGACCTTGATGGCGGAGTACTTCACCTGTGGTACGTGTCCGCTCCCGGGTGGGTCGACGGGCTGGCGGCAGGCGATTCGGTGCCGGTGATGGTATGGGAGGGTTCCGCCCAGGCGCTGCGCGACCCGCAGGGCCAGGTGTTCTACAGCGAGGACTCCGCGCTGCACCAGGGAGACAGCGACATCGGTATAGCCGTCTGCATGTCCGGCTTCGCCCTGTTTGGGATGGGCGGCCTGTTTGTCTCTGCCCCGTGGTTTCGCCGGCCTGGTTCCCGCTCCGTGCCGCTCGCGATCGTCCTGACCGATGCGGGCGTATCCGGTGTCGTCGGCGGCGCCGTCATCCAGGGCGCGAACTCCGTGGATACGGGCGCGATGGTTGGGGTGATTGTTTTCTGCGCCATTGGGGTTGTCGTGGTCGTGCTCATCCTGCTCCGGCGGACGACCCAACTCGCCGCCCACGGCTGATCGGAAGGCCGGCGTCCTCCGATCATCCCCATTGGGCAGAACGGGCTCGCCCCTCAGTCCTGCCAAGCCCCATCGGCGTACCCGGGGCGGGCGGTGAAGTAGGGTGATGTCCGGCAGGTTTCCGGCTGCCTCTGGGTCCGCGGGCAGAGCTTTAAGCTCACCGGCTGTGCATCACCGTCAGACGGCAGGTCTTTCTAGCCCGATGTCGCGGACCCGCGGGCGCTGAGGAAGGACTGCCTTGTCCGATCAGACGCGTGAGCTCCCCGAGCAGCCGAACCTCCGGTTCCTCAAGCTGGAGGCCAAGCGGCGGCTTGCCACAGGCGAGTTCGCTACGTTGCACGATGCCCAGCTAGCAGTGGCCCGCGAGCACGGGTTGTCGAGCTGGGCCGTGCTGAAGGAAACCATCGCCGCCGACCAGGCCGGACCTAACCACGCCCTCGAACAGGTGCGCTGGCTAGTCTCCCGGTTCCGGGACGCCCACACCGCGGCCTGGGTGCGGCCCGCCGACGACGAGGTCCGGGAGCACTTCACCGACGACTTCCTGTCGCTGGCGCCTCCCGGCACGATCATCGACATGCTCACCAGGGTCGCTGAGCCGCTCCGCCAGGACCTGATCGTCATCGACGAGTCCTCGGACCGGACCGTGCGGGCACAGGCCGGGGGACTGCGGCTAGAGGCGTTCGCCGAGGCTGAGCCGCCGCACCGGCTGGTCGCGGCCCAGTTTTACCGGGTGAGCGAGCTCGTCACCGACGAGCGGGTGGCGGCGCCGCCTGCCGTCACCGCTGGCCCGGTGCCGGCCGAGGCGATGGCGATAGCGCGCGAGTCGTTCGCCGAGGTGGGCCTGCCCGGCCTCATCATGGCCGGCGCCGACAGCGGAGGTTCCACGGGTGCCGGGACCCAGGCGTGGAGCCTGGCGCTCGGCTGGGCTGATCTGGACCGGCCGGAACCGCTCGGAGTCGATCACCGGTTCATGACCGGCGCGATCACCCAGGTCGTCACCGCTACCCTGGTGCTGCGACTGGTGGCCGACGGCCGGGTCGAGCTGGACACCCCGGTCAGCCGTTACCTGCGCGCGGTCCGGCTGGCCGACCCGGAGGTCACCGTCCGCGAGCTGCTCAGCCACACCGGCGGGCTAGTGGACGACCCGGTGAACCAGAACCCATTCGGCGCCACGACCACGAGCCTGGCCTCCGTGGTCGGCCCGATCGTGGCCTGCGCCGGGACGCGCGGCAGCGTCCGCCACAGCAACACCGGCTTCGCGGTTCTCGGACAGCTCATCGCCGACGTCACCGGATCTGGCTATGAGGCAGTGGCGGAATCCCTGGTGCTCCGGCCACTCGGCCTGACCGGCTCCTTCTTCCCCGCCAGGTGGCCGGAGCAGGACGTGGCAACCGGCTACCGGCTCGACGACGCCGGCTGCTTCCGGCCGGCCCCGGCACAGATCTGCCTCATCCCCGCTATGGGCGGCCTGTGGGCGACTGCGGCTGACCTGGCCCGCTTCGGTGCCACATGGACGTCGCTGCTCCCAGCCGACCTAGCCGCCGAGGCGCTCAGGCCGACGGAGTCGTCCGGTGGGAGTCCTGGTCCGCGCTCCGGCCTCGGCTGGCCGCTGCGTCCGGACGGAAGCGTGGCTGGCCTGGTCGGCGGCGGCGTCTCCGGCACGGTCACGGCACTGCTCATCGCGCCGGATGCCGGCCGCGCTTGTGTCACGATGATGAGCCGGCTCATCCCCACTGCGGCCGAGGAGGTCAACGCCCGCCTGCTGCACCTGGTGCCCGAGAGCTGAGCCTCGGGGAACGGAGTAAGTCTCTGTCGGCCGGAGGGAAAGGTTCTTCCCTCCGGCCGATGGGTGCACGGCGGCGGTCCTCTCGGTGGCCGTATGGTGATGCCCATGCGCATTGTTATCGCTGGTGGCCACGGTCAGGTCGCGCTACGGCTTGAGCGGTTGCTGCACGCGCGGGGAGACCGGGTCGCGGGCATCATCCGTGACGCGGGGCAGGGGCACGACCTGCTGGCGGCGGGGGCCGAACCGGTTGCCTGCGACCTGGAGTCGGCGTCGGCCGCCGAGATCACCCGCCACCTGGAGGGCGCGGACGCGGCGGTGTTCGCGGCCGGGGCGGGGCCGGGCAGCGGGCAGGCCCGCAAGGACACGGTCGATCGCGCGGCCTGTGCCCTGTTCGCGGATGCGGCCGAGGCGGCCGGGGTGCGGCGCTTCATCGTCGTGTCCGCCATGGGCGTCGACGGCGAGCCGCCCTCGGGCACTGACCCGGTCTTCGCCAGCTACCTGCGGGCCAAGGGCGCGGCCGACGCCGACGTGCGAGGCCGGGCCGGACTTGACTGGACCATCTTGCGGCCAGGCCGGCTGACCGGCGATCCAGGCACCGGCACGGTCGCGCTGGCCACCTCCACCGGACGCGGCGCGGTGCCACGAGACGACGTGGCAGCAGTAATCGCCGCACTGCTCAACGAGCCGCGGACCGCCGGGCGGACGCTCGAGCTGATCAGCGGAGACATGCCAGTGAGCGACGCTGTCGCGAACGCCGCCAGCTGACCCGGGACGTCGGCTGACGCACGGGAAGGTAGCCGAGCCAGACTGCCCGCAGCCCAGCCTGTTACCCAGTTTGGAACCTCAGACGCGATAGCCGCCGTTATGCGCGGCGATGGCGCCGCTGCTCAGTCGCCAAAGGCTGACGAAGAATCACCGGATCTGTGCCCTCATGGCGCAATGCCATTGGTAACTTTCGCCGCGGCGCCGCATGTTCACCCAACCCGAACCGATCCACAGGCAGCTCCAAGGGCCCCAAGTGGAGAAATACCTATAATCAAGCTTTAAGGGATCGTGCTGGGAGTCCGGCCAGCTTGGGGGCAGCGTGACGGAAGAGAAGAAAGAGGAAGGCAAGCCGCCAGAGACGGCGAAGAAGAGCGAACCTCGCCTGTCCGGAAAGCAGGTTGCGGCGGCGATCAGTGTCGCCGCCTCACTGATCGGCGTACTAGCATTCTTCGGGATCGGCAACTTCTCGCAACTGCGGCACGACATCATTCCGGGGCCAGCCCCTTCCGCCATGGTCACCCCGGCCGCCAGCCAGGATTCACCGACCCACGCCGGCAGCGCCGCACCGACGTCAACGACGGACCCGTCGGCCACGTCGAGCCCCGCCGCGTTCAACCCGGCCTCACTCGACAGCGCGCAGACCGACCGGACCCCCTTCACCGCAGCGGCCCTGCTCCCCGTATCCTTCACGGACAGCAACGATGTGCACTACTCACTGATTACCAGCGGACAACAGCCATGCATTAACGCGGCCTACATGACGGCCAATGTCCGGAACCTGCTCACCAGCAGCGGCGGCTGCGAAGCGACGACCGGTGACTACGTGATGACCGGGGACTACCTGGCGGACGGCAGCGGGATCGACTCCGGCAACGAAATCATGATCTCGGTTCAGGTCTTCCCGCTAGCCAATGCCGCCACTGCGCAGCAGATCTACAACACGTTCCCCACCGCAAGCCCCTGGGACTTCGGACTCTGGTGCCCAGCGAGCGGCTCGGGCTCCAGCGACTGCGGCAGCGGATACCCAGCCGCCACCGCACGGTGGTTCATCCAGACCGACCACCGCTACCTCATCGCAGCGACGGCCCTCTATGCGGACTTGTCGGCAGCCTCTGACATCGCTCCCTGGCTCAGGGCCGCAGCAGAGCAGGCCGTCAGCGTAAGCGGGACAGGGAACTACTCCGGCAACCGCTAGAACAGGACGACCGGTGGCTCCCGGGACCAGGTGGCGCGTTACTAACCGGCTTCACGGGCTGCCCAGAGCTCCGCGCGGTGCAGGCATCCGGTCGGCGGGCAGCGCGCTCTCGTCCAGGTTCTCGGCCTTGATGCTGGAGGCCGACAGCGCAGATCTGGCAGAACTGCGCTCATTGACGAGACAACGCTCCCAAGTCGTCGGCCGTGAACAATCGGCGGTCCGCTCACTGGATGACCTGGCCATCGGAGCACGCTAGGGATCGATGCTCGACGGTGCCTTGCGCGCGATATCAGCCGATGTGTACTGGAAGCGATAGCTAGTTCTACCTGATGGAGGGACCTGAATAAGCTTTCTGCCGGACCATGGCTAACTTGATTCAGCCCTTCCATGAGAGGCGGCGTTCTTGATGCTTGATCGCGGGGCAATGGGTGTCGTGCTTACGCTCCGAGCTCCGCTTAGCGAGTCGCTTTCGAAGACATTTACTTCGATCTGAGCGCCCAGGATGAGCTGGAAGATGTCACATAGGGATTGAGTCCAGATAGTTTTCTCGACGTCAGCTCATCAGGTCGTTTGGCAAGCCGGGACCGGCCGAAGTCCTCGGCCGGGGCTAGGTCTATCTACTCGATTATCTAGGAGGCCAGATGGAGGGTGGCCTCCGATCTTACTGCCCTTTTATTGCTCTGCGGTATCTACCGGGCAGAGCATCCTGATAGCTCTGGCGTAACCGGCCTGTTACTTCGATGGCGTACGATGATTTCCTGCCGTTCTAGGCAGGGTACCGAGAATGGACGTTTTATTATGTCTGATATCGATGATATTTTGGCCAACGTCGAGCGGGCTCGTGCCGTCATTAAGGCGGGCGCGAGCACGATGAAGGCGCTGGATAGCTCTGCCTCGGCGATCCAAGACGCTATCGCTGCCGGAGGCGATGTGGCGGCGGCGACCCGGCTTTGGCGGCAGGGGGGGCAGCAGGCGTCGCTGTCCATCGCGTCGCTGGACCGCAGGCGAGCGGAGCTGAGTGCCTGGGCGCCGCTGGCGGAGAAGGTCAGTTCCGCCGGGGCGGACCGCAGCGGCTGGGTTCAGGCTGTCAGCAGCGTAGCAGCTACGAATCCGGCTGGGCTGGCCGTCACGACGGCTGTGACGCTGTTCGATGACTACCTGGAGCGGCGGGTCCACCGGCAGGGTTACGAGAGGCTGAGCCGTTCACTGGGCCAGGGGCTGGCTGGCGTGGACATGACATTGAATGCTCGCCTCGGGCGCCTGGACGCGACCGTTGGCACAGGCCTCGGGCGTCTGGACGCAACTGTCGGGGCCGGCCTCGGGCGCCTGGACCAGACGCTCGGACGCGGACTGGCGGAGGTGTCTCGCACTGTCAGCACTGGCCTGCAACTGCTTGATCGTACGGTGGAAGCGGGTTTCCAGCGGTTGTCGGCCGAGTTCAGCTGGGGCTTGTCGGAGCTCCTGTGGCGAGCGGACCAGCAGGGCGAGGTCGTGGCCCAGATCCGGGACGCGCTCGTCCGGCCGCTGGAGACCCAGTCCCGGGAGTTGCGTGAGCGCGCGATCTACTCCTATGACCAGGGGTGGATGGACGAAGCCCTCCCCGACTTCCTTGACGCGATGGAGAAGAGCCGGATCGACTACGTGGTCGCGCACTACCTGGGAAACATCTACCTTCGCAGGGAAGAGTTCGACAGCGCCGCCGACTGGTTTGGCAGGTCAGCGAAGTGGAGCCGCCCGAAGGAGCCACGTCATGCCGCCATTGCTCTGATGCACCAGGCTCTCGCGTACGCGCTTCGTCCCGCGGCCGACGACGCTGCCAACTGCCGGCAGGCGATTGCCTGCCTGGACGAGGCGCTGTCCCTCGATCCGACCAGCCTTGAGGCGACGTTCCAGCGTGCTCAGTACCTGGCCCGGACCGGCGACTTCGACCAGGCGCTGCCGG
>Ga0335072_10010693_pt1 | contig 13192 bp, 16 predicted proteins | sample Lox_Sample_21_FD_206725 | JGI IMG/M metagenome (GOLD analysis project Ga0335072, IMG submission 206725) | Soil microbial communities from Loxahatchee National Wildlife Refuge, Florida, United States - Lox_Sample_2.1 | ecosystem: Environmental > Terrestrial > Soil > Wetlands | place: USA...
TAGAGAGACCTCAAGGTCTTCTATCAAAGGGTTTGACTCCGCCTGCTCGTTGAATATATTCTCGTCAATGTCCTCGCCAAGCGAGTACTTCAGCTGGTAGAAAAGGCCCCTGATGGTGGTGTGCAGGTTCTCCTCAAGGAACTTGTGACACTTCGCGGCTATCGCAACCGTCTGCATGAAGCGCTTCGCCTGCCCAACGTTGACAAAGTTCCTCTCCTCAGAGTTGCTTCCCAGCGTGAGAATTCCTTTCTTCTCATCGAACCTTACATTTCCTCTTGATCTGGATGTGGTGGTGAACGTAGGTCCCTTGCCCTTCTCGATCTCTTCGAGTATCTCCCCGCCGAACTCCTCAAGCTTCTTCTTAGTGTCCTTGCTCGGCTTTTTATCCTTCAAAAAATCACTTACCGAGAGGCTTCTCGTGCTTCCTGAGTTCGGCCATTATCTCGTTCTTCCTCTTGCTCTGCTTTATTGAGTACTTTATCACATCCGCAAGCGTCCTGGCCGGTATGATCTTTATGCGCTTGAGCCGGTCCTTGCTTATGTATACATCGTCAACATTGCTCGCAGGTATTATCACAGAGCGTATGCCTGCGTTTATCGCAGCCTCGACCTTGCTCGTTACCCCGCCGACGGGAAGTACCTCCCCTCTTACTGACAACGATCCCGTCATCGCCATGGACTGGTCAACGGGCATGCCTTCCATTGCTGATATTATGCTTATCGCAACCGAGATGCTCGCGCTGTCTCCCTCAACGCCAGCGTACGATTGGAGGAACTGGACGTGCATGTCGTAGTTTGCAACATCCCTCCCGATGTGCTTCTTTATTATCGCGCTGACGTTCTTCACCGCCTCGTTGGCTATCTTGCCCAGCTTTCCAGTAGGTATGAACTTTCCTTCGGAGCGCGAGCTTGCCGGCGTCACCTCTGCAACTATCGGCAGGACTATTCCAGCAGATGTTATAGCAGACGATCCCATGACGGCCAGACCGTTGACCTTGCCGATGCTGAATCCCTTTGTTGTGAAGACCCTGTAGTCCTTGGTGTAGTCTATCTCCTGGGTTACGACCTGCGCCTCTATAGAGCTTGCGAGGCTCTTGGCGGCAATCACATCTTCCTTAGTGACGACCTGCTTCTTGTGCTCAACGGCTATGTCGCCCGCAGCGCGTATCAGGCCGCCCAGGTCTCGAAGTATAAGGGTGAGGCGCTTCTTCCTTCCAGCCCTTCTCCTCGCCTCCTCTATTATCTCCTCAACTGCGCCTCTGTCAAAGTGCGGTATCTTCCCATCCTTCTTCACCTCCTGGGCTATGAACTGCACAAGCGATGTCCTGTTAGCATCATTATCCTCCATCGTTGCCTCCATATAGAGCTCGTAGCCATATCCACGTATCCTTGACCTGAGCGCTGGGTGCATGTTCTGTATGTCCTGGAGGTTGCCCGCAGCTACAAGCACAAAGTCAGCTGGCACAGGCTCTGTCTTTACCAGCGCACCGGAGCTCATCTCGCTCTGCCCTGTTATGGGATACTTCTTCTCTTGCAATGATGTGAGGAGGTCCTGTTGGGACTTTGGCTCCAGCCTTGAAACCTCATCTATGAATAGGACACCCTTGTTTGCCTTGTGGACCGCACCGCTCTCAACCCTGAGGTGGGCCGGTGTTCCGAGACCGCCGGTCTGCAACGGATCGTGCTTCACGTCTCCGAAAAGCGCACCAGCCCTGGAACCCGTCGCATCTATGAAGGGCGCGTGGGTGTATCCCGTATTGTCGACTATCAGCTTTGGCTCGTTGTAGTCTGCCATTCCCGGCATGCCCATCCCTCCCCTTCTGGTTATGCTGCTCATGAAGATTATCATCGAGCCGAATATCAGTATTCCAAGGATCAGCGCAGCAAGCACCACAATCTCATAGCCCTGTATGAGGCCGCTCAGCGAGAGGCCGAAGAGGATGATAACTAGCATCAGTATTATCGGCGTTACCACTGACGAGCCCTTGCTCATCCCCATCCTGTTCTTCATTCGCTCCTTTTGCAGTGTGATTCTGCCCTGGCCGTCGCCGTGCTTCTCGCGCGCTTCCGCATTTGGATATGTCTTGACAGCCTTGACGATCGGCATGTTCTCGTCATTTACGTTCTTGTAGACAAGCACGTCCTCAAGGTCGCCAGCAGGCAGCATCTCCGCCATCGCCTGCGCCAGCATAGTCTTTCCGGTACCCGGAGAGCCGATGAGAAGAACATTCCTTCGCTGCTTCGCCGCCTTCTTTATTATCTCTGTGGCGCTCTTCTGCCCTATTACCTGGTCTATGAGTTTGTCGGGAATCTTTATGTCTGCCGTTGTCTTGAATTGCTGCATCGATTATCAAATATAATTTGCAGCTAAACTATAAATATCCGTTTTATTAGTGTCACACTGCGTAAAAATGCTTAAATATTTCAGATTTAGAGTATAGTAAGTGAGTAAGAAATGTTGAGAGATCCTATTGTATTGGAGGGCGCTAGAACAAATAGCGCCGACGACGCGCAACTACTTAAAGGTATAACAAATCCTTCTAACTGCATCATGAAGGCAGCAAAAGCCGAGAGCGAAGGGGATTATCCAACTGCCGTTAAAACTATAGAAGCAGGAATGAGAAGGTTCTCTGCAGATGAAGATAAGCTTGGAGTATATCTTAGTGGATTACTTCAGAGGACGCAGGCAGCCGAGAAGGCAGCAGGAGTTAGAAGAAAATAACTATTTTTACTGTACACACGAACGAAACAGCAAGGTTTTAATATCTGAAGAACGGAATATTCTATAGGTGTCTTATATAAAAGCAAGAGAATTACGGTCTCTGTCTGAAAGCGCTCTTAAAACAAAACTAGGCGAGCTTGAGCTCGAACTGGGAATTGAGAGGAGGAAGATAGCCTCTACAGGAGTGGCCAGCAAGGTCGTAAAGACAAGGGAGATAAGGAGGACGATCGCAAAGATAAACACGGTTCTAAACGAGAAGGGTGCCAAGCGCTAATGCCAGACGTCTGTCCAAAATGCGGTCTTCCAAAGGATATATGCGTATGCTCCGTTCTTGATAGGGAGACGGAAAGCAAGATAAAGGTCTACACAAAGAAGGCGAAGTTCAACAGGATAGTGACGGTTATAGAGGGAATAAACGCAGACGAGTTGGAGAGGACCGAAAAGAATCTCAAGCACGTGCTGGCATGTGGGGGAACCAGCAGGGAAGGAACGATAGAGCTGCAGGGCAACCACAAGGACAACACAAAGAAGGCCCTGATAGGGATGGGCTACAAAGAGGACATAATAGACGTGGTCTGAAGCTACTTAGAAGCTATGAAATTGTAGTAATAAAGTACGCCTTGAATCGTTTTACCATCCACTATCTTATTTTGCTTGATCATCCTTAACACCTCCTTAATTCCCACCTTTTCTACACTTATCATCTCATATTTTTCAAGGTGCTGCTTTTCCTTTTTCAAACCTTCGGCGAGGTAGTAATGGTAGGTTTCAGTGCTTGTTCCCACAGCAGCATATGCCTTGAACAGGAAGGTCAGTTTATTTGCCTTATATCCGGTTTCCTCATGCAGTTCCTCTTCTGCAAGTTTCTTCAGCGAAATTCTGCCTTGCAGGAAACCAGCAGGCAATTCATACAGCCATCTATTTACCGAGTGCCTATACTGTTTTTCCAGCAATATCTTGCCATCTATTACTGCAATCACTACAGCTACCGGTTTGTGTACTATTATCGACGCAGTGTATTCTGCGCCATTTGGCAGCTTAACCCTCTTTTCAACAACATCAAATTTAACAGAGTGATACCTGCGCATCAGATCAAGTATTAATGGCATAAGGCGTTTTTATATTTTCATAATTAAATCAATTCATGGCAATTCTTGGAATAGAGAGCACGGCCCACACCTTCGGTGTAGGTATTTGCTCTAATGGCAAGACACTCGCCAACCAAAAGTCAATGTATCCTATAAAGGACAAGGGAATGATCCCAATAGAGGTTGCAGGCTTCCACCTAAGGAATGCCCCCTCAGTGATAGAAAACGCTCTAAAAGAGGCAGGAGTCGGCATCAAAGACATAGATGCGATAGGCTATACGAAAGGCCCCGGTCTTGGCCCCTGCCTTGAAGTTGGCCAGGTTGCAGCAAAGTTCATCTCAAAAAAGTACAAAATTCCGATCCTTCCAGTAAACCACGCGATAGGCCACATTGAGGTGACCAAGCAAGCTTTCGGCATAAAGGACCCGCTTGTTCTTTACGTTAGCGGGGGCAACTCCCAGATACTCGGCCTTGCGGAAAGGCCTTACAGGCACTACCACGTTTACGGCGAGACATTCGATATAGGGATCGGCAACATGCTTGATAGTTTTGCGAGGGCAGCCGGAATAGTTCCTTCGTGGGGCTCTCAAGTTGCAAAGGTGGCAATGCACGGCAGGTATGTGGAGCTGCCATACACGGTGAAGGGCATGGACTTTACTTTTACAGGCCTTCTTACGGCTGCGACAAAGGCCCTTCAAAAGAACAGCGTGAAGAACGTGGCCTATTCTCTCCAAGAGACATCCTTTGCAATGCTCTGCGAGGCAGCAGAGCGAGCGCTTCTTCTAACAAAGAAGAGAGACCTGATACTCTGCGGCGGAGTTGCGCAGAGTGCACGATTGAAAGAGATGCTCGGCATCATCACAAAGAGCCACAATACCGGATTGTACGTCTCTCCGAATGAACTGAACGCAGACAACGGAGTTATGATTGCCGTTGTTGCCGAAAAGATGTTCAACTCAGGAGAGCGTTACAATGGCAAGCAGCTTACAATAAGCCAAAGGTACCGTGCAGACAGTGTAAAAATAAGTTGGTAATATGCAAATGATAAGCGAAGGGGCGGAAGCGAAGATCTACTCAGGCAAAATGCTAGGAATTGATGTTATAGTCAAGGATAGGATAAAGAAGCCCTACAGGATAGCCGAAATAGACAACCCGCTGAGGCACCAGCGCACCAGAACCGAGGCAAAGATCCTATTTCTCGCGTCCTCCAGCGGGCTGAACGTTCCTAGCGTTCTTCTCATAGGAAGGACCACGCTTACAATAAAAAAGATAGATGGAATTGCGCTGCACAAAATAATTGATGAGAATACCCTTCCACCAAAAAAACTAAAGAAGATAATCTCATCTGCGGGAACATATGCTGCAATGCTGCACGACCTTGACATATCGCACGGCGACCTCACCCCGGCAAACATGATGGTCGACAAAAGGGGAGGGCTTTGGATAATAGATTTCGGGCTTGCAGAAATGACCCCATCGATAGAGGAGAAGGCGCTGGACCTTCTACTCATGAAAAGATCAATTTCAGGAGCAATGTTCAATGCATTCCTGGATGGGTACAAGAAAAAAAGCAAGCGCTGTGCCGAAATTCTCCCAAGGCTTAACGAAATAGAACGCCGCGGAAGGTACCAGACAAGAACCCTTCTTACCGGCTAGAATCTCCCTATGTTAGAGTACTGCATGGGCTGAGGAACGTCAGTTGTTTCTACCGTTTGGACATTCTCCTTCCAGATCCTCTGCCTCCTTGACAATATCAACGTTACCAGGCCCAAGAGCGGAAGCCCTCCCATGAGCACGAGATAAGGAAGGTGGGTGTTATACGGCGAGACGTAAGTGAAGAAGACAAACGACAAACTCCCGACCACCACCCCGGCCAAATATCCTCTCTTGGTCTGCATGAATATCAGTATCGCGGCGATGAACTCGAGCAGCACAATGATCAGGCCTATGATCAGGGTGAAGTATGCGACGTCGAACGTGCTGACAAAGTTTGCCTGTATGAAGTTGAACAGCCCCGCATTTATCGCTGTTGCGCCGGTCGTCAGCAGCGATCTGTTCAGGAAGTACACGTAGACGAAAACCGGAAGTATGAACGCACTCGCTGACACAAGGTTGAGCTTGCTGTAGCCGAACGCCTCTCTTGGCAGCTCGCGGATAGCAGCGCTGTCTATATCCTCAAGGCAGTAGTACTTGTTGTTGTATTCCGATGTGTCTTCATAGCAGAAAGCCCTGTGGCAGGTGTTGCAGACCGCGAAAGCCGGCCTCCACGGGTGCCACTCACAGTACATTCCTACAGCCTGGTCTTTCTGCTGCTCCTCAAACGCGTTCTTGTAAACCTTCTTGCCCTGTGCCTGGCCTTCCGGAGCCTGCGGCCTCGTCCTCTCTGGCGTGGCTCCCCTCCCCTGAGCTGCCGGCTGCTGTTCGGCCTTTGCCTGCACGGCAGGCTGCGCTACGGGTTGTGCAATCTCCTCTTTCTGAACTGGTGCAGGCTCTGGCTGGGGCTGCTCTTGCGCGGGCTTCTCTCCCTTCGCCCGCATCTTGAAGATGAGCAGGTCATCCTTGTTTACCATGGGTTAGAACCTTTTGGAACGTTCTATAGCCTGGCGCTTCTTCTTCTCGAAGATTCCCCTGTGCTTTGCACAGCTTATGCAGTACTGCACCTTCATTCGCTCGAAGAACCTTACGTCGTTAGCAGTCTTTAGATCCGTGCTGAACCTCACCGCCTTTTCATCTATGACGGCCTTGTTCCTTGGCACCTTCCTACCGCATGACTCGCAGACTACCAGTGTATCGCTACCTCTCAAAATGGCACCTCTCTATCTATTCTATCACAAAGCTTAATAACCATTTCAGCCATTTTTATTATTTGGGGGTTGAATGAGGATATATGTAGCCGCCGAGAAGAAAGGGCTGGACGTGAGCCTTGCAAACATGATAAACAGGAGCGGCCACAATTGCATAATCTGCGATGACGAGTCAACCGAATACAAGGATCTCATCAAGGATATCCGCAACTACTACAGCAGCTACGACCTATCGATACTGATATCCGCAAGCCCACAGGACGCCTGCATAGAGGCGAACAGGATAGCAGGCATTAGGGCGGTGGTCTGCAAGGACGCCGAGGACGCATCATCGGCAATGTCTGCAAAGTCAAACCTTATCGTAATAGATGCCGAGAAGTTCCGCACAGGAGATACAAAAGGCATAATGAAGAGCATATTCGACTCATCCGGAAAGCCAAGGCAGCAGACCCTGGAACCCCAGATGGCGCAAGAGCCGCAAAGGAGGCAGCAGCCTTCTACTGGAGGAACCCTCGGTTCGCTAAAGAATGCTTTCGGCATGGGCAACGCACCGCAAGACAAACCTATGCAAAAGCAGGCCCCGGTGCAACAGCCAAAGAAGGTGCAGCCTGTACAGAAGCAGCAGCCCCAGCAGGCACCAAAGAAAAAGGGCAAGAGCGGCGGCTTCTTCGACTCATTAAAGGACACCTTTGGTGTTGAATGATGGTATCGGAGTTTGACAGCACGATAAAGACCTCTATTTCTGCGATAAGGATCTCTGTAGCAAGGATTCTAAGCAAGAAGATGTCACAGCAGCAGATCGCAAAGAAGCTGGGTATAACACAGGCAGCGGTAAACAAATACCTCAATGGCAAGCACCCAAAGCCGGTTGTCAACCTTATCTCATTTATAAAAAGAAAGAAGATAGACAAAACGATAGCGACCATGGTGCTATCAGGAAAAGGGATAAGGAAGATAAATGAGAGCATAGACAGAGCGGTATCAACCATCTACACCTCTAGAAGGAAATGACTACTTCCTGCTCTTGAACATCAGTATCTCGCTGCCAGCATTTTCTATTTGGATGCGCGCGGTGTCCTGTTTCTTCCTGAAGCCAGAGAGGACAGCCTCCGCGAACCTAAGCCGCCTGGTGCTATCATATATCCTCTTCATTGTATCGAAGTAGCTCTCGGCAAGTTTCAGTCTGTTCTTCCTCAGCGCCTCAAGGATCTCCCTTTTCAATTCTCCCTCAACATCCATCAGTCCCATAAGGTACGCTTCGTTATCAATGTCCAAGGATTCTGCTGTTGGTATCTCCTTTCCAGATTTAATGTTCTGGAAAATTACAGCCTCTGCATATTCCTGGTAAGCCTGCATTGTGTTGTACTTGAAATTCTTGTCCATCTTCGAGAGGCGCTTCGCCTTGGCCTTCATATCGGTTATCTTTTTTGATGCAACGGCGTTGTCTTCGTTGTGCAGCATCGTTATCGCCTGGCCCGCATCCCTTATTATCTCTCTCGATATCTGCATAACAGAGTCGAAGTCGTTCTGCTTCTGTGTCAGATATTTTGAGATGTTTTCAATATCGTTGTCGAGACCTTTCATACAATCACTTGCCCGATGTTCTTGCCGTGTGGAATAGGTACTGTTGTGCATATCCTCTATAATTACCCCACTCCTCTTCAGCGAAATCCATTATCTCCTTCATCTTTTTCTTCTTTCCCTTGAAGTACAGCTTCTCCATCGAACGCTTTACATGAACGTCTATCGGAAACGCCTCAAGGTTTCCGTATCCCATCAAGGCGATGCAGTCCGCAACCTTTTCTCCCACGCCTTTTATCTCCATAAGCCTCTCCTTCAACTTTACGTAATTATTTGAAGGCAGTTTGTGCAGGTCCATATTATGCGCGCAGTATTCTGCAGCCTCTTTAATGTACTTGTCTCTGAAGCCAGCGCCGCAATCTGTAAAGTCTTTCACCGTCGCTTTTAGCAGGTCGCCGCTCTGTGGAAAGGCCTTTGCAACAGCCACTCCTCTAGAGTCTGTTATGTCGATACCAAATTTCTTTATGATGTTTTTTGTTATCAGCCTTATTCTCTTTACGTTGTTGAACTGTGACAGTATAAAGACCATGGTCGTCTCCCACGGGTCGTTGACCGTAAGCCTCATCCCTTTGTACGATTCTATCGCCTTCTTCATGTTGCTGTCTGTTGATATCTTCTTGTAGATCTTCTGCATGTCGTCATCAAGCCTGAACCTTTTTTTCACGTCTTCGCTTGCGAGCGCACTGTTAGAACTCATCACATGAAGATTACCTTTGTCGGTCTCGCCGGAGTGCATCATGTTTATTATCGTCGAATTATGCGGATACACTATTGTATTGCTCATCTCGTTGTAGTCTGCGTAGAATGTGAGCGGCTGAGCGCTCTCAAAAGTGTGCTTTAGGCTGAATGTCGACACCGGAATGCTTGGCACACCCTCCAATTAATCACCGATATACGCTTTGCTGAAGAAAGCTGGAAGCTCTTCTATCTTCAAACGCGATTGTGATTTGTCATCCCTTTTTCTTACTGTTACTGTGTTGTATTCTGGCGCACCCTTTTCAACGCTTTTGTAGTCTACAGTTATGCAGAAAGGCGTCCCGACATCATCCATACGCGCGTACCTCCTTCCTATCGAACCGGAGTAGTCTGTGACAACCTTGAACCTGTATTTCAGCATGGAGTATATCTCGTTTGTTTTCTCGTCAAGTTTCTCGTCTTTCTGCAATGGGAATATCGCAACCTGGTACGGCACAAGGAACCTTGGCAGCATCAGCACGTTCCTCTCCCCATCCTTTTTGTAAAATACGTCGACAAGCATCCAGACATTCCTGTCAACGCCAAAGCTGAGCTCCAGAACGTTCGGCGTTATCCTCTTTCCATCCACTACAACAGAAAGGTCTTGGTTAGACCCTTTCGAATGCGACTTTAGATCGTAATCGCCCCTGTAATGGATTCCACCGACCTCCTTGAACCCTCCCCAGCTTTCCACATCTACCTCTATGTCCATATGTACCTTGTTGTAGAATGCCTTTTCGTCTCCGCCCTTTTCGAAGAACCTGAATCTCTCTTTTGGAATGCCTATTAGCTCTGTGTAGAAAACATCAACAAGCGCCATATGGTACGCGTAGAAAGCAGGAATGTCGTAATGCTTGCAGAGGTCCTCTACAGTTATGCTCTGCGACTTCTTGTCCTTGTAAGTAACTACATTCATCTTTCTCTTTGCAAATTTCTTAGTGTCAAGCGTCCAATTCTCAGGGTCAAAGAAGATCTGCAGCTCTGCCTGTATCAGCTCCCTCATCCTGTAGAGTCCCTGCCTTGGCGATATCTCGTTCCTGTAAGCCTTTCCTATTATCGCGAGTCCAAAAGGCAGCGATTTCCTCAACACGTTGAACTCCTGGAAGAAGTTCAGGTATGTTGACTGTGCTGTCTCCGGCCTAAGATATCCCTTATCTGACTTGTCTGGCCCCAAACCTACATCTATCATCATGTTGAACGGCTTTGCTTTTGAAAGGGTGCCTTTGTCCTTTGGGCACTTTATATCGTGCTTCTTTACGAGTCCGTCGATCTCCTCTGCAGATGCACCCTCTGATACATTGACCTTGTTTTCAGACAGAAGCACGTCGGCCCTGTAGTATGTCTTGCACTTCGTGCACGATATCAGCACATCGTTGAACCTTGCAGCGTGGCCCGACGCAACAAGCGGCCTTTCTGGAAGTATGTTTGATCCTTCAATCAGGTGATACTCTTCCTCAGAATTTACAAAGTAAGAGAGCCACGCGTCTTCGAACCTTCTTTTGAGCAGCGCGCCAAGGTGTCCATAGTCAAACAGGCCAGCCGCTCCTCCGTATATCTCTGCGCTCTGCCAGAACAATCCCTTGCTCTTAGCGTATGAAAGAAGCTCTTCGATCTTCATAAATTTCCACTTGAGAGTATTGAGTTCTGCAGATATAAAAAGATAGTGCAGCTCACTTCGGCTTCAATACGTACATGCAGTATTTGTCAATGTCGATGTACTTGCTGCAGAATGCGCGCACACCATCAAGCCCCACCTTCATCACCAAATTTGGCATCCTCTCCGGCAGGCTGGCGTCCCCCTCCGTCATCTCCGCGCTTGACATGAGGACCGCCATGTCGAGGGACCTCTCCCTCACGGTTGTGTATCCTATCCTCAGCTCATTCTTCACAACATCGAGCTCTTTCTTCTCAATTTCTCCCTTCTGGAGCTTATCGAACTCCTTAAGTATCACCGATTTGGTCTCCGCAAGCTTGTTCTGCACAACTCCCGCTTCTGCGCCTATGAACCCGAATGTGGAATAGGTAAGCACCCTCCCGTATGGTTCGTATGAGAGGCCGCGCTTCTCCCTAACCTCTTCAAACAACCTGTGCTGCAATACCTTCTCCACAACAACAGAGGCAAGGTACTCGTCCATGTGCGATTTTCTGAACTCTGGGCTCTTGAATCCGATGCCTATCCTGGTCTGCTTTACACCGCTCCTTGTTATCACAACCGATCTCTTCTCCTGTTTCTCTCTGGCAGGGTATCTATTCAAAGGCTTGGCATGCCTTCTGAAACTTCCGAGGTACTTCTTGGCATAAGCAACGCTATCCTTCACGCTTACGCCACCGTATATCGACAGCACCATGTTGGACGGCGCGTAATAACTCTTGTAAACTCTCATCAGGTCGCTCCTTTTCATCGAGCCTGTCATGGCTCTGCTCTCATTTGAAGAATTCTTTGCAGGGTGACTCTTGAAAAGAACCTTCGGAAGGTAGCCGTTCTGCATGTCTGATGACGCAGGGTTATCGTGGAACATCAAGATCTCGTTTATTATTGGGCCCTTTTCCATATGGAATTCCTTCTCGGGGAGGGTCGAGTTCCTTATCATGTCAGAGAGCATGTCCATTCCCTGTTTGAAGTAGCCTTTGTAAGCGCGCATTATGTAGGTCGTCGATTCCTCATCTGTAAAGGCATTCTTGTCTATCCCAAGCGCCTTTGTCATCTCCTCTATCTGCTTCCACGTCCTTCTCTTTGTCCCCTTGAAGAGCATGTGCTCCAGGAAGTGAGATATGCCGACCTTGTTGTCGGGGTCGTCGACAAACCCATACTTCACCCCAAGAGCAATACCAACCGTCTGCAATGCAGGAACAGAACAGGCAATGACCTTCATGCCGTTGTCCAATGTCTCAACATGGGTCTGCATGCATGCTTTTCGGTTTAGGCATTATTAAGCATTAGGTTTTCAGCCCCAGCGCACCGTGTACACAAGAGTGCGCCCGTTAACTGCGGCACGCACACGTGCAGGGTCTACATATGTGGCGAATGCGGCTGCAGCCTCTGGCGAAAGATGTGGGCGCGCCCCATACCCGCGAGGATGTGCAACGCCGAGAACAGGCGGAACTCCGCGCAAGGCAGGATCATTAGAAGGAGGGGTTGTTTCAAGCTTTTCGGCTTTTTTATCTGTTTCAGAATCAGTTCGGGCACGGCCTCTTCTAAATCCTTTCAGTTCCTCTTCCGGTTTGTCAAGCACACGACGAGTCGTTTTTATCGCCTAATCATAGTGTGGGAAAGCTAATTTGGGGTGGTATCACGGCCACTATGTCTAACCTAACTGTAGATCTATTCAGCTCTCCCCTTGAATTAATATAATCAAGATAATGCTGGTTTGGGTCTGGCCTTTCAAAAAGAGCCGGCCTGGAATCATCAGACATCTGCGCTCTCATAATTTCGCGATATTCCTGCCTTCTGAGTGCCGGAATCCTGCTTACCGTATGCTCTACCACAAGGTTTTCATGTCGTTGAACCATTTTGTCGCCTTTCTTATGCGAAAAACACTACAATTGAAAGATATATATTCTTTCCGTTCAGAAGTTCCAATGCTTTTTATTGGTTGATGTGCAAATACTAGTGATATCCTATGCCTAAAAGGGACTTTGAGGAGCTAAGAGAGAGGATGCTCAAGAGCGCGAAGCAGGGAATAACCGACGCGTACAAGAGCGAGGAGTACGCGCTCATGCAGGCTGTCAACGCGCAGATAGAGACATCGAGGTCGTACAACCTTGCTTTTGAACGACTTAGCGAATGGTACGGCATATACTACCCGGAAGTGAGGATAGCAAGCCCGGTGACCCTGGCAAAGCTGGCTCTCGTTCTAAATACGAGCGGAATTGACAAGAGGGAAATAGAAGAGGCCGTTGGCGACGCAGAGAAGGCGGAGGAGGTCTATGCAAAGGCTCAGAAGACCATTGGAAGGCCCATGGAGGGGGACGAGTCCAAGGCGGTTATGGGCTTCTCGAAGATGGTGATTGCTCTTTCGACATCCTTGGAGGAGCTTGACGCTTACATAAAGCTTGCGGCAAAGAGGATACTTCCCAACACAACGTATCTGACAGACCACATGATTGCTGCTGAATTGCTCAGCAGGGCAGGCTCCATGGAAAGGCTTGCAACCATGCCTGCAGGAACGGTGCAGCTTCTGGGAGCAGAGAAGGCGCTCTTCAAGCACATAAAGTTCGGGAGCCGCCCTCCAAAGTATGGCATATTGTTCAAACTGCCGGAA
>Ga0335072_10010694_pt1 | contig 13190 bp, 10 predicted proteins | sample Lox_Sample_21_FD_206725 | JGI IMG/M metagenome (GOLD analysis project Ga0335072, IMG submission 206725) | Soil microbial communities from Loxahatchee National Wildlife Refuge, Florida, United States - Lox_Sample_2.1 | ecosystem: Environmental > Terrestrial > Soil > Wetlands | place: USA...
TACGCACGGCGCGTTGGCTGTTTCCGCTGTACATGTTGCTGATCGCGCTGCCGATCCTGCCGCTGGCGAAGCTGGGCGATGCATGGCTGGCGCCCAGCGGCGTGCCTTCCGATCTTTACGTGCTGGCCTTGCCGTTGGCGCGCAATCAGCACGGGCTGGCGCTGGTGGCGTTTCTCGGCGGCTTGAGCGCGGCCACCAGCATGGTGGTGGTGGCGACGCTGGCCTTGAGCCTGATGGTGGTGAACCACTTTATTGCACCGTTGCGCGTACGTGCCGGCTGGGGACGCGATGAGCAGGGCGATCTGCGCGGCGAGGTCTTGAACCAGCGCCGCGCCGCGATTCTTGCCGTGATCCTGCTGGCGTGGGCATACAGCCGTTTGCTGGCGCGCAACGATGTACTGGCGGATATCGGTGCGCTTTCGTTCTCCGCGCTGGCCGGGCTGGCGCCGGCCTTGCTCGCAGCGGTGTATCGCCCGCAGCTCGGGCCGCGTGCGGTGGCGTGGGGTTTGGCGATCGGCACGCTGGTCTGGTTGTACGTGTTGTTGCCGGCGGGTATCGCGCATCCGCCGGCTTGGCTGCAGCAAGGGCCATTCGGCTTGCGCTGGCTGACGCCCGACGGTTTCCTGGGGCTGGATGATTGGAGCCGCCTCGGACGCGCCGTGGTGCTGAGCCTGGTCGCGAACGTGCTGGTCATGCTGGCGGTAGCCAATACGCGTTATGGCCGTCGTCGCTGGCGGCCGGGGATCAGCAATGTCACCGTGGCGGAATTGCGCGCGCTGGCGGAGCGCTTTCTGCCGGCCGAACGCGTGGAGCGCGTGTTTGCCGGCACCGCCACGCAAGCCCGCGCGGGCAATGCGCGCGTGGCGGAAGTGGAGCATGAATTGGCGGCGGTGATCGGCGCGGCCTCCGCGCGGCTGTTGCTGGAAGTGGTGCATCGCCAGGGACGGGCCGAGTTCGACACGGTGGCGGCGATCGTCGGCGAAGCGGCGCAGGATCTGCATTTCAGCCAGCGCGTGCTGGAAGCTGCGTTGGAAAACATGAGCCAAGGCATCTGCGTGGTGGATTCGGAGTTGCGGCTGGTGGCCTGGAATGGCCGTTACGCCACGCTCTTCGGTTATCCGCCCGAATTGCTGCAGGTGGGGCGGCCGGTGGCGGACCTGATCCACCGCAATATCGCCGCCGGCATCATCGGCCCGGGCGACGTGGAAGGGCGCGTGCGGCGACGGCTGGCGCATATGCGTGCCGGCACGGAACTCATTTCCGAGCGGCGCTTTCCCGATGGCACGGTGGTGGAGATACGCGGGCATCCCATGCCCGGCGGCGGTTACGTGGCAACCTTTACCGACGTCACTGTATTCCGCGAAACCGCGCACGAATTGATGCTTGCCAATGAAACGCTGGAGTTGCGCGTAGCCGAACGCACGCGCGAACTGGCGCAAGCAAACGAAGCGAAAAGCCACTTCCTCGCCGCGGTGAGTCACGACCTGATGCAACCCTTGCATGCTGCGCAACTGTTTGCGCATGCCTTGGGCGAGCGTGGTTACGACGCGGCCAACGCGCGGCATCTCAACGATTCGCTGGCGGCGACGGAGGGCTTGCTGGCTGGCTTGCTCGATATCGCGCGCCTGGAAGGCGGGCGCCTGCAGCCGCAGCCGCGCGATTTTCCGTTGGCGGAAGTGTGGGAGCCGTTGGCGGCGGAATGCCGTGCCTTGGCGCGTGATCGCGGTGTGCGTCTGAGCGTGGTCGACAGCCGTGCCTGGGTGCATTCCGACCCGCTGCTGTTGCGGCGCGTGTTGCAGAATTTTTTGTCGAACGCATTGCGTTACAGCGAACGCAAACGTGTCGTGCTGGGCGTGCGTCGTCGCGCGCAGGGTTTGCGGCTGGAAGTGTGGGATACCGGGCCGGGCATCGTCGAAGCAGAACGCGGCCTGATCTTCGAGCAGTTCCGCCGCGGCAGCACGGCGGGCGGGCAGGGGCTGGGGCTGGGTTTGTCGATTGCGCAGCGGATGGCGGCGCTGTTGGAACATCCGCTCGGCCTGCGTTCGTGGCCGGGGCGTGGCAGCGTGTTTTACGTGGACGTGCCGTGTGCCACCACGGCGTATCACGCCACGGCACCGACCGCAGCAGAGGTGCTGCCGTTACCTGCAGGACGCGCGCTGATTCTGGATAACGAACCGGCGGCGCTCGCCGCGCTGGGTGCGCTGTTGCATAGCTGGGGTTGGGAGGTGCATGCCGCCGCGCACGCTGGACAAGCGTTGGCGACGTCCTGGCGGCCGGATTTGTGCGTGCTTGATTACCATCTCGACCGCGGGCAGACCGGATGGGACGTGCTGACGCATCTGCGTCGCGATTATCCGGATGTGCCGGCGGTGATGCTGACGGCCGATCGGGATGGCGAATTGCGGCAGCGTTTGCTCGATGCCGGCGTGATGGTGTTGCACAAGCCGCTGAAGCCATTGGCGATGCGGCAGGTGCTGCAGAAGGTGATGGCGGGGCGCGAGATCGCTTCCAGCTAGCCGTATCGCCGCGCATGCTCGCGTAGGTTGGCGGTGAGCGCATGCGAACCCCACCGTTGCTATGCAGAGCGCAATGTTGGGGTTCGGCGTTGCCTCACCGCCAACCTACGAGGGATCGTGTCATAAGCGTGAGGATGAGCTATGCGCTCATGGGCGCAGATCCAGCCCCTGGCTCACCCAGATCCAGCATGTGCAACAACACACCCGCCTGCGTGCGATTGCGCACTCCCAACTTTTCAAAAATCGCCGTGGCGTGCGCCTTTACCGTGCGCTCCTGGATGCCCAGGCGATCGGCAATCTGCTTGTTGAGCAAGCCTTCGCCGAGCAAGGCCAGCACGCGGTATTGCTGCTCGGTCAGGCGCGCCAGCCGGGCGGCGAGATCGGCGTCGGCAGGATGGCTCGGCAATGCGGCAACGCTGCGCGCCAAGGCGGCCGGCAGCCAGTTGCCGCAGTTCAACACGGCGTGCACGGCTTCGCTGATTTCACTTGGGTTGGAGCTCTTCGGGATGAAACCCGCGGCGCCGTGGTCGAGCACACGCCGCACCACGCGCGGCTCATCGTGCGCGGACACCACCAGTACCGCCACCGCCGGATATTGCCCGCGCAAGGCGGCAAGGCCGGAGAGTCCCTGGCTGCCCGGCATGTGCAGGTCCAGCAGCACCAGGTCGATATCCGGATCGGTCGCCAGCGCATCGAGCACGCCTTGCAGATCGCAGGCTTCGCACACGCTGCAGTCGTCCAGGTGCTCGCTGGCTGCCTGGCGTAGTGCGGCGCGGAACAGGGGATGGTCGTCGGCGATAAGCAGTCGCGGCATGACGCGGACCATAGCGGTGGCGGGCAGTCACGTCGAGATGCAAAGCGTCATGTTGTACTTTCGTACGATGGCCGGCGGACACAGGCTTGCTATGGTGAGCGGATGAACATCCGGAAACCTATGGCAGGTATTGCCGCGCTGGCCCTGTTTGCCTGTGTGGCGCAGGCGTTTGCGACGGAGCCTTCGATGCAGCAAGCGATCGATTTCGTGCAGGGCGAGGTGAGTGTCACCACGCATCGCGACCATGACGACTTGCTCAGCGCCGGGCTCGGCCTGGAAGGTTTGAAGGGGCCGCCCGCCCCGTTTGCAAACCCGGCGCAACCCACCGCGCAGGCATTGCGCCGGCGCGCGATCCAGACGAGCTGGAAAGGTATTGCCGATCTTGGTCCGCTGGGTGGCTACGGTACGATCTACGGTGTGGTGCCCGATGTGCCGGGGCGCGAATACCAGGCGTTTGCCAAACTTCCCGGCGCCCATCAGCCGCATCGCGTATTGGTGCAAGTACCGGATCACTTCGACCAGGCGCATCGTTGCCTGGTGGTGACGGCGTCGTCCGGTTCGCGTGGCGTTTATGGCGCCATTGCGCTGGCCGGCGCGTGGGGCCTGCCGCGCGGTTGCGCGGTGGCTTATACCGACAAAGGCACCGGCTCCGGCTATTTCGATTATGCCGACGACAGTGGTGTTGCTTTAAATGGCGAACGCGCAAAGCGCGGCACGGCCATGCTGGAGTTCGAGCCGGCCGCGACGAAGGGGGAGGGCATCGCCTTCAAGCATGCGCATTCGGGCGACAACCCGGAGGCCGATTGGGGACGCGACGTCTTGCAGGCCGCGCAGTTCGGTCTGGCGATGCTGGATCGCGCGTTTCCGGAGCAGGCGCCGTTTACGCCGCAGAACACCCGGATTATCGCCACCGGCCTTTCCAATGGCGGCGGCGCCGTGCTGCAAGCGGCGGGACTGGATGACCAGCACATGCTCGCCGGTGTCGTGGCGCTTGAGCCGAACGTGCATACGCCGAACCATGGCCGCGCGCTGTATGACTACACGACCGAAGCGGCGACGTGGCTGCCGTGTGCGTTGACCGATGCGCGCTTTGCATCGACGCCTTTTGCGCGTGATGCCAAGAGTGCGCAACATGCTGCATGGCTGGCGCGTTGTGCGAGCCTGCACGCGCAAGGCGTGTTGAAGGGCGGTACGCCCGAGCAGCAAGCGGCCGAAGCCTATGCGTATCTGCGCAGTACCGGCTGGACCGACCAGGCCATGGCCACCGCGGCATCTTCCACCGTGCTGGATTTGTGGCGCGTGATCGGCGCGGCCTATGCATCGGCCTATCTGCGCCGTGGCGCCAACGACATGCCGTGCGGCTATCACTACGCCGCTATTGTCAACGGCAAGCCGGGCGTGGCCGACGAAGCGACGCGCGCAAGCTGGTGGGCGGATGGCTCCGGCATTCCGCCCGGCAACGGCATCGGCTTGTTCGGTGGCGTCGACGAAAGCGCCGATCCGCAGCTGGCCGGCATCGCCTGCCTGCGCAAACTTTGGACCGGCCATGATGCCGATGCGCAGGCCTTGCATGCCTCGGTGCAGGCGCTGGCGGTGAAGCTGCCGCGCAAGGATTTGCCGATGTGGGTGCTGCATGGCGCAAGCGACGGCCTGCTGCCGACCGCATTCACCTCCGAACCGTATGTGGCATGGCTGCGCGCCGAGGGCCGGCAGCCGCTGTATTGGAAGCTGCCGCATGCGCAACATTTCGATGCGTTCCTGGCCTTGCCCGGTTTCGGCGACCAGCATTTGCCGCTGTTGCCGTATGGCTATGCGGCGCTGGATCGCTTGTGGGCGCATTTGTTCCAGCAACAGCCCTGGCCGGCGGAGCTACCGACGCCGGCAGGTACGGCGCGCGGGGCCGGTGCGTTGCAGAAGAGCATGCTTGGTTTGTGATATTGCGCAGGGATGATATTTACATGGCGGCTCGTGATTCCGGCGAAGGCCGGAATCCATCATGAGCGTACCGCGCAGATCACACGTCAGCTATGTGGCTTGAGCGCTTCGCGTTTGTCGCCCAACATCAGGGCAGCCTACGGATACCTGGCCAGCTCATCCAGCCGTTGTTCCATTGTCTTCAGCAGGCATGATGCATCTGCGCCGCAGGCATCGCGTTTGTGCAGCCATGCATGTTGTTCGGCGACAAATTTTGCGGGGCTGTCATCGGTGTCCTTGATATCGTCGCGCGCAACTTTGTAGGACCAGGCCACGCTGCGGTCGAACGAAGCGAGGTGCAGCGAGCGGCAGATGGGGGAGTCTGCCTTGGCGCAATCGAACGACGGTTGCGGTTTTGCATCTGCAGGCAGGCGATCGAGAACCAGGATGGTTTCGTCGCCCCAGCGCAAGATCAGCTGTCCACCGGGAGCGAGATACATCCATGCTCCTTTGACGCCATCACCCACGCCCAGGTCGCTCTGCCACAACCCGTCCTGGCAGCGGATGCTGACGACGTCCACCTGCTGGTTCGGTTCGGCCGGCAATTTGTATGCTTCCGGCGAGGGCTGGGCATCGGGGGCGTCGCCGTAGCCGTGCGCCAGGCTGCCGCTCATCAGTTTCTGCAATGACATGCGCGCAACGCTGGCTTGCGGCGCATCGCATTCATCGGTGTCGTTGCCATATGACGTGTCGTCGGTGATTTGCTGGTTGGAGAAATGGAAGATGCGCCAGCGTAGCCGCCCATCATTCCAATGGTAGTTTTCGCTGGACGATACGAAGCTGTTGATGTGCACCTCGGCCACTTGCCATTGGCCGATGAGTGCCGCGGGAAGGTGGCAGCGGCACAAGGAAGGATGGCCATGCTCGCAAGCATCCATGGCAACAAGCGCAAGTGGCTGAATGTTATGCCAAAGAGCGTGCCCGCCATGCCGATGGCCCTGCTTTTGTCAGAGTGAGATGGGGTGGCCGTCTTTTTCATATTTGCCTTGCAGGAGGAGCGTTACCTCATCCGATCGGCGCGGGTTAAAGTCGGACTCACCGGAGCGGTTGGCAGCCCGAATGGCCTTCATTGCATCATTCGAGATCGGCAGGGCCGTAGCCTTGCGCTCAGGGCATCTGTGGCGGGTGGAACGGCGCATCGGTGGTGAACAGTGACGGAGCGGCCTGCCAAGGAATCATCGACGGCGCGGTATCGGCCAGCATGGGAAAAGGCTTGCGGTAGTTCGCCATATTTCCCCCCTTGTTTTATCCACGGCGATGAATCATGGGATGGCCAAGCATAGTGTTCGGCGCCCGTTTCAGGCAGTGGCGGCAGGCGGCTGGGTGGCTGGCGCAGGGCGGGAGTCCGGTTTGTTACAACCGGCCGTCACTGGCGCTATCCTTGCCGATCCGTGCCCGGCCGGGCGCCCATACCCCGCAGAATTTCAAGGAATACCCATGGCCATCCATGTCACGATCACCACCAACCGCGGCCCCATCCACCTGCGCCTGCATGACGACAAAACGCCGGTGACGGTCGCGAGTTTTGTCAATCTGGCACGCCGCGGTTATTACGATGGCTTGTCGTTCCATCGCGTGATCCCCGACTTCATGATCCAGGGCGGGTGCCCGGAAGGCAGTGGCCGTGGCGGCCCGGGCTATCGCTTCGAGGACGAGTTCCACGCGTCGCTGCGGCACGACAAGCCGGGCATCCTGTCCATGGCCAACGCCGGCCCGCGCACCAATGGCAGCCAGTTCTTCATCACTCATGGCGCCACGCCCTGGCTGGATGGCAAGCACAGCGTGTTCGGCGAAGTAGTGAGCGCGGATGACCAGAAGGTGGTGGATGCGATCAAGCAGGGCGACACCATCGAGAAGGTAACCCTGGAAGGCGACGTGGATGCGTTGCTGGCGGCACAGGCCGAGCGCGTGAAGGAATGGAACGCGGTGCTTGATCAGCATGGTTGAGTTGCCGTTTCCCGCGTTGGATCGCTGAGGAAACCGTACGTTTGTCCCTGGCTTTCGCCGGGGCGAGGGTTGCCTGGAGGCAGCGCACTTTCACGCCACTGTTACGTGCGTGTAGCGCCCATCCACATAAAATCCACTAGCTTGGACTTTTCCCAAAGGAGAAACAGCCATGTCGTTACTCGACAGCTTGGGCAGTTTGTTAGGTAGCAATCAGGGCGAGGGTGCCGGTTCGCTGGTCTCGGTGGCCGGGCAGTTGATCCAGCAAGCCGGTGGCGTGCAGGGTCTGGCCGACAAGCTGCAGCAGCATGGGTTGGGCGATGCGGTGCAGTCCTGGATCGGCAACGGCGCCAACCAGGCCATTTCCGGCGATCAGCTCAATCAGGTATTGCAGAAGAGCGGCCTGGATACGGTGGTCAACAATGCGGCCAGTAAGTTTGGCGTCGATCCGGGCCAGCTGATCGGCCAACTGGCGCAGGTGTTGCCGCATGCCGTGGATCACGCGACGCCGGACGGCCAGGTGCCTTCGAGCGGTGGCGGTTTCGATCTTTCGATGCTGGGTGGCTTGGCCGAAAAGCTGCTTGCTGCAAAGACAGCCTGAGCGTCACACACAAAAAAAGCACGGCGGAAACATCCGCCGTGCTTTTTTGTTTGCCTGCAGGGAACGATCGGCCTTAGTGCTGGATGAAGCGCAACAGATACAACAGGACGATCGCGCCCACGATCGACATCAGAAAGCCTGCGGCGTGGAATTTCTGCCCCGGCGCCGGCTTCTTGAACAGCATGCCGATGAAACCGCCAATGACTGAACCGACGATGCCGACGATGGTGGTCATGATGAACCCCATGTGCTCGGCGCCCGGCACGATCCAGCGGGCGATAAGACCGACGATAAAACCGACAATGATCGACCAGATGATGCTGAACATGGATAGCCCCTTCGCGTCTGTGACGTTGCTGTTGATCGCATGACACCCCTCCGCCCGGTCTTGCGGCGGCCCCGCGACATGATGCCAGCGGGCGCTCCCGGAGCAATAGGAATTTTCTGGGTTTGCCGCCCCGGCCTGCGGGATGACGCATCGCCACATGCTAAAATCCGCGGGTTTGCTGCCCCGTACCCCACCGAGGAAAGCCATGCCCCAGCTTGCCCAGCGCATTGGCCGCGCCAAACCCAGCGCGATCATGGTCATCGCCGAAACGGCCAAGCAGCTCAAGGCCGCCGGCCGCGACATCATCAGCTTTTCCATTGGCGTGCCGAACTTCCTGCCGGGTGATCACGTGTACGCAGCGGCCCGCGAATCGCTTTCGCACGACAGCGGCCAGTACGGCAGCAACCGCGGTTCGGATGCGCTGCTGGATGCCTTCCTGAAGCACATCGAGGCGTTGGGTTTCACGGGCTATGGCCGTTTGAACCTGTCGGTCGGCATCGGCGCCAAGCAGATTCTGTACAACCTGGCCGAGGCGCTGCTCAACGAGGGCGAGGAGATCTGCTTCCCCGCGCCGTACTGGACCACCTATCGCGACATCGCCGATATCGTGGGCGCGAAAGCCAACGTATTGCATTGCGGTCCCGATCAGAACTACAAGCTCACGCCGCAGCAGCTGGAAGCCGCACTGGCGCGCAAGCCGAAGCTGTTCCTGTTCAACAATCCGTCCAATCCCACCGGCATGGTCTACACGCGCGAGGAAATCGCCGCGCTGGCGGACGTGTTGGTGCAGTATCCCGATACGTGGATCGTCACCGACGACATCTACAACTCGATGGTGTTCGACGGCATCGGCTACCACAACTTCGTGTTCGCGCGGCCCGAGCTGCGCGATCGGCTGATTTTCGTCGATTCGATTTCCAAGACCTATGGCATGCCGGGCTGGCGCGTGGGCCTGATTGCCGCGCCGGAAAACGTCGCCAAGGCAGTGACCACGCTCAATTCCAACCACATCACCAGCGTGCCGGAAGTGGTCGCTGCGGCCGCCATCGCCGCGTTCAGCGGTCCGCAGGACGTGCCGCAGGCCAAGTGCAAGGAGTTCGCGCAGAAGCGTGATGTGGTGCTGGCGGCGCTGGCGAAAATCCCCGGCGTGGTGTGCCCGCGTCCGCAGGGCGCGTTCTATGCGTTCCCGGATATCTCCGTGGCGTTCGGCAAGAGCCACAACGGTACGCGCATCGAAAGCGACGTGGATTTCTGCGCGGCCCTGCTGGGCGCCAAGGGCGTGGCCTGCGTGCCGGGCTCGGCCTTCGGCGAGCCGCGCGCCATGCGTATTTCCTACACCTGTCCCACGGCTCAGCTCGAACCCGGCCTTGCGCGCATCGCCGAGTTTTTCGCTGAATTGACTTGATCTCTCTTTACGGCCCGCGTCGTTACGATGCGGGCTTTGTCGTTTTATGCACCTGAAGGAGTTGCCACGATGAAAGCCCCCGTTCGTGTTGCCGTGACCGGCGCCGCCGGCCAGATCGGTTACGCCCTGCTGTTTCGTATCGCCGCCGGCGACATGCTCGGTCCGGACCAGCCGGTGATCCTGCATCTGCTCGAAATCACCCCGGCGCTGCCCGCGCTGCAGGGCGTGGTGATGGAGCTCAACGATTGCGCGTTCCCGCTGCTGGCCGGCGTGGTCGCCACCGACGACGTCAATGTGGCCTTCAAGGATGTCGACTATGCACTGCTGGTCGGTGCGCGTCCGCGCGGCCCGGGCATGGAGCGCAAGGATCTCTTGGAAGCCAACGGCGCCATCTTCGCCCCGCAGGGCAAGGCGCTGAACGACCACGCCAAGCGCGACGTGCGCGTGCTGGTGGTCGGCAACCCGGCCAACACCAATTCGCTGATCGCGCAGCAGAACGCACCGGATCTCGATCCCAAGTGCTTCACCGCGATGGTGCGCCTGGACCACAACCGCGCCTTGTCGCAGCTGGCCGAGAAGACCGGCAAGCACACCACCGACATCAAGAAGGTCACCATCTGGGGCAACCACAGCTCCACCCAGTATCCGGACCTGCATCACGCCACCGTGGACGGCAAGCCGGCACTGAGCCTGGTCGATCAAACCTGGTACGAGAAGGACTTCATCCCCACCGTGCAACAGCGCGGCGCGGCGATCATCAAGGCACGCGGCGCCTCCTCGGCGGCCTCCGCGGCCTCCGCTGCGATCGACCACATGCGCACCTGGGCGCTGGGCACGGCGGAAGGCGACTGGGTGTCGATGGGTATTCCGTCCGACGGCTCCTACGGCATCGCGCCGGGCGTGATCTACGGCTACCCGGTGACGGTGAAGAACGGCAAGTATGAAATCGTGCAAGGCCTGGAAGTGAATGACTTCTCGCGTGCACGTATGGATGCCACCGACAAGGAACTGCGCGAAGAGCGCGCGGGCGTTGAGCATTTGTTTGCGAAGAAGTAATCGGCGGCTTCGTTGTTGCCGAGCGAACGGCCATCCGCGAGGGTGGCCGTTTTTGTTTTGTGGCTTGCTGCGTCAGGAAGCGCCATACGGCTCGGGATTCCGAATCTTCCACGTGTATTTGTGCGATGCATTGAAATTCCCGCACGTTACGCGTGATCAAGATCAGATTGCGTGCCCAAGCCTGGCCGGCGATCAATGCATCGTAAGGGCCGACATGGCGGCCTCCCTCCTCCGAGAGGAGCCTTTTCACTTCGCCTTGGTGTTATCCGGCAAGCAAACGGCGGACAAACATGCCGGCAACGCATGTCAGAACGCAGGCGGAACGGTTTGCGCAAAGCTTGCTCGACGCGTCATCACCGCATGGCCGCGCATCACATTGGCAAATGGTGCCAGGATGTCCTTGCTCTCGGGGTGATTGACCAGGTAAGCGATGATCGGCGCCAATTCCAGATCGGCCAGGCTGAGCCGGTCGCCGACCAGGAAGTCCTTGTCGCCATACGCGTGGTCGAGAATGGTCAGCTGCTTGTGCATGTCCACGATGGCGGTGTTGATCACCGTTCGATTCGGCGTACCGTTGGGGCCTTTCGGTAAAAGGAATTGCATCAGAAAGCGGCCGATCATGGTGTCGTAGCCGTAGCAGTTGATGCCGCTGATCCACTGCTCGGCCTTGGCGCGCTCGGCGGGTGTATCCGGCATCAGCCTTGGGCCGGGATAGGCTTCGTCGATGTAGCGCAGGATGGCTGACGATTCGAACAGTACGAAATCACCAGCGCGGAAGGCAGGGGCTTTGCCGAAGGGGTTCAACGTGTAGACGACGTTTGAATGCGGCGGTTGCGGATCGAGGGAATAGGAAATGCCTTTTTCGATCAGCGTCATGCGCACCGAGCGCACATAGGTGCTGCGCGGGTCGCCGATCACGCTGATGCGGCTTTCCACCGGCTGTGGTTTGCCGTCCAGCATGCGGGTGAGGCTTTCGAGGGAGGACGTCCAGCCGTCCTGATGCGAGTCGCGCGTATCCTCCGTGGCAAAGCCGGCATGTTCGAGCGTCAGTTCGGTGCGTCCTGCACGATCGGCCAGATGCAGCGTCACCAGCGTTTCCGGACCCAGCTCTCCGTTTGCCAGCCAGGACCAGGTGAAGGCGATTTTTTCGCTTGGGACGAGCTCACGAAATTCACCGACCAAGACATAGGCCGAACCCGCCGGCGAATGCATTTCGCAGCGATATTTACCACCGGCCCGTGCATCGATATCCGCACGCGGGATCGTAAAGCCTTCGGGGCCGAACCAGCTTTGAATGACTTCCTTGCGGGTGAAGGCTTCGTACAGTTTTTCTGGCGGTGCGTCGAAGATGCGGTTGAACGTGAGTGAGAGCGGAGTCGTGAGCGTCATATCAGACCACGTTTGACGATAGGTTGATGCCCCATACGCTAGTGGAGTGGTTGCAGCCGGGTCTGTCGGGTGCTGCTGAAAAAAGCTTGCAGGGGGACCTTAAAAGGGGACGTTCTATTCCTACGCCTTGAGGTGGCATGGGACGAGGCTGATGCCCAAGCCAGCTTTTCCGCCACTATCGATCAACGCAGCTGATAGCTAAACGTGAGATCCACCCGCGGCGCGCGGTGTTTCGCGCCGATCGGCTTGTCGCCGACCGGTTGCGCCACGGCAAGGTCGAATGCGTAGTAGTGTTTATCCGTCCAGCGCACACCGAGCCCCGCACTGCCAAGCTTCGCCGGCGCCGGTGCGCCGAGGTTGAGATAGACGCGTGCCAACTGGGTGACGACATACGGCGTCACTTGCTTTACCCAGCGGTTCGACAGGTCGTAGCGTTGATTCACTTCAAATGAGGTGCCCCAGCCGCTGTCTCCCGCCGTTTCGCCAGGGTCGTAGGCCAGGCCGTAGCGTGCGCCGCCGAAGCTGATCTGTTCGGTCGTCGGGAGCGTGCTGTGACTGTATTGCCCGGTGATGCTGAAAACCGTGCCGATGCGATGCGACCAGGTGTTGCTTTGCAGGAACGTTGCGTCGTAGCGCGTGAATGTCGGGTCCACCGGCGATACGAGCACGATATTGCCCACGCGCGTCACCACGCTCGCATTTGCGCCAAGGCCATCGATGCCGCGCGCGATCTCCAGGTTGATCTTTTGCAGGCTGGTGTCGCTGGCGCGCAGATAATCCAGCTTGCCGTTGAATACGCGCAGGCCGTCATGCTGGATCAGGTGCGCGCCGGTGATGGTATTGGTATACGTCTCGTTGAGCGTGGTGGCGTAAGCGCCGCCGGTGGCGATGAGTGAGGTATGGTTGTCCAGCCGTAACGGATAGCTAGCCGAGAGCGAGAACTGGTTCTGCTGCATGGTCTGCTGCAGGTAGTAGGGCAATTGGTCGTCGGTATCCGGGCTGCCCTGGTAATGCGATCCGCCGGCGTGCAGTTGCAGGCCATCCGAACCCAGTGGCTGCAAATACGTGAGCGAATACAGGTGCTGGCGGCCAGGCCCGGACGGCAGCAAGGTGGAGAAACCGATCTGTTCGGCGAAGGGCAGCACGCCGTTTTCGGTGAGGCT
>Ga0335072_10010695_pt1 | contig 13188 bp, 12 predicted proteins | sample Lox_Sample_21_FD_206725 | JGI IMG/M metagenome (GOLD analysis project Ga0335072, IMG submission 206725) | Soil microbial communities from Loxahatchee National Wildlife Refuge, Florida, United States - Lox_Sample_2.1 | ecosystem: Environmental > Terrestrial > Soil > Wetlands | place: USA...
CGGGGGCCGGGCAGCGGCCGGGGCCCCGCCTCTGGCCGCGCGCAGACCGGTGGCAAGCGCCAGGAAGATCTCGCCGCTGCCATGGTGCGCGGTGGATCCGGTCCTGGCGAGGCCCAGTCCCGCTCGCCGCGCGAGCCTGACGCAGGCGGCCGAGTCGAGCGGCGCATCGGTGACGACGACTGTGATGCACGACCCGGCGGGCGGCCGGCCCACTGCGCGTCCCGGTCCCGGTATGAGCCGTCCGGCCGGGACGCCGTCAATTGTCAGCCGGTCCGGAGCGCCGAAATTGGATAGCAGCAACACGCCCACTGCGTGACCAGACGGAACCAGCCGGGACGACGTGCCGATGCCCCCTTTGTAGCCGAGACAGGTCATCCCCGTTCCCGCTCCGACGGCACCTTCGGCGGGCGCCGTCCGGACGCTGGGCGCACCGGCCGCTCTGGCTTCCTTCAGTGCCATCGCCACGTCGGACGCGGTGACCTGCATCCGCCGGACGTCGGACAGGAAGCTGTCGTCGCATTCGGCCACGATCGGGATGATCACGTCGTCGCCGATCCGCGGATCCTCGGCCATCAGCAGCTCGCAAGCCGCGTCGTAGACGCGGCCGACCTGCATAGTCGAGGTGAGGAATACTGGCGTCTCGGCCAGGCCCCATTCGGCCATGGTCAGGAACCCGGTGCACTCGCCCGCGCCGTTCAGCACGGCGCCGCCCGCCGGCACCGGGCTCGCGAACATGCTGCCGCCCGGATCGATGACCGTGACGCCGGTCCTGGCTACACCGCGACCGGCCGGCGGGGGTGGCTCATCCCGCCAGACGGTGGCGTGGCCCACCCCCACCCCGGGCACGTCCGCGATCGACGCCGTCGGGCCTGCCGGCATTGCCCCTATCCTGATGCCCAGCTCACGAGCTCGGATCGGTTGTCCAGTTGGTTGCCTCACGCAGCGAGCATGCCACGGGAGAGTTAGCGAAATGACCATGAACGGCGGCAAGCTCGATGTCCCGGTCGTCTGGCACGAGGACTGCCTGAGACATCAGCCCGCCGGCGAGGTCTGGCTCGGCCTGCGTGAGGACGGAACCGAGGTACCCGAGCGGGCCAGGGTCATCCTCAGCGCGCTGACGCGGGCCGGCGCACCGGTCCTGGCGGCCCGCGCACATGACCCGGCTGCGCTGCTCGCCGTGCACGACCCGGCGCTGGTCGAGCATCTCCGCACGGTCTGGGCCGACTGGGATGCCGACGGCTATCCAGACGATTACGGCAGGGACCGGGTTGTGCCCTACGTGTTCCCGACTACGGCCATGCTCGCCGGACTGCCGCTGCGTGCCCCGACCGCTACCCACGGGCGGGTCGGCATGTTCTGCTACGACACCATGACGCTGGTGGGACCCGGCAGCTGGGAAGCGATCCGCGCCGCAGCCGACTGCGCGCGGACCGCCGCGATGCTGGTCACATCCGGGCAGCCTGTGGTGTTTGCGCTGTGCCGCCCGCCGGGCCATCACGCCGGGCGATCCGGTTATGGCGGCTCGTGCTACCTCAACAACGCGGCAATCGCGGCACAGGCTCTGCGCACGGCTGGCATCAGCCGCGTCGCAGTGCTCGACATCGACGCACATCACGGAAACGGCACGCAATCGATCTTCTATGACCGGCCGGACGTGTTCTACGGCAGTGTGCACGTCGACCCCGGCGCGGGCTGGTTCCCGCATTACCTCGGCTTCGCTGACGAGTGCGGTACGGGACCCGGCCTCGGCGCTAATCAGAACATCCCGCTAGCGCCCGGCAGTGGCGATGAAGCCTGGCTGGACGCGGTATCCCGGCTCTGCGAGCAGACAGGGGACACTGGCGCGGAGGCAATCGTGCTCTCACTCGGCGTGGACGCCGCGGCCGCAGACCCGGAAAGCCCGCTGCAGGTGACGGCCGACGGCTATCGCGCGGCTGGTGCGCTCATCGGCCAACTTGGCCCGGTCGCCGTGATCCAGGAGGGTGGCTACGACCTGGCGTCACTCGGCGAGTACGTGCTGGCGGCCCTCTCCGGCCTTCAGTCGGCACCCGTGTGAACGCACTGCTCGCGCTGGCCGCGTCCGCCCTGTGGGGCACGTCCGACTTCGGCGGCGGCCTGATCTCCCGCCGGCTCGACCCGTCCGCCGCTGTCCTCATCTCCCAGGCACTGGCTCTTGCCGGGCTGCTGGTACTGCTCCCGTTCCTCGCGGTACCGGTTGGCCCGTACCTGCTGACTGGCGGCGCAGCCGGGGTGGTGGCAACCCTCTCTCTGGCAGCGTTCTACCGCGCAATGGCTAGCGCTCCGATGTCCCTTGTTGCGCCGGTCACCGCTGCCGGATCCGTCATCCCGGTTGTAACCGGTATGGTCGAGGGCGAGCAGCTCACCGTCGTCAAGCTGGCCGGCATAGCCGTCACGCTCGCCGGAATCGTGCTCGCATCCGGTCCCGAGTTCCGGTCTGGCGTGCCAGTTCGCCGCCAGGCGCTCGGATTCGCGATCGCTGCGGCCGTCGGGTTCGGCGTCGCCTACACGCTGCTCGCGTTCGCGGCAGGCACAAGCGTCTATGGCACCCTGCTGTCCCAGCGGATCGGTGGCCTTCTCGTGCTCGGCCCGATCGTGGCCCGCACGCGGGTCTTGCGCGAGATACGCCTGACCGCGCGCCGAGTTGGTGCGCTGGCGCTCATCGGCGGCTGCGATATCACGGCCAATGGCTCTTACGCCCTGGCAGCAAGCCACGGCGACCTGTCTGTCGCGGCGGTGCTGGCCTCGCTCTACCCGGTGGTGACAGCGCTGCTGGCCAGGGGCCTCCTAGCCGAGCGGCTACGCCCGGTACAGAGCATCGGCGTGCTCGCCGCCCTCTGCGGCGTTGTGCTGCTCGGCTCCTGACTGGCGGCGAGCACGTTGCCCGCCACGGGGGATGAGCGAGGAGAGGCCGGCCCCCATGCGAGGGGCCGGCCTCTCCTGACATCCGGAACGCCGCGACCGTTATCTCGGCGTCAGTTCTGCTCGCGGTCTGCGAGCGGGCCTTGCTGGCCACCCCGCGGGTGAGCAGGCCGCGGGCTGGTGCTGTTGCCGTCGGTCAGCGGGGTGCCTGGCGTGAACGCCACGCCCCGGACCACTTGGCCGTAGGTCGCCTGCATCGCGGTGCGGAACTGCTCGTGCGTCACCTGGCTGGCCGAGGTGGCCTTCAGGTTGTCGGTGATCTCGACCAGCTTGTTCGGGTCGGCACCCTGGTCGCCTGAGCCGCTCACCGTGGAGGTGGAGGCCCACAGCGTGACCGTGCCGTTGGGGTTCACCCGGCCGGTCAGGCCGCGCAGGCCGTCGGTGGCCGGTGCCCACGGCAGGCCGGTGCCGCTGTCGGTGTTGTTCAGACCGGTCGGGTACTGGTCGCCCTGGCGGTCAGGGGCCACCTGGTAGGGCGTGCCCAGGTCCAGGCCGCCCTGTAGTACGTAGTCCAGCTGCCACGAATCGGTCGACGAGTTGAACGACCACTTCTGCAGGCCAGCGGTCGTCGAAGCGGCGGCCGCGGTGTAGGTGTTGGTCGTGGCGTCGTAGGTGTTATCGCCAGCGCCCTCATCGGCCACATACAGCGTCGTCGGGTTGGCGAACCACAGCCCGAACGGGTAGTCAGAGGCATCTGTCGCGTTCTTGGCGATCGCGGTCGGGAAGCCCTTCAGGATGTACGTGTTCGTCGGAGCCAGGCCAGGGTTCTTGGCGGTCAGCCCCAGCGCGGAGTCGCTGGTGCTGTAGGTCGGGGCGGTCCAGCTCGACGCGCTCGGCAGCGTCGCAGAATTCGACGGGAGACCCACTCCGTCCGCGGCGGTGGCCGTTCCGTTGGGGTCGGCGAAGTAGACGGTGTCGACGCCGTTGCTGCCCGATCCCTTGGTGAAGTAGACGACGCCGTCGTAGACCGCGAGGCCCCGGTAGTTGTTGTCCTTGCCGGACTTGTCAGCCGAGTCGCCTAGCTCTGTGACGTTGAAGTTGCCGAACGGGGTCGGGGTGCCAGGGTTCTGGTCAGCCTCGGGCTCGTCGGCCGGCGTGAGGATCTGGGTCCCGGCGCCGTCGATCACCGCGGCAGGCTCGGGGTTGGCGCCGTTGCCGGCGTTGCCCACAGCGAAGATGGTGCCCTTGGGGCCGCCCTCCGGGTCCAGGATCGCCGCCCGGCCGTTGTCGCCGCTGAAGGCGTTGGTCTCGGTGAACTCGAAGTGCCCGGCAGCGTTCACCTGTGCCACTGCGCGGTAAGTCGGCGTGGCCGAGTCGGCGATCGTCGGGTCGATCTCGCCGGGGGTGTTGGCGTTGGACGCGTCGATGGTGCCGGGCGCGGCCACGTAGCCGATGAAGGTGTCGTACCGGCCGTCCGTGGACTGGATCACCTGAAGCTCAGACTTGGACGAGAAGCTGGTCGTCAGATAGTCGCCCTTGGCGGGGTCGTCCGGGACCGTCACGGCCTTGACCAGGCGGCCGTTGCTGACGTCGAGCTCATCAAGGACGATCGGCTCCGTCACACCGAAGCTTCCGTCCGCGGCGTCGTTGTTGAACACGATCGGGTAGGTACCGGGGGCCACCGCGGTCCCGCAGGTGACGTACGTGGGGTTGGCGGTTGCGCAGTTCGGGGGCAGCTGGGTGGTGCCGGCGGTGATGTCGGCGTTGGTCGTCCAGACACCAGTGGTCACCAGCAGGTTCCCCGGGGTGAACTGGTCGTGGCCCCGGCCGAAAGCGGGGGAAGCGCCGGCTGCCGCCGGTATGGCGAAGATCGAAACCGAGCCGGCCACTGCGGCGAGCGAGGCGGCCAGTGCCAGGGATCGTCTGCGGGCTGGAAGTCGGGTAGCTCTCAAAGCTGCTCCTTGTTTGCCACATAGCAAGTAATCGCTCCGTACGATGCTGGACCGCAAACGTTCGCAGTGCCTTACATAGGCAGTGGCGCGCGAGCGAACAGTCGGTGAAGGCTAGGCGTTGGTGTCCGCCCCGGGCGCGAGGCAATGGCTGGCGAAGACTGCGGGACGAGCACTCACGCGAGCCCGCCCTAACGTTGTTGCCGTTGGCTCCTGATAGCTCGATAATTCCCCTGACCATGGGAAGGCGGGGGCTGTCGATGCGAGCCAGTTCGCGATGGATAACGCTGGCGGGCGCAGCCGCCTTGTTCGGTGGCCTGCTCGCCGGCGGCCCCGCGATCAGTGCCGCGAATGCCACCGCCGCGTCGCGCGTGACGGTGCATATCAAGGGCATCAACCGGGACGGAAAGGTTGTCGCCGCTCAGGGCGCCACGTTGGTCGGGAACGAGGGCTTCCCGATCCCGGTCACCGACAGCGCCAGAGTGAGCCGCCAGACTTACCTGATCGGCGCGCAGATCCCGACGTACTCAGGCCAGCAAGTGACCAGCGAGACGCTCGTGGTTCAGCGCGTGCGGATCCGCACCGGTGGCACAATCGTCCTGAACGCACGGCACGGCAAGCCGTTGCGCGTGACGCTGCACGGTGCATCCGCCGCCGAGCAGAACCTGACCGCGGCTGCCTGCCTCTACTCACCGGGCGGCAGCGACGCCCTGCCAGTCTCGGCCTCCGGCGTACCGGGCGCGCCGGTGTATGTCGTGCCGATGAAGTCCGCCAGGGTCGCGTTCAGCTATCTCGACAACCTGCAGTCAGCCAGCGGCGTGAGTTACCTGCTCTACGGAACGGCGAACGGCCGCATTCCTGCCGGACCGGACTATCAGCAGAGCGTCCGCCGGCTGGCCAGAGTGGATGTGACGCTGAAAGGCGGTGCCGACCCGACCGCGTCCGCCATTCTGACCGTTCAGGCGGGCAACCTCAGCTCCATTTGCGGGGCCGGCACCCAATTCGGCGGCACGATCTTCGGCCCGTTCTCGGCCGTGGAGTACCGGACCGCAGGCGAGTGGACTACCTCCATCCAGACTGAGGCCAACCCGCCAGCACAGCAAGGCGATTACCTCTACGAAGCTCATCAGTACCGGGCCGGCCGGAGCTACTCCGACACCTTCGGCTCGGCCGTTACCGGGCCCTCCGGTGACTTCCCGGAGATCGAGGGCAACATCTTCAACTTCTCGCCGCAGGGCATGTTCAACGACCCGAATCCCCAGCTGTACGGCGGCGCCTATGCCGCCACCAACGTGATCACCCTGCGGCTGCGCGGCCACATAGTGCGCAAGCAGACGTGGTCAAGCAGCTGCCAGACCTGCTTCCAGCCCACGCTGCGCAAGGCTGGGTGGTATCAGCTATCGGTGAATTCGCGGCGGCCGAACTCGAACGACCTATTGTCACCGAAGGTCTCGCTTACCTGGCGGTTCCATGTCAGCCCCGCCGCGCCCGCCGGGAACTGGGTTTCTTTCCCGGTCACCGAGACGGTCTACCGGCCGTCCGGGCTTACCCTGCTGAATCAGGCTCCCGCCGACGGCCATACGACGCTGCACATCAGCGTGGACCGCGCCGGCGATGAGTTCAGCCGCGCGCCTCGGTACCGGCTGCGGACCGTTGAGGTACAGATGTCGGTCAACGACGGCGCCAGCTGGCGGACACTCAAGCTCACTCACCGGGGTAGCTACTGGCTCGCCACCGTGCCCGATCCGGCCAGCGGCTACGTGTCGCTCCGGTCGGTGGTCACCGACGTGCACGGCGACAGCACTGTGCAGACGATCGACCGCGCGTTCTCCATCGCGGGCTAACTGACCTGGTCACCCGCTGCGGGTCAACCAAGGTTGACATTATCGATTGCGTCAACCTATATTGACGGGGTGAGCAACCAGACAGCGCTGGCAGAGGCGGCCAGCGGGCAGGACCCGGCGGAAGGGCTTCGGGCAGCCCGTGCCCTGCGCGAACTGGCCGAGCGGCTGGAGGCCCTTCAGGTCGGGAACGCCCGCGATCACGGCTGGTCATGGCAGGAGATCGCGGTCTTCCTCGGCGTCAGCAAACAGGCGGTGCACAAGAAGTACGCGAAGCTGCTCGCGGGCAGATCGGCCGACAGCGTGATCCTTCGCGGCATGGGCCGACCCGGTACGAGCCAACCACGGGCTGGAGACGACGGTGTTTGAACGGTTCGAGCCGGCCGCGCGGCAAGCGTTCGCCGATGCCCGGCAAGAGGCTGGCCGGGCAGGCCAGGATCAGATCCGCAGTGAGCACGTATTGATCGGCCTGTTGCGTGAGCCCGGAGCCGCCGCCGACGCTCTGACCGCCGCCGGCCTGAGCGTGGCGGCCCTCCGCGCGCACATTCGCCAGGGTGACAACAACGCTCCAGCCGGACTGGATGCCGATGCGCTGTCCACCCTGGGTATCGACCTCGACGCGGTCCGGCGGGCGACCGACGCGGCATTCGGTCCGGGTGCACTGGACCGGGCTGCGGTACGCGGCCAGGCGAGGCTGCCGGTAGCTGGCGACGCAAAGCAGGTGCTCGGCAGAGCCGTGCACCAGGCCCAGCTGCTCGGCCAGCGGGAGATCACGTCCGGGCACATGCTCATCGGGATCCTGGAGTCCCGCCGCAGCGGCGCCCTGACCGCGCTAACCCGGGCTGGCGCCGACATCCCGGCGCTGCGGGCGGATGTGCTGCGGCGGATCGCAGCGACGTCCGGCGGCGACGGGCAATGATGCCGCGCCCGTTGCCCGGAATGGCGCGAGATGCCGCACGGGCTACTGACCCGGGCTAGCTGATACCGGAGAGCGCCAGGATGACGCCGATCGCGGCGGATGCCAGGATGGCGCTCACCACGCCCCGGCGCAGCAGAACCAGCCAGCCGATGGCGCCCGCCAGGACCGCGACCTGCCAGAACTGAGTAAGCCCGAAGCCGAGGGTGACCGCCGCACCGGCAATGGCGCCGATGGCTGCCGGCCCGGAGCCCGCGAGGAAGGCCTGCGCGGCCGGGCTGCGCCGGAAGCGATCGAAGTGCGGCCCGCCGGTGAGCACGAACACGAACGACGGAGCGAACGCGACCGCCGCAGCGAGAAAGCCACCCGCGAGGCCGGCTGCCGCGTAGCCAACGACGGCCACGGTCTGCACTACCGGCCCTGGAGTTACCTGACCGAGCGCGACGGCGCTGAGGAACTGCGCGGTCGTCATCCAGTGATATGTGTGTACGGCGTCGTGCTGCATCAGCGGGATGATGACGAAGCCGCCGCCGAACGACAACGCACCCACTTTGATCGCGACCCATATCAGCGACCCGAGCGCGCCGGCTGTGACGGTTTTCGCAACAAGCGCGGCGAGCACGCCGCTGCGACCTCGCCCGGGCCTGTCCCGGCGAGCACTGGCCAGGCCGGCATCATCCCGGACTGCCCGATCCCGGCGGGTTGCGAGCCATTCGCAGAGGCCGCAGCCGAGCAGGATGGCGACAAGGTACTGCCCAGCCAGGTTCGCGGCGACGGCGCCGGCGACGACGTAGGCCAGCCAGCGGACGGCACTGCCAGTGACCTGCAGGCTGCGAAGCCGTGCCGGCCGTCGCTGACCTTCGCCGTCACCCGCACCTGACCGGGCCGGGTTCGCCCGTCGCCAGCTCGCCGGCACCAGGCCGATGGCTGCGCCGAGCGCTACGGCCGGTACGGCAGCACCAGCACCGGCCGCGGCACCGGTCACCCAGCCGGGCGGCGACTTGGCAAGGAAGAGCACCGAGAGCGCCAGGATGATGATCAGCCCCGGCACGATGAAGCAAGCACCGCCGATGAAGGCGCCGACCGGGCCAGCCAGCCGCCAGGCACAGTAGATCGCTAGCTGCGTCGACGCCGGGCCTGGCAGCAGCGAGGTCGCGGAGATCCCGTCCTCGAATTCAGTAGCCGACAGCCATTGATTGCGGTCCACGCACAGTCGGCGCAGCAATGCGATGTGAGCTGGCGGCCCGCCGAAGCCGGTAACGCCGAGCCGGCTCCACTCCCGCGCGATCACTAGCAAGCCAACGCGGGGGGTAGCGTCAGCCTGCGGTTCGGGGTCAGCAGCCATTCAGCGGCTCCAGCACGAACACACGCTAACGGCTGCGGCCGGGTCGCCATGCCGCCCGTCGCTGCTGTGGCTGGCCGACGACAGAGGCTGACCGGTTCGCCGGACACAGTAGTCGTTTACCTGGGCCAAACTACTCATACCGGGCGCGAGAAGCCAGCAAACAACTACGGTGCCGCCGGCGCTGGCGGCCGGCACGGGCAGCGGCGGACGCATCCTGGGCGGCGGGCCAAGCAACCTGATCGGGCCGCGCTGTCGTCTTAGCGGTGATCGTGGGGCTAGGAACAGGAGGTTGCATGGATAGAAGGCAGACGCGAGCCTTCGAACAGTTCTGCGCCGAGTCCGGGGCTGAGCTGCTGCGGATCGCGACATTGCTCGCGCCCGACCCGCACACCGCCGAAGACGTCTACCAGGAAACGCTGCAACGGCTCGCAGCGCGCTGGTCGCGGGTCGATAACCCTAAGGCGTTCTGCCGTCGGGTCATGCACAACATCGTCGTTGACCACACGCGGGCACGGGCCCGGCGCCCCGAGCTGCGCCTTGTCGACACCGGGGAGACGAGCGACCCGCGGTCAGCGGATCCGCATCACTCGGTCGAGCTCTGGCCGTCGCTGCGCGCAGCGCTGGACAGCCTCACCGTTCAGCAGCGGACAGTCCTGGTGCTGCGCTACTTCGACGATCGCAGTGAGTCCGAGGTGGCCGGCCTGCTGGGCATCTCCGTGGGGACTGTCAAGAGCACAGCCTCGCGCGCCATCGCCCACTTGCGTAGGTTTCCCGGCCTGGCGGCCATCTTCACCACTACTGACAGCATGGTTTGAAAGGACTGACAATGCTTGCCACCGATGAAGACATCATCCGTGACCTGCTGCACCGCTATACCGAGCACGTGCACCCGACCGCGTCCATCGCGACCGAGGTGGTGGCCCGCCAGCGCCGCCGGGACCGCCGCCGGGTCGTGTCCCTCGCGGCCGCCGGCGCGGCCGTTGGCACTGCGGCCGGCGTGATCGCGGTCGTGCCGGGGCACTCATCCCCGGCGCCCGGCGGCAGACCGCCGGAGATCAGGCTGACAGCTGACCAGCGCGTCCTTTACCACCTCAGTTCCGCTGCGGCCAGGCAGCAGCAGGGGCAGGGCCGCTACGCGGTGATGAGCACGGAGGGGACGGACGTGAAGGACACCTCCGTCATCGACAGCCGGACCGGGAACATGTGGTCCTACCAGGAGGGTAGCCACGGTAACCCGTCAGGCAAGAGCTTCACGCGGCGCTACTCACCGACCACTGCGCAGTTCGCGGCCATGCCGACCGGCCGTGCCGCCTTGCGCGCCGCCCTCATCACCCAGTGGAAGAGCGCGACCAAGCCGGCCCCGGACCCGATACGGAGGAAGGGGCCGCACCCGGTCCAGATCCCAGTCACAACGAGCGACAATGACATGGTCTTCCAGCAGGCCAGCTACACGCTCTGGAATCCGCTTGTCAGCCCGGCCCTGCGCTCGGCGCTGTACAAGGTGCTCGCGGCCGTACCTGGGGTGACTGTCAACCCCTCCGCCCGCGACAGCACCGGGCGGTCCGCCGTGGAAATCAGCCGCACTGACAACAGCGGGTTCCCCGGCGGCAAGTCAGACAAGATCACCTACGCGACCTACGAGAACCCCGCCACCGGCGCCACCCTCGAATCGACGATTACGTACCCGCCAGGTTCGGACGTCGTCACGCCCCAGGACCCCGATGGCAGCCACACAGTGGTCGACACCACCGTCTACCTGAGCACCGCCTGGGCCAACTCCGTCCCCGCCGACCCCTACGGCGGCTGACCACCTACTCACCAGGCCGCTAAGACGTGGGGTCTGCCCGCTAGATAGCCGGCAGACCCTATGCCTTGATCATGGCGAGCAACGTCAGTCGGAGAGCAGCACGGCGCCTTCGGTGTCGACGCTGAGCGGAAGTACGCGCCAGAGGGGACCGGCCTCTGCCGCGATGCTGGCCACTTCGGCCGGACCGGGTACGGTGCCGCTGACCGTAAGGGCCAGGACCGACGGACCTGCGCCTGACACCACCGCCGCGATGCCCGCCGTTCGCAGGCGTTCGATGAGCGCCGCGGTGGCGGGCATCGCCGCTGCCCGATACGACTGATGCAGGAAATCCTCGGTCCCGGCCAGCAACAGGTCCGGCTGAAGAGTCAGCGCCGCGATGAGCAGGGCTGCACGGGCGGAGTTCGCGGCAGCGTCAGCGTGCGGGACCTGAGCGGGCAGTGCCCTGCGCGCGGCATGCGTCGACAGTGGTACTGCCGGCACGCAGAGCACCGGGGCCAGGCCGGCCAGCGGTGTGAGCCTTGCCGCCCTGGCGCCAGCCTCCGGAGCCCAGGAGATGGTCAGCCCGCCGAGGAGGCAGGCCGCGATGTTGTCCGGGTGCCCCTCGAGTTCGCAGGCCAGTTGAAGGACGGCGTCGTCCGGTAGCGCCGCGTCTGCATCCGCGCCGGCCAGCGCTCTGGCTGCAAGCACTCCCGAGACGATGGCGGCGGCGGACGAGCCAAGTCCGAAGCCCTGGGGCACGTCGTTCCCGCAAAAAATCTCGATGCCCGGAGGCTGCGCGCCGATGACTTCGAACGCCGCCCGCATGGCCCGGATGACCAGGTGACCCTCGCCGCGCTCCAGTTCGTCAGCGCCGGCGCCGGTCACGGTCACCTGCAGCCCGGATGGCAGTACGCGCGCCCGCACGGTGTCGTGCAGGCTCAGCGCGAGGCCGAGCGAGTCGAAACCAGGACCGAGGTTCGCGCTGGTCGCCGGGACCCGGACGGTGACCGGCTGGTCTGCCCGGCGCGCCATCAGCGGCCGGTCACAGCAGGTTCAGCGCGCCCGCGGCGGCAGCTACGTCGACGCCGATGGTGACCGGCGCTGGCGCTCCGGCGACTGCGGTGTCGGGATCCTTCAGGCCATGCCCAGTGATGGTGCACACCACGACCGAGCCCCGCGCGACCTGCCCCGCCGCGGTGGCTTGCAGCAGTCCGGCCACGCCGGCGGCCGACGCAGGCTCGCCGAACACGCCCTCCCGCTCCGCGAGCAACCGGTAGGCGGCGAGGATCTCCTCGTCGGTGACAGAGCCGATGAGGCCGCCGGACTGTTCCCGCGCTGCCTCGGCCAGCTCCCACGAGGCCGGCTTACCGATCCGGATCGCGGTGGCGACCGTCACCGGGTTCAGCACCGGCCGGCCGGCGACGATCGGCGCAGCGCCTGCCGCCTGGTAGCCGAGCATGCGCGGGGTTTTGGTCGCTTTGCCATCCGCGCGGTACTCCTGATAACCGAGCCAGTACGCGGAGATGTTGCCGGCGTTGCCGACGGGCAGGCAGTGCACATCGGGCGCGTCGCCGAGAGCGTCCACGATCTCGAACGACGCGGTCTTCTGGCCCTGCAGCCGCTCGGGGTTGACGGAGTTCACGAGCGCCACCGGGTAGTCCGCGGAGATCTTGCGGACGAGTTCCAGGCAGTCGTCGAAGTTGCCGTCGACCTGCAGGAGCCGTGCGCCATGGGCAAGCGCCTGCGCCAGCTTGCCGAGCGCAACGCTGCCCTTGGGCACCAGGACGGCGCAGGTCAGGCCAGCCCTCGCGGCGTAGGCCGCAGCGCTCGCGCTGGTGTTGCCGGTGGAAGCGCAGATCACCGTGTGCGCGCCGCGGGCGGCGGCGAGCGTGACCGCAACCGTCATGCCGCGGTCCTTGAACGACCCGGTCGGGTTGACGCCCTCGACCTTCAGATACACGGTGCAACCGGTCAGCTCGGACAGCACCGGGGCGGGCAGCAGCGGCGTGCCGCCCTCGCCTAGCGTGATCACCGGCACGTCGGCAGGTACTGGCAGGCTGGCTGAGTACTCAGCGATGATTCCGCGCCAGGGCCGTGGCCGGGTCATTGCGGCAGTCATCTCAGGTGTCACTGCGGCACCGGGCACCTGGCCGGCCGGTGCCCTGCTTGCAGCCATCGGTTCACTCGCCCTCCAGGGCCTCGACGCGCATCACGCTGTCGACGTTCCGCACTGCCTGCATCGCGCCAAGCGCTGCGACCGTCCTGGCCAGGGCAGCCTCGCGGGCGGCGTGCGTCATGATGATGAGGTCGGCGTCCTCGCCGCGGCCTTCCTGCCGGACGGCCTTGATAGAGACGCCTTGCTGGGCGAAGGCGTCAGCAACCGGTGCCAGCACGCCAGGGCGGTCAGCCACGTCCAGCTTGACGTAGTAGCTGGTCCGCGCCTCGCCGATCGGGACTAGCGGAAGCTGCGC
>Ga0335072_10010696_pt1 | contig 13188 bp, 15 predicted proteins | sample Lox_Sample_21_FD_206725 | JGI IMG/M metagenome (GOLD analysis project Ga0335072, IMG submission 206725) | Soil microbial communities from Loxahatchee National Wildlife Refuge, Florida, United States - Lox_Sample_2.1 | ecosystem: Environmental > Terrestrial > Soil > Wetlands | place: USA...
ACCTCGGTGACCTCCGGGCCGATCCCGTCACCGGGGAGGTGCGCGATCGTGTAGGCCCGGTTCGAGGCCGTCATACGTTCGCTCCGTCGGCTTCGTCCCGGTCAGTGGGCGCGTCGAGCCAGCTCATCATCTGGCGCAGCGGGCGGCCGACGGCCTCGATCTGGCTGTCGCCAGCCGCGGCGCGCAGGCGCTCGAAGTTGGGCCGCCCGGCGTCGTCCTCGGCGATCCACTCGCGCGCGAACTCGCCCGACCTGATGTCGGCGAGCAGCTTGGCCATGGCCTCCCGGGTCGCATCCGAGATCACCCGGGGACCGCGAGTCAGGTCGCCGTACTCGGCGGTGTCGCTGACCGAGTAGCGCATCCACTTCATGCCGCCCTCGTACAGCAGGTCGACGATCAGCTTCAGCTCATGCATGCACTCGAAGTACGCCACCTCGGGCTGGTAGCCGGCCGAGACCAGGGTCTCGAATCCGGCGTTCACCAGGGCGGTCACGCCTCCGCACAGCACCGCCTGCTCACCGAACAGGTCGCTCTCGGTCTCCTCCTGGAAGGTGGTGACCAGCGCTCCCGCCTTGGTGCCGCCGATCCCGGAGGCGTAGGAGAGGGCCAGGTCCCAGGCCTTGCCGGTCGCGTCCTGGGCCACGGCCACCAGCACCGGGGTGCCCTGGCCCGCCTCGTACTGACGGCGCACCAGGTGCCCGGGCGCCTTGGGCGCGACCATCGCCACGTCGACGTCGGCCGGCGGCGTGATGTAGCCGAAGTGGATGTTGAAGCCGTGCGCGAAGAACAGCGCGTCGCCTGCCCGCAGGTTCGGCTCGATGGCCTCGGCGTAGAGCTTGCGCTGCCCGGTGTCCGGGGTGAGCACCATGATCACGTCCGCCCAGGCGCACGCCTCGGCGGGCGTGGTCACGGTGAGCCCCTCGGCCTCGGCGCGCGGCCGCGACTTCGAGCCTTCGGGCAGGCCGACGCGGACCTCGCAGCCGGAGTCGCGCAGGCTCAGGGCGTGCGCGTGGCCCTGCGAGCCGTAGCCGAGCACGGCGATCTTGCGGCCCTGGATAACTCCGAGATCCGCGTCGGTGTCGTAGTAGACGGTGGCCATGGGTGACGGTGTCCTCTCAGCGGTTCAGTGGGTTTCAGACGGCTTCAGACGGCTTCGGCGAGCGCCGCGGCGCCGTGGTCGGTGATCGTGCCGCTGCCGCGCGACATGGCGATCCGGCCGGTGCGAACCAGCTCGCACGTGCCGTAGCGCTCCAGGTTCTGCAGCAGCGAATCGAGCTTGCCGGGGCTGCTGGTGGCCTCGAGGATCACCGTCTCGGGGCTCATGTCGACCACCTTGGTCTGGAAGACGGTGGCCACCTCGAGCAGCTCCCCGCGCAGCGCGGGGTCGATCCTCACCTTGATCAGCGCCAGCTCGCGCTCGACGGCGGCGTTCTCGTCAAGCTCGACCACCTTCAGCACCCGGACCAGCTTGTCCAGCTGGCTGGACACCTGCTCGACGGGGGTGGAGGCGCCGTCCACGACGATCGTCATCCGGCTCACCCGCTCGTCCTCGGTGGGCCCGACGGCGAGCGAGGAGATGTTGAACGCCCGCCGCGAGAACAACCCCGCGACGTGGGCCAGCACCCCGGGCTTGTTCTCAACCAGCACCGACAGCGTGTGCGTACTCATCGCGCCAAGGCCTCCGTGGTCTTCGTCGGATTGCGCATCTCGCGCCGGGTCGCCGCCTGCTGCTCCTCGGCGCTGAACTCCGGTCCCAGCGAGATCTCGTCGTTAGGCCGGCCGGCCGGCACCATCGGGAACACGCCCTCCCGGTCGTGCACCCGGAAGTCGACGACCGTGGGCACATCGGTCGTGGCCAGCGCCTTGTCCAGCACCGCGTCGACGTCGTCGGCGCGCTCGCAGCGCAGGCCCAGGCAGCCGTACGCCTCGGCCAGCTTGACGTAGTCGGGGATCGCGGTGCCCAGCTCGACCTCGGAGTACCGCTCCTCGTAGAACAGCTCCTGCCACTGCCGGACCATGCCGAGGAAGCCGTTATTGAAGATCAGCACCTTGATCGGCAGGTGCTCGATCGCGCAGGTGGCGAGCTCCTGCGCGGTCATCTGGAAGCAGCCGTCGCCGTCGATCGCGACCACCAGCTCGCCCGGCCTGCCCACCTGCGCGCCCATCGCGGCCGGCACGGCGTAGCCCATCGTGCCGAGGCCGCCGGAGTTGATCCAGCTGCGCGGCCGGGTGAACGAGAAGTGCTGGGCCGCGTGCATCTGGTGCTGGCCCACCCCGGCCACCACGACCGCCTCGCCGCCGGTGAGCGCGGACAGCCGCTCCACCACGTGCTGCGGCTTCAGCGGGCCGTCGGCGTCCTGGGTGTACCGCAGCGGGAACCGCCGCTTCCAGTCGTCCACGCACGCGAGCCAGCCGCCGGTGTCGGCCGGCCCTTCCTCGGCGATCACCGCGGACAGGCTCTTGGTCAGGCCGGCCAGGGTGGCCCGGACATCCCCGGCAATCGGCACGTCCGGGGCGCGGTTCTTGCCGATCTCGGCGGGGTCGATGTCGGCGTGCACCACCTTCGCCCGCGGCGCGAAGTCGGCCAGCCGACCGGTCACCCGGTCGTCAAACCGCGCGCCCAGCGCGACGAGCAGGTCGGCCTCTTGCAGCGCGGCGACCGCGGTGTAGCAGCCGTGCATGCCGGGCATCCCGAGCGCGAGCGGATGCGTGTCAGGGAACGCCCCGCGCGCCATCAGCGTGGTTGTCACCGGCGCCTGGGCCAGCTCGGCCAGGGCGAGCAGCTCGGCGTGGGCGCCGGCCTTGATCACGCCGCCGCCGACGTACAGCACAGGCCGCCTGGCCCGGCGCAGCAGCGCGGCCGCCTCGCGGATCCTGGCCAGGTCGGGCCCGGCCGGCAGCCGGTAGCCGGGCAGTTCCATCGCCGGCGGCCAGGTCGCGGGCCCCCAGGTCATTGTGTTCTGCATGATGTCCTTGGGCACGTCCACCAGCACCGGGCCCGGCCGGCCGGTCGAGGCGATGTGGAACGCCTCGGCGATCGCCGCGGGAATCCGCTCCGCGCTCGTGACCAGCTCGTTGTGCTTGGTGACCGGGAGCGTGATCCCGGTGATGTCCGCCTCCTGGAAGGCGTCGCTGCCGATCATCGCGCTGTTGACCTGCCCGGTGATCGCGACCATCGGCACCGAGTCCATGTAGGCGTCGGCCAGCGCCGTGACCAGGTTCGTCGCGCCCGGGCCGCTGGTGGCCATGCAGACCCCGGTCCGCCCGGTGGCCCAGGCGTAGCCCGACGCGGCGTGCCCGGCGCCCTGCTCGTGCCGGACCAGGATGTGCCGCAGCGAGGAGGAACGCAGCGGGTCGTAGGCCGGAAGTATCGCGCCGCCGGGAAGTCCGAAGACCACGTCGACGCCCTGTTGCTCGAGACTGCGCACCAGCGCCTGGGCTCCGGTGATCTCCACGTCTTGCTCCTTGGGTTTCGGCTGCGAGTCCAACAAAAAACCTCCTCGCCGTCTGCGGCGTAGGAGGTTAGCGCGAGCCCTGCGTGCGGGCTCGCGCTAGGTGATAAGGAGTACCAGGAATTGATCGGTGCGCATTGCTACTTTCTCCGTCCAGAACTCTGAGCGATCAGGATAACACTATAGGCATCCTGGCCTGCGGTGGCGTCATTCGGGTGAACTCACGGCGTCATCTCCCCCGGCGGTCCGCGGCGGCCGGGGCCCTAAGCGGACCCGGCCAGCCCGGGCAGCCACGCGGCGCGGCGCGCCTCGAACGCGCCGATTTCCTGCTCGTGCCGCAGCGTGAGCGCTATGTCGTCCAGCCCTTCCATCAGCCGCCAGCGCGCGTAGTCGGCGATCTCGAACGGCTCGAGCACGCCAGCCGACCGCACCGCCACGGTGCGGTCCGCGAGGTCCACGACCACCTCGGCGTCCGGGCCCGCGGCCAGAGCGGCGAACAGGCGGGCCGCTGACTCGTCGGTCACCACGGCCGGGACGAGGCCGGCGGCGACGCTGTTGTTGCGGAAGATATCGCCGAAGCTCGGCGCCACGACCGCCTGGAAGCCGAAGTCCTGCAGCGCCCAGACCGCGTGCTCGCGCGAGGATCCGCAGCCGAAGTTGGCCCCGGCGACCAGCACCCTGGCCTCGGCAGCCCCGGGCCGGTTCAGCACGAAGTCCGGGTCCTCGCGCCACGCGGCGAACAGCCCGGCACCGAACCCGGTGCGCTCGACCCGCTTGAGCCACGAAGCCGGGATGATCTGGTCGGTGTCGACGTCGCGCCGGTCGAGCGCGACCGCGCGGCTCGCGACGCGGGTGACCCCGCCGCGGTCTGCATCGGGCATCGTTACAGGTCTCCTGGAAGAGTGAAATGTCCGGCGACGGCGGTTGCCGCCGCTACGGCCGGCGACACCAGGTGGGTGCGCCCGCCGGGGCCCTGCCGGCCCTCGAAGTTGCGGTTGCTGGTGGACGCCGACCGCTCGCCGGGGCTGAGGATGTCGCCGTTCATGCCCAGGCACATCGAGCAGCCAGCGGACCGCCACTCGAACCCGGCCTCGGTGAACGCCTTGTCCAGGCCCTCGGCCTCGGCCTCGGCCTTGACCCGGGCGGAGCCGGGCACCACCAGCGCCCGTACCGAGGGACTGACCGCGCGGCCGCGGATGACATCGGCGGCCGCGCGCAGGTCCTCGAGCCGGCCGTTCGTGCACGAGCCGATGAAGACGGCGTCCACGGGGATGTCCCGGATCGCGGTGCCCGGGGTGAGGTTCATGTAGGTCAGGGCGCGCTCGGCCGCCTGCCGCAGCGCCGGGGTGCTCAGCGAGGCCGGGTCCGGCACGACGTCGTCGATCGTGACCGACTGCGCCGGGTTGGTGCCCCAGGTGACCGCGGGCCGCAGGGCGGCGGCGTCGATCCGGATCTCGCGGTCGAAGACCGCCCCGTCGTCGGTGGCCAGGCCGCGCCAGTCATCCAGCGCCTGCTCCCACAGCCTGCCCTTCGGGCTGTGCTTGCGGCCCTCAAGGAACGCGAACGTGGTGTCGTCGGGCGCGATCATCCCGGCCCGGGCCCCGCCCTCGATAGACATGTTGCAGACCGTCATCCGCCCCTGCATCGACAGCGCTCGCACCGCCGCGCCGCGGTACTCGATGACCGAGCCGACACCGCCGCCGGTGCCGAGCGCCCGGATGATGCCGAGGACCAGGTCCTTCGCGGTGAGCCCGGGGCCGAGCTCGCCGTCCACGGTGACCGCCATCGCGGCCGGCTTGACCTGCCGCAGCGTCTGCGTGGCCAGCACGTGCTCGACCTCGCTGGTGCCGATGCCGAACGCCAGCGTGCCGAACGCCCCGTGCGTCGACGTGTGGCTGTCGCCGCAGACGATCGTCATGCCCGGCTGGGTGAGCCCGAGCTGCGGCCCGATGACGTGCACGATGCCCTGCTCGATGTTGCCGAGCGGGTAGAGCTCGACGCCGTGGACCTCCGCGTTGCGTCGGAGCCTGGCGATCTGCTCGGCTGCCAGCGGGTCCGCGATGGGCTTGTCCAGGCCCTTGGTCGGCACGTCGTGATCCATCGTGGCGACGGTCAGGTCGGGCCGGCGCACCTTCCGGCCGGCCAGCTCGATGCCCTCGAACGCCTGCGGCGATGTGACCTCGTGGATCAGGTGCATGTCGATGTAGAGCAGCGGCGGCTCCCCCGCCGGGCTGGCCACGAGATGGCGGTCCCAGATCTTGTCGAACAGGCGTCCGGCCATAGCTTCCGCTTCCGTTGTCTTCGCTTCCGTTGTCTCAGAATGTGAGATAAGCTGTTCAAGTAATGGACAATATAGAACGCCCAGGCTCCCGCCGCAACCGGACCGGCCGTAGCGGCACGGACGGGCCGCCCGCTGCGCGGGCCAGCGGCGTCGGCGTGCTCGACCGCTCGATGGCCCTGCTCGAGCTGCTGGCCGACGGGCCGCGGTCGCTGCGCTCGGTGGCGCTGGCCAGCGGGCTGCCGCGGCCCACGGCGCACCGGCTGCTGGTCGCGCTCGAGGTGCACGGCCTGGTCGGCCGCGCCGAGGACGGCGCCTTCCGGCTGGGGCCGCGGCTGACCGAGCTGGCGCTGCGCGCCGGTGACGGGCTGGAGCTGGGCCGGGTCGCGGGCGGGGTGCTCGCCCGGCTGCACGACCAGACCGGCGAGAGCGTGCAGCTGTACCTGCGCTCGGGCGACCGGCGGCTGTGCGTCGCGGCCCGGGACGCGGGTGCTGGCCTGCGCGACAGCGTGCCGGTCGGCGCGGTGCTGCCGCTCGACGCCGGTTCCGGCGGCAAGGTGCTGCTGGCCTGGTCGGACGACGCGGGCCGGTTCCCAGCGGATCCCGCGGAGCTCGCGGCGGTACGGCGGCGCGGCTGGGCGGCGAGCGTCGCCGAGCGTGAACCCGGCGTGGCCAGCGTGAGCGCGCCGGTGCTGCGGGACGGGCACCTGCTCGGCGCGGTGTGCGTCTCCGGCCCGGCCAGCAGGCTCGGCCCGTCGCCGGGCCGCCGGCTGGCGCCGCTGGTGGTGGCCGCCGGGCAGGAACTGGCCGCGCTGTCGGGCGCGGCCGGTTCCGCCGGGTAGCGGGGCACGCGGCCGCCTAGTCGCGGGCAAGTCCGGCGTCGCCGCCGTTGTCGCGGCGATCGAGGGCGATCTGGACCGCGGCCTGCGCCCGCCGGACATCGTCGGCGTTGTCGGCGGAATGGCTCGCGGGATAGCTGTCGGGCACGGCACTCTCCTGACTCAGATGTGAGCTGATCTGTCAGGCATCCCCGGGCGGGGCGGAGCCGGAGGTCAGGATCTGCGCCGGGACGTCGATCGACGATCAGAGACCGAGAGGATCAGAGGGATCGAGGATCACAAGGTCAGCGGGCTGCGGTCAGATCCGGGCAACGACTCACGGCCAGCGCCTCATCCCGTAGCGGGTGCTGGCCTGCCCTGATCAGGTCCCGCTACGGCTGCTAAGGATGAGTACGTAGCGCCGCATGGCAGAACTCATCGTAGCCGACTTCGCAACGAACCGCGCGCCGGCGGACGGTCACGGCGCGTCGCCCCGCCGGTCCGCGGGCGCGCGATGGCCGGCCCGGGCTACGGTCGGCCCATGCGGCGAATCCGGGCGGTCCTGCTCGACATCGACGGCGTGCTCACCGTGTCGTGGCGGCCGGTTCCTGGCGCGACCGAGGCGCTGGCCAGGCTGCGGGCGGACGGCTACGCGGTCGCGCTGGTCACCAACACCACCTCGCGCGACCGGGCCTGGATGGCGGCCACCCTGGCGCAGGCCGGGTTCGGCGTCGCGCCGGCGGAGATCTTCACCGCCCCGGCCATCACCGCTGCCTACCTGGCCAAGAACCATCCCGGCGCCCGCTGCGCGCTGCTGAGCGATGGCGATGTCACGTCCGACCTGACCGGGGTGCGGATCATCGCCGCGGACGAGCCCGCCCCTGACGTCGTCATCCTGGGCGGCGCCGGCCCCGACTTCAGCTATCCGGCGCTGAACCGCGTGTTCGGCTACCTGCTGGACGGCGCGCGCCTCGTGGCCATGGGCCGGAACCTGTACTACCTCACGGAGTCCGGGCTGCGGCTCGATACCGGGGCGTTCCTGCCCGGCCTGGAACAGGCCGCCGGGGTACGGGCCGAGGTGACGGGCAAGCCCGCCGCGGCTTTCTTCGCCACCGCGCTGGCGTCCCTGGACGCGGACCCCTCGGCGGCCGTGATGGTCGGCGACGACGTGGACGCCGACGTCCTGGGCGCCCAGCGGCACGGGCTGACCGGCGTCCTGGTCCGGACCGGCAAGTACCGGCCGGAGGCGCTCCGCGACGCGCCCGGCGCGCCGGATCACGTCATCGACTCCGTCGCCGACCTGCCGGGCCTGCTGGAACGCCTCGCCACGCAGCCGTAACAGCAGCGCCGTAACAACCCAGTCATCGCTCTGTAACGCCCGCTCCCTAGCGTCCGGCGGCAGGAGGACGCGACCGCGTCCGGAGCGAACAGAGGTTGTCAATGAAGCTTTCCTCGGGGCGGCACGGAACCGCCGCAGCGGTCATGATCGCTGCAGCGGCCGCCGCGTTCCTGGCCGGCTGCGGCTCGTCAGGGTCACCCGCGGCCACCGGGCCATCCAGCGGGCCAGCCAGCTCGCCGCCGGCCGCCGCCACGCCGAAGGCGACGGCCGCCGCTGTCCCCGCGCCGGCCGCTAACTCCTGCGGCGTGATCACGCAGTCGCAGGCCGCCGCCGCGCTCGGTCAGCCCGCGAAGGCCCCGGTCCTCGGCAAGGCCACCGTCGAGGGCGGCGTGGCCTGTGTCTTCTACGGGCCGGAGGTCCCGGCCGGGACCAGCCCGGACGTCGCCATGCCGGACAGCGTCCGGGTCGTCCTAGTGACCGGGGCGAACGCCGCGAAGTGGTTCGACAACTACCGGGGGAAGGTGCACGCGCAGGCCATCTCCGGGCTGGGTGAGCAGGCCTACTACGACGGAGGCGCGTCGGTCAGCGTGTTGCAGGGCAACGCCTACGTGCGCATCGCCGTCGGGATCCCGAACAACCTCGGTGTGGAGGAGACGCTGGCCCGCGAGGCGCTGCCGAACATGTGAGCGCCGCGGCCGCGGGCGGGCGCGGGGGCCTCGCCCGCGGCCGGGCCGCGATCAACGCTGCCGCTGGGCCAGCAGCCGCCGCCTGGCGCCGTGCTCGCCGCCGGGCAGGTCGCGAACCTCCAGGACCGCGAACCCGGCGGGGAGCACCGAGGAAGGCTCGCCGGGCCGCAGGCACCACTTCGGGTTCAGGCCCGGCCGCACCTCCAGCGCTTGCGTGGTGAACGCCTCCCAGCCGAGCGCCCCTCCCGCCGCCACAGCGGCCGCGGCGGCCGGGAACAGCGCCCGGTCCCAGTAGCCGGTGCACAGCACCAGCGCGTACCGGTCCGGCTGCGGGCGCCAGATCCCGAGGTCGGCCTGCACGCGGCTGATCAGGCCGTCCAGGCCTCGGCGCCGCGCCTGCTCAGTCAGCAGGCCGAGGGCCACATCGGAGACGTCGACCGCGGTGACAGCGCGCCCGGCGGCCGCGGCCAGCAGGGCGCTGCCGGACGCCCCGCAGGCCAGGTCCAGGACCGGGCCGTCGGGCAGCGCCAGATCCAGCGCGGCCCTCGCCAGCGGATGCGGCTCGAACGATCTCCCGGAGCCGGCCTCATACCTGGCGTTCCAGCGCAGCCGGTCCGGATGGGCGGCCAGGTCCGCCGGGATCCCCTCCATCCCTGGACCCTAACGACTCAGCAAGCGGGTTCGCGCGGCGTGTTAGATGTATGCGGAGCAACGTCCAGCACGCGTCGCGCGGCGCCGCGGCGCCCACGCGGCAGGCCGCGGGAGCGCAATGATCATGCGGCTCACAGGCAGAGCGGAAGCATCCGGCGGCCACGGCTCCCCCGCGCCGACGTTAGCCCGAGGCGATGCGGCCGGCCAGGGCGGCGGGACCGGCCGATCGGTCGACCAGCTGGTCAGCGAGCTCTATCAGGCACATGCCCTCACCCTGGTCCGGGCGGCGAAGCTGCTGCTGCGCGACCAGCAGAGCGCCGAGGACGTGGTCCAGGACGCCTTCATCGGCCTGTACCGGGCACTGCCCCGGCTCCGGGACCACGACGATGTCCTGCCCTACCTGCGGGCCGCCGTGATCAACCGGTCTCGCTCGGTGCTGCGCGCCCGAAGGCGCGCGCTCGGACGGCCGGTCCACCACGAGCCGCCCGCTTCATCGGCCGAGTCGGCGGCCATGGTCGGCGAGGACCGGAGGGCGGTGCTCGCCAGGGTGTCCCGGCTGCCGCGCCGGGCCCGCGAGGTCCTGGTGCTCCGCTACTACCTCGGCCTGTCCGATCAGGAGATCGCCGCCGCGCTCGGCGTCAGCCGGGGCACCGTGTCGTCCACCGCATCCCGCGCCCTGGCCTCGCTGGCCCGCGACCTGAAGGAGGAAGCATGAACGCGCTGGAAGACCGGCTCCATGATGCGTTCCGCGCCGAAGCGGACACGGTGCGGCCCGGGACGATCCCGCCCGCTCCCGCGCGCCGGGCCGAACCCGTGCGGTCGCTGCGCACGTCGCGCCGGGCCCGCGCGCTGATCCCGCTGGCCGCCGCCGTAGCCGTGCTCGCGCTCGTGACCGGCCTCTCGCTGGCCAGGCCCCAGCTGCTGCCCGGCGGCAACCCGCGCCCGGCTACAGCCGGACCATCGCCCTCGCTGCACCTGCCGAGCCCCCGCAACCAGCCGCCGGCCAGCCAGGTGCCGGTGCCACAGCCGGTGCTCGCCGCGAACGCCAGCCGGGGCGTGCCTGCATCCGCACCCGCCCCGGGCGTCCCGCGGTTCTACGTCACGGTCACCATCGGGACGGGGCCCGGGGCCACCCCCAACACGCTGCTGGTGCGCAGTACCGCCACCGGCCGGGTCACCGGCCAGATCGAGCCCCCCGACAACAACGCGGATTTCGCCGCGATCGCGGCGCCGGCCGGAGACAGGACGTTCGTGACGGCCGTCGAGGCGGGCACCGGGTGCACATCCCAGCTCTACCAGTTCCGACTGGATAAGCAGGGCGCGCCGGGCCCGCTCGTGCCGTTGCACATAACGGTCCCCGGGACGTACGCGGAGACCGGTGACCTGGCCGTCACGCCGGGCGGCAGCACGATCGCGTTTGCCACCTACCTGTGTGACGGCCACGGCGAACTCGGCGTCATCGACCTTGCCACCCGGCACGTCGCAGTGTGGTCGAATCGGTCCGTCACGACTCCGGCGGGCCTGTCGCTGTCGGCGGACGGCGGCCTGCTGCTCTATGACGTTCCGGGCGTCTCGCCTGAGGCCAGAATCCTCAACACCGCGGCTCCGGCCGGCTCCCTCCCCGAACGCAGCCGGGTGGTGTCCACGACCGCGGCCTGGACCGCGCTGGCCGGCAACGGTGACTCACTGTACGGCTGCGCAGTATCGCCGAGCACGGGGCCGGCCCCGAGCCGCGGTGCCGTGACGTACTACACGCGTTCACTCGCGGGCGGCCAGCAGCACGTCGTGGCCAGCTGGCCGGACCTCCCGTATCCGCAGTGCTGGGCCAGCCTCGATCCGTCGCAGGGCTACCTGCTCGTGCAGTATCCGGCGAACGTCCCGGGACACACGGACTGGGTCAGGCCTGCCATTCTCGACGTTCACTCGGGGCGGCTCAGCTACATCGCAGATCCCGCGTTCTACGGTTTTCTCGACATCGCCTGGTGACCGCCACCGGTCGTCATCCGATGGGGCCGTGGTAGGCCAGGCCCGTGGCCAGCGCGGCGGCCCCGAGGGTGAGAAAGGTCAGCGCCCAGGCGACCTGGCGGTCGCGCGCCCGCAGGTGTGCGGCGAGGGCAATGACGAAATACGCGATCAGGCCGGAGGCAGCGGCGGTGCCGAGGACCGGCGCCGCCAGGCCGGCCAGCAGCCCGGCCCCGGCCGAGCCGAGCAGGATGCCGCACGGGACCGTCATCGAGAGCGGGAGACCCAGTCTCCGCGACGTGTCGACGATGAGCCCGGCCTTCGTCACGTTCAGGTAGACGGCGTAGCCGCAGGCGAGCACGGCCAGACAGGTGCAGGTGAGATAGGCGGCAAGCACCGGAGGCCACCTCCCTCCGTTTCGGCGCCGGGTCCCGGGTCCGGGTGCCCGGCGCCCTCGGTTGGCGGCGCCCGGCCGGCCGCGCCGGGCGGTAGCTTGGTGTTAAGTAGCTTTATAGCAAGCTACTTTGCGAGGTCGCTTAACGTCAAGCTAGATCTGGCTAGACTCGCGCCCTATGGAGAGCGACTCCGTCGACCGCATCGTCGAGGCCTGGGCCGCCTACGACCCGCGGATCCGCTCCAGCTCGCTCGAGGTGACCGGGCGCCTCGTGCTGCTCGCAGGCTACTGCGACCGCGCCGTCTCAGCCGCCCTCCGGCCGTTCGGCCTGAGCATCGCCGACTTCGACGTCCTGAATACCCTCCGCCGGCGCAGCGACCGGCCCGGCACCAACCCCAGCGACCTGGCCCGGTCCTCGCTGATCACCACCGGGGCCATGACCGCGCGACTCAACCGGCTGGAGCGGGCCGGGCTCATCCGGCGCACGCCGGACCCGACCGACCGGCGGGGCGTGCTGATCCATCTCACCAGGGACGGCGACGTCAAGGCCCGGCAGGCGCTCAACGCCGTGATAGCCGCCAGCGAAGCCTTCGTGGAACCGCTCAGCGCGCAGGACCAGGGGACGGCCGCGGCGGTGCTGCGGCAGCTCCTCCTGCGCCAGGAATCCCGGGCCTGACGCCGCGGCCCCGCCGCCGGGCCGACCGTGGCCTCACCCGTTGCGCAGCGAGATCCCGTCGGACGCGCCGATGCTGCTGGCGTCCACCGCGCGCAGGCCCTCGCCCAGGCGCTCGCGGGCCTGACGCAGCAGCGCGAGCGAATCGGTCGCAGGAGTCTGCCCGCCCCCGCGCTCCAGCTCGGCGCCGTGCTCCTCGATCAGGTGCGCCTGCAGGGCGGCCGCCACCTCGTCGACGGCCTTCAGTGCCTGATACACGGCCTGCTCTGCTCCGTTGTTGTCAGCCATGCACCCCAGTATCCCGTGCCACAGGCGGGCGCGGTGGACACGGCCGTCAATCCCGGCCCAAGCTCAGTCATCGGACACGGTGATGCCCATCGTCTCGGCCAGCACCGGCGCCAGGTGGATCAGCTGTGCCGCGCTGATGATCGCGCCGCGCAGGGAATCCGGGCCGATGATGATGCCGAGCTCGGCGTCGCGCAGGTCCGCCGCGTTCATCCGGGTGCCGGTGAGGTCCGTCCTGGTCAGCCGGGAGCCGGGGAAGGACGTCCGGGTCAGCACAGCGTCCTTGAAGTCGACGTCGCGCAGCTCGCAGCCGTCGAAGATCACGTCGGTGAACGAGGTGCCGCGGAAATTGACCGAGTCGAGCTTGCACCCGCGCAGCGTGACGCGGCGCAGCTCCGCGCCGAACACCTCCGCACCGGCCCAGACGCTCTCGGCCACGGTCACGTCGCTCCAGTCGGTTTCGCCCAGGCCGGTGGCGACCAGCCGCACGTCGCGCAGCCAGACGTCGCGGAACCTGGCTTTGGTCAGCCGCCCGCCATGGAACGTCACGCCGGTCACCGCGCATTCGATGAACCGGCTGCTCGCCGCGCGCGGCTCGTCCAGGCTGAGCCCGTCGAAATGCACGCCGTCGTAGTCCGCGTCCGGCCCCA
>Ga0335072_10010697_pt1 | contig 13188 bp, 14 predicted proteins | sample Lox_Sample_21_FD_206725 | JGI IMG/M metagenome (GOLD analysis project Ga0335072, IMG submission 206725) | Soil microbial communities from Loxahatchee National Wildlife Refuge, Florida, United States - Lox_Sample_2.1 | ecosystem: Environmental > Terrestrial > Soil > Wetlands | place: USA...
GCGATTTAGGTCAGGCTGCTCCGCCCTCTACCGAACCAGCGCCGCCGTTATCAAACCCAGCAACAGAACGGCTCCCGCGCAGGCCAGAATTCCCTGCAACCGAATGAACAACGGAAACCAGTTCTTTCGCACCAGTCCGGACCAGGGAACTCTGCTCCACGCACCCTTCTCTTCCACAGCCCGTCGATTGATCTCGACGACTCGCGCCGTCCGGAACAGGAAATACCACCCCGTCGATAACAGGACGGTCGCGGTCACAATCGCGAAGATCAACGGCAACGCCATTCAAAGCTCCAGCGACTTGCTCGCCACCTTCTCCTGCGCCTGCGCGACGAACTGTTCCAGCGGTTGCGAGCCCTGATCGCCCTTGCCGCGGGTGCGCACACTCACCGCTCCGCCGGATTCTTCCTTGTCGCCCATGACCAGCACGTAGGGGATCTTCTGCAGCGTGAAGTCGCGGATTTTCGCGTTCATCTTCTCATTGCGGGCATCGATCTCCACACGGAATCCGGCCTTTTGTAACTGCTGCTGGACTTTTTTCGCGTATTCGTGGTGGCGCTCGCTGATCGGCACCAGACCCATCTGAATCGGCGCCAGCCACAGCGGGAACGCTCCGGCGTACAACTCAATCAGATACGACACCATGCGCTCCATGGTGCTGATGACTCCGCGATGGATCATCACCGGGCGCGGCTGCGTTCCGTCCGCCGCTGTGTACTTGAGGCCGAACTGATTGGGCAGGTGGAAGTCGACCTGGATGGTGGAATACGTCTCCTCGTGGCCCATCACATCGGCCAGCTGGATGTCGACCTTGGGCCCATAGAAGGCGGCATCGCCGGGGCTCTCGCGATACTTCAGCCCCAGAGAGTCCATCGCTTCGCGCAGCACACGCTCCCCCAGGTCCCACATCGCATCGTTGTCGACGTACTTCTCCTTGTTCTTCGGGTCGCGCAGCGAGAGGCGATAGCTGTACTTCGTGATGCCGAGATCCTGGTACGCGCGCTCGACCAGCTTCATCACGTTGGAGAACTCTTCCTTGATCTGATCGGGCATGCAGAAGATGTGCGCGTCATTGAGGGTCATGCAGCGCACGCGGCTGAGGCCACTGAGCGCGCCGGAGCGCTCGTAACGGTACATCGTTCCGAGTTCGGCGATCTTCACGGGCAGATCGCGATAGCTGCGCAGCTTGGACTCGTAGACGAGGATATGGTGCGGGCAGTTCATCGGCCGCAGCACCATCTGCTCCGTTTCGAGGTCCATGGGCGGGAACATGTCCTCGTGATAGTGAGCCCAGTGTCCGGAGCGCTTGTAGAGATCCACCTTGGCGAGATCGGGCGTGTAGACGTGCTCGTAGCCCAGTTCCCGTTCCACGCCGAGAATGTAGTCCTCCAGCAGGCGGCGAATCGTTGCCCCCTTCGGCAACCAGAGCGGCAGACCCGCGCCGACCTCCTCGCTCACCGTGAACAGCTCCAGTTCCTTCCCGAGACGGCGATGGTCGCGCCGCTTCGCGTCTTCCAGACGCTCGAGATAGTCGTCGAGATCCTTCTTCGAAAAAAAAGCCGTGCCGTAAATGCGCTGCAGCTGCGGATTCTTCTCATCACCCAGCCAATACGCGCCCGACAGGCTCATGACCTTGAACGCCTTCACCCGGCCGGTCGACGGCACGTGCGGACCGCGGCAGAAGTCGACAAACTTGCCGTTGCGGTAGAGCGAGATCTCCTCGCCGGGTTTCGTGAATTTCTCCACGAAGTGGACCTTCATGAAATCGTTGCCGGTTTTGAATTCCTCCAGGCCCTTCTCGCGCGGCTCCATTTCGCGGACGAACTTCTCGTCGCGCGCAGCAACCTCGGCCATGCGGCCTTCGATGACCTTCAGGTCCTCGGGCGTGAACGGCGTGGGACGCCAGAAATCGTAGAAGAAGCCGGTCTCGGTCGCCGGGCCATGGCCGAGCTTCGTCTCCGGAAACAACTCCGTCACCGCGGTCGCCATCACGTGCGCGGCCGAGTGCCGCAGAACCTTCAGCGCATCGGGACTCTTGTCGGTGAGCAGTTCGAGCGCGACATCTTCCTCGAGCGGCGTCGAAAGATCGACGAGGCGCTCGGCCTGGGTATTTTCCGCAGAGTACATCGCCGCCTCGCCGGTCGCGTCGGTCGATGCCAAGACAGCAGCCGCCTTCAGCGGACGGATGCGCGCAACCACCGCAGCCTGCGCCAGGCGTGGCGAGATATTTTCAGCGATAGAAAAAGCCGTGGTGCCGGACGGAACTTCGCGCACCGATCCGTCGGGAAGCTGAACCTGAATCGAACTCATAAAAAAAGGTTACAGGGTACGGGGTACAGGGTACAGATCACGGACGGTACCCGCTGGATTCCTGCCAGCCGCGATCAACGGCCGCGGTCCCGCTGCGTGCCTCTGTCCTGTGCCTCCGGCCGCCTGTTCCCTGTACCCTGTGCGCTGTACCCGGTTCCCGCTTACTTCAGCCCGATGTGAGCGGTCATCTGCATATCATTCCAGTCGGTGACCTGAGCGTAGGTCTCGAAGTCGGTCTGGTAAGCGCGCGCTGCACCCATTTGTTGCGGCGTCATGCTGTTGATCCGCTGCCACAGGGCGGGAATCACTTCCTGGGGCGCTCCCTGCTGCGAGTCGAAGATGGCATATTTGCCTGCGTGAATGGTCCTCGCCACCATGCCGTCAGGAACCTTGTCGACTGCGGTCACTTTGTAGCCCAGCGTGTAGTTGTAGTCCCCGGTATGGTCGCTGGCGTAGTCGCTGTAGACCACGATCAGATCGTCGCCCGCCTTGTTGGGGATCTGTTCGAGGGTGCCGTTCTGCATCGCCCCCTGCCACAAATCAGGAATCTTGCCCTGGCCGCCGGCCTCGGCCGCATTGTTGGTGCGTACGGTGACGCCGACCACGGTGAAGCTCTCCTGATCAACGATCCTGGGCGCGGCCGGAGCGGCAGAAGTGGCTGGCGCCGGAGTCGCGGCCGGAGTTTGTGCCCCCGGCGTCGCGTTGCTTTGAGCCAGGGTGGTGGCTGTGAACGCCAGCGCCAAAGGCAAAGACCACAGAGATGAGCGGAAAAACAGTGCGGGACGCATAACGGGAGCAGTATACGCAGGACCCCCGGGACAGTTCCGGAAATCTCCGCCGGGAAATGTGACGAATTCGCGGAAAAACTCCCTTCCCATAGAAACCCGAGGGGTGCTACGATGCCTTCCCATAGAGTTCCGAGTGGAAGGGGCGACGGGTGGGAAAAGCGAAACCAGCCAACAACGACATGCTGCGCGGCACCCTCGACATGATGGTGCTGCGCACCCTGATCGCCGGAGACGCCCACGGGCACACCATCGCCAAGATCATCGAGCGGACGTCGGATGACGTGCTGGAGGTGGAACAGGGATCGCTTTATCCCTCGCTGCACCGGCTGGAAAACCGGGGGTGGGTCTCTTCCTATTGGGGCCTGAGCGAGATGAATCGCCGCGCCCGTTTCTATCGCCTGACCGCTGCGGGACGAAAGCAGCTGCGATCCGAGGTGAGCCGCTGGCAGCAAATGGCGAAAGCCATCGGGCTGGTCATGGGCGAAACGATGAACGAAGGAGGCGGCGAATGAACCCGCGCAGATTCTTCCGGCGGAAGTACTGGGATGCGGAACGACTCGAGGAGATGCAGTCGTTCATCGACCACGAGACGGAAGACAACATCGCCTGCGGGATGAATGCAGTGGAGGCCCGCCGCCAGGCCTGTTTGAAATTCGGCAATCCCCAGAAAGTGCGCGAGGAAATCTGGCGCATGAACAGCATCGAGCCCCTGCAAACCCTGCTGCGCGACCTGCGCTATGCCTGGCGCTCGCTGCTGCACAATCCCGGCTACACCCTGCTGGCGATTCTGACCCTCGGTCTGGGTATCGGCGCCAATACGGCGATCTTTACCGTGATTAACGGCGTCCTGCTGCGTCCCCTCCCCTACGTCCGGGAGGGCCGCATCGTTCACGTTCTGCAGACCGAGCAGAAAACGGGCAGCGACGATCTGGGGCTTTCCGTCCAGGAATACTCCGATTACCGCGACCAGAGCCACTCTTTCTCAGACTTCGCCGAGTATCACTCCATGCTGTTCACGCTCCTGGGCACGAAGACGCCGGAGCGCGTGGTGACAGGAGTGGTCTCGTCAAAGTTTTTCGACGTGCTGGGTGTGAAGCCGGTGCTGGGACGCCTGTTTGTGCCCGCCGACGAGAAGCGCGACGCCGCGCCCGTGCTGGTGCTGAGTTATGCGTACTGGATGAAGGAATTCGGCGGCGACCCCGGAGTCATCGGCCGCACCTTCGAGATGAACGACCGCGTGCATACGGTGGTGGGCGTGCTGCCGCCGCTGCCGGACTATCCCGACGCCAACGAGATTTACATGCCGGTGTCATCGTGCCCCTATCGCATGGATCCGGACATGATCCGAAACCGCGACATGCGCATGATCAGCGCGTATGCGCGACTCAAGCCGGGCGTGAGCCTGCGCGAAGCGGATGCGGAGCTGAACGGGATCACGGCGCGGATGGCGAAGGCGTGGCCGAAGTCGTACAACGGATGGAAAGCATTCGCGGCCAGCGCGATCCCGGTGCGGCAGGAACTCACCCATGGCGCTCGCCCGACATTTTTAGCGCTGCTGGGAGCATCGGGACTGGTGCTGCTGCTGGCCTGCGCCAACCTTGCCAACCTGGCCTGGTCTCGCCAGCTGCGCCGCTCGCGGGAGATCGCCATCCGCATGGCGACCGGAGCCAGCACCGGACGCATCATGCGCCAGCTCATGACCGAGAGCCTGCTCGTGGCCCTGGCCGGAGCCGCGATCGGACTGGGCATCGCCGCGGCGGGTTCGAAGCTGCTCGTCGCCTATGCCCAGCGCCTCACGCCCCTGGCGGGCGGAATTCATGTGGATGTCTGGGTCCTCCTCTTCGGCGTGGGCAGTTCGCTCCTGGCCGGGCTGCTGTTCGCGATCCTGCCCGCGATCGTGGCCAGCCGAACCCGGCTGACCGCGCTGAACGACGGCGGTGAGCGCGCCGCCGGCAGCGAGACCGGAACGCGCACGCGCAACGTGCTGGTCGCGCTGCAGGTGGCCCTGTCCTTTGTCCTGCTGACGTCGGCAGGCCTCATGATGCGCAGCCTCTACAACCTGCTTTCCGTCGATCCCGGATTCAGGCCGGCGCAGGTCCTCTCCATGCAGCTCAGCCTGAACTGGACGAAATACAAGAAGGATTCCGACCAGCTTAACTTCTATCACCAGGTCCTCGACCGTGCGGAATCGATGCCCGGTGTGCAGGGCGCTTCGATCAGCTGGATGGCGCCGCTCAACGAGAACAATCCCACTTTCAATGGACCGGTGAAGCTCCAGGGACAACCGCTGCCGGCGGGCACGCCCGCGCCAAACGTCGACTTCGAAACCGCCAGCCCGGACTACTTCCGCGTGCTGGGCGTCCCCGTGCTGGCCGGCCGTACCTTTACCGAAAGCGATGGGCCGCAGGCACCGCCGGTGCTGATCGTCAACGCGCGCATGGCCCGTCACTACTGGCCGAACGAGAACGCCATCGGCCACCGCCTCCAGCCCGGCAATTCGGACAAGTGGTGGACTGTGGTGGGCGTCGTCGGCGATGTCCGCGAATATGGCCTGGACAAGGCGCCCAGCGACACCGTGTACGTGCCGCTGGATCAGAACCCCATCCAGAATGCTCATCTGCTGGTCCGGACGCGCAGCGATCCGATGCTCCTGGCCAGTGCGATGGCAGCGATGATTCATCAGATCGATCCGCAACAGCCTGTAACCCAGGTCCGTACCCTGGAGCAGATGCGGGCAGCGCAGCTGGGAACGCCCCGCGTGACCGCCACCCTGCTGAGCCTGTTTGCCGCGGCCGCGTTGTTTATCACGATTGTCGGCGTCAGCGGGACGCTGGCGTTGTCGGTCGCGCGCCGGTCACGCGAAATCGGAATCCGCATGGCTCTCGGCGCGACCCGGGAAAACATTCTGCAGGTCGTTCTGCGCCAGGGCATGCAGCCGGTGCTCGCCGGACTGGTTCTGGGCGCGCTGGTTTCTCTCTTCGCAACCCGCGCCATGACCCAGATGATCTTCGGGCTCAAGCCGGACGATGCGAAGACTTTCATGGGGATTGCGGCCCTCTTCTTTGTCGTCGCGCTGGTGAGCTGTGCGGTCCCGGCACGCCGGGCGATGCACATCGATCCCATGGAGACGCTGCGCAGTGAGTAGGACCGGATGGCGCGCGGGCTCTCAGGCTCCGGCTAATCGTCGACGCACTTCAGAATCCCCGGGTGAACAAGCTTGCGATTCCTCGAAGGAGAATCTATGAAAGCGCTCCTCTTTTCTGCTTCCGTTGTTCTGACGTACGCGCTGTTTCTATCCGCGAGCACCGGGGAAAAACAGCCTGTGCCGCAATATAACCAGAAACGCGAGCTCCTGCGGCCGGCAGACTATCGCGAATGGATGTTCCTTTCCGCCGGCTACGGCATGAACTACACTCCCGGTCCTGAGGGTCACGAGCTGTTCACCAACGTCTTCGTGCAGCGGTGGGCCTATGACGCGTTTGCGAAATCCGGCAAATGGCCGGAGCAGAGCATGTTCGTGATCGACGAGCGCGATGCCTCCAGCCGCGGTTCCATCAATCAGAAAGGCCACTATCAGACGGATCTGGCTGGGCTCGCCGTAGAAGTGAAGGATTCGAAGCATAATCCTGACCCGTGGACCTATTACACGTTCCCCGCAGAGGGCAAGACCGCCGTACCCATGCCCAAAACCGATTGCTGGTCGTGCCATGATGCTCACGCGGCGGTCGAGCACACGTTTGTGCAGTTCTATCCCACGCTGAAAGTCATCGCGCAGCAGTACAACACCTACAATGCGTCGCGCGAGCAGGTGACCGACGCCAAGTAACTCGCTCGAGCCGAACCCCTCCCGGCTGTCTGAAAACTGCGGAGGGGGTCCGGACCGGACGTCGATCCTTCGCAGCTTCCCTGCCCTCGCTGTGACTCCGGACAAAACAACGCCGGAAGCAAGGCGCAACCGGAGTTACGGTCCGAGGTCACAGGACCGCAGTTACGTTTGGAACCCCGTGCTGGGGAAAAGTGCCCCCTTTGTGCCATCCGGAATCTTGATGCGTCCCGCGGAACCGCCTGTACCATGAGGATGCAACTCAGGAAAAATCAGGGACACTTAGCGCTGTGCTCAGAGGGCAAAGCAAGAATCTGCGTTTGCGCGTCGGCCGATGCGTGCTCCTGGCCGCGCTGCCGTTGCTCGGCTGCCAGAGCGTCGAGAACTCCTCCCCCTCGCAGACCCAGGTGCGGGTCATCGATGCCTCTTACAACGCGCCGCCCGTCAATGTGGACATCGCAACGACACCGATCGCGGCCAACATCGGAGCCGCGACCTTCACCAACTATGCTTTTCTCCCGCCGGAGAATGCGACGGCGTACGTGATTCCGGTCGGCGCGACCAAACCCACAGCGCAGGCGGCCGGGGAATTCCTGGTCTCGGAGCAGCATTCGGTACTCATCACCGATCAGGGATCGACTTACGCCGTATCCATCCTGACCGATCAGCCGGCTGCGGCGCCGGCGGGCTATTTCTCCATCCGGTTTCTGCAGCAGGCGGTGAAGGCCGGAGCGGTCGACATCTATCTGGTGCCAGATGGCAGCAAGCTGACGGATGCAAAGCCACTGTTCGCCGATGTGGCGCCCCAGGCGGTCGAAGGCTACGCCAATGTGCCTGCAGGCACCTACACGATTGTGGTCACGCCCACGGGTGTGACCACCACGCCTTCTGCCACAGCCTCGATCCAGTTCAGCGCAGGCCAGGTCCGGACCGCGCTGATCATGGATGCCCAGCTCACGACCAACCCGCCCGTCACCGTGACCATCGGCAACGACTTGAACTGAAGAACCCGACCCACGGCCCCGTGGCGCGCCGCTCAGGACTCCCGGCTTTCACCCGAGGTCTGGCATCGCCGCCCCGCCCCCTCCGTCGCTCCGCACCAGAGTCGGCCGGTCCCGGAACTTCACAACGGACAACCGGTAAACGAAGCACGTGTAGGGCACCGCACAGAGGATGTCGAAAAAGTAGTGCTGCCCGTTGCCGAGAGTCGTGAAGGCGGTCGCCAGAACGAAGACAACTCCGGCGATCCGACCCCACTTCCAGCGCCACATCAGGGCGGCAAACAGCATGGCATTGGAGTTGTGAATGGACGGGACGCCATTGGGCACATCCCGCAACGTGATGATGTGCGAGGTCACCACCCCGGGCGCATGCGGGAAGTCTTTGAATGCGTACACCGGGCCGCAAACCGGGAACATTAAATAGACGGGAAGCGCGCAAAGCAGGTTAAGGACGAACGCGCGCACCACCACAAACTTCTCATCAAACGCCAGCCAGACGTAGACGCAAAAGGCAACGATCATGATGCCAACGCACGAACCGTAAACCTGATCCGTGACCAGGGTCAGGATGCGGCTCGAATGCACCAGCCGGCCGATGACGAAGCTGGGTTCTCCCAGCAGCCGGTCGTAGCCGTAAACATACAGATCGTACCGCCAGGTGATGTGCGCACCGAACCGAAGCACGATCCAGTCCGCCAGATCGTTGGCGACCAGGGCGAAAGGCAGACAGATCAGAATGGTGCCGATGGTCCAGCCGGTCCGTTGCCGGTCTGGCTTGCTGCACAACCAGTGCCAGACCATCATGAGCAGAACGAAGATCAGCGAATATCCGGTCAGGATCATGAAAATCTGTCAGAGAACATCCAGCTGGTCGTGCGGTGAGTGAAAAGATCCTGTCGATGACTGCAGGTCCCGGATCCCGTTGACGGCGATCGAGATTCGCCGTCAACGAAGATAGCTCAATGCGAGCGATGGCAACATGCCACTTTTTTTTGATTTTGCCTGACGCTTTCGGGGACGTCGGGAGCCGCCTTCCTCGTCAATCGGCTCCCTTCGCCGCCTCCAGTTCCAGCAGCTTTTTCTTGCGTTGCTCGCCCCACCTGTAGCCGGTCAGTTTCCCGTCGCTGCCGATGACGCGATGGCAGGGAATGACGACAGCGACCGGATTCGTGGCGCACGCCCGCGCAACGGCGCGAACGGCTTTCGCATTGCCCAGCGACCTCGCCACCTCCGCATAGCTGCGCGTTTCCCCGCGCGGGATGCGGCGTAACGCCTCCCACACCCGCATCTGGAACGCCGTCGCACGCAGGTCAAGCGGCAGATCGAGCGCGGCCGGATGCTCGGTGAACTGCGAGAGCACTTCTCCGAGACGCGGCGCAAGGCTCGCTTCAGCCTCGATCTTCGCCTGAGGAAACTGGGCGCGGAGGTCGCGAACAAGTTGCGCATCGCTGTCACCAATGATCACCGAACAGAGGCCACGATCGGTGGCGGCGATCAGCACCTGGCCTAACGCGCTTTTTCCGATGGCATAACCGATGCGCGCGTCGCGGCCACCCGCACGATAGGCTCCCGGCGCCATGCCCAGCTGCGTGTTCTCGTAGGCGCGGCCGGGGCCGGAGTAGCCGGCGTCGTAAATGGCGTCGGTGATGCGCGCCGTGCCGCGGCTCAGTTCTTTGCGGAACGACGCGGCGCGGCGGTGGCGCTGATACTGCGCGGGGGTCACGCCGAGTACCCGCTTGAACGTGCGCTCGACCGTGAAGGGGCTGCGGCCGGTCACGCGGGAAAGCTCGGCCAGGGTCGCAGGCCGGTCTCGTTTCAGGCTTTGCGAAACCGCCTCCACCAGGCCGGCGTCCAGGTGGCGCTGCTGCGGCCGGCAACGGCGGCACGGACGATATCCGGCGCTGAGCGCCGTAGCCGGATCGGGGAAGAAAACAACATTGGCACGCGCCGGGCGGCGGCTGGGGCAGGTCGGCCGGCAGAAAACGCCGGTCGTGGTAACGGCATAGACCAGCTCCGCGTCCGCGGCGGGGTCGCGGGCCAGAACGGCGGCCCAGGCCTGGTCTTCGGAAAACATGGCGGCTGTGTTCATCGTACTCGTGCTCCTCTCAAAATGAGGATCGCAGCCTGCGCGATGCACAACACTCCGGGAATTGCGGGCAAAGTTCCGGGTGGGTCCAGGCATCGAGTTAAAGAGGAGGATTGCCATGAATCCGAAACAGCATCCGTCGCCCAGGAAGAGCGCGGAGAAGGGTCAGGAAAAGCCGCCAGCCAGCGCCGAAATCGGCGGACGCGAATTTGGCCAGGTCGTCGAGCCGATGCAGGCGCAGATGGCCAGCGGCAATGAAGGGCTCACCGAGAAATCCGCGTCGAAACCGAAAGGAACCGAGAAGAAGAAGAAGGGAAGGAAGGCCGCTTAGATCACCACCGCCACCATCCCTGCGGAAAAAGGTCGTGCCAGTTGGCGCGGAGCAGCGTGAAGATGAGAATCGCAGCCGCGATCAGCAGGATGCCGATCACCTGGCGCCTCCCCAGTCGATTCTGCTCCCGTTCCGGCAGGGTGGGCCGTGACGGGGGCCGGGGCCCCGGCGCTTCCGGCTCGGCGGATCGCGACACGCCTATTCGTCTCCAGGACGAATGTTATAGAGGAAGTAGAAGCGCAGCTCCAGAAAGGGACCCTTGAATGCTTTGGGAATCGGCGGAAACGGCGACGCGCCCGTGATGCCGGCCCACGCCGCGCGGTCCAGCGCCACATCGCCCGAAGGTCCTTCCAGAATCATGTCGCGCACGCTGCCGTCCGGATAAATCTTGAACCGGATCATCACCTTGCCCTGTTTATCGAGAGGCGGCCGCGCGGATTCCGGAATGATCGGCCACCACGCGTGCTCGGTATCCCAGACGACGCGCTGGATATACGGGCCGTAATCCCAGCCCATCGTGTCGCTCAGGACATCCACGCCGCCATTCAGCCCCGGATGCTGCGAGGGCGCGTTGGCTCCGCTGTCGCCGCCATACTGGCCGTGTCCCTGCATCGCCTGGCGCATGGCCTGCTGCAGCTGCTCGTTGGGATTGCCGGCATTGTTCGACCGGAAGTTCGGCTGCGGCGCCGCTGGCGGCGCCTCCAGCTTGGCTGCGTTGTTCTGCGGCAGCGGTTGGGCCGGCGGCGTCGGCGAACGCTGCTCCGCCACCTGGGGCTGCTGTTGCGCGGGGGCCGGCGGCGCGGGCGCGATCGGCTGCTGTTGCTCCGGCTGCGTCGGCGCCGGCGGACCGGCACGCTTCATCGCCTCCAGTTCCTCCAGCGTCTTGCGATCCAGCGTCGGCTTCGGCGTCTCCGCCTGCCGATCCTTATCCGAGAGCGGAGCCGGAGTCTTCGGCTTGATCTGCTTCAGGGCATCCGGCGGCAGATCGAGATACGTCAGTTCCTTCTGCCGCTGCTTCATGATCACCGACGGATCGACCACCCGGACGTGATAGATGTACTTGGGCCCGTACAGCAGGTACCAGGCCACGAGCATGTGGATGATGAGGGCGATCCACAGCTTTTCCCGCAGGCTGGCCCAGCCGCGGTTCCCTTCCAGTTCGTCGATGATGTGCAGCAGGTCGGTGTGATCGAGCTCCTCGTAGCGGCTGCGCCGAAAAGCCGGCAGCGTGCCGGAGCCGTTGGACGATGGCGAAGAGCGATCCGAAGCCTCTGCGAAATCCCGGGACTCTTCCGCGGGCGGGTTTTCAAGCGCCACCCCAGGGGTCCGTGGCGATTCCGGCTCAGTCCTGGGCTCGGCCGGTGCGTCGGAAAGATTGAGGCGAATCGGCATTCCTGATTGACTTTGGTCCGGCTTCGGTCCGGCGGTCGCTTCTGCCGGCTTCGGTTCTGCGCGGCTCGAACCAACGCCCCTCGCCGCGTCGTCGCAGCTCGGGTGACGCAGGAACGCCACGAGGTCCTGGGTCTATTTTCTCATCAAATCGAGGGACTTACCCCTGTTTGTACAATCGAAAACGTGGCGCATCCAGCACATTCTTCCCCGCGCAGGAGCGCAGCCGTGATTACGGTCAGTGACGGCTGCTCACGGGGCCAGCGGGAAGACCTCTCGGGTCCCGCCCTGGCTCGTACGTTGGACGCGAACGGCTTCCAGACGGTATCCCGCTTTACGGTTCCAGACGAACGGGAGGCGATCGAAGACGCACTGCGCACGGCCGCCGGCATAGCACGTTTGGTGATTACCACCGGCGGTACGGGGATCGCCCCCCGCGACGTCACCCCCGAGGCAACCCGCGCGGTTTGCGATCGCGTGCTGGAAGGGGTGGCCGAGATGATGCGCGCCGAAGGCCGGAAAGAAACGCCGATGGCGAGCCTGAGCCGGGCCGTCTGCGGGACATTGGGGACCACGATCGTCCTGAACGTGCCCGGGAGCCCGGCGGGAGCGGTTGGCTCCCTGCAGGCGGCTCTGCCGGTGCTGCCGCATGCGCTCGATCTGCTGGAGGGACGCACCGAACACGGCGACCCGGGCGCGCCCGCGAGCGGTGCGCATCGAAGCGAAAGAAAGGTCGAACCCGCCTGAAATCCCTCCTCGCCAAAATCAACCACCTGCAGCACTGGCTCATTCCCCTGGGGCCGTGGGGCGTCCTGCTCGGCTCGTTTATCGACTCAGCCTCCATTCCCATCCCCATCGATGTGCTGATGGCCATGTGGGCCTGGGGCGATAAGCGGCACTTCTACGTGTACGCGCTGCTGGCCGCGCTGGGCTCGACCCTCGGCGGGCTCATTCCCTTCTTCGTCGGCAAAGCCGGCGGCGAACTGTTTCTGCTCAAACGAGTCAACCGCGCGCGGTTCGAAGCCATGCGGAACCAGTTCGAGAAACAGGAATTCCTGGCCGTCATGGTTCCATCGCTGCTGCCTCCGCCCACGCCCTGGAAACTCTTCGTCTTTGGCGCCGGCGTCTTCGAGATGCACACCCTGAACTTCATGCTGGCAGTCTTCGTCGGCCGCACCATTCGCTTCGGCGTCGAAACGGCACTGGTGGTGAAGTACGGACCGCAGATCGTGACCGTCGTGGGAGAACTGGCGAAGAAACACCTGGCGGCGACCCTCGTCGTCCTGGCGCTGATCTTTGGCGGACTGGCCTGGTGGATGTTGCGCAAGCTGCGGGTCAAGAAGCTGGACGACGCCAGCCAGGCACTCTAGAGATCCGCCGCATCGTCTCGGATGACGGTATCGTGTCGACCCGCGCACCCCCTCCCTCCCCGTGGGTCTGTGGCAAGGGACTGAAAACAC
>Ga0335072_10010698_pt1 | contig 13186 bp, 10 predicted proteins | sample Lox_Sample_21_FD_206725 | JGI IMG/M metagenome (GOLD analysis project Ga0335072, IMG submission 206725) | Soil microbial communities from Loxahatchee National Wildlife Refuge, Florida, United States - Lox_Sample_2.1 | ecosystem: Environmental > Terrestrial > Soil > Wetlands | place: USA...
GGCTGGGAGCTGCAGCGGCATGCAGCGCAGCGTCCGTGCTGGCTGGAGTGGGCGGCCAGTATCGGTGACTGGCTAACCGGCCAGCAGGAATCCGGCGGCGGGCTCGCGCGAGCCTGGGAGGCGGGAACCGGGGCAGTGCTGGACTCCTCTACTACCGCCGGGTACACCGTCGTCCCGTTCCTCCTCGCCCTGGACCGTTCCCGCACGGATGCCGGTTACGGAGAGGCGGCGCTGCGCGCCGCAGAGTACTCCTGGTCGCACGGCGGCCGACGGGGGGTCTTCGCCGGGGCCACCCTCGACAATCCGGATGTAATCGACAAGGAGGCGGCGATCCTCTCTGCCGAGGCGTACCTCGCCGCGTTTGACGCCACTGCTGAGCGACGCTGGCTCGACCGGGCGATCGAAGCGGCGCGGGCCGCCGAGACCTGGATATACATCTGGAACGTACCGATGCCCGTAGACGCCGACGACCAGCTGCTGCACTGGAAACGCGGAGTGCCAACTATCGGGCATCAGCTCATCGCCACGGGCGTTTCCATGACCGACGGATTCCTCGCCGCGAACGCCGCCGTGTTCGCACGGCTGTTCCAGGAGACAGAGGACCGGCACTGGCTCGACCTCGCCCGCATTGTCGTGCACGGGACGACCACCATGCTCGCGCTCGACGGGCGCGTCTTCGACCTGCGCGGGCCGGGATGGCAGCAAGAACACTGGTCGTTCTCGCCGCGGCGTGGCTTCGGTCTGAACCGGCGCTGGCTGCCCTGGGTGCCCGTCGCTCACATCCGAGGCGTGCATCGTATTGAAGACCTCGGCACGGACATCGCCCGGCTCGTGCTCTCCTGGGACGGGACGCCGTAACTGCGAGTCGTCTCGCCGTCACTGTTCTCCAAGCACGTTGGCTCGCACCCAGTCATTGATGAACTTGCCGCCGGGATCGAGCTTCTTCTGGAGGCTGATGAAGTCCCCGTGCCTCTCGTACTTAGCGGCAACAGGCGGCTGGGTGCGGGTGAAGACCTTGCCCCAGTGCGGGCGGGGGTCAAAGGGCGAGAGGACCTGTTCCACAAGCTGTACCGCCGCGCTGACACCTGCGACATCGACGTCCCACGTCATGTGGAAGGCGACGCTGTCGCGGTGGTACTGCGGGCTCAGCCACAGCGAATCAGCCTTGATCACGCGTATCTCCCACACCTGCAGGACATGACTGAGCCTGTCACGAAGCTGCCGGACGGCCCGGATCGCTTCGGGCCCGCACGCGGCCGGGATGTGGAACTCAGACTGGATCTCTTCGCCATTGCTCGGCGTGAACTCCATCCGGAAGTGGGGCAGGCGGTCTGACCAGAGGCCGGGTACGCCGAGCTGCGAGGTGCAGTTGGCCGGGTCAAGCCCCGGCAGCGGGTGCACGTCACGGGTTGCAGTCCTCGCCCCGAACAGCGTCGCCGGCGACTCGGGCCAGTCTGAGCGCTGCTTGAGCCAGACCCGTGCAGCATGCTGAGCGCGGTCGGTGAACACGCTGACGCTGTAGGCGGCGCTCATGAGCTCCTCGAAGTTCTCGGTAACTACCTCCCAGGGAAGGTTCTCGTACACCCTCTGGGCTACCTGGAACTCGCGCTCAACCTTCAGGGTCAGCCTGGAGACGACTCCGAGCGCGCCCAGGTGCACCACCGCGCCGCCGAACCACGCATCTCCTGCGGATAGCTCGATTAGCTCGCCGTTCGCCAGTACGAACTGGATACCTTGCACTGCCGTTGCAAGGTTGCCATTGTTCCGGCCGGACCCGTGGGTTGCGGTGGCTATCGCGCCAGCCACCGAGATGTGCGGAAGCGAGGCGAGGTTCGCCAGCGCCAGGCCGTCCTTGTGAAGCTGTTTGGCCAGGGCTCCATAAGTGATGCCGGGGGGAACGGTCACGGTCTGCCGATCGCTGCTGACTTCGATGGCCGCAGGCAGGTCTGCGACTGAGACGGCGAGGGGGCCATCGGTGATGCCGGTGAAGGAGTGGCGCGAGCCGACCGCTTTGACCTGGCTAGCCCCGGCGACAAGATCCTGCAGCTCGCTGACCGACGCTGGTGTCAAGATTTTGTCGAATGCGTAGCGGTAGGTGGCCGACCAGTTGAACTGGCCGCGGGCCGTCGCGTCCGGCTGCGTCAACGGCGTTCCCTTCCTTTTCTTGCACTAAAAGCAGGCGGCGCTCGCCTGCGGCATGCTCCCGGCGACGAGCACGCAGCGGCGGCAGCACTACGGCGGCAGATCAGACAGCTCCGATTTCAGCCGTCCCAGCTGAAGTCGAGTGCGACGTTGTTGGCATAGGTCTCCCCTGGCCGGAGGACCGGAGAGGGGAAGTGAGGGTGATTGACGGAGTCGGGGAAGGTCTGGGTCTCCAGTGTGAAGCCTGCGAAGGAGGCATAGCTCCCGCCGCCCTTGGCACTCACCCCCGCCAGATAGCCGCCGGCGTAGAACTGGAGGCCGGGCTGGTTGGTGCTCAGGTCGACGGCGCGTCCCGATGTCCGGTCCTCGAACCGAGCGACGCGGCGCACGCCGGAGCCGTTGAGCACCCAGTTATGGTCATAACCCGCCACCCCGCGGCCGGCTGCCCCGTTCTCAACCTGCGCCATACCTGCCTCAATGCGCTTTGGCGTCCGAAAGTCAAAGGGAGTGTCCGCAACCGACCGGATCTCCCCGGTCGGCACGAGCTCGTCGTCGACTGGTGTGTAGTGATCGGCGTAGATCTGCGCGATGTGGCCGAGCACGGAGCCCGAGTCGTGTCCCGCTAGGTTGAGGTAGGCGTGATTGACGAGGTTGACGATGGTGGGCCTGTCAGTCGTCGCGGTGAGTGTGATCTCGAGCCTGCGGCCCGCAAGCGCGTACCGCGCCGTGGCATGGAGAGTCCCTGGGTACCCCTCCTCACCGTCGGCGGAGACGAGTTGGAAGGTCACCGCGTCCGTTTCAGCCGTTGCCGACCATGCCCGCTGGTCGAACCCGATGCGCCCGCCGTGGAGATGGTTGTCGCCCTCGTTCAGGGTCAGCTGGCAGGCCCGGCCGTCTAGGGTGAACTTGCCGCGTCGGATCCGGTTGGCGTAACGGCCAGCGGTCGAGCCCATGTAATGGGGATCGCTAGCCGCCTCGGTCAGGTTCGCGCGGCCGAGGACCACGTCGGCGGGCACGCCGTCGCGGTCGGGCACCCAGAGCTCTAGCAGCCTGGCTCCGATGTCGGTGAGAACGACGCGAAGGTCATCATTCTGAAGCATGAAGAGGCGCGCCGGATAGGCGCTGATCGCTGTCTCCTCGATATGCGTCACTGGTGAGGATCTTTCGTTGTGCCGATCTGGACAGTGCGGTCTCGGGCTTGCGGCAGCTATGAGCGAGCCAGGCCGGCCAGCACCTCGCGCTCCCGGACCGGGTCCAGGCCGTGCGCCGGACGGCCGGGCGCGGCTGGCGGATCACCTTCCCGCTGCAGCCAGGCCCAGGTGTCCGCTACCGTTTCCCCGACCGGCCGGCAGCTGAGCCCGGCAGCATAGACGGCGCTGACGTCACCCGAGTGGAGTCCAGCGCCCTCGCCGTCGGGCGGCAGCCAGATCGGCAACTCGATCCACGGAGCGATGCCTGCGGCCAGGATGACTTCTGGCGGAGCCCAGACCAGCCGGGCATCGGACTTGGTGGCGGCGATAGCCGCCTCGAGCAGGCTCGCCATCGTCGCATGACCAGGTCTGCTGACGGTGTTAAACGGTCCTGCGATGCCCTCCTCGGCGGCGTGCAGCAGCCACCGCGCCAGGTCACGGCAGTCGATGTACTGCAGCTTCAGGTCGGCTGGCCCTGGTGCCAGAACATCGCCGCTGCGTTCGATCCGGCGCAGCCACCATGGCATCCGCCCGACGATCTCGTACGGCCCGAGGATCAGCCCGGCCCTGGCCAGCACAGTTCGGTCAGCGCCGAAACCCTCCTGCGCCGCGAGCTCGCCACCGCGCTTGGCGGACGCGTAGTCGTCACTTGCCTCGCTTGTGGCCTCCCCGTCCACGACCGGCCCCGACTCGTCCAGCCCGATCGCCGGCGGCCACTGGTACACCGACCGGCTGGACACATAGCCGTAATGGCCCGCCCGTCCCGCCAGCACAGTGGCCGACTCGAGGACGACACGCGGCGCGCCGCTCCAGGTGTCGATGACAGCGTCCCAGGTGGAGTCGCCCAGCGCGGCGCGTAGTGCGACCGAATCGGTGCGATCGGCGTGCAAGGCTAGCGCTCCGGGCGCTGATGGCCCGCTGACTCCGCGCGTCAGCGTGGTGACCTCGTCACCGCGGGCCAGTCCCTCCTCGACGACCGCACGGCCGACATGGTGGGTTCCGCCAAGTACCAGCAGTCTCATGACTTCATGCTGCCTGCCCGAACCACAGTTGTGCAGCGCGTTCATCGTGGGCGTAGCGTCCGGCACGTGCCAGCCCATCATCAGCCTCGGCCATCTCGAGGCTTAGCCCATTCCAGCGCGCCTTGACCGGGCGGCAGCAACCTGCCTGACATGACGACGAGCCGGTCGGGCTCGCTTGGCCACGGCGGGGTCTCAGCCTGGGAGAATTTCGAATCCGCTTCGCAATGATGACAGTCACGCGGTTCCCCGGACCGCGACAGGAGGGCCGTCATGGACGCCAGGCATGCCATCTTGTTTGAGCCGGTCAGGATCGGCCCGAAGACGCTGCCGAACAGGTTTTACCAGGTTCCGCACGCGTCAGGCTTTGGCTCGGGCAAACCGCGCACGCAGGCGGCCTTCCGGGCCGTCAAAGCCGAAGGTGGCTGGGGCGGCGTGTGCGTGGAGTATGCCCCGATCTCGCGGGACTCCGACGAGATACCGGCCATCGGCGCAGACATCTGGGACGACCGCGACGCCCGGGCACTGGGGATGTCCGCCGACGCGATTCATGCTCACGGGTCACTGGCCGGGCTCGAGCTCTACCATGGCGGCGCATCCAGCCCCAACGGCGGCTCACGGGCGGTCCGTCTGGCCCCGAGCCAGCTGACCTCGGAGGTGCAGTGGGGCGGGCTGGCCAAGGAGATGGACGCTTCCGACATCGCCCGCGTCCAGCGTGACTGGGCGCGGGCCGCCCGCCGCGCCGCCGACGTCGGCTTCGACATCGTCTACGTGTACGGGGCGCACGGCTATCTCATGACCCAGTTTCTGTCTGCGCATGCCAACCGGAGGACCGATCGCTACGGCGGCGGCGTAGCAGACCGAGGCCGGTTCTGGCTGGAGACCCTGGCTGCAGTGCGGGAAGCGGTGGGCGGCGACTGCGCGATCGCTACCAGGATCGCCGTGCACGGCGACTCGGGGGTGCCGGGGGCGGAGGGCCTGCCTGGCATTGACGTCGACGACATGCTGACTCTGGTGCGGCTGGCAGACGACCTGGTGGACCTGTGGGACGTGACCGTCGGGTCCTGGCCCGAGGATTCGGGCACCTCCCGGTACTACCCGGAGGGCCATGAGCGGCCGTGGGCACACCGGGTCAGAGAGGCAACGGCCAAGCCCGTGGTCGCAGTGGGCCGCTACACCAGCCCGGATCTGATGGCCGAGGTGATCAGGTCGGGCAAGGTGGACCTGATCGGCTCGGCCAGGCAGGCGATCGCCGACCCGTTCCTTCCTCGCAAGATCGCGGAAGGAAGGCTCGAGGAGATCCGCGAGTGCACTGGCTCGAACATCTGCATCCTGCGGGAAGAGACCTTCCGCCACGTCGGCTGCGTGCAGAACGCCACCGCCGGGGAGGAGTTCCGCCGCGGCTGGCATCCTGAGTCCTTCGCGCCCGCAGCCGGTCCTGACCGGTCAGTGCTCATCGTGGGCGCCGGGCCGGCTGGTATGGAGTGTGCCGTCGTCCTCGGTAAGCGCGGCTTCACCGCAGTGCACCTGGTGGAGGCAGAGCCGGAGATCGGGGGCAGGCTGCGGTGGGCCAGGCGGCTGCCGACCCTGGGCGCCTGGGGGCGGATCATCGACTGGCGTGTGGTGCAGCTCGCCAGACTGCCGGGAATCGAGGTGATCACCGGCCGACGGCTCACCACGGCAGACGTCCTGGAGTACGGCGCTGACCTCGTCATTATCGCCACCGGCTCAGCATGGCGCGGAGATGGTGCCCAGGCTGGCTACCCTGACCCAATGCCCGGGGCCAACCCAGCCTTGCCGCATGTGCTCACCCCGGAGCAGGTCTGCGCGGGCGAGAGGCCGCCCGGACCCAGGGTCGTCGTGTACGACACCGATGGCTACTACGTTGCTCCTGGCGTGGCGGAGCTGCTGGCCGCCGAAGGGTTCCAGGTGAGCGTGGTGACCACGTTTGATGTTCTCTCCCCCGTCAGCGATGAGACCCTCGAAGGTGAGATGCTCCGCGCCCACCTGCACCAGGCCGGCGTAGACGTCCGCCATGCGACTACCGTCACCCAGATCGGCCCCGGGTCGGTCACAGGCCATGACCGCTACGGCGAACCATGGTCCGCCACATGCGACGGGATCGTGCTTGTCACCCAGCAAGTCTCGAAGGACGCCCTGTACCGCGAGCTGGCCAGCGACGCGGCTGCGCTCACTCGATCGGGGATCGGCGGGCTCTACCGCATCGGCGACGCAGTCGCGCCGCGGATGATCTCAGAGGCGATCTTCGACGGGCATCGGCTTGCCCGCGAAATCGATGCCGACGACCCCGGCCAGCCGGCCCCCTACCGGCGGGAACGAAGCAGTCTTGCGTAGCCGCGAGTAAGCGCTGAATGTCATCGACGTTAGCCGAGGACCGTGTCGGCCGACTGCTTCAGCGCCTCGATGAAGCGGTCCAGGTCTGCCCCGTCGAACGCTAGTGGCGGCCGGATCTTCAGCACGTTGCCATGCGGGCCGCTCGCAGAGATGAGGACCCGGCGCCCGCGAGCATTGCCTGGTGCACGGTCGGATCGAACTCGCTCATCGGCCTGCCGGGAAGAAATTCGAGCACGCGCAAGACCCGGGCGTGGCGTCCGCCCGTATCGAAGAGCACCTGGCCCTCGCCGGCCAGCGTGCGCTGGACCCGTTGCACAGGCAGCCACGGCGCGCTGAATTCAAGGCGGGCCGGCGCCGCGGTCTGCAGGTCGACGATCTCGGTGTCCTCCGAGCTCGGTGAACACTTAACCAGGCGCGTTGACCCAGCGGCGAGCCGGAATGCGTCGTCCCTGTCGGTAGCAATGCGTATAAGCGTTCCTGACAGCCCGTGATACTTGCGCAGCATCGCACCGACCAGGCCAGGGTCAATCGGGTCGGCTTCCCAGGCCACCGCCGACTCGGTGACCACCTCGTCGAAAAGCTCACCGCTCCGCTCATCATCCAGCGCGAGCCCTGCCCATTCCAGTCCAGTAGGCACGCCGCAGGCACTGGTGACAGCGGGCGGGTACGCATCCGCCGACCGAAACCCTTGGTTGGCGGAGGCGGACGGGAATCGAACCCGCCGGCGACGCGGAGCGCCGCCCACTGGTTTTGAAGACCAGGGGGGCCACCAGGCACCCTGACGCCTCCGGGACCAGACCCTACCGGCGTGGCGATGCACTGCAGCACGTCGGGCCGTCGCAGCGAACCGGGCTGACGGGTCAGGCCACTCGTCGTGCTCCGGGGCCTGGTACTGGCGTTACCTCCCGGGCCGAGCCGAGCTGATGGCCTTGTGAGCAGGCAAGCTGCAAGGACACCGGCGCTCCGCAGTCCCGGTGCGTCAGCTCGACGGCCGGACCACCAGGCGCGGCCGCGTATTTGTCCCCCCAGGCGAGCAGCGCCACGATCACCGGGTACAGCTCGATTCCCTTCTCGGTCAGCCGGTACTCGTGCCGCGGCCGCTGGCCCGCCTCCTGGTACGGCGTTTTGCGCAGGATGCCCTCCGCGACCAGCCGGGATAGCCGGCTGCTCAGCACCTGCCTGGGCGCACCGGTGCGGCGCTGCATGTCGTCGAACCTCCGGACGCCGTTGAAGGCCTCCCGCAGCACGAGGAACATCCACTTCTCGCCAACGACCGCCAGCGCGGCCGCGATGTTGCAGTTCGCTGTGTCGTAATCCAGCGCCCAGGACTTTGCCATATTCAAAGGCTAAGTTCACTTGACAGACTTAGCAAGCCGCGTGAGGCTGGGTCCATGAAACGAACCCCGGTCGCCGCCGGCGCCGTGGCCGACAGCAACGGCGCGGTCAGCGGCCGCGCGACACGATGCGGCGGGACTGGCCGCGACGGGCTTGGCCTGCCCGGCGGTGGCTGCGGTGAGACCGGCGCGGCAGCCAGCAGCCACGGTCGCGCCGGCCCTGCAGGCAAGAGCACCGGTGAGAGCTGCGACCGTGGGACCTCCTCCGCCGTCGCGGCCAGCAACGCGTTGATCCGGGAGGTCGGCCCGGACGATGCCGGTCATATCCGCGAGTTCGTCTGCGGCCTGACGCCTCAGTCGCAGTACCTGCGTTTCTTTGCCACCGTGGCACCGCCGAGCACCGGCTTGCTGCGTGTGCTGTGCGGCAGCACCGGGGCCGACATCCTGCTCGTTACCGACGACAGCGGGAGTGTCATCGCGCACGGCATGGCGGCCGACACCTCCGTGTCTGCCGGCCTTGCGAGCAACATCGGGCTAGTCGTCGCGGACTCGTGGCAGCAGCAAGGACTCGGCACCCTGCTGCTCAGCACTCTGATCGCCCGTGCCTCGCACCGCGGCGTCGGCTCACTGGTACTGGACGTGCTGCCCTCGAACGACCGCATGCTCGGCATCATTGCCCGCCGGTGGCCGGACGCGCCGCGGGAGCGAACCAGGGACGCCATCATCATCAGTCCCGTCATCACCCCACAACAGGCAGCCGGCGGCAGCGCCGTGCCTGCCGTGATCAGCCTCCCGCGTGACCATAAGACTCGTCAGTCAGGAGATCTCCGTGCATCAAACCGGGCTGCCGCGTAACCCGCCCGCCCCCGGCGCGAGCAGCCTCAACGGAAGCGTCCGGCCGTCCAGTACGCCGGACGCGGGCGCGCGAACGCGGAGCTACACCTGGGACGATCCGGCGGTCTCCGCGGCCGCTGCGAGAGAACAGGACGGCACCGCCTTCCTGCAGGCCATACTCGATGGCACCCTGCCCGGGGCACCGATCGCCCGCACGCTGGATTTCGCGCCCGTCAGCGTCGAACCTGGCACCGTCGTGTTCGAGTTCACGCCCGCGGAGTTCCATTACAACCCGATCGGCTCGGTGCACGGCGGCGTGATCTCCACGCTGTGCGACTCAGCCTGCGGCTGCGCGGTGCAGAGCTTGCTGCCGGCCGGGACGTACTACACGAGTCTCGATCTCAGCGTGAAATTCTTGCGAGCCGTGAGCTCAGGCACAGGCCCGCTGACGTGCACGGGCACGGTCACCCACCTGGGCGGGCGGTCTGCGCTGGCAGAGGCGCGGCTCGCCAGCAGCGACGGCAAGCTCTACGCGTTCGCCACGAGTAGCTGCATGATCTTCCGGCCCGCCGCAGGATGACGCCGGCAGGCCATGATCAGGAAGACTTCCGGGCCTGACCGGCCCATTTCTTGACGTGATCATGGTCTAGCCAGATAACCCGGTGCAAGCAGTCGGCGGCGGCGGCTACCGTTCCGGGCGTGACTAGCGAACTTGATCCCGTTGCAGCGCACAACCGGTCGGCCTGGGACCGCGAGGTTGACTCCGGCAATGAGTGGACGGTCCCAGTCGGACCCGAGGTGATCGCCGCTGCCAGGGCTGGCACCTGGTCGGTCGTGCTCATCGGCTACGACCCTGTCGCGCGCGACTGGTTCCCGGCCACGCTGGCAGGAGCCGACGTGCTGTGCCTGGCCAGCGGCGGTGGCCAGCAGGGTCCGGTACTCGCGGCCGCGGGCGCGCGGGTGGCTGTGCTGGACAACTCGCCTCGTCAGCTAGCCCAGGACCGGATGGTGGCCGATCGCGAGGGCCTGAACCTCACCACCGTGCTCGGCGACATGCGCGACCTCAGCGCGTTCGCCGACGCAAGCTTCGACCTGGTCTTCCACCCGGTGTCCAACGTATTCTGCCCGGAGATTGAGCCGGTCTGGCGGGAGTGCTTCCGCGTCCTGCGGCCTGGCGGAATCCTGCTCGCTGGCTTCATGAACCCCGATGTGTTCATCTTCGACGCCGACGCGGCTGAGAACCGCGGCGAGCTGATCGTCAGGCACGCGCTGCCCTACTCCGATCTCAGCCACCTGAACGAGGAGGAGCGCACCAGGCTGTGGGGCCTCGACGCGCCGGTCGAGTACAGCCACTCGCTCACCGAGCAGATCGGCGGCCAGCTAGCCGCCGGATTCGTCATCACCGCGTTCCGTGAGCGCCCGCACCATGTCGGACCCACGGCACAGTACCTGCCTGGCTACTTCGCCACCAGGGCAGTCAAGCCTGAAGCGGTCAGGCCGGCGTAGGTCCGCCCCTGTACAGGGCGTCGATGACGTCCGCGTACTTCGCGTGCACCACTCTGCGCTTGAGCTTGAAGGTGGGCGTGAGCTCCTCGCTCTCCGCTGTCCACTCAACCGGCAGCAGCTCCCAGTACTTGACCTGCTGCACCCTGGCCAGCTTCGCGTTGGCGTCCGCCACGGCCCGCTCGACCTCGGCGCGCACGAGATCATGCGCGGCCAGCTCAGCCAGCGAGCCGTCCGCGATGCCTCGTGCCCTGGCCCACGCGGGCGCAACGCCGCCGTCGAGCGTCAGCAGCGCGACCAGGTACGGGCGGCGGTCGCCGTAAGCCAGCGCCTGGCCAATCAGCGGATGCGCGACCAGCAGGTTCTCCACTGCTGCCGGCGAGACATTCTCCCCGCCCGCGGTAATGATCAGTTCCTTCTTCCGGTCGACCACGCGGACGAATCCGTCGTCATCGATGGAGCCGATATCGCCGGTATGCAGCCACCCGTCGGCGTCGATGAGATCGGCTGTCTGCTCGGGCAAGTTGAGGTAACCAGGAGTGTTCAGCGGACCCCGGGCGAGAATCTCGCCGTCGTCGGCGATCCGGACTTCAATACCGGGAACGGGCCGTCCCACCGTGCCGAGCCGGAAGGCACTCGGTGTGTTCGTGGTAAATGCGCCCGTAGTCTCGCTCATCCCGTACACGTCCATGATCCGCACACCAAGCCCGCCGAAGAACGCGCCGACTTCCGGCGGAAGCGGTGCCGCGCCGCTCACCACGATCTCCGCCTCACCGAGGCCGAGCAGCGACCTGATGGGACGCAGCACCTGCTCATCGGCTGTCGCGAAGCTTGCGGCCAGCTCCGGCGGGGTGCTCTCGCCGTACTGACAGCTGCGCACGTACGCCAGGCCGGTCTCGAAGGCCGCCGCGACGGCGGCCTTGCGGTCCGCGTCCTGCTCGCCGGCCAGCAAACCCTGGATACCGGCCATGACCTTCTCGAAAATCCGCGGTACGCCGAAGAAGGCCGTTGGCTTGACCTCGCCCATCGTGCCGATCAGCTGGCTGGCGGCGTCGTGGCAGAAATAGGTGTGGGTCGCGTTGCAGATCGCCAGGTACAGCGTGAACATCCGCTCCGCGATGTGTGCCAGCGGCAGGTAGGAGACCCAGCGCACATGCATGCGGCTGAGGTCGGCTGCCCGGCCGGTCTCCACTTCGTAGAGCACGTTCGCGTGGGTGATGATGACGCCCTTGGGGTTCCCGGTCGTTCCCGAGGTATACAGCAGCGTCACCGGATCGTCGGGCTTGATCGCGGCGACCCGGCTGGCAGCCAGGCCGGGGTCGGCTGCCAGCCGCTCCGCGCCAAGGTCGGCGAGCTCCTGCCAGCTCAGATACGGTGCTCCCGACGGGCAGACGGCAGCATCCCGGACGATGACCGTGCGCAGCGACGGCAGCTGCGACAGCACCTGCTGCCAGCGGGCGAGTTCGCTGGCACCATCGATGACAGCGATTCTGGCGTCGCAGTTGCCCGCCATGAAGGAGATCTGCTCGGCCGCCAGCGTGGCATAGAAGGTGACCGGCACCCCGCCCGCGTGCAGCACGCCGAAGTCCGCGAGCACGTGCTCGAGCCGGTTCGGCAACATGAGCGCGACCTTCTCGCCGGGCTGCAGGCCGAGCTCGGCGAACGCGGCAGCGAGCTGCAGGGCTAGCTCGCGCGCCTGCGCCCAGGTGATCGTCCGCCAGGGATCGGCGCCGTCCCGGTCGGAGTAAGCCGGCAGGTCGCCGTACCGCTCAACAGTGCTAGCCAGCGCATCACAGAGCGTCCGCCCGGCCCACGCCTGCTGCAGGGCTGCTCGTTGCGCGGCAATCTCGGCCGGCACCTGTGCACTGGTCACGGCACGCCTCCATCCTTCATCGCGGCGCGCCTGTCAGCATCGGCCCGGCGCGGACTTATACCGCATGGCACCACGCACGCGCCGGGTTCGCAAGCCGGCGGTGATTACAGTTCTGCTCATGACGATTCACGCTCCGGTCCGACTCACCCAGTACGCGCACGGCGGCGGCTGCGCCTGCAAGATTCCGCCCGGCGAACTGGAGGAGGCGGTAGCGAGGCTGATTCCGGCGCGTAAGCCGGACGACATGCTCATCGGCGTGGAGCACGGCGATGACGCAGCCGTCGTCAGGATTGCCGGGGACCGCGCGGTGGTCGCCACCGCGGACTTCTTCACTCCGGTGGTCGACGACGCCTACACCTTCGGCCAGATCGCCGCGACGAACGCGCTGTCAGACGTCTACGCGGTCGGCGGCGAGCCGCTGGTCGCGCTCAATCTGCTCGGCTGGCCTCGGGATGTGCTGAGTGTGGACCTGGCCGCGGAGGTACTGCGCGGCGGGCTTGACGCTGCCACCGCCGCGGGCTGCCACGTGGCAGGCGGGCACAGCATCGACGACCCGGAGCCGAAGTACGGCATGGCGGTCACCGGGCTGGCCGATCCAGACCGGTTGCTGCGCATCGATTCCGGCCGGCCCGGTTTGCCGCTCAGTCTGTCCAAGCCGATCGGCAGCGGCGTGCTGAACTCCCGGCACAAGGCCACTGGCGAGGTGTTCCCGGCTGCGATCGGCGTGATGACCACGCTGAACGACGTAGCAAGCCGCCAGGCGCTGACGGCCGGGATCTTGTGCGCGACCGACGTGACCGGCTTCGGGCTGCTTGGCCACCTGTTCAAGCTGGCGAGAGCCAGCGGAGTCACAGCCGTCGTGGATAGCGCGGCGGTGCCGCTGATCGAGGGCGCGGCTGAGGCCCTCAAGGCTGGCTACGTTCCCGGCGGCAGCCG
>Ga0335072_10010699_pt1 | contig 13185 bp, 10 predicted proteins | sample Lox_Sample_21_FD_206725 | JGI IMG/M metagenome (GOLD analysis project Ga0335072, IMG submission 206725) | Soil microbial communities from Loxahatchee National Wildlife Refuge, Florida, United States - Lox_Sample_2.1 | ecosystem: Environmental > Terrestrial > Soil > Wetlands | place: USA...
CGGCTGCTTGTCGGGGCTGGTGCGGCGGGAGCCGGGCTTGCGGCTGCATCGGCTGGGGTGCTGCCCGCGTTAGGTACGCCGGCGCAGGCCGCAACTGCCGCTGCGGCAGCAGCGGCGCGGAGACTTCCGCCGGGCGCGCCGGCCAACAGCATGCTCTTCGGCCGGATCTTCCCGCAGCTTCCGCCCTTCGCCGCCGACACATCGGCGGTGCAGGCCGCGCTGCTAGAGGTCGGCATGCAAGGGGGCATCATGGATGCCCAGGACGATCTCACGGCCGGGCCGAAGGCCCTGATAGTCGACCCGACTGTAAACGGCAACCCGACCGCCACCAATCCTTACGGTACGAATCCCGATAACCCCACGATGACGGCCGGCTCCACATTCGTGGGCCAGTTCACCGACCACGACATCACCTTCGACCAGACCTCGCAGCTGGGCGTCACGACCAATCCGCTTACCTCGCCGAACACCCGGACCCCGGCGCTTGACCTGGACTCGGTGTTCGGCGGCGGACCCAGGATCAGCGCAGACCTGTACGTGTCGAACCCGGACGGCAGCGCCGGTCCGGCCTCAAGATCGGCACGGGTGGAGTGCACGAGGACATCCCGCGGACACCCAACAGCGACGGGACCTATACGGCCATCCTGAGCGATCCGCGCAACGACGAGAACCTGATGGTCGCCGGTCTGCACTGCGCCCACATCCTGTTCTACAACCGGGTGCTGACCGAGCTCGGCAGCATGAATCTCAGCGCGTTCCCATCCGCCCATGGCTCGGATACTGGCATCAGCTACGTCCAGTATCTGATCGCCCGCGAGGTAACGCTGTGGCATTACCAGTGGTTGCTCGTCAACGAGCACCTGCCGCAGGTTGCCGGGCAGGCAGTCGTCAACGACGTGCTAGCCAACGGGAACAAGTTCTACCTGCCGCCACCGGGCGATGCGTTCATGCCGATCGAGTTCGGCGGCGCGTGCTACCGGTTCGGCCACTCCCAAGCCCGCCCGTCGTACCGGGCTAACTTCACTTCCGGAACCGGGGACAGCACCAATGCGGCCGCCGACCCGTTCTTTGGCCTGGTCTTCGACGCCACTGAGCCGAATTTCAACGGCCCGATCACCTACGACCGCGACGACCTGCTTGGCGGCTATCCCGCGCCCAGGCGCTACGTCGGCTGGCAGACCTTCTTCGATCTCGGAGACGGTCAGGTCAAGAACAACAAGAAGATCGACACCACGATCTCCTCGGTCATGTTCACCTTGCCGGTGCCCGCGATCGCTCCGCATACCCAGACCTCGCCTACCGTGCTGCCGCAGCGCAATCTGCTGCGCCAGCTCACCTGGAGCCTGCCCGCCGGCCAGTCCATCGCGGCTGCCATGGGCGTCACACCACTCACTGCCACCGACCTGGCCGACATCGGCTCGGTGTACGCGCCATTCGCCACGAGCACGCCGCTGTGGTACTACATGCTCGCCGAGGCCAAATTGATAACCGACGGCCTGACACTCGGCCCGGTCGGCGGCCGGATCGTCGTGGAGACCCTCATCGGCCTGCTCCGCGCAGATCCCACCAGCTATTTGTCGGTCTACCCCAAGTTCACGCCGTTCCTGGGTACTGATCTCGCCATAGGGCCAACCCCTGACAGCAGCATCACCGGGAACCGCAGCTACACCCGAGCCAACTTCCTTTACTACGCAGGGGTCGTCGAGCCGGGCACGTATCGATGACGCAGACGACTGCGGCGTGCTAACCCAGGCGCCTGGTGGAGTGCATTGGCGGCACGCCACCAGGCGCACGCACAGCGGCACGCGACTATCACCAGGCCCATCCTTTGTGCCAGCAACTGCTTGCTGTGCGCCGGACGGCCGACTAATAGTCGGTGCATGGACAGTGCTGATGCGGGTTCTGGAGCAGGGGCCAGCAGGGAGATCCGTGGCCCGATGGATGCCAGCCGGACGCCGCGGTTCGCTGGTCCGCCGACGTTTGCGCTGTTGCCGCGCCGCGACGAGGTCGAGTCGTGCGATGTCGTCATTGCCGGGGTTCCCTTCGACAGCGGCACCTCGTACCGGCCGGGTGCACGGTTCGGCCCCGCCGCGGTCCGGCAGGGGTCACGGTTGTTGCGGCCGTGGAATCCCGCCCAAGGCGCGTCGCCGCTGGCCGGGCAGCAGGTCGCCGACGCTGGCGACATCGCGTGCAACCCGTTCGATATCAAGGAAGCCGTCGAGCAGATCGAGGCTGGCGCCGCGCATCTTCTGAACGGTGCCGGGAGGCTGCTGGCGATCGGGGGAGATCACACTATTGCCTACCCGCTGCTCCGGGCTACGAGGAAGCGATTCGGCCCGGTCGCGCTGGTGCATTTTGATGCGCACCTCGACACCTGGCAGACGTATTTCGGCGCGCCGGTCACGCACGGCACGCCGTTCCGCCGCGCGGCCGAAGAAGGGCTGTTCCTGCAAGATCGCAGCGTCCATGTAGGGATCCGGGGGCCGCTTTACGGCCCAAGCGACCTGACAGAAGATGCTGAGCTTGGATTTGCGGTGGTGCCTGCGACGGACATGGAGACAAGCGGGATCACTGGTGTGGTCCAGCGGATCCGGGCCCGGGTCGGCGACGCGCCGCTATACATCTCGATCGACATCGACGTACTCGACCCGGCGCACGCCCCAGGCACCGGAACCCCGGAAGCGGGCGGCCTGACGTCCCGTGAACTCCTTGGCATCCTGCGCGGGCTGGCCGCCTGCCACCTGGTCGGCGCCGACATCGTTGAGGTCGCCCCCGCCTACGACCACGCCGAGATAACTGCGATCGCCGCCGCTCATGTCGGCTATGAGATCCTCACGCTGATGCTGCTGGGCCCGAGCTAACGGCGATCTGCGCGGGGGCGATCGTTGCGGAGGAGATCACGCGGGGGCGATTGTTCTCCGTTACGACAGGTTAACTTCGCGCTCAGAGAAATCGTGCTTCATGATGGCCTTTTAGCTTGCCACCATGCAGACGCCTTATGGGGAGATCCCCGAACGCTTTGTCAAGGACATGTCCGCCCAGGAGATGCACGACTACCTGCGGCAACGCTACTCGCGTCGAAACTTCTTGAAGGGTGCAGCTGCTGTCGGAGCCCTCGCGGCGGCAGGTCCGGTCTTCTGGAGCAAGACGTACGCGAACGCCTCAACCGCTGGCAGCCCGACCGGTCCGCAGTGGATCGCGCTCGGATCCGACCCGGCGAGAGAGATGCACATCTCGTGGTCTGCTGGCGCCTACGAGACCGCGGCGAACGTGCCATCGCCGATGGTGCGCTGGGGCCTGACCAGCCAGTACGGTTCCATTCTGAGCGCGTCCAGCGAGCTCGTGCCGACACCCATCAACGCTCCGGCAAGCAATATCGACCTGACCGCCTACCAGCACGCACTGCTGGCCAACCTGGACCCGGACACCACCTATCACTACGCGGTGAGCAACGACGGAGTGAACTGGGGTCCAGACACGACCTTCCGGACAGGCAAGTCGGGCGTGCGCGACTTCCGCTTCTGCGCCACCGGCGACGAGGACACCTACACCACGAGCTCCGAGCCTGTCATGCAGAGCATCGCGTCGTTCGACCCCGACTTCACCATCGTGGCCGGCGACTTGTCCTACGCTTCCGACGACGGGACCTACAACGGCACCGGTATCCCCTTGCCGTACACCCCGAGCGCCTGGGACGTCTACTTCGGCCTGCTCGGGCCGAGCGCCGCCCAGTCGATTCCGTGGATGGTCGGCATGGGCAACCACGACGTCGAGCCGCTCACCGACAATGGCTTTGCCGGGATTCTCACTCGCTTCCCGCACCTGGGCGCCAACAGGGCCACTGCTGGCTCAGGCTCGAAGGTCGTCCAGAGCTTCACCTACGGCAACGTGGCCATCATCGGTCTCGACGACAGCGACGTCTCCGCGCTCGACACCGTCAACAATGGCTACACCGGCGGACAGCAGACGACCTGGCTGATCGAGCAGCTCACGAAGTACCGCGATCCGCGCTTCGGCGTCGACTTCATCGTCGTCTTCTTCCACCACTGCCCGTACTGCAGCGGCGGGCCGTGCTCGGATGGCGGCGACCGGTACGTCTGGCAGCCAATCTTCGACCGGTTCGACGTCGACCTGGTGATCAACGGGCACAACCACCTTTACGAGCGCGTCTACCCGATCCGGAACAACGTCGTGCAGGCCGAGGTCCCGCCAGGCGGGACCATCGACCCGGTGCGGGATGGCACTACGTACATCTGCACCGGTGGCGGTGGCGCCGGGCTCGCAGCCAGCGCTACGTCCGGCTGGTACGGCACAAGCGGCGGCGGCGACCTGGCCACCACTGGCACCGGCACACCGCTCATCAAGGTGTGGGGCAGCGAGACCTCCCTGGGCGTTGGCAGCGGCGGCACCAGTTCCGAGCCCGACACGGTCACAGGCTGGTCGGCGTACCGCCGGGCGCAGTACTGCCATCTGGTCATCGACGTGACGGCCCCGAGGTTCTGGGGCGGCCAGACCAGCCTGCACATCCGCGCCATCGACCCAACGCAGACCGGCTCGACGATCACCTCGATCACTAACGAGGTGGTCATGGACGACGTCACGCTGGTCCGCAGGTCTGTTACCGGACCGGCGCACGGTCACCGCGAGTCAAACCTGGCCCGCACCGCCGCCAACGGCTCGTGATCAAGTAGAGGCTGCTCCTGCTCCTCTAGAGGTTGCTCCTGCTCCTCGCCTCGGTTGGGAGCTCCCCGGTGCGGAGCTCCCCGGTGCGGACGACTCGGTACGCACCGCGTGAGCGCTGGAGGTCGTGCGCAGGCGGTCGACTCGGCCGATTACCTCGCGGCAGAACCGGCCGACGTCCATTGGGTCGTCGGTGAACTGCGACGGCTTGATGCAGAAGGTGCTGAAGCCCGCCTCGATCTGTGGCTCGATAGCGGCGAGCGCCTCGCCGAGGTCGGCCGTGCTGGTCGCGTCGCGGAACACCGCGCGCGTGCCGCCGACAAGCTCGAGGCTGGCCATGTCGCGCCCGGCTGCGGCCATCGCCGCGCGCAGCCGCTGCATCTCATCTTCGGTCGGTCGGCCGAGGGGGTTGAAGCCATCGCCGTAGGTCACGATCCGCTCGGTCATCCGCCGGTGCATGCCAGCGCCGCCGAGCCATAGCTGCGGCCCAGCTGGCCGGAACGCCTTGGGCTCGAAGTAAACGTCACCGAACGCGTAGTGCGCGCCCTCGAAGCTGGCTGGCGTATCGCGCCACAGCACCGCCCACGACCGCAGGTGCTCGTCCAGCAGGTCGCCACGGGAACGGAACGGCGCGCCGAGCGCCTCGTACTCCTCCTCGAGCCAGGACACAGTCGGCAGCACGACCAGACGGCCGCCGCTGAGCAGGTCGAGCGACCCGAGTTCCCGCGCGAGCACGAGCGGATGGCGGAGCGGGGCGATAACGGCGCCTGCCACCAGCCGGATCCGCTCGGTCACGGCTGCGATGGCTGACAGCAGCACAAGCGAGCTGGGCCAGGGCGTAGCGGGGTCCTGATTGCCCGGCAGCGCGTAGTCCCGCGGGTTACCCATGACTCCGTTGGCCCCGGCCGACGGCCCGAGCACGATGTGCTCGCTGATCATGACCGAGTCGAAGCCAGCATCCTCCGCCTCGCGCGCCCAGCGCACGAGAGCGGGCAGGTCGCGCGCGGAGGTCATCGTCCAGTTCTCGCTGAGGATGAGGCACATCCGCGGGGGCCGACCTTCGGGCGCGGTCCCGGCCGCGGTCCCTGCTGCGGTCCCAACCGCGCTCACCTCACTGACCTCACTCACGTCGCTTACCGGCGCGGCGGCCGGATGCCGCGGAACTCCCAGTCGCCGCCAAGCGCCGTAGAAACGACTTCCTCGCTCTCGGACGGCTGCGCGCCGAGCTCAGCCGAGACCGGCAGCGGGCCTTCGACCACGTGGCTACGCAGACGGCCGAGGCCATCCGCCTCCACTTCGACGACGTCGCCCGGTTTGACCGGCCGGGAGTTCGCCGGCGTGCCCGACAGGATCACGTCACCGGGATTCAGCGTGATCGTCCTGGCGATGTCGGCGACCAGGTAATGCATGTTCCACTGCATCTCGTCGGTGGAGCCGTCCTGTACCAGAGTGCCGTTAACGTACGTGCGCAGCCCCTTGCCGTGGAAGTCCCAGTCCGTCACCAGGCCAGGGCCAAGCGGCGCCATCGTGTCCGAGCCCTTGACCCGCAGCATCGACCCGGCGTCGGTGTCCCTGAAGTCGTGCAGGCCGAAGTCGTTGGCGACGGTGTAGCCGGCTAGGTAAGCACCCACATCCGCCTGCGCCACGTTCCGGCAGGTGCGGCCGATGACGATGGCGATCTCCCCCTCGTAGTTGAGGTACTGACAGTTGGCCGGCCGCACGACGGCCCCACCGTGGCCGACCAGCGCAGAGGTTGGCTTCTGGAAGTAGGTGGGAGCCGGCGGCAGGGTCGCGCCGAACTCCGCGACCCGGCTGCGGTGGTTGAGGTGAACCGCGATGATCTTCGTGGGCACAACGGGCGGCAGATGCACGGCGGCCTCGGCCGAGATGGTCCGCCCGTCGCCAGTCACCAGCAGGTCGCCGTCCCTGAGCACCTCGACGGCAGCGCCGTCGAGCAGGATCCGCCGGTACTCAGGCACTCCTCCAGCCTCCTTCTGGCCGGTCGAACCACAGGTGGATCTGGCCGGTTCCGATTGCGTTCTCGTAGTCGCTGTAGGGCCGCCCAGGCGCCCTCACCGCGTGCTCGCCGAGTGCGCCGATCATCATCAGGTAGTGCGCGAACTTAGCTTCGGGCCGCACCCGGAGGAACTCCGGCATGGTATCGAGCACGCGCGCATGGTCACCGGCCTCGAACCACGCGATCCGCTCCAGATCGGCCGCCCGGGCCTCTGGCGTCCGGATGTGCACCGGGTCGCTGGCCTCGTGAGCCCGCAGTTCGCGAAGCGGCCAGAAGGTATGTGACAGCGCACCCGAGGCCAGCAGGATCACCTTCCGGTCGGTTTGCGCGATGGCATCCCGCAGCGCCCGGCCCGCGCGCAAGAAGTCCTCGGTGTCGCCGGTCTGCGCGGTGTTACTCATCGTCACCCACCGCTTGCCGAGGCCGCGGCCCAGGTAAGCCCACAAGTTCACGGTCGCGTAGTAGACCGGCAGGTACGGGTCGTCGATGGCGGTGATCCAGGTGCCGTGCTTGTCGCCGTTGGCCGCTGCAGCCCACGCCAGCTCCGGATCGCCGCGCCAGTCGTAGGGGATGCGGGACATTCCGCGCGGCAGTTCCTCGGAGGTGAACAGCCCGGCCCGGATGTCCTGCGCGGAGACAACAAACTCGACGGTCGTGAACCAGTGCGAGTCGAGTACGACGACGGTGTCGTAATCGAGGGTCTCGAAGACCTCCCGACGGAGTCTGTTAAGACCGGGAACGAGGCTGATCTCCTCTCCGTCGTTCAGCGCGACGCGCTCCTGTTGGGGGAGCATGATTGTTGGCACATGCGCCAGCAGGCCGGCCGCCACGACTTCACCCATCGCGGTGCCACCCCCTCGGTGCGTAGACGGTGTTCTTCACGTCGGCGTAGAAGTCGAAGCTCCAGGTGCCGCCCTCGCGGCCGATGCCAGACTGCCGCGCTCCGCCGAACGGCGCCTGCAGGTCGCGGACGAAGAAGCAATTCACCCACACGGTGCCGGCGACCAGCTGGCTGGCCACGCGCTCGGCACGTTCCCGGTCTCCGGTGAACAGCGTGGCGGCAAGGCCGAAGCGGGTCCCGTTCGCCAGTGCAATGGCCTCGTCCTCGGTCGCGAAAGTCTGGACGGTCAGCACCGGCCCGAAAACCTCCTCGGTGAGGATCTCGCTGCCTGGCCGGGCCCCCGCGAGCACGGTCGGCTGGTAGTACAGCCCGCCGAGGTCGGGGTTCACACCGCCGCCGACGAGGAGTGTGGCGCCATCGGCGATCGCGCGCTGGACAAACCCGTCGACGCGCTGCAAGTGCTCACGGCTGATGTTCGGGCCGATGTCGGTCGTCTCGTCTCGCGGATCACCTTGGCGCAGCAGCCTGGTGCGGGCCAGCAAGCGCGCGGTGAACTCAGCCGCGAACGCGTCTTCGACCAGCAGCCGGGTGCCTGCCAGGCACACCTGCCCGGCATTGTCGAACTGCTCGACGGCGTTGGCGACGGCGAGGTCGAGGTCACAGTCGGCGAAGACAAGCAGCGGCGACTTACCGCCCAGCTCGAGGGAGACCGGCGTGAGCTGCGCGCCAGCGGCGGCCGCGACTAGCCGCCCGGTGGGCACCGAGCCGGTGAACGATACCCGGGCCACGTCCGGGTGAGCCACGAGCGGCGCGCCCGCTTCCTCGCCGATGCCTTGCACGACGTTGAATACGCCGTCCGGCAGCCCGGCTTCTCGGCTGATGTCGGCCAGCAGGCTGGCGGTCAGCGGCGCCCACTCCGGCGGCTTGGCCACCACCGTGTTGCCAGCCGCGAGTGCGGGCGCGATGCGCCAGGTCGCGAGCATGAGCGGGGCGTTCCACGGAGTGATCACGGCGGTCACCCCGGATGGGTTCCAGGAGACCTGCTGGCGGTGCTCGCGGACGTCAGGAGCGGACGGATCAAGGCGGGCTAGCCAGTCGGCGAAGAACCGGAAGTTGTGCGCTACCCGCGGCATTACACTGCGCCGGTGCGACCGCAGGAGTGACCCGTTGTCGCGAGTCTCAATCTCGGCGAGTTCCTCGACCCGCTTGTCGATGCCGTCGGCGATCGCGTGCAGGATGGCGGTGCGCTGCTCGGGCGGCGTCGCCGACCAGGCCGGGAACGCAGCCGCGGCCGCCCCCACGGCGGCGTCCACCTCGGTCTGCCCGCCGCGGGCAACCTCGGCGAGCGGTGTCTCGTCGATGGGGGAGATGTCGGTGAAGCTTGCCGCCGACTCGACCCGCTGACCGCCGATCCAGTGCCTGGGGTCGGCCATCTTTCCGGTGTTCGTAACGACTGTTTTCATGCCGTCACCGCGTTCATGCCCTCACGGCTCTCGTGCCCTCACCGCTGTCATGCCCTCACCCGCGCTGCGAGCAGTTCGTTTGGTACCAAATTATCAGCGCGCAGTCGGGCCACCGTCAAGCACACGACCGCCGTTCCAGGTAACGCCTACCTGACGGTAGTAGCCGCCGATGATCTCCTCGACAGCGAGCCGGTCGAGCTCTTCGGTGGGCGAGGCGAACAGCTCCAGGGCGGCGTCGCCGCGCCAGGCCGGCCCCGCCTCGACGCTGGAGCTGCCCGATGCGATGAGCTCGGCGAGCGCGTCTGGGCGGCCCTTCTCGATTGAAGGCAGCCAGCGGTGGTGCGCCATCGGATGGGCGTTGACGAAGCCATTGGAGTGCGCCTCCTCGCGCAACGTCACGACAGCCTGGGCCAGTCTCCGGTCAGCTGCGGCCAGCGTCCCCGCGAACGTGCCGCCGGCTGCGATGCGCGGCGCCGCCCGCCCCAGCGGATGCGGCCTGGTCTGGTGGATCGAGCCCAGCTTCTTCGGGTAGCCCTGGTGCAGGCCGCGGGCGAGCGCGAAGTCAGCGTCAACCCAGATGTATACGCAGCGTGAGTAAATCTGGCCACGGAAGCTGCAGCGGACGACAGCGAAGCACTCCTTGTACTGGGCGCGGACCGGATCGAGCAGTTCCTCGCCGGAGTCGCCGCACGATTGCCAGTCGGCCCAGATGAGCGCGACGGCCCCTGGGTCATCAGGCGCCGGCTCCAGCGGGGGCGGCAGCAACTCGGCCACCCGCGCCGGGTTGGTGCGATACTCAACCGTCAGCAGGTCACCGGAGTAGTGCCACGGCGGCGGAGGCAGCAGGGAAGCGCGCCCCGTCGCGGTCCGCGGATAGAAAAATCCGGTCACGTCAGCCACGAGGCGCCTCCCGGTTCCTGATCGTTCGCTTCGCCGCGTTCCGGATCGTAGACCACTGCAACCAGGGCTGACAGCCGCGCGCTCTTGCCCGGCTGCCGTTCCGGCGTTTACGCTGCGAAGCGATTGTTCGTCCCCAAACGTTCGATCCCGGCCGGGAGCTGCCATGACACCGGACGCTGGCGTCGTCGCCGAGCGCCTTCGCGAGCAGGGCGTCGACGTAGTTCGGGTGTCGTACCCCGACCTCATCGGCGTCGACCGTGGCAGGGACGTGCTGATCGGCGAGCTCGGTGCCGCCGTCGAGCACGGCCTGGCGTTCTGCCGCGCGATCTACCACACGTCCCCGCGCGGCGACGTTGTCCCGGTCCAGGGCGGGCTGGAGGCCGGCCTGCCGGACATCACCGTCTACCCGGACCTGTCGACGATCACGCCGCTGCCCTGGGAGCCGGGTGCGGCGTGGTGCCTGGGGGAGGCATACGCCGAGGACGGCGAGGTCGCGGGTGAGTCGCCGCGCTCGGTCGCTCGCGGCGTGGCGAGCCAGCTCGAAGCCGCAGGTTACTCCCTGGTCTGCGGCCCCGAGCTGGAGTTCTTCGTCTGCGAGCAGGGCCCCGACGGCCAGTGGCGGCGGTACGCCAATGAGCTCGGCAACGTCTATGTGGTCGGCCGCAAGGGCGATCCCCAGGGGCTGCTCCTGCACATGCTGCGGCAGCTGCGCGACGCCGAGCTGCGGGTGACGGCGGCTAACCACGAGTTCTCGCCCGGTCAGTTCGAGATCAACCTGGGACATTCCAGCCTGGTTGACGCCGCCGACCGCTCGTTCCGGCTCAAGTCCGCGGTGCAGGAGATCGCGCGGCAACGTGGACTGCTTGCCACCTTCATGGCCAAGCCGTTCAACGACGAGGGCGGGTCCGGCTTCCACGTGCATGTCTCGCTCGGCGACGACAGCGGCAGCAACGTGTTCGGCGACCCGGACGGCCCGGACGGCCTCTCCGCGCCGGGGCGCTATGCCATCGGCGGCGTACTGCGCCACGCCAAGGCGCTCAGCGCTCTGCTGAACCCGACGATCAACTCCTACAAGCGCTTCGGCCCGGACACGCTCGCACCCTGGCTGATCGACTGGGGGCTGGACAACCGCAGTGCCATGGTGCGCATCCCGCCCGAGCGTGGCGCGGGGGCGCGCATGGAGGTACGGCTCGGCGACGCGACTGCGAACCCCTACCTCGCCATGGCCGCGATCGGCGCCGCCGTGCATCTCGGCATTCAGGACAAGGTCGAGCCGCCGGCCAAGCTTGAGGGCTACGGCTATGACCCCGCCAGCGCGGACATGCTGCCGCTGCGGCTCGGTAACGCGCTCGACGCACTTGAGGCCGATACCGAGCTCGCTGACGTGCTCGGCCGCTATGTCACTACCTCGTTCCTGCAGTACAAGCGGAACGAGATCGAGCGCTTCGAGCGGTACGTCACCGACTGGGAGTTCGGCGAGTACGCCTACCACCTGTAATGCTTGAGTCGACGATCACCGAGTTCGCCGAATCCGTGACGGTCGGCGAGCTCGAGGCTGATCCGTACCCCATTTACGCCCGGCTGCGCCGCGAGGCGCCAGTCTGCCTGATCCCGGCGGTCGGACTGTGGTTCGTCACCCGCTACGACGATGTCGAGTACGTGGTCACGCACCCTGCGGAGTTCACCGCCGAGCTGGCGGACTCGCCGGTCGACCGCACCTTCGGGTCGCCGACGATCATCACAGTCGACGGCGATCGCCACCAGGACCTGCGCCGCGGCCTGGATTCGAAGTACCGGCCGCGGCAGGTGAACGCTTACATCGACGACCTGGTCCGGCCGATCGCCGAGCGGATGGCCGGTCGGCTCGCCGGGCGACAGCGGGCCGAGCTGATGGCCTCGTATTTCGAGCCGATCTCGGTGCTCAGCCTCGGCCGAGTGCTCGGCATCGACGGGTTCGGCGAGGACCGCCTCAGGGACTGGTTCTGGCGTCTGCACGAGGGCGTCATCAACTTCGAGGGCAACCCCGAGCGTGAGCAGATCGGCTCGGCCTGCTCGCGTGAAATCGACGTGGCGCTCGCGCCGGTATTCGACGGGCTCGAGGCCGCGGGCGACGACAGCACGATCTCGCATCTCCTGCACAGCGGCGTGGCCGATGGTAGCTGCCGGGCGCGCGACTACGTGATGCCGACGCTCAAGGTGATCCTGCTCGGCGGCATGCAGGAGCCTGGCCACGGTGGCGGCTCGACTCTTGCGGCGCTGCTCGCCGACCGCTCGCAACTCGAGGCCGTGCGCGACGACCTGGGCCTGCTGCCGGCCGCGGTTGAGGAGGGCCTGCGCTGGATGTCGCCTATCGGCACGCAGACCCGGCAGGCAGTCGGCGACATCGAGATCGGGGGAGCGGTGATCCCCGGCGGCGCGCCGGTTGGTGCGCTGGTGTCGGCGGCGAACCGGGACGAGACCAGATTCACCGATCCTGACCGGTTCGACATCTTCCGGCCGCGTCAGGTCAACCTGGCCTTCGGCGGCGGCCGGCACTTCTGTGCGGGCCATGCGTTCTCGCGCGCGCAGATCCGGATCGCGATCGACGTCCTGCTGCAGCATTACCCGCAGATCTCACTCGACCCGGCGCGGCCGCCGGAGTTTCGCGGCTGGGAGTTCCGCGCACCGCGGAATCTCGACGTCCTGCTCGGGTAGGCGCTGTTAGCTAGCACGGTCAGCGCGAGGCGCCGGAGGCGTGGTCGGCTGCCGGTTACATCCTTGCGGTTTGCTGACCACAAAGCACGCAAATCGGTCGCCCAGGGTCAGGAAATTGCAAGGATGTCAGCTGCCCTGAGGCGAGCGAGCGCATCCCGGTACATCCATGCTGTTTCCTGGGCGCAAACCGGATAAATCGCCGCCAAAGCGTAAGAAACCGCATGGATATCGGCGCATCCTGGTCGGGGATCGGGAATGCAAAAGAGGGTCAGCGGCCGGTGAGCTGCTGACCCTTTTGGTAGGAGGACGGGCGTTGACTGGGCTCAGGCTCGGACATGTGCGGAGGGGTCGATGGTGACGTACCAAAGGCCACCCGCGAACGCCAGCGCTGCAACAGCCAGGAAGTAGGCGGCCCATCCGTAGGCGCTGTAGGAGAGGCAGATGAAGCCCGAGGCAGCCCCGGCAGCGCCGCCGGCAAGAGCCCCACTGCCAAAGAAGCGGAGGTGGCGGTACACCCAGGGCGGGATCACTCGGTAGATGCCGGTGCGTGGGGGAGTTAGCCACCACCCGCGCAGGCCTTTCGAAGTGTT
>Ga0335072_10010700_pt1 | contig 13184 bp, 7 predicted proteins | sample Lox_Sample_21_FD_206725 | JGI IMG/M metagenome (GOLD analysis project Ga0335072, IMG submission 206725) | Soil microbial communities from Loxahatchee National Wildlife Refuge, Florida, United States - Lox_Sample_2.1 | ecosystem: Environmental > Terrestrial > Soil > Wetlands | place: USA: Florida...
AAGGCGCAGGGCTGACTTCGCGCGCCATGGGCGAGATTGGCGGCTCGCCTACCGTGACGCTGACGGTCGCCGAGATTCCCGCGCACTCCCATGACGTCGCCTGCGCCGCGAGCGGCAATTCCGACGGCCCGCTGGATGCAGTGATTGCCGATTCGCAAGCGGGAAACGCATACGCTGCACCAGGCGCAATGGTGAGCATGAACGCGGCCGCAGTGGCGCCAGCCGGAGGCAACCAGCCGCACGACAATATGCCCCCATATCTCGTTCTGAACTTCTGCATTGCCCTGCAGGGGGTCTTTCCCTCAAGGGGCTGAGCACCAATGGAGGAGACTCGGGAACAGGCTGACCAGCATCACCCGTTCGAACTGCGAGACGCCTGCGACGGGGACCTCCCGTTTCTGTTCAGCCTGTATTGCGATGTGCGCTCGCCGGAAGTAAATGCATGGGGCTGGGCCGCCATCCAAAGAGATGCTTTTCTGCGAATGCAGTTTGACGCCCAGCGTCGGTCCTATCAGGCCGCCTATCCCCAAGCGACACATCATATCGTTTGCTTGGGCGGCGTCCCCATCGGCCGCAGGCTTGTGGCTGCCACGCCGGAGGGAATACGGCTCGTGGACATCGCCCTGCTGGATGCGTATCGCAACCGCGGTATCGGCACGCGGCTGATTCAGCAACTGGTGGACGAATCTGCCGCCGGCAGCGTCGCGCTCAGCCTTCAGGTCCTGCGCGGCAACCCAGCACAACGTCTTTACGAGCGAATGGGCTTCATCGAGACTGGCGCCGACGCGATGTATATTACGATGCAATGGACTGCCGGAGGCGCCCGAAGTGCATGAAAGGCGCTGACCTGGCGGCAATGAGAGGATTCCAATGCCAGAGCTTCTGGCGAGCAAAGACTTTGCCGCGCGTCTCCACACGGCCTTCAAAATCGAAGCGCCGGTGGCCCTTGAACTCACCCTGGCCGAAGTGAACGACCGGTCGAATGCACAGGTCGAGCAGTTCTCAGTCCTGTTCACCGGTCCTGCGTCACCCTGGCTGCAGCAGGGAATGTATACGCTGCTCCACCCCGAAATGCGAGAGCTTGACCTGTTCCTAGTGCCCCTGGGCCCGCGTGACGGGCGCATGATCTACGAGGCAGTATTTGCGCGCCTTATTCGGCCATCAACTCAGACCTCAGACGCTGTCCGGCTTGATCAGTAAGGTAAAGACCGCAGTATAAGTAGGCGGAGTCACGCGAGGACCGGCCGGCACAATGAACAATGGGAAGCTGCCAAGGCCAGCGTTCCGGAATGTATAAGTACCCTGAGGCAGTTCCCCGCCCGAGCCCCGAAAACGCAACGAAAAGCCAGTGGCGGACTGCGGTAATACCTTCGGCACACGGCCAACCATACGCTTCGCGGGAGCAGGGACTGGCGGAGCGGCTTCGACCGAGATCAGAGTCAGGGAACCGAGCGCTCGCTTTGCGTTGCGGATCGTGAAGCGCTCGCCGATGAAGCGTTCAAAGGTCTTCTGGGATGCTTCATTCAGGGCAAGCAGATTATCCGCGCTGAAGGGATCATCCTGTACCCGGGTGTCGTCCTGCGAAATTGCGTTGGGAATCGCCACGCCAGCCAACAGGGATAGAGAGGACATTTCAACAAATCTGCGCCGCGTCAGGGACATGTCGCACCATCTTGATTCCGAGTCTGCTTCTTCATCCCCCGTAATGCCATCTCGTGACTCTTGGCGATTCAAGAACGGGTTTCGATTGATAGTACACCGGGTGCCCGGGGATTGCAGTATTTTGTGCGGCAAAGTCGACCTTCCACTTCTACTTTTCAAAGGATCAGCGGAGAACTACGATGCGGTATCAACACTGAACGCAGCCTCCATGAGCTCCCCGAAGCCTCGAATGAGCCGCTGCGATCCAACGCTCACCAAGGAATGGGCAGATCAGCCCGGGGAATGACCTGCTCCCCGGAATCTGCACAGAACCGAGTACGATTTTCGTATTCAGGAGTGAGGGCGGAGCACGTCGAAGAGCAAGCACACGGAGGCGCAGACACTCCGCGGCGCCCACGCGAATCCGGTTCATCTTGTTGACTCGGGTGACTGCGCGGTCGGTGGCGGGCAGGGCAGCCGGCGATTTTTTGAGGCAGGAGGCCAAGTAGCTCGCGCGATTCGATCGAGGACATGGCAGGTGCCGGGCGGAAACGATCGCGGTGGATGTATTGCTATAATGGGCGGAGTTTTCGGCTTCCCGCCCGTTTTCATCATGTCCGGCATCCGCTTCGGTGAATTCGAGCTCGACGAGCAGACGCTCGAGCTCAGAAAAAACGGCCAGCCCATTCGCGTTCAGCAGCAGCCGGCTCGTGTGCTGGCCTATCTGTTGAAGCATCGCGGCGTGCTGGTGACGCGAGAACAGATCCGCGTCGCCATCTGGGGTGAGGACACGTTTGTCGATTTCGAGCAGGGGCTGAACTTCTGCATCCGTCAGATCCGGCTCGCACTGAACGACCAGGCCGAAAAGCCGCAGTACATCGAAACGCTGCCGAGGCTGGGCTACCGCCTCATCGCAGCGCCGGAAAGCAATTTGCGTGAAGAGAAGAAAACCGAGCCAGTCCGTCGCATCCGCATTGGCGTGCTTCCCATCGAAGATCTGGGCGGCGGGGAAGACAGCTATTTTTCCGCCGGCCTGACCGAGGACATGATCTCTGCGCTTTCGCGCATCGATCCGGGGCGCCTGCGCGTGACGGCGGGGCCTCGCCTCGGTTCCGGAACTCCAGGCGCCGATCGGCTCGACCAGCTTCAACGCGAGCTCAGCCTCGACTTTCTCCTGCGCGGCTCGGTCAGGCGCGCTGGCGACACGCTTCGCGTCACCGCACAATTGCACGACCTGAAGGACAAATGCGTGCTCTGGTCGGAGCACTACGACCGCAGATCGGCCGATCTGCTCGCTGTGCAGGAAGACGTCACGCGGCGGGTGAGCCAATCGCTTGCCCTCGAATTGCTGCCCGGGACCGGCTCAGGTTCGAGAAAATACTCGCAGTCCTCTGCCGCCTACGACGCTTATTTGCGGGGCCGCTATTTCTGGCACCGAATGACTTCAGACGGCATCCATAACAGCCTGCGCTATTTCAACGAAGCTCTCGCGCTCGATGCGGGATTTGCGCCGGCTCACGCCGGGCTGGCCGACTGCTATGCGCAGATGGGTTCGACACGAACTGCCATGATGAAGCCGCTCGAAGCGCTGGATAAAGCCCGTTCTCATCTGCAGCATGCGTTCAATCTCGACGACACACTGGCCGAAGCGCATTGCACGCTCGGCCTGATCAAGAGCTGGTACGACCTGGACTGGGCGGGAGCCGAACGGGAGTTCCAGACCGCACTCGGTCTCGATCCAAGCCAGATCACAGCTTTGCTTTGGCGATCCGTCTTTCTGTGTGCCATTGGGCGTTCCGACGATGCTCTGCAATCGGTGCGAAGGGCGAAGGAGCAGGAGCCGCTTTCAGTTTCGACAAACACCTATCTCGGCGTCGTCCTTTATCTGAGCGGACAATACGACCTGGCCATACGCCAGTTGCACCAGGCCATCGAGCTGGATCCAGGCTACTACCGGTCTCGTCTCTTTCTTGGACAAGCACTGGCCCGAGCCCGGCGCTACGAAGAGGCTGTCGCTGCGCAGCGCGCCTCGCTGGAGCGCAATCCCGACAGCATCGAGGCGCGCGCCTTCCTGGGCGCGGCGCTGGCTGCGACGGGCGACCGGGAGGGCGCATGGAACCTGGTGGAGGAAGTGAAGGCGGCCGATTCCAAGACGGAGCCCGCCATTCTGCTTGCAGTGATATACGCCGGGCTTGGGGATGCCGACAAAATGTTCGAGTGGCTGCAGATCGCGCTGGAGCGGAAGTCCGTTCCACTTTATATTGCAGTGATAGCCGACGAGTTTTATCCCTATCGGTCTGATCCACGCTTTCGCTCGTTTCTCACACAGATCGGGCTGGCGCAATACGAGCGAGCCTAAGCTGCCGGAACGATGTTCTGGTTGAAGCGGAAGAAATTGTCTGGGTCGTACGTCTTCTTCAATTGCGCCAGCCGCTCGTAATTCGCGCCATAGGATGCCTTGACCGCCGAAGCGCCTTCATCACCGAGATAGTTGACGTATGCGTCTGTTGCCCCAAGGGCTCTGACGGTTTTTGCCAATCCCCGCACCCATTCGATGCATGGTTCGGTCTTTGCCGGATCGGTCCAAGCGGCGACGATATTGATGCTGTAATGATCGCGCCGCAGTCCGAAAGCGGTGTCGGCAACAGGCACGCGGCTCGCTGCGCCGTGCATATGCTCGATTACGATCTGTGTCTGCTCGGTCGGGAACGATTCGGCGTGGGCGACGAGCGCGTGAATGGCGTCGTCTGAGAGCTCGCGCAAGAACGGGCATGTGAAGTAATAATTCACTCCCGCCGGCGCCGAGAAATCAAGCATCGTTTGGATTTCGGTGTATTTCTTTTCGCCGGTCATGTCGGCCGCGGGCGGCGCGGGCAGGCAGAACTGCCGGCCGGCCTCGGCGCGCTCGGCCGCCGAACCGCAATGGCAGAGCGCGACTGCTGCCATCGGGTTCCCGTGGCCGACCAGCAAGGCGGCATAGGCGGTCAACTGATTGGGCGCCTGAGCCGTAATGTCGCGATAATTGCGCAGGAGATCGACGGCGCTGGCGCGCGGATAGAGCAGAATGCCACCGTGGACGGTATCGACGGGGTGCAGCCGGAACTCGAGTGCAGTGACAATGCCGAAGTTCCCGCCGCCGCCGCGGATGGCCCAGAAAAGGTCTTCATTCTGCGAAGGGCTCGCGGTCAGGTACTGGCCATCCGCGGTCACAATATCCGCCGAGATCACGTTGTCGCAGCTCAAGGCGTGTTGGCCCATCAGCCAGCCGAGTCCGCCGCCGAGAGTGAGGCCGCAGACGCCGGTTGACGAGATCACACCGCCGGTTGTCGCCAGCCCATATTGCGAGCATTCGCGGTCAAAGTCGCCCCAGGTAGCCCCGCCTTGCACCACGACCGATTTCGCTGCGGGATTCACGTGTACGCTCCTCATCAGGGAGAGGTCAATCAGCAGCACGCCGTCGGCGACGGCCTTGCCGGCCACGCTGTGTCCTCCGCCGCGCACAGATGCGGAAAGTCCGTGCTCGCGTGCATATCGAACCGTGTGCATGACATCGGCAATGCTCATGGTGCGGACAATTCCGGAGGGCCGGCGGTCGATCATGCCGTTCCAGACCCGGCGTGTCCGGTCGTACTCGGGATGGTCGCTCGCCAGAATCGGGCAACTCAGCCTTTGCCGCAAAAAACCCAGATGACGTTCCATTCCGTCAACCGCGCGGTCGTTCATGCAAACGAGCCTAGCATTGGCTGCCCGCTGCCCGGGATGAGTTCTGGATGAGTTTTGAGGCCTGTTCGATCTCAGTTCGAACTCACCTGCGCATCATTGTGTCGATTCGCCCATTGCCGCACACTCCTCTCATTCCAGGCGCGAATTCTGCACGGCGCCGCAACGAGGAGGATCATTGATGATCGGGACACAGGCGAATCCATTTGGAAGCTTTACGCGCCGCGTGAGCCGCATCGCGCCGGGTTTGGCACTGCTGGTGGCGGCGTGGGCGCAGAGTGCAACCTACGCTCAGACTTGGGATTACAGCCTCAGCAGCACCGCTCTTACCAGCCTCCCCACGCTGCCGCAGCCTGCGGAAGTGTACTTTACGACAATCCGGGCCGTGGCGACCGATGCTCAGGGCGATGTCTATTTGGCCGTCGTGAGCAGCGACGAGGACCAGATCGATTATTTCTACAAGGTATTCGAGGTCGTTGCAGTGGACGGCCAGATCAGCTCGTCTTCCTCAGTGGTCGCCGTGGACCTGACCTCGGTGGCGAAGGGGCTCGCCGGCGTCGCGCTCGACCTGAGCGGCAATGTTTACGTCACCGACGGGTATTCGAAAGTCTTCGAGATTGTCGCGACAAGCGGCAAAATCTCGTCTACCTCGACCGTGTCCGCGCTGGGCAACGGATGGAATTTTCCAAACGGAATTGCGGTGGACGCGCATGGCAACATCTTCGTCGCCGATACCGGCAACCATGCCATTAAGGAGCTAGATTGGGGTGAGAGCGGAGGCATTGTACATATCAAGTACCTCTTCACTGAAACCGTGAGTACCAGATTCGTATCGCCTATGGGGCTTGCGTTTGATTCGAGGGGTGACCTCTTCGTTTCAGATCAGGCCAGTGAGGGCGTCAGTGAGCTGACGCCGGTTTCCGGCTCAATCAGTTCGAGTTCGCCTATTAGCCAGGTTGGCTCATCGATGGCCTATCCCGGTGCTCTGGTCATCGATGCATCAGGCAATCTACTGATTGCGACCGGCGACATTGGGCAAGCAACGACGATTGAGGAGATTATGCCGTCAGGCGGCTCCTTCGCACCCCTGTCGGCAGCCATTTCCATCGGTCTGGACCTCACCGGCACGACCGGCCTGGCGGTGTTGCCAAACGGATCTCTTCTCGTTGCCGACCAGAACGTCGGCCTGGCAGAGGTGCAGGCGCCTGTCGCCGACTTCGGCGCCATTCCAGTCGGAAGCACAAGCAGCACGATGATGATTCCCTATCACTTCTCTACGGCCGGCACGCTAACCGGCTGGGAGATTCTCACCGAGGGGAAATCCGGAGCCGATTTCAGCGAGGTCACCGGCAGCACCAATTGTTCCACGACCGATTCGAATGCCGCCGGCAACACCTGCACCATCGCTGTGCAGTTCACGCCGAAGAGCGTCGGCACGCGTGCCGGTGCGGTTGTTTTCCATGTAGAGAATTCAGGCTTCGGACTTCGCTATTCCGTCGTGAGCGTACCCCTGAAAGGAACCGGAGTCGCAGCGCGGGTGTCCTATCCCGGAATGCATAGGGGCACGGTAGTGGCCACGGGATTCAGTCAACCGTGGGGGCTGGCAGTGGACGGCAGCGGAAATGTCTACGTCGCCGATATGGGTAACGCAGCGGTGAAAGAGATTGTCGCAACCGGCGGCGCGGTTTCGGCCGGTTCACAGGTGGTCACACTTGCCGGCAGCTTGAACCTGCCGTCGGCTGTCGCGCTGGACGGTGCGGGAAACCTTTATGTCGCCGACTCGCAATACGCAGGCGACAAGGTAATTCTGGCCTCGACCAGCCAGAATCCGGGATTTCCCTCGATCCTCTCCACCTCCCACGCCATTCAAACCTCGTCGACCGGAATGGCGATCGACGGCACCGGCAATGTCTTTCTGTCGAACGCTGCCGACAGCAGCGGTGACGGCTCGGTGCTGGTTTCCCGGTCGTCCAACGGGCAGCCTTTCTCGGCCTTCGGGTTCCGGCTGCCCTTGCCCGGCAACACCAATGTGTGGGGCGTAGCCGTGGATGCCGGTGGAAACGTGTACTACACCGACAACGACGAGGGCGCGGTGCGCGAGGTGGTGGCGGTCAACGGCGGGGTTGCCGGGAACTCCCAGATCGTCACCATTGCAACTGGGTTCAACAAGCCGGTGGGCATCGTGGTCGATGCCGGGGGCAATTTGTACGTCGCCGATTCGGGCGACCATTCCGTAAAGGAGATCCTGGCAGTAAGCGGGCAGACTTCGATCACCTCTCCGGTGGTCACAATCGCTGCGGGGTTCGCTACGCCCTACGGGCTCGCGCTGGATGGCAGCGGAAATCTGTACGTCAGCGACAATGCGGCAAACACGGTCACTGAACTCCTTCTGTCGGCGGCACCAAGCCTCAACTTCGCAACACCGACAAAGGCCGGCGCGACGGACGGCGCCGACGGCCCACTCTCCGTAACCATCGACAACAGCGGCAACGCTCTGCTGGTCTTTCCGGTCCCAGTCTCCGGCGACAATCCCAGCGTCAGCTCTAACTTTCTCTGGGACGACTCCTCGACATGCAAGCAGGTTGACGCCGTCTCGCCGCTGGCTGTCGGTGTTGCCGCGGGGTCGAGCTGCACGATTGCGATCGATTTCAAGCCGGACGCCATCGGCACCGTCATCGGGACAATCACGCTGAATGACACTGCGGCAGATCCTGCCGGCCCACTCACCACACAGTCAATTGTGCTGACCGGCACCGGAACCGGCGACTCGCAAACCATCCAATTCGGCGCCATCGCTGCGGCGGAATATGCCGGCTCGACCATCGCGCTCAGCGCTACGGCCAGTTCAGGGCTTGCCGTCAGCTTCACATCGAACACGCCAGCCCTGTGCACGGTTTCAGGTTCGAAGGCATCTCTACTGCTTGCTGGCGTCTGCAAGATCAAGGCAACGCAGGCGGGCAATGACGTGTATCTGGCCGCAATGCCGGTCATTCAGAGCTTCCCCGTCGTGCGCAAGAGCCAGGCCATCCGCTTTACCAAGATTTCCTCCACTGAAACTGCTTTAAAGGCCGTGAAGCTCATTGCGACCTCTACATCCGGCTTAGCCGTGGGTTTCAAATCTTCTACGCCAAAGGTCTGCAAGGTTGACGGATCGGAAGCCAGACTGCTCACTTCGGGAATCTGCACCGTTGAAGCGACGCAAGCCGGCAGCGCTGTCTTTGGTCCGGCGCAGGCCGTTAGCCAAAGCTTTACCGTATCTCGCGCCAGCCAGCAAATCAGCTTTCCCACAAATCCCTCGACGGAATACGCCGGAAAGGCAATGAATTTGCAGGCAACGGCAACGTCCGGGTTGATTGTCAGTTTTTCGACAAGGACGCCGGCCGTCTGCACGGTCGCGGGAACGAAAGCAGCACTGATCAAGGCGGGAACCTGCAGGATCGCAGCAACGCAGGGCGGCAATGCCACGTATCAGGCCGCCGCATCCGTCACGCGGAACTTCACAATACTCGCGGCACGCTGATCCGGACGTGTTCCCGGCTTTCCCCGATTCTCAGCGGTGGCGCAGACGGAGGCTCTCCCAGCTTCCGTCTGCGGCCCAGCCCCCATCGACCGAAAGCATGTGGCCATTTACGAAGCCGCTTTCCTTCTCGTCGGCGAGAAATGCAATGGCGTGGGCAACGTCAGAGGGCGAGGCGAAGCGCGCCATGGGAATGCGGCCTGTGATGTCGGCGTCAGTATAGGTCCCACCGGCCTGATCAGCCGCGTCCATCTCGGTTTTCACCCAGCCAGGACAGACGGCGTTCACGCGTACGCCGCGCCCACCCCATTCCGCAGCGAGAGTACGTGTCAGGCCGACCAGGCCGTGTTTCGACGCGTTGTATGCTGCGCGGTCAGCAACGCCGAGCAGCCCGGCAACGGAGGCGACGTTCACAATGGAGCCTCTGTTTGCCGCGAGCATCCTTGTACCGAATTCTTTGGCCAGCAGGAACGGGGCGACGAGATTGACTTCGAGCACGCGGCGATAGTCCGCTGCGGAAGTGGCTTCGGCCGGCGCGATCAGGCTGATTCCCGCGTTGTTGACGAGCACGTCGGCGCGGCCCCAGCGCTCGTAGACCCGGCGAGCGAATTCGGTAACGACCAGCTCATCGGCGACATTGCCGGTGTGCGAGATGACTTCCCCGCCGAGCGAATCAATTGAGCGAAGCGTTTCCTCGGGGTTACGCAGGTCGATCAGCGCGAGGCGATATCCGCGCTCGGCCAGCAACTCGGCGGTCTTGCGGCCGATTCCCTGCGTCGCACCGGTGATGGCCGCTACACGGCTTGTGTCGTTCATCGAACCGAAGATTCCTTTTTGTTCCAGAGAAATGATCTCATCGCAGGTCTCCCTCTCAGCCCAAGCAGGCGGCGCGCTCCCTGTCTCTATTGATTCCTGCTGAGCCGCTTGTAATAGTCGGCGACGGAATCGCGATAGCCATCGGGAATGGCGAAGGCGTTTCCGGTGCGTGCCTCGGGCGAGATGCCGCCGCGCTCGAATTCGAGCTCGAGCCGATCGACCGAACTGAGAACTTCGCGGTGCATTTGCTCGACCATGGCCGGATTGCCGGGAAAGCGGCTGGGATCGAGCCGCTGCATCTGGCGCGCAAGCGCGGCAACGTCTTGCGCGGCCTGTGGGTCGTCCTTGACCATTTCGCGAAGCTGGCTGAGCTCGCGCATGCCCTGAAGAAAATCATGTTCTGTGTCGGCCGGATTGGCGGACGGACCAGCTGGCGCGGGCCCTTGCCGCGGATGAGCGTAGCGGTTGTCTCCGGTATTGATATTGTTCCAAACCGTGCCGTCTGTCGCTCCTCCGCCACCATTGCGAACCTCGCCGCCACTCGCGGATCCGCGTGCCGTGCCACCGAGGTCGCCGCTGGCGCGTCCGCCGTTCCCGCCCGATTGCGCCAGTTGGTTTTGGCCAAGCTGTCCGGAGGCGGAACTGCCCCGGCGATCCTCCTGGCCGTGCTGGTCTCCCGGCTGGCCATCGCGGCTCAGCCGGCTGGCGTCGCTCGAGTATTGACCATCGCGACCGGTTTGACCGCGCTGGCCGTTCTGGGGGGATTGGTCGCCGTTGCCGGTGCGTCGCGCCATGGCGTCAATCTGGCTGCGCAGGCGTTCCACTTGATCCAGAAGTGCTTGCTGATCTTCGCCCGCGTTTTGGCGTGCCCCTTGACGTCCATCTTTCTCAATGCCCATTCCCTGCTGCGCCTGGTGAAGCTGCTGGCTCAGTTTCGCGAGTCCTTGCGCGATCTGGTCCTCGGTGCCGTTGGAATTGGGATCGATGCCGCGTCGCAGCCAATCGGCCGACCTCTGCACGCGATTGTCGAGATCGGAGTTGACCATATCGCTGAGCGCATCGCGCAGGTCCTTTGCGACGCCGGGCTGGTTCGGCGCCATCTCGCGAGCGGCATCGCGAAGATTCTTCTCAAGACTCGAAACACCGTCAGAAAGCGCCTGTCGCTGCCGTGCAAGGTCCGAGAGTTCGCGACGCCGCGCCATCAAAGCGTCGAGATCATTGACGTTGACCGGGTTCTGCTCATTGGCGAACTTGTTGATGCGGCCGGCCTGTGCGTTTTCATCCTGGCGCAGACGATCGGCCTCGCGGGCCATTGCATCAACCTTGCCCGTGGCCAGCTGATGCTGCGTGCCGGCGAGCAAGTTCGACGCTTCATGTAGCGCTTCGGCGGCGTGTTGCGCGTTGCTGTTGTCACCCGGATTGTCGCTTCGCCGCATAGCGCTGGTGGCGCGGCGCATGCGATCGATCGCCTGCTCAATGCGTTCGTCGTTCGATGGATCTCCCGATTGGCCCGATGATGCATCAGAAGATCGATTGTCCGCCTGTTGGCGCGCGGAGACTGATCGGCTTTGACTGGCGCTTCCGGCCTGGCCGCTCGATGCGCTCGCGCCGGCATTGCTCGGCGAAGACGAGCCTTGGCTTCCATTCGCTTGCGCCGATTGCGAACCAGATTGTACGCCCGACTGTGATTCGGACTGCGCGCCACCCTGCTGGCCGTTCCGTGCCAGTTGCTCCATCTGCCGCTGAAGCTGTTCGGCTTCGCGGCGCAGCATCTCCTGCTGCCAGCGCTGCTCGAACGACTGCTGGGGACTCTGCTGAGGGTTGGCGAGCTCCTCCTGCCGCTTGGCCAGCGCGTCGAGCTTGGCCAGTGTGTCTTCGAGATCTTTGGCATGCTGCTCGGCAGGCGAGGCGTTCTGCGCCGTTTCGTACTGATTCTTCGCCGTATCGAGTTCGAGATCGAAAAGGCTGGCCAGGTCGCGGCCTGCATTGCCACCTCCGCCACCGCCGCGTTGACCAAATGCGACTTCGATCTTGCGGAAGGTCGCTTCGGCCCGTAAAAGCGCCTGGAGCGCTTTTTGCTCCAGCGGGATTGCATCCTTCCAGTCGGTGGCGTTTAGCTTGTCGGCAGCAGGTGCCATCGAAGCCGCGGCGTCGCGCATGTCCTTGTCGAAATTGGTGAACTCCTGGTTGGCTTCGGAGATGTCGCGACTCTGCATGCGCACCTGCAGAGCATTCACCTGGTCGCGGAGCTTGCGCTGAGCCTCGGAAAGAAACTCACCCTGCGCCGCAGTGCTGCTTGCGGATGCAGCCTTGTTGTTCTGCTGCTTCCACGTTGCCGCGATCAGCTCCTTCTCGCGCTTGGAGATTTCGGTCTGGTCGCCGGCGTTGCCGCCGCCTGCGCCGCCACCGGATTGCTGCGACTGCGAGAACTCGCGTTCGAAGGGATCGACCTGGATGAACGAAATATCGGTGCGGGATTCGCTGTGCCCGTCCTTCGCGGTTGCGTAGACGCTCACCAGGTCGCCAGGCTCGAGCTTGAAATCCTCGAGTGGCAGCGTAAACGAGCCGTCGGCGCTTTTTTCGCCGGGCTTCTTCAGCAGGTTCACATCGCGATCGGGGCCGCCATTCACCGAATAATGAAGATGCATCTCCGCCAGGCCGAATGCATCCGCACCTTTCACGCCTACGGTTACTTCTTCGATCGGGCTGGCACGGTAGTCGCCGGCAGGCCGCGCAATCGCAATTTCGGGCGGCAGCGCCTTGTCGGTCGCGATGAAGAAGTCTTCCGAGAGGCGCACCGGCTGGCCTTCCTCACTGGCCGTGAGGTGGTACGCGCCGTCCTTCGCCATGTGGATGGAACCGCGATACGTGTTGGCGCTGCCGCCGGCGAGCTGAACCGTGCGGCCGTCGTCACGCGTGAGCTGGCCGTTCGTCAGGGGCCGATCGGTCCGGATTTCGATTTCCGCATCAGTTCCTTCGATGGCACGGAGGTCACCCGAGTGCTCTTCGGCGACGGGGTTCATGCCGGTCCATGCAGGATAGTGATAGGTGACATGAATGTCTTTGATCGATGGCAGATCGACGACGCGAACCTTGTAGTGCGGCGAAGTGAGAGGCCCCGCGCTGACGTAATACTCCACATCTTCCGGCAGGCCTGCAAGAACGAATTGATATGCGGCGCCGCTTCCCACCGCGGGTGCCCGCTGCATTGCCACGGGTTCCCATCCGGCCGCGCTTTGGTAGTGCGCAAGGAGTTGCGCAGAGCTCGGCTGCATGCCGGTCACGCGAGCCGTGACGAGCTGGTCGCTGTTGCGACGCACGGTCACGTTGCCGGGCGCGACCGAAATCGCATAGAGCGGCGCGGCATTTGTCTTCGGACCGGTCCAAAGGAGCGATGCGCCGTAGCCGAGGTAGCCCGGACCGGCGGCGATCATCCACACGAGCACCGCAATACACGCAAGTCCAGCGCCGCCCAGCGCAAATAGCCGCT
>Ga0335072_10010701_pt1 | contig 13184 bp, 13 predicted proteins | sample Lox_Sample_21_FD_206725 | JGI IMG/M metagenome (GOLD analysis project Ga0335072, IMG submission 206725) | Soil microbial communities from Loxahatchee National Wildlife Refuge, Florida, United States - Lox_Sample_2.1 | ecosystem: Environmental > Terrestrial > Soil > Wetlands | place: USA...
TAACCATGTCGAGCTACATATATCGCATATATAGAATAAGCGATGAAATTTGATTGGCGTGTTATAGCTGCAATTTCAACATCTCGACTTTTGCTTGTATGCACATATCTGACACTGTGGCAGGGTTGAGGTTAGGAGGGCGATTTGTGAGACTCATTCGAAAGGTTTGTAGTTAGGTGACGTATGGCCAAGACTGCGGCTCTAAGCTAGGCCTACTGAAGGGATTTGCGACAGAGCGTACACGCTTCGACACGCCTTTTCTAGCTAGTATTCATTCTCTTCCTTGTTCTGATTCGTGTACACATTTTCTAGAGGCGTAACTACCTATGTTGCTTTTATTCTCTATCCATGCATTTATGATTTCGTGGATCAAAAGACCCCCTATGTACAGGCTCAAAGGTAGATGTGTTGGTTTTGGCCACAACCAATCTCACGTTCGCTTCCGAGACCGCCCCCGCCGTCTCTTTGGCTGCGGTGCCCGGGCTATGCAAAAGACCAATCCATTCTTTGGTGGCTTCCTGCTACCGACAGCACTAAAATGCTTGCTCCAGTGGGCGGCACAATTAAGAGCCCAGTTAAGTGCCTGGGTCAATCCGTAAGAAAAGAAGTGATCCTAACTTATGGTCTTTTGTCCTGCTCTACACCCCTTTCTCTGGCTCTGCAAGATCTGGCATCACAAATCATAGCAAGGTCATCGCAGATGCGCAAGCGCACACATCCTATAGCATGGTGGTGGCCTCCTCTAGCCTCCAGTCCGCAGCATGTCTTGCTTGGAGGAAAGGTGAAGCTGATTGAGGAGCATGAGGGAAGTTATATACTTCGATTTTGTTGCATTAGTATCCGTTAGATTCACCAAGGACATCGATGTCACTTGTCTTAGAAGTTACTCCTGTCTGATCTTACTTCCGCCCTTTCGAATGAGCTTCAGTCGGCTTTACTCACTCCCAGCATTCCTTCAAGGTGAACCACGAGTTTGGACGAAAATTGCTCTTTAGCTGTGAAAGGACTCGATTCCTGAAGCTGAAAGATCAATAATACAAGGGACTGGGCGCATGTATCAACTGGATGGTCAGCCGCGTTCCAAAACCCCCCCGCATCCTTCTGGCAGCTGATTCCAGCGGCCCAAACTTTCTCCTCATAGAAGCCTAACCCTTTGAAAGCCTTCATTTCAGCCTCTTTTGACATTTTACTGTACCGTTGGACTAGTCGTCGCCTCGGGCTCGACCAGCATGGCTCTGAAAGAAAAGCAGAACTCCAGCCAAAGCTGGGAGCGGACCGGACTCCCCATAAGTATCGATTCTCTGAGTCGTCGAGAACAGGATTGTAATCTTCTTATGAGATCCAGTTCTCCTGCTGCACATGAAGACCTCCTAACGGCCCTCAGATGCCCAGCCGGCTCATGAGAGTAATCTGTGCGGAATACGGAACGTAGAGAACAAACTACAATGGGATTTCAGTTGCCCCAGGAACAGAGATGTTGGTCTGAGATGCCTCTCTGATCCTACACCCGGAGACCTCCTATCCATCTTCGAGTGCCCAGCCAGCTCGAAAAGAGTAGTCGGTACTAAATTTACGGGACGCCCGGGGCAGCCAATAATTAGATCATCCTTGTCAAAGCCTCCATTGCCCCCCCAACCCCCTTGATCTCGTTTGTTACTGGTAGGAAGAGAAAGAAGAAGACGCGATGATGAGAGGTGTTCATATACCCCAATATGTTGGTGAATTGGGTTTGTATCCTCTAAATTCACCTGGAATCTCTTCGCATTCCCTTGTTATTTATATGAATCACTTTCTTAATTTGATTAATTAAAATCTACTACATCTACATCTCGGACGAAAGCACTATCTATTTGTGCGACGACGTTTTAGGTGCCAGGCAAACCCAATACGGTAGCCCGATAGTTTTCATGGTCTACGGTATAGATTTCCAGCAGGAGCGGGCAGGAATCACAGGATTCGACAATCTTTGGCACTTCTGAAGGGGTATAGAGGATCGCCTGATGATTGCCTGAATACCTCTTCAGGGTCTCCAGATAGCTGCAGTCAGAATTATCCTTGAGATTTCACTTATGGCCGTATCAAGGCGTTCTCTGATATGGACGGCGTGAGGCGTGTGTAATCTCAGAAGCTTTCGCAGCTTATCAGCTTCAGCGTCCTTGTGCATTTGTCGATGCTCCCCGGATCCACGTAGACCTCCAGAAGTGTCGAGTCTCCCTGGTCTCCACTAATGGCGTGTTCAGAGACTGGTATCCGCCCTCTCATCTGGAGTCTTGGGTTAAGCCAGCATGCATGACTAGTCATAGTGTCGGCAGAGGCAGCGTGCACTGAGAGCTTCTTGGAATACGCCACAGCTTAGTGCATCACCAGCAATTGGAAGGCATTGTGATTGATGAGTGCCACTTGACAGTCATTGCAAATGACTACCGCCCTTGCATGTCCCAGGTGGCCGCCCTAAGCAGGTGTAGCCCGTCGGGAGGTGCCGTGGGCCTTCGTATCGTAACAATCATACTCTTCACAAAGAAATTTCAATTAACCAACCAGGCGATTGTGAATGCCAGTTGGATTTCTAGGGGAAACAGCTGCTGAGGATATGCAGTTGGACCAATATGAAACAGCATAGCCCTGAATAGCGTAATATCTCGCTCTAATACTATCCCTTAGCCCATTATCCTACCTCATGAGGCGGAATGGGACCAACAGCAAGTACTCAGTGCAGAAGAGGGTCATCTTTGCGCGCTAAAGTGAGAGAATTTTAAGCCCCTATGGGCTAGATAACTATGAAATATTAGACACTGATAGTTTAGGGGAAATAATTCCTTACTCGCGTGCTGTGTTATGCACTAGTGCGGAGGACTAGAATAGTCTTAACGACAATGCGATTTTCGGTATACCTTCAACTTTATATATGTCACAAACTCAGTGAATAGAGGTGTAATTCTGTGTGAAGATAGGCGACAACTTCTACAATTGGTAGTTCTATATACAAGAATCCGAAGCTAAGGGGAGAAAGAAGAGAAGAGATGGTGCAGCTCAAGGAACTGCTTTCGAGCAATTTTCTCTGTCGGCGCCCTTCTCAAGCAGCAGCTTCGCTATGGCCTCGTTCCCTTTCTTCACGGCTCGCGACAGGGGCGTCTGGTAATCATTTCAACAGAGATCTCTACTTAGCTCTGGGTGGAGTTCACTTACTCCCTGCAATAGTTGAAGAGGGCGGCGTTAGCCATCAAATTAAATGCAGGGATCTGTTCAGCCCTAGGTTCACTTACCATCTACAGCAGTCAAAGAGGGTAGCTTTAGCCATCAAATTCAACAGAGAAATCTACTCAGCCTTGGGTCAGATTCACTTACCATCTGCAATAGTCAAAGAGGGCAGCGTCAGTCATCAAATCCAACAGAGATCTGCTTAGCCCCACGTTGGGTTCACTTACTTCCTGCAACCGTCAAAGATACCAGCGTCAGCTATCAAATTCAATAGATATCTGTTCAACTCTGTGTCGGTTTCACTTACAATCTGCAATGGCCAAAGAAGGCAGCGTCAGCTATCGAATTCAATAGAGATATGTGCTCAGCCTGGGTTGGCTTTATTTACATACTACAACAGTCAAAGAGGGCGGCATCAGCCATCAAATTCAACAGAGAGATCTACTCAGCCTCGGTTTCACTTACTTCCTACAACGACCAAAGAGGGAAACATCAGCTATCAAATTTAACAGAAAGATCTACTCTACTTTCAGTTAGATTCACTTACATACTGCACCAGTCAAAGAGAGAGGCGTCAGCAATCAAATTCAACAGAGATCTCTACTTAACCTTAAGTTGAGTTTACCTACATCCTGCAATAATCAAAAAAAGGCAACATTAGCTATTAAATTCAATAGAAAGATCTGCTTAGCTTTAGGTACATACTGCAATAAGCAAAGAGGCAGCGTCAGCTATCAAATTCAGTAGAGAGATCTGCTTGAGTTCACTTACAATGTACAATACTCAAAGACAACAGTGTTAGTTATTAAATTCAATAGAGGGATCTCCTCAGCTTTAGGTTAGGTTCACCTACCTCCTGCCATAGTCAAAGAGGGTACTATTAGCTATTAAATTCAATAGAGAGGGGTCTGCTTGACTTTATGTTTAAGTTCACTTACCCTCTGCAATAGCCAAAAAGGGCAATGTCAGCCATCAAATTTAGCAGAGAGGTCTACTAAGTCTTAAGTTCACTTACTGGCTGCAAGGGTCAAAGAAGGAAGCGTTAGCTATTAAATTTAATAAAGAGATTTGCTTAGCCTTTAGTTAAGTTCACTTACAATCTGTATTGGTTAAAGAATGGTAATGTTAGCCGTCAAATTCAATGGAGAGATCTACTAAGCTTTAAGTTAAGATTTACTAACCCTCTACATCAGTCAGAAAAGGTAGTGTTAGCTATCAAATTTAATAGAGAGGTTAGCTTAAGCCTTAAGTTGAGTTTACTTACTATCTACAATTGTCAAAGAGAGCAGCATTAGCTATTGAATTCTACAAAATTATTTATTTAGTGTTAGGACAGTTTACTTACCTTCTGCAATAGCCAAAAAGGGCAACGCCAGCTATTGAATTCCACAGAGATACCTTCTCAATCTTAGATTAGGTTCACTTGCCAACTATAACAATCAAAAAGTACAATGTTAGCTATTAAATTCAAGAACTACTTAGCATTAGGTTTAGTTTACTTACTTTCTGCAATAGTTATAGAGGGCAGCATTAGCTATTAAATTCAATAAAGAAATTTACTCAACCTTAGTTTCACTTACCGTCTACTACAACCAAAAAAGGAGGCATCAGCTATCATATTCAATAGAGAGATCTGCTCAGCCTTAGATCGGGCTCGGGTTCACTTACATACTGCAAAGGTCAAAGAGGGTGGTGTCAGCCATCAAATTCAACAGAGAGATCTGCTCAGCCTTGGGGCAGGTTCACTTACACTCTGCAATAGTCAAAGAGGCCGGCGTTAGCCACGAAGTTTAATAGAGAGATCTGTTCAGCTCGGGTCATGGTTCACTCACACAGGGTACGTATCGGTAGTCTATCTTGGCACCCTTCTCGAGCAGCAGCTCCACCACTGCCTCGTGCCCATTCTCTACAGCCCATGACAGCGGCGTCTGGCCAAAAGTATCCTTGGAGTCCGGGTCATGCCCTTCTTGAGTAAGGCTATTATCGCTTCCCCAAGTCCAAAGTATGCCGCAAGATGTACTCCTGTCATTTGCCTTGGCATTATATGACTATAGCGAGAGTACTCTAAGCCTAGTCTGGAAGTCATTATAGCCTGACAGCAACCGGACACCTTGGCTTCACTCTCAAGAAAGTCCAGAATCGACTGTTCCACCTCTGTTGAAGCTTTGCGGGCATGATATCCCCAATTTCGTGTAGCATAGACATAAAGTGGATTCAGCTGTAGCCGCGCCTCAAACTCCTTATACGTTCCACAGAAACCTGCTTTAAAAGCATCTAATGAGAGATAGGTAACGCAAGCCCTTGCGATATCTCTCTGTGCATTAGGAAACCAAAACTTCTGCATCCGCTCAAAGTATTCCTGAGTTGTGTAATGTACCAAACGGATTATATCACTTCCTCTATCAACGGTGACTAAGCCAGCGCATACAGAGACTATTCCTTCAATCTCTTGGAAATTGTCTTCATCAAGGTCTGATTCACCAACCTCCACCGCAAGAGCGTGTTGAAGTTCTGTTGTAGTCAGTGGTCTCTTGGCGCAGGTGATCCATGATAGAACTTGCTTGGCAAGCTCTCTAAAGCCCAGTTTCTGGCTTTCGACCCTCTCCGTAGCTTCCCTATATGCACCATCTAATGCCTCGGATGCTCTCGGCAGTATTTCTAATGCCTTGTTAATGGCCTTAGGCGTAGTCTTATCAATCAGTGAATCTAGATGAAGCTGTGCAAGGAGAAACCTAAGTGAATATTAGCTGGCTTGGTCCACTTAAGTAGTATTAGAAAGCACATACATTCCATTAACCACCTTGATGATCTCAGCATTGATTTTCTTTTGTAGATCTCGACTTTTTGAGACACATGGCGGTAGTCGTGACATATGACCATCTAAATATCTCTGCACATCTTCGACGAATCTCTAATGAGATAGCCCCTTCAAACTCCTTTGTAATCTCTGGGATGAATCTTGGAGTCGTGAAGAGACTTGCTCCAGTCTTGTCCTGAAGGTTGAAGACCTCTGATAGGAATTTCCCACAACTGCCGTCGGAAACTTGACATTCGTCTAATGCGTCAATGATGATGAATGTCCTAGAATAATTAGTGACAACATTGTGCAATACCTTCAATATATCGTCTGGTGGGGGCCCAGGCTTGTCCTTGTGGCACTTGTAAACATGTTGAACGCTTTCAGGTACCAACGGCTGTCCTTGGACCAACTGTCTAACCAGACTTGCAAGTAAATCTACAGGCTTCTGCTTGTCTTGACCTCGGAAGTTGCAATGTATATAGGCGATGCCGACACTGGCGTCATTTTGAAACTTGGTGCATAGATGGTCGACAACAATAGCTGCAATCATCGTCTTGCCCGCTCCTGGTATACCCGGGCAGAATAACGTTTGCCTGCTCTTATCAAGCCACTCTTGGAATTTTTCTGAATCTAGCAGCCATTGTCCAGTTCCTTCCTGCCGTCAATCAATGAAATCACGCTGTTGAGAAGAATAGTCAATCGGTATGAGCCAATTGATAATGTTCCGACGTTGTTGATCATCTTGGTACTGTACCGACTTAGCCGTATTGTATCTGGCAAGTCGGCCGTTGAATGCATTCAACAAACCAATATTCGTGCTAATGCGGCTCCGAAGCTCCTGGATGTCCTCCGGCTCCCATTTGAGTCTCTTCCACACCTTTTTCACCCTTTTGCCGACGCTCTCGGGGCCCGAACCCAATTCGCGATACTTGTCTAGCAATTTTTCCAGTTCGTTAAGAACATTGCGGCATCCGTCAGCAATATCACGCAAGTCAGCGCTCTGTTGGCCGGTGAGCTCCCGCTCTGACAGAACGATTTCAACATCTTGAAGGATAATCGTGAGGCTTCTAACCCTATTCAATAAAATATCAGTATTACTTAATTATTTGCTTATAACTCACTCATCGGAAATGTCCTTGAATTGGCTTGGAGCATCAACAAATTCCTTCCGAATCTTGCTTTGCAAGCTGGTAAACATCGATAAAGTCGCCTACACTGAATCCAAAGCTCATTGTGACCTTGAACACATTGCTACCATGATAAAATTTATTCTAAGAGGCATCCTGGAACTGGGAACTGGCTCATCCAGAAAAAATTTCGAAAGTGGTTTGACCATGATGCCTCAGCTGTGCTATGGTGTTTTACCCTTGTGTTAGCTGGCATAGGGAAGTCAGTCTTAGCGTAAGCTACTGTCGCCCTCTTTAGTCTACAACAATATTAAGGCTTTGATATAAAGATTAATAGTACTAGAATACATAACTACTAAGCACGGTTTGAACAACAACGTCGGCGTCGCATTTGCTTATTTTAAATATGATTCGGCGGAGTCGCAGCAGCCTTCTCAAATAGTCTCAACGTTCATCAAACAGCTCTGTTGGAAGAAACAACAAATACCACAATTCTTTCTCGACTTCTACCATGCATACAATCGCGATGGACGAATTCCAGCTTTTGATAAGTACAAAGACAGTTTCTTCCGCCTTGTAAGCTCTTTTGACCAGGTCTTCATAGTAATTGATGCGTTAGATGAATGCAAACAAGAGGAACAAAACGAGATCTTAAATCGAGAGCGGATTATAAATTTCATCTTTGATCTAATAGATGGTCTAAAAGATGAATCACCTTGTGCAAAGGTTTTTTTTGACAAGTCGAAAAGAGACTGATATTGCAGATGCTTTTACGCGCTACAAAACACCGACAATCAATATAGAAGTTAAAAATGTTACAGAAGACATTAATGCCTATGTCATTAACCACGTGGAGAATTTAGTAGAGGCGAAAATGCTAAAGTTGAGAAATCCTACTTTGAAGGGGAAAATCGTCAAAATGCTTGTTGATAACGCTGAAGGCATGTAAGTTTCTCAAGATCCGTACTACGTCGTTTGAATTTGCTTATAATAGTTAGGTTTTTATGGGTTAACTTGCAGTTGATTAACATATGCAAGCAACCCAGTGACCAAGATATCGAAGCAGAGCTTTATAACATACCTCGTGGTTTAGATCAAACCTATGCCAGAATTTTGCAACGAATAACGTAACATCCTACTGCTCTTCGTGAGCTTGCTAGAAGGTGCCTTGTGTGGGTTTTTTACTCTGCAAGGCCACTATATATAAACGAACTTCTTGAAGCTGTTCAAATGGGAGAATACACGGGAAGACCGGAAAATTTCCCGAGATATGAAGAGGAAGCTGTGATAGAGGCTTGTGCAAACCTTATTGAAGTGAACAACGGGTTCGTGCGACCGATCCACCAGTCTGTGAAAGAGTACTTCACCACCCAACCAGAATCCGCTATTCAAGAAAGCTGTAAGGAGCTTTTTGTCGACTCGACTACGGCTCACACTGTGTTATCACGCACTTGTTTATCCTACCTATTGCAAGGCTTTCTTGATGATGGACCTTGTAAAGAAGATTATACTCTCTACCGTCGTTTACAGACATATGAGCTTGCCTCATACAGCTCATACTTTTTTGACAGTCACCTCCGTCAACTCTCTGAAATACCCAAAGAACCCAGGGAGCTTTTGAAAAGATTCCTGTCAAGTAGTTGTACAGCTTTTGCAGCCGTAATGCAACTAAGAACATTGTCTGGATGTCGATCCAATCTTTTCGCGATATCTACTCAGTTTACAGCAATGTCTCAGAAGGCGGATGCTTTCACAATAATACACTCAACCGGTTTGGTAGATCATCCTGGCCTTCGCGATGATATCGAAGGCTTTCTCCTTACTTCCAGTCCTAAATACATCATACATCAGGTAGCTGGCGCTGGGCTGCTTGATTATACCGCCAAACTCATTCAAGAAGGATACCAGGTTGATGAGAGAGACTCCCAAAATAAAACCCCGCTTCACCACGCGTCGAAGAATGGCCATCGAGAAATCTGCTGCTACCTATTAAAACATGGGGCTAACGCCGCAGCAAAAGCCGATAATGGAATGACAGCACTGCACAAGGCGGCTTCTGGTGGGCATGAGGCAGTGGTGCAGCTGCTGCTTGAGGACTACAAGGCCAACATCGAGGCGAAGACTGACGATGGCATGACGCCGCTACACTTGGCGGCGGCCGGTGGGAACGAGGCAGTAGTGCGGCTGCTGCTCAAGGACTACAAGGCCGATGTTGCAGCAGAGACTAACAGGGGCAAGACGGCGCTACACATGGCGGCAGACGGTAGGCACGAGGAAGTGGTACAGATTTTGAAGTCAGCAGAGCAAGCTCGAAAATGCTCACAATCTCCCCACACATCACCTTAGCATTTTGCGCAGTTATATAACTAGATCAGATTAGTATCATTGCTACACCGAGCAGCCTCTGCGGGAGTCGTGAGGTAGTGACTGCAGCGGTAATCTCGAATGTATTATCGGCTTCTACCGATATGTCCTAATAATCACCGAGATATCCTAGAGACTTCTTTATCTCTTCAATCACATTTTGGAATTCTGCCTCTGACAACAAGGGAACAACAAGCCTCTTGGTCACGACACTGGAACTAAACATCTTCATCTAATAGAAACGGTCGGAAATTATTATAATATCGGCAAATTCCTGAGTTGCCTTTAAAAGCTTTCGAAATTACTCAACTACCCCCAGCATTTTTATATTTTGGTGCCTTTCCCGAGATCAGCTTCACCACCTCGGGTTATGGACCGCCTACCTGCTGTGTTGAGAGCACATTCTTACAGACCACCGATGGTTATGACGTCTACCTTGGCCTCATTGATGAAATATTGGACAAACTCTACTGGTTTTGCCTATCTGAGTGCGAAGTCGATTAAAGTTGAATTGAATTTGAGTGAATGCAATTTAACCTAACTGAATCAGCATATTTTCATTTGGATAAAACATGGATAAATTGCCTTCAGATAAAGTCAAGTGAAGCTGAGGGATCTCAACTATGACTCACCAAGATCCGGGTATATAAACTCCCTCGCACTCCCCCCTTCCTGCCTTTGCTCTGTTTAGTAAATTACCCTGGAAACTGACAAGAAGTTTCCGGGAAGAGTTAAACACTTCGCTGGCTGATGGATTTGCCTCATACAAGTCAGTCCAAATTGCAAACATATCGCCTTGAAATTCTAATGCGCAACGAAGCAAGCCAGTCCTTTCACTAAAAGGGGCATTGGGAAGAACGGGAGGTACACAAGAGGGAGAATCACGTTTAGACTCTCAATGAGCGAGACCAACAACCTTACAGCCTCGCGAAGGCTCTGGTGATAGAAAACGGGCTTCGGTCACTACAATCAGAGCTGTTTATGAGAGACCTGCAAAATTGAACACTCATTTCTTAATCCTCAACACGCCAGGCCTTGGGTCGGCGGGCTGCTGGACATCTTCAACAATGCCTCAGTCGAGGAGCATCGCCTGACTAGAATTCGTATATCCTGCTGTGCCTCCACGTCCAGAAACAGCTTAGAAAAAGATTTGGTGGAGAAGCGAGCTGAATCAAAAGATCGAACCCTACACCGAGGAACGGAGTGTTCCGGCAATGAGGCCCAATAGGAGGGCTCTTGTTATTGAACAGCTCGTGCGGAGACTAACCACATGACTCCCTTGGGTGATGTTCACACCGAGCTCCTCACCTGGCATTTGAACTAGCTCCGGAATCTGACATTTCTAGATAAAGCTTTCGTCCATTTCTGGATGAAGATAGCATATGCATTGTACTGCATTGCACTCAACAGATACTCTATGCAAAACGTCTATCCGTACCCATGTCCGTCTGCCTACATTCATTTCTTTTCCTAAGAGCCTCGATGAAGACCTTCGCTCCTTCAAACAAAAGTGGGTGTAAAACAATCTCGCTGCGGCTCTCAACCTAGAATAACAACAGCAGGGAGAAAATGAAAGAACGGTGAGCACTTGCAAAGAACTCTTGGGCCAGAAGCCCTGAAAATTCTTCTTCAACATCTTAATCTTTAGGAAAAAAGTCTCATTCCATAAATTCAAAGATGTGGTGAAAGGCACTATTCATTGAGCAGTGGAATCAGCAGGACAGGAGTCTGGGAATGCCGTGTGAGTAGGGATATGTTCATAACAACAGCCAGAAACTACACGACGAATGAGAAATATGCAAAATGACAACCAGGGGCCTACAAGAGCCTACGTAGCTGAAGATAACCACTAGTGGCTGCCGTCCTATTTAGCACTCTGAACTCTAGAGAGTCTCTCTTTTGATTGAATATCCTGCATTTCGATAATGTATATTATTCCCAGCCAATAACCATCTACAAAGAAGGATAGGCTGACTTGCTCAATTTCTTTCAATGACGTGACTTGCCAATCTGACGATCCTTCTACAGCTTTCGGGAGAAAACGGGAGGCTTCGGATTTTGCTATGCCTTGCCAAGGTGTGGTCTGACAGGTGCTACGAGTTTCGAGCCTCATCTGACTGCTGATTGATGGGCCAGAAAATAAAAAGGCTCGGGCACTTAAAATAGGCTGGAGACAAGACACCACCCCGGGAGTAATCATGCTCGAAGACGCCGCATCTGGCCGCCGATTAAGAAGCGCCCCTGCACAACGAATAGATAGAAATGGTCTTCTCGGTGTGGCTTAGTTCGGCAGAAGCTGATGAGATGTACTGTACGAAAGAGCGGTGGATATGAGATTTCAAAATTGGGCGTCCAGCTGAAGAAACCGGTGAGAAGTAAAACGCCACTTGGCTAGCTAAAATATAGAATTTTCGAGGCGTTTTGGTAAGAATGAAGTAAATTGATAAAAAGATATTACGGCCGAAGTCTAGCACACGTGAAGGGAAGCCCACTCCACTTGATTGAGCCTCTCGTGCAGCCTTTCGCATCAAAACACTTACTATTTCGCATGCCGTTCAAAGGGCCGCCTTATGGCGCATCTAGACTCAGCCCTCGGGCTCTAAACTCTAACTCCGGGAAAATCGGTACTCGCTATGCCGACAGAATTAGCTTCGCTGATGAGGCAGTGTAGGATAGGCTTCAAGCATGGTCGTAAAGTCGGGTCGTCGTAAGCAGCTGCACATTCAAAGCCAAGAACTCCGGGGCCGGCGATGACGTCGCCACGCCTGTTTTCTTGGAACCCTCAAGCCTGGTAACAATCCTCGAATACAAATATAGATCTATTCGTATGAAGAATGAATTGATTCGCTTGGTGCTTTATCTCGACAAGAAAGTGTCTATTCACGAAACAAGTTCGCGTGTCTCATGTTCTACTGGGGATCTAGAAGGTGATGCCAAGGAATTCTGGAATGGTTAGCGTAGAGTTAGAGTCATTGTCTTACAACTGCCGAGCCTTGTGACTCTAGGCACCGACTCATATATTCTCGGCGAGAAAGATATGGAGAGTCACAATGAGGCTCTGAGGGTATCAAAGTTGAGGAAGCTGTCTCTCTTAGGACATGTGAAGCTCGGCATAGAGGTCCGTACTCCTGCTGGGCAAAGGGTTATGTCGTATTGAGATCGGCATAGCATAGTGGCAGGGAGATGGATCTTGATTCGACATGCCGAGTAGTGGTATAATATGCCAAGCTTTGGTAATATGTACGGTGGATTGGCTTATAAATGTGTCCATTTCTCTGTTCGTTTCCATTCTAGTCATTCTATTTTGCTCGTCCTTTTCTCAAACAGAGTCCTCAGACGTGTGTTTCACCATCACAAATATACGTTTCAAGTCTATATCATTACCCAATCTGATACCTTATCATCACATCCTCTCGATATCCGAAGCAAGCCACTGCTCTACATAAATACTCTCTATACCGCATCACTCAAGATGTGTTTTACAGAACCCTCCCACTCCTCACGCCACGGCAAGCGCTATTACAAAGAAGAGCGCGAAGTAGTCGCCGCACCACGGCCTGTTCGGGTCCATAATCATTACAGCAGTGGCCACCGCCATAACCATAGCGGCACACCAGTACGCAATTCTTATACCGAAGTGACCAGGACGGTACGCCCTGTTGGCAGCAACAGGGCTGCGTATGTGCCGAGTCCAA
>Ga0335072_10010702_pt1 | contig 13183 bp, 16 predicted proteins | sample Lox_Sample_21_FD_206725 | JGI IMG/M metagenome (GOLD analysis project Ga0335072, IMG submission 206725) | Soil microbial communities from Loxahatchee National Wildlife Refuge, Florida, United States - Lox_Sample_2.1 | ecosystem: Environmental > Terrestrial > Soil > Wetlands | place: USA...
TGTGATACCCCGGCTGATTGGCGCGATGCTTGTCAGCCGCCTTCCGCTGCGATCGCATATCTGCCCTTACGAAGCTCGCGCCGTCTTGCTTCCAGACGAACTTGAGTCGGTGTTGCAAGCAGACCATCCGGCGATTCTGTCTCGAAGTGCTCGGCGAACGCTTATGGTTTGAATCGTCATCACTGACTAGGGCCCTGTCCAAAAATAACCGAGTGAGCTGGCCCCCGAAAACTGGACAGGTAGCTAAGAGAGAGTGCCGCCCCTAGAACGCCCTGCGGGCCAGGGGTGAACGATGGATCATGTCCGAAAGAAGCACACGGCGGAGTTCAAGGCGAAGGTAGCGTTGGCGGCGGTGCGAGAGGAAGGCGCCGTGGCGGAGTTGTCGGGCCTAGATTCGCTGCCTTTTCCGGATTTCAAGCCCTTGCCGAAGCGTGTCGAGACGGCCCCTTAAGCGGAGGGATCTCGTGTCAACCGGTAGCGGCGTCATCCTTTGCCATCAAATGCCGGGCCTTTCAGTATCTTGACATAATTCACTCGCTGATACGCTATAGGATCTTTGATTGATTGCAGACTGAGCCTGCCGCGGATATCGGACAATGCGGCGAAGTCATGTGCCGTCATCCATTCAGTCAGGCCACCGAGCAGAGCCCGCAGATGACCAATGCCGTGCCGCAGGAGGGCCGATGCTGTCATCACTACGTCGGCACCAGCAAGCAGGTATTTTACCACCTCGTCGCTGGTATCTACGCCGGTGCTTGCGGCGAGCGATGCAGGAACCTGCTCAAACAGTACTCCGAGCCATAGCAGCGGGAGGCGGATCTCGACCGGAGTACTCAATTCCAGGTCGTGGCGTAGCCGTAATCCGTCGAGGTTGATATCCGGCTGATAAAACCGGTTGAACAGTACAAACCCGTCTGCGCCGGCCCGGCTGAGCAGGCGAACAGTGTGGGCTGGCGCAGTAAAATAGGGGCTGAGTTTTATGGAGACAGGGATAGACACCGCCGCCTTGACCGCGTGCAGGACTTCCACATAGCGCTGCTCAACCCGCTCGGGGATAAGGGACGGATCCGCGGGGATGAAGAAAACATTTAATTCTATGGCACTGGCGCCGGCCTCTTGTGCAAGGCGTGCGTGCTGCGTCCACCCGGCCCCAGTGACGCCGTTTAGGCTTGCTATAAGGGGGATGGAAACCGCGTCTCGCGCTGTACGAATAGTTTCGAGGTAATCGTGCGATAGCACGCGATAGCTGTCTGCGGACGGCAGGTACGACATCATCGCGGCGAAGCCTCCGGGGCCAGTGTCCGTGTACTGCTCCACGGTGTTTGCCTCCTGCTCGATCTGCTCTTCGAACAGCGAGGGTAGCACTACGGCCGCACCTCCGGCGTCCTCGATGCGTCGGATGTTGTCCAGACCGATCGTCAACGGTGACGCCGACGCAATCAGGGGGTTTCTGAGACTCAGGCCGAGGTACGTCGTTGTTAAGTCCATCTTGCTGCAGTCCTTTCGCTGCCGATACCGCGCTCACCGACGTGTCACGTCGAGCGCATGGTTTTCGAGACTTTTCGTGTAGACCGACTCCGAGATCCGTTTGCGCGCGGGAAGTTCCTCAACAACCTCGTAATCGGCGTAAATCGACCAGTCGTTTACACCCTTGAGATCTGCGAACTTGTGCCTGGCGTGCTCTATCGCACGTTCTCGGGTCTCGCCGTGGACCTCGACGACGCCCTGGCATGGTTCGGCAGGGTGACCGGTGTCGCCGGTCAGCTTCTTGTAGAAGCTGACGCGATATATGGTGTCCATGGCTTTTCCTCTGATTGAGTCCGACTATGCAAGTCACCGAAGTGAGTGCGTTGACCTGAGTCAACGCTCACGCCGTGGTGATGCAAGAGCGCTATGCGATTTCCGCATGCCGCCGCGTAGAGACGGCCAACCTGCCCAGGATCGTGACCCGTTCGTCCGTCCGACGGAGAGCTGGCGAACATCATTAGGTGCGACGGCTGACGCCAGGCGCGGGGCGCGACTGTTCAGTACCTAGATCGCACAGACCGCGCCAGATCTTTAACTCGGTAGTCGTGCTCACTCCACGTGAATGGTCAAGCGACACGTGGCGCGCCAGCACCTTCCGCCTTGGTTCAGATCAATGTCCGCGCGCCAGTCCCAGGAGTAGCCAAGCCGGAACCTAAGGTTATTTGCAGCAGCGACATTGCCGATGCCGTTGAGAGGTGGCTCGCCGCCACAGCAGCAAGGTAGGAGGAACCATGTCCGTATCCGCCACACCGGTGCGCTGGTTCACAACGCTCGGTCTTGCCGATATTCCCGAGGTTGGCGCAAGAATGCGTCACTCGGCGAGCTCGCCAGCGACCTCGCCTCAGCGGGTGTTGCTATTCCCGCCGGTTTCGCACTGACAGCGTCGCTGTATCGCGAGGCGCTAACTTTCGCGGGGGCCTGGCCAAAGCTGCACGCGTTGCTCGATCACCTCGACGTCAGCAATGTGGCCGAACTGGCGCAGGCGGCGGAAGCAGCGCGTGTGATCGTCTATGAAGCCACCGGCACTGCCAGATTGCGCGACCTGATCGCGGAGGCTTATGCCCAGCTGGTCGCCGAGTACGGTTCCTCGGTGCCGGTCGCGGTGCGCAGCTCCGCCACCGCCGAGGACATGCCGACCGCCAGCTTCGCAGGCCAGCACGAGAGTTTCCTGAACATCACTGGCCTCGACGACGTGGTCGAGGCGTGCCGACGCTGCTTCGCCTCACTGTTCACCGACCGCGCCATCGTCTATCGCGCCAACAACGGCTTCGACCATTTCAAAGTGGCGTTGTCGGTCGGTGTGATGAAAATGGTCCGCTCCGACTGTGCAGCGAGCTGTGCGGGTGATTAGTGGCGTCGCCGATCTTGCCGCGTTCCGCCCCGGAGAAGTGCTGGTCGCGGCCGAGACCCGACCGGATTGGGAGCCGGTGATGAAGACCGCCGGCGCCATCGTCACCGACCATGGCGGGCGCACCTGCCATGCCGCCATCGTCGCGCGCGAGTTAGGCGTGCCTGCAGTGGTCGGCTCCGAAGCTGCCACGACCAAGCTCACCACCGGCAGCAGCGTCACCGTCTCCTGTGCCGGCGGCGAAGACGGCGCGGTCTATCCCGGCACCTTGCCGTTTGACGTGGCGCGCGTGGATGCGCGCGATCTGGCGATGCCGAAGACCGAGATCATGGTCAATCTCGGCAACCCCGACCTCGCCTTCCGCACCGCGATGATGCCGAACGCCGGCGTGGGCCTCGCGCGCATGGAGTTCATCATCAACGAATACATCGGGATCCACCCGATGGCGCTGGTGCACCCTGAGCAAGTCGCCGAGACCGATCGCAGCCGCATCGCGGCCCTGACCGTGGGCGAAAGCTCGCCCACCGAGTTCTTCGTCCGCACCTTGGCCGAGGGCGTCGGGACCATTGCCGCGGCATTTTGGCCGCGGCCAGTCACAGATTCGTGTGTAGCACGTCTGTCTCCAGGCTTTACCCGGTCAATCGGGTCTGATTGATGTCTTGGTCCAGCGCGATACGGGCCGCCGTCGATGAAAATGAGCGTTGTGCCGGCTACGGTCACTGTCCATCCGAGTGACTTGAACGAACCGCAGCCTCGATATAGATCAATGCACTCTGCTTTCCTGAATTAGTGCAAGAAAACTCGGCACACACAAGGCGAAGCTCACTCGCCACTGTCTGGCGACTCCGCAGTTACTGCAGCAACCTACCACCGACGGCGGCTGCATCGGCCTCCCTCCCAATTTGGATAGGCGGTGGCCAAACCTGAGCACGCTGAGGCAAGTCGGCGCTCTCGTGCCAAAGCCAGGGCTGCGTCGTTAGCAGCGCGGAGAGCCACACTAACACTAGCGGGCAGTTCAGAAGTCAATGGCCATTCCATTGCTGCCTGCCCAAGTTGCTTGAGTTTCGCCTACAAAAGGAGGCATCTTGCGACCGTGGAGTCGCACATTCTGCTGATCACCACAGTTGCCGGCTGGAACGAGGGTTGTCGGGACGGCCGATTTTAGAGCGAGATTGGCACGCTGCCACTGATACTGACGTCGAACGCAGGTCACACGCTTCTCGGAAAGCTGGTGCCAGGGGCGATAAATTATGTCGTCGCTCGCGAGTCAGGTGGCCGCCGCAAGTTCCAACAATTCCGCGGTAATCGCTTCCTGTCGCACGCGATGCTCGCTCAGAGCCAACTCTTCGATCATTTCCTGCACCTTGGTGCGAGCACGCACCATCGCGGCGGCACGCGCCTCCTGTTCGGCAGCGAAAGCGTGGATAGCCGCTTCACACAGCGTCGCGAACATGTACTCTTCGGCGAGCCGCTCCCACAACTCCTCCAGCGGCAGTGTGGTCAGTGGCGGCACACCCTGCACGACCGCAAATCGGCTCTGGTCAAGCGGCAGCAGGGATTCGCATGTCACGGTCACGCCCGCGCCGCCGGACCAGGTCGGGAACACCACCTCGACGCCGCGAAACTGCCGCGCCGTCATCCATTCGTACAACGCCTCCCCTAAGCGCATACACACGTCGGAAATACTCGCGGCTTGCGTGGCCATGGCACTCTGCCACACCGGCTCAATTCCGTGCGCTGGCGCCAGCAGCAGGCCACGGCTGCCGAGCAGGAAGACATCCGCCGGCGCGCGCGCTGCAGCGGCGGCGAGCACATGTCCGGCAAACCCGCCCACAAAACCTTGCTCCGCGCAGAACACAATGCGCGCCAAATCGCCGTGTCCCGGAATGCTCCGCGCATCCACATCGCGCAACCGCAGCACCTGCGCCGTCACCTGCGCCACAACCCGCGAATAATTCCGTACGCCAGGAAGCAATCCCCTACTCTGCTGTGCATGCGCCGCGGCAATACCGCGCATCGCCCCGATCACGGCATCAAGCTGCCGTACACCGCGAATGCGTGAGCGAACAGTGGCGAGGTCTTCAGTCATGCTGCCCCTGCTGCGCCAGCAGCCCAGCCACCGCGGCCCGCAATGTGGCGGCAACCGCTTCGCTCATGCGTCCAGTGTGACCGATGCCCGTCGCCGCAGCCGGAGCGTGCACGTCCAACCACTCTGGCAGTGCCGACCTAAGTCCGGCAACTGAGGTAGCCGGCACTGCGTCCAGCATCCCTTCGCGGAAGGCGAGCGCCAGCGCCACTTCGTCGACCAACCGCAATGGTGCGAATTGTGGCTGGACCAGCAGCGCACGCAACCGTTCGCCGCGGGTGATTTGTTTCTGCACGCGCGCATCTGGTGTGCCGCCGAACCGGCTGAACAATTCCAGTTCCAGGAATTGCGCATAGTCGAGCCGGAACATGCCGGTGGTCTCACGTAGGGCCGGCGCCTGGGTCTTGCCGCCGACACGGCTAACGCTGGTACCAATGTCGATCGCCGGTTTCTGCCCTGCATGAAACAGCCGCGCATCCAGTACCAGCTGGCCGTCGGTAATGGAAATCAAGTTGGTCGGGATATAGGCGCTCAGGTTGCCAGCGTCGGTCTCCGCGATTGGCAGTGCCGTCAGCGACCCACCGCCCAGTTGGGGCGATAGTTTGGCGGCGCGTTCCAACAGGCGTGCGTGCAAGTAGAAGATGTCACCTGGATAAGCCTCGCGGCCGGGCGGATGGCGGGTCAGCAGCGCGATTTCGCGGTGCGTTGCGGCATGCTTGGTCAGGTCATCCAAGACCACCAGCACATGCTGGCCTCGGTCGCGGAAATATTCGGCCATGGTCATGCCCGCGAAGGGCGCGATCCATTGCAACCCGGGCGCGGACGCAGCGCTGGCAACCACGAAGATGCACCGCTCGGGCGCACCCAGGCGGCGTACGACGTCGATGACCCGCGCCACGCTCGAGGACTTCTGGCCGATCGCGACATAGACACAGATCATGTCGCTCGATTTCTGGTCGATCACGGTATCGATCGCGACAGCTGTCTTGCCAATGGCGCGGTCGCCAATTATCAGCTCGCGTTGGCCCCGGCCGAGCGGGAACAACGAATCGATGGCAAGGATGCCGGTCTGCACCGGCTGAGTAACCAGGCCTCGGTCCAAGATTTCTGGCGCCGGACGTTCTATCGGATCACGACGCTCGGTTCCGACCGGTGGCCCGTCGTCCAATGGCCGACCGAGCGAGTCTACCACGCGACCCAGTAAACCAGTGCCAACGGCGGTGCGCACGACTTCCCCGGTACGGCGCACCGTGGTGCCCGCCTCCAGCGTGCCAATGTCGTCGAGCAATACGCAGCCAATCGCATCGTCGTCCAGAGTCTGGGCAAACCCAAGCTGGCCGGTTTCGAAGCGCAGCACTTCATCCAGCCGTGCATTTGGCAGGCCGGAGACCATGGCGATGCCGTCGCCAATGCTGGCGACACGTCCGACCTCCGCGATCTCGGGCGCGAGCGGTGTTGCAGCGACGCGGCGGCGCGCGTCGTCAAGCCACGGGCTGGGGGACGTCATGGTCAGTGGGTTCATGCAGCGATTGCGTGATGCGGTCGAGATCGGCCCGCCATGAATTTCGGATCAGAACGGATGGCGCGGTGAGCTCGATGCCAGCGAGCAAAGCGGGGTCCGTACGGAAGTCGATACGCGGTGGCGTGCCGAGCGCGCGCGTGAGGATCGCGCAAGTGTCGGCCTGCGCTGTTGCGTCCAGTGGCACGGCAGAACGCAATTCAATGTCGACGGTGGCCAACGCGCCATGTGCCGGATTCCTGACGAGCGTATCCGCCAAAGTGTCGATGAAAACGCGGTTCAACTCTCGTGCAGGCACTCGTTGCAACAGGCGCGTGGCTATGGTCAGGGCAAGATCGGTGGCTTCGCGCTCCAGCGCCTCGCGCATGGTCTGCCGATCGCGCGCAATGGCTTGCTGGGCATCGGCCTGCAATCGTGCGGCCGCTTCGGTGGCGTGCTGCAGCAAAGTGGCGCGTTCGGCTTCGGCCGTGGCGCGGGCTTCGCCGAGGATTCGCTGGCCTTCGGCAGCCAGCCCTTCCCGTTCGTGCGCCAGCGATGCGGCAGCGTCGGTTGCCTGTTGGCGTTGCGTTTCGGCCTCGACCAGAAGCTTGTCCGCGGACTCGCGGCGTGCGGCGATGACGGCTGTGACAGGCCGGAACAGAAAGCGCGCCAAAAGCCAGATGAGAACGAGGACGTTCACCGTCTGCAGCGCCAGGGTCCAAAGGTCGATGCGCATAGCGAGAGTTACACTCCCCCTCCCCTTGCGAGCGTGGGCCGTGACGCGGACCAAGGGCGGGAGAAGGAGGACGGACGCGTGAAAGCTTCGCCCGTCAGTCTCTCTCCTCCCAAACCCTTCCCGCACGCGGAGAGGGACCACGTCCGACCAACGCCTGCCCACATCGCCAACTCACTTCACAAACGGATTAGCGAACAGCAGCAGCAGGGCGATGACCAGGCAGTAAATCGCCATAGTCTCGATCATCGCCAGCCCGACGAACAAAGTGCGCGACAGCGTACCCGCGGCTTCCGGCTGGCGCGCGATCGCATCCAGCGCCGCCGCTACCGCTCGGCCTTCGCCCAGGCCGGGGCCGACGGCACCGAACGACACAGCCAACGCTGCACCCAAAATGCTGGCAACCTGGATCCAGTTCATGCATTTGCCTCTTCTGTTTTGGGTACTTCGCCCACAGCACCGCCGATGAACACAATGGCCAGCACGCTGAAGATGTAGGCCTGAATCGCGCCGGTCAGCAGTTCCAGCGCCATCAGTGGCACCGGGACCAGAAGCCCAGCCAGCGACAGCACGATGCTGATGACGAATGCACCGCCCATCACGTTGCCGAACAGGCGCACCAGAAGGGAGAAGGTGCGCGTAATGCTCTCCACCAGGTTGAGCGGCAACAGCAGGAGACTCGGCTCGGCGAAGCTGGCCAACCAGCCGCCAACGCCGCGTGCCCGGACGCCGAACCAGATAATGGAGGCAAACACGATGCCAGCCAGGGCGGCGTCGGTCTCTAGATGCGCCGTCGGCGGCTCGATGCCAGGGATCAGCGACGACCAGTTTGCGGTAAGAATAAATAAGAACAGCGTGCCGATCAGGGACAGATAGGGTTGAGGATCAGCGTGCATCGTGTCGCGGATCTGACTGGAGACAGCATCGACCACTAATTCCAAGACCGCCTGAGCAAAGGACGGCCGGTGCAGAACGAGACGCCGCGTCAGCAGCCAGCAGCCGAACGTGAGCGCTGCCATGATGCACCAGGTGACCAACACTGGCGCGGTCACCGGGACTGGGCCGAGATGGAGCAGTACCGGCATCGACAGCGGTGATTCGGTCATTGCGCGACCGCCATCAAACGCAGGATCGGGAACCGTGCCAGCACGACGCCAGCCCCTGCAGCAAGCGATGCCTCGGTGCCGTGCCAGGTGGCGAAGGCGAGGGCGGCAGCGGTGGCTGCCATGCGCAGCAGCTGCACGGCCAGGGCGCGCAGCATGGGACTGTCGGAGAGATACAGGAGCGTCTTCCACCGCAGCAGGGCGAAATGAGCTGTGCCGGCGGCGAGACCGTAGGCGAGCCACCGTGCAAGCAGGACAGCGAATCCCGGGGTCATGGCCGGTGCATCCACTGCCACGCGCCCCAGCAGCCGATCGCAAGGCCCACCAACAGCAGCGGTGCGGTCCAGAAAATGCCCGTGCCGAGCCGGTGGTCCAGCCAACGGCCAAGGAACATGCCGAGCAACCCGGGCAAAACAATGGTCCAGCCCAGCACGCCGACCTGTGCCAGGTAGCGACCGAAGGATGGGGGGCCCTCACGCTCCGCCTTGGCGTGTCGCGCGGCACGGGTGCGGAGGGAGGCGAGGAAATGCCTGTCGTCAGATGGCCCGGCGGTGGTCATAGCGGAGACTCTTCGCCCACGGACCTCTGGGCAGGTGCGGACATGGTAAGGGCACTCGCCCTCCCACAAGGTGAGGGAATTTGCTCCTGTTGCTGCCGCGCGGTCACGGCAAGCCCCCGTTCTGACTGCGGCCATCCGGGCGCAGCGCGCGGATGATCTCGCGGATCGCCGCGGTGTGTAGCTTTGTCGCCGTTACGCGCGCCCGCCGCTCCGAGTCGCGCGCCTCCTGCAGACGGATCTGCACCGCTTGTTCCAGAAGCACCGGATCGTCACCGTACTCAGCCTGGCGGGTCGCAATCGCCACTTCGTCGCCGCCGCTCACTGACAACACGCCGCGCCGCACCGCACACCAGCGGCGCCGGCCGTCGGCACCTTGCCAGGTCACGACGGAGGGCGTCAGCGCCGTGACTAGGTCTGCGTGGCCCGCCAGGACACCAAAGCTGCCACTGGCGTCCTCGGCGCGGACCGACACAACGCCGGCCTCATCCACCACAACACGCGTGGGCTCGGTGATTAGCAAGCGCATCATGGTGCCTTGGCGCGTTCCCGCGCCTCGTCGAAGCCGCCGAGCATGTAAAGCGCGCTTTCCGGCCAGTTGTCCGCTTCGCCGTCCAGGATCGCGCGGCAGCCGGCCAGTGTCTCGGCGAGCGACACGGAACGTCCTGCCTTGCCGGTGAAGGCCTCGGTCACCGCGAAGGGCTGCGTCAGGAAGCGTTGCAGCTTGCGCGCCCGCGCCACCATCAGGCGATCGGCGGCGCCCAGTTCTTCGACGCCGAGCAAGGCGATCACATCGGCCAGCTCGCGATAATGCGCAATCGCCTCGCGCACGCGACCAGCGAGCGTGAAATGTTCCATGCCGACCACCAGCGGATCGAGAAGAATGGAGCTGGAGGCGAGCGGATCGATCGCCGGGTAGATGCCTTCGGCCGCCATAGCGCGGGACAGGACGATATTGCTGTCGAGATGGCTGGAAATAGCCGTCACAGCCGGATCGGTAAAATCGTCGGCGGGGACGTAGACCGCTTCGATCGCGGTAATCGCCGCACCGGCGACGGAAGCAATCCGTTCCTGCAATGCGGCAACTTCGGTGGCCAGCGTTGGCTGGTAGCCGACCCGAGATGGCAGACGCCCGAGCAAGCCGGACACTTCCGCGCCCGCCTGCACGAAACGGAACACGTTGTCCATTAGCAGCAGCACGTTCTGATGTTTCGCGTCGCGGAAATGTTCGGCGATGGTCAGGGCAGTCAGGCCGACGCGCCAGCGGGCGCCGGGCGGCTCGTTCATCTGGCCGAACACCAGAGCGGTACGGCCCAGCACCCCAGAGCCCTTCATGTCCGACCACAGCTCGTGGCCTTCGCGCGAACGTTCGCCAATGCCGGCAAACACTGAAATGCCCTGATACCGTGCCACCATGGCGTGGATAAGTTCCATCAGCAGGACGGTCTTGCCGACGCCTGCGCCGCCGAACATCGCCGCCTTGCCACCGAACGCGAGCGGCACCAGTAGGTCGACGACCTTGACGCCGGTTTCGAACACCGCAGTGGCGGCGGTTTGCGAGGCCAACGGCGGTGGCGCGCGGTGGATCGGCAACCTGGGCGTATCCACGGGCACAGCTGGGCCGTGGTCATGCACCGCACCAGTGACATCCAGGAGCCGGCCCAGGACGGCATCGCCGACCGGGGCGGTCAGTGGACCGCCCGTGGTATAGACCGGCGCGCCTCGGCTCAGGCCGGACGTAGCCTGTAAGGCGATGGCACGCACCGACGTGGCATCCAGATGGCTTTGCACCTCTACGATCAGGCCATCGCCGACGCGCAGCGCCTCATTGATCGCTGGTAGACTGGTGTTGTCGAACTCGACGTCGAGTACCGCGCCACGAACGGCGCGAACATGACCGGAGGCCATCGTGGCATGCATGGCTCAGGCCGTTTCGACCACCGATTCGGGCGACCGCGCGATCGCGCGGATCACGTCGGCGCGGCTGACGATGCCGACCAACCTGCCGTCGCGCACGATCGGCACGCGCTTGATGTGATGCCGCACCATTTGCTCCGCCAACTCGGTCACGCTGGCGGATTCCGGTGCGGTGATCGCCGGCTTCGTCATCAGATCGCCGACCTGATGCCGGTCGAGGCGCACATATTCGAGATATTCCGGCGCGAGATCCGTGCCGTCGGCCAGCAATGCCAGCCACCAAGAGCGGCGTTTCACGTTGCTATCGACAAAAGGACGCATCAGGTCGCCTTCGCTGGCCATGCCAAGCAAGGTGCCCGCTTCGTCACAGATCGGCACCGCACTGATCTCCCGCTCAGCAAGCAGCCGGGCGACCCGGGCCACCGTGTCCGTGGGGCGCGCGGTGGCCACATCGCGGGTCATGATGCTGGCAGCATCCAACATGGAAGATCTCCCCGTTTGTGGGTCGATTTTGGCCCCACCCGGGCGTATCGGCATTGACCCAGGTCAACTTGCCGAACGGGTTTTGAGCGCCACGGGTCTCGACCCAGCGCCAGGTTCGGCAGCGCCACTTGTACGGGTAGCGGTCAGAGGTGATTTCGGGTCACTGATGACGAGCCCCACCCTGATGCCTATCACTGGAGTTGATGGAGAAACGCAGAAACGGGGCCACTCAGCGCTGCGCTAGCCTTCGGGCGTTCCACAGCGAAACTAGAAGGTCGCAGGACCATGCGTCGCCGTTGCTGCAATCTTTGTGCACATGTGTCAGGAAACTCGGTGGTTGGGCTTCACAGCCGGCGACCAGTAGAGGCATCACAACAACTATAGCACACATTGGAAACGTCTTGTCGATAGTTGCCGCAATCTGTGGACTATTCTACGTACATGGCATTGATACAAGTCAATGCCGACTAACGGGTTCGCCAAATACGAAGGAGGCTGGCCCAAAAACCAGCCGACTGCCTTGATCGGAGGCGTGCGGTGGTCCGTGAGGGCGACTGCGTTCGCCACGGTCGTCAACTCTGGTTAACGTGACACGAACTCTTCCTTGCTCTCAGCCGCAGCTCGGCCGGGTGAAGTCCTCACGGATGATCCTCACTGTCATGACCGATGCCCTCCTGGGCAGCAGTCGAATCGCGTCCCGCCGAGCCGCTCCAAATCGTCTTGTCGACCAAGTCAACGGGCCACTAGTATAACATCGTGTTAGCCTGCCGAGACAGCGCCCGGCTGTTCGGCCGCCGCTCAGTTTTCCACTGTGCTTTGCTGTAAACTTGCCGCCGCGGCGCCGGTATTACACCGCGCGTACCAGTCGTGCCTGACCGTTTCGACGGCCGACATGGCCCGCTTACGAGACGATGCCCGAGGCCGCCATGCGGCGGTCCCGCCATCCTGATTCGTGCCAAGGGATGAGATTACATCATCCTACGAGGGGTATGCCGATAGCGTAGAAATGTTTACTCTCAATCGAGGCGGAACACATTGATCTGCATCAAGCAGCCGATACTGTCCCGCTCTTGCGCAAGCGGCGCGATGCGGGAATGGACTGGCGTGTGACGATCGAACTGAGCGGCGCCGATGGAGCAGACCCACGAAGTTGCCCGAGGTAGCGGCACCGACCCCCATTTGTCCCTCGATCCGCTTGGCCTGACGCTGGACGACGGCAAGACGCTGCTGGCCGGCGTGCAGCGGCAGCTGGTTCAGGCCCGGGTCGCCGAGTACAGGGCGCTGCGCCGCCGCTGCTCGCACTGTCAGGGGCTCCACCCGCTGAAGGACATGCGCACACGGCGATTGGCGATGCGCATCCAACACGCCGCTCAATGTGCCGGTGGCTGGCCGGCCAACACCGTCAATGACTGCCGGAACAGGGCCGAATTCACCGATGCGGTCGAACACATCCGCTGGCGCCTTTGGCATGGCCAGACCCGACGGGCGCTCTGCCTGATCCAGCGCACACTGGCGGGCGGCCCTTACAGCGAAGGCGAAAGGAAAAACCGCAGCGGCCAGATCGGCAGTACGGCTAGCGAAGGCGTTGATCGCACTGGAGACCTACGTATCCGGTCTCGCTGATCTGATCATCGATTGTGCGTCAGCGCGGCTGGATGACGAGCCGTTCTCAACCTCGCCGACGGAAGGTGAACGGGACGCTTGACGCGGACCACCGCAGAATCAGCTCGCGTCGCCGCTCATTTCGCATGGCAGCGTGATCGCCCCCTCGTTTTGCCCAACTTCGCCGATTGGCGGATCTGGCACGTAATAGGGGCAAAACCCCGGGCGGTTGGCGCGATCAGGCGGGCTGACCGCGGCATCGGATGAGCCCGGCAAGTGGCGGAATGACCTGGGCGCCGGGAATGCCGAGGCGGGAGCCGAGGAAGTCCC
>Ga0335072_10010704_pt1 | contig 13182 bp, 15 predicted proteins | sample Lox_Sample_21_FD_206725 | JGI IMG/M metagenome (GOLD analysis project Ga0335072, IMG submission 206725) | Soil microbial communities from Loxahatchee National Wildlife Refuge, Florida, United States - Lox_Sample_2.1 | ecosystem: Environmental > Terrestrial > Soil > Wetlands | place: USA...
GGGATTCTATCCCTCTTTGGTCCTTTCCGGCTTTGACCCGGTAACGGCGCTCAAAAGCAAGGCCGCGCCACGGGGCGCCGGCTCGAACCTGCTGCGCCGGGTGCTCGTGGTGCTGCAATTCACGATAGCACAGGCGCTGATCATCGGCATGTTGATCATCGTCGGGCAGGTTGCTTATTTCCGAACGGCGCCGATGGGCTTTGACAAGGAGGCGATCCTCATTACCCATATCCCCGATACCCGGCAGATCGATTTTCTTCGTCAGCAATTCAAGGCGCAGCCCGGGGTAGAGCAGGTTAGCTTCAGCTATGCCCCGCCGATAGATCTGAATAGCGATTGGAATACCAATATTACGTACAAAGGCGTCGAACAGCCGAATTTCGGGGTCAATCTGAAATGGGCGGATTCCGTTTACCCAAGGCTTTATCATTTCCAGTTGCTGGCCGGAGACCTTATTCCCGGGCCGTACACCATGGTTGTAAACGAAGCATTTTTGAAGAAGTTGGGTATTCGCCGGCCGGCGGATGCGCTTGGGCAAAAAATAATTGTCGGCGGCACCGGTGATACGAGTACGATATCGGGAGTCGTCAGGGACTTCAATATCGCTCCGTTGAACGACACGATCAGGCCGATGCTGATGGAAGGCTGGAAGCAGCAATATCAGACGGTCAATCTGAAACTGACGCCTTCGCTGATCGGAAAAGCTTTGCCCGCCATTGAAAAGGTTTGGAAGTCGGCCTTTCCGGACGATGTTTATGAATACCAGTTCCTGGATGACAGCATCGCGAAATATTATCAGCAGGAAGATCAGCTGTCGATGCTCTTCAAATTATTTGCGGGCCTGGCCATCTTCCTTTCCTGCCTGGGGCTTTACAGCCTGGTTTCCTTTATGGCAGCCACCCGGGCAAGGGAGGTAGGCATCCGGAAGACCCTCGGCGCAACGGTAGCAAACATCGTTTATTTGTTCTCCCGCGAATTTACCCTGCTCATTTTGTTATCTTTTTTGATCGCCGCGCCGGTTGCCGGGATTTTCATGCACCGCTGGCTGCAGAATTATGCGTTTCACATTCACCCCGGGCCGCTGCTCTTCGCAGAAGCCATCGGCCTCTCCCTGCTGATCGCGTTATTGTCCGTCGGCTATCGGGCATGGAAGGCTGCCGTGGCCAATCCGGTCCGGACTTTGAGGGCTGAATGACCTGCGCGGGGATGCCGGGGACGCCGGGGACCCGCAGGGAAGGGCCGCGCGGCCGCCGACTAATTCACCAGATACATCCGCGTGGCCGAATTGATGTATTCGGTGGGATCGAAGGCGCTGTCGAAGGTATCGCTCATGGCGTCGAGTTTCACGCCGAGGGCCTGGACTTTAAGGCCGATCTCCGGGTCGTTCTTATATTTAGCGACCAGTTCGCTATAACGGCTCATGATACCGCGGATATCGAAGGTCAGCTCGCCGAAGCGGAGTTTGAGGGATTGGACGTCCATCAGCTCGTAGTAGATCGGCTGCTTCCAGTTTTTGACATCCGCCGAGCGGCGATCCGTCACCAGTGCGGAGGCCCTTTTCCGTAATTCCGTCAGGAATTGGTAGCGCTGGTCCGCGTCGGTCTCTTTGGTAAACTGGTGGACGTATTCTTCGCGCGGGACCTTCAGAAGAGCGAGGTTCTGGTTCAGGATGGTGTCATAATGGATCTGGAGTTTGTCCAGGTCGTTGGTAACGATCTCCCATTGTTGTTCGATCAGGTCTTTGTCATAGCCGAACTGGCTCAGCTTGGCCGTGAGCAGGAACATTTTCTGACTTTGGTCCCGGAGTTCTTTCTTTTTGGAGCCCAGGGAGGTGATATAGTTATCGATGCCGAGGAACAGGGCCTGGCAGACCGGGCCGGCGATGGGGGTTCCGCCGGCGATGTTGCCGGTGATCTGGACCATGTCATGCAGCACGTTAAGGGCCGGGTCCTTGTCTTTTTCCTTTTCGATATAGGCATAGAATTGCTTATACCACTCCTGGTATCCGGGATAGTTCATGGGGTTGGCCGTCTCATTGAGGGTAGAAAAAAAGCTCTTGGCGGAGTTGAAAAGCAAGAGCGGCTGGATCTCCTTGTCCATGGAGACGAGGTTGATGATGGCGGACTGATAGTTAGCCTGATAGACATTCAGCTCATTTTCCTCGATGGCCTGTTGTTTTTCTTCCAGCGCCTGCACGCGGAGCAGCAGCTTGTCCGCTTTCTCGCGGGCATCCCGGGTGGCGGCGATGGCGAGGTCGAGGGAATCGACTTTGTTGTCGAGCCGGGAGAGGGTTTGATCGATGCTTTTGGTTTTTTTGTCGAGATTGTCCTGGATGTCACTGAGGACTTTGTTGCGGATGTTCTTGTCGGATGACAAGGTCGTGTCGGGCACCTGGGTCTGGGCGAGCGCGAGCTGGCTGACCAATAGTCCGGACAGGAGGAAGCCATACTTTTTCAAGGTGGATGAATTTTGTCGGGAAAGTAACGGTAGAAAGGATAAAACGCTATTAGAATGGCATTAGAAGGCAATTAGAATCGTAGAAATACGATTGAGGGGGTGGGGGTTTACGATAAAAATAGAGGGAGTTTGCTCTTTTTTAACATTTTGGGCTTCCTTATTTTTGACCTATCCAATTCCGATGAATGAACCAACCGGTTCCAATATCTATGTAAAAGCTGCTTTCCGCCCTGATGGAGGAAGCAATTAAAATTCAGTTCTCATTGAAAAGCCCTCGACTAATCATTGGGGGTTTTTTCGTTTGACGGCCCTGGAAGGACCGTCGCGATCCGCCAGGATCACAGAAGTTAGCCCCGTGGAGCCCGCGCCGGCCGGCGAAGCCGCTAAAGCTGATGCTCAATTCTTTCGGACATAAATATCTATTACCCGGGTCAGACAGGGGTCTCCGTGGACGAGAAGCGTATCGGCGGTAAGGATGGCCTGATAGGGGACATTCTGCATCGTAAGGGTCGTCGTGTCCGCGAAAGAGCAACCTACGATCCCGTAGCCTACCGCATAATAACCGGTATCGGTCTCGGTCGAGGGATTGGGGAGGAGCAGAATGGGTTCGGCGACCTGGAGGTAGTTCGGTTCGTAGTTGACGGAATCCTCGAAGATGGAATCGTTATGGATGAATGTGAAGGAACCGGTCGTATCGAAAATGAGGGTCCTGCTGATGCCGGTGTTGGCGGGAGTATAGGAGGTTTGAACAGGCTGCCCTGATGCGGTGGTGTCACCGGGGGTAAGATCCCAGAGCGCTTTGGATTGATAGGCCCAGGTCCAGGTGCCGATGATGCTGGCCGTGTCGTTCTCCGCGGTGGTGCTGCTGCCCGGTTGAGACTTGGTACAGGAGGCATAGGCAAGGATAAGCAGTAGAAGGGTAAGATACGATAGCGGACTTCGCATGGTGATTATTTCAAGCGACAAAAATAGGGAAATAATCTCAGGACTTCGGGCCGATCAGGACTTCCGGCCGATCAGGACTTCCGGCCGATCAGGACTTCCGGCCGATCAGGTTCATGACCGAATCCTTATAACTAACTCCGATCGGAATGGTTGCTTTGTCCAATTCGATGGTATTGCCGTAGATCGTGCGGATATGGCGAAGGGCGACGATAAAAGACTTGTGCACGCGGATGAATTGCCGGGCGGGCAGGGACTTTTCCAGGTCGTTCATGGTCTGATGGGTGATCAGCGAATAGTCGGGGGTATGGATCTTGAGATAGTCCCGGCTGCCCTGGATATAGAGGATCTCCGAGAAATTCACCCGAAAGAATTTGCTGTTGGAGCGGATGAAGATGTGGTCGTCGGAGAATAGGTCGGCTTCCCGTGCGGCTGCGGAGAACAGGCGGTTATCGAGGATCTTGCCCACGGCGCGGGAGAAGCGTTCGAAGGAGATCGGTTTCAGGAGATAGTCGATGACATTGAACTCGTAGCTTTCCAGGGCGTATTCCGGATAGGCGGTTGTCAATACTACAAGGGGGGAATCTCTCAGGCCGCCGAGGAATTGGAGTCCGGTCATTCCGGGCAGGCGGATGTCGAGGAACATAATATCGATCTCTGTTGCAGCCAGGGCAGCTTCCGCTTCGAGGGCATTCCGGTAGACGCCGGCCAGTTCCAGGCTGCCCAGACGGGCAAGGTGGCTTTTCAGGACATCCTGGGCCAGGACTTCGTCTTCAACGATGATACATTTTAACAAACGTTGGCGGTTTTTAAGATGAGCGAAACGGTGAATGAGTTCTTGTTTAAAATTACGTCAAGAGTATGAGAATCCGGGTAAAGGGTCTCCAAACGTTCCCGTGCGTTCCGGAGGCGAAGCTGGCTGGTCCGGCTTTCGTCCTTCTCGGTCTGGATGATATCCAGGTCAAAGGACCTGGGGTATAGCAGTTCGAGCAGGCTGCGGCTATGGGCGATGCCTTTGCCGTTGATACGTTTGGCCTGCATCTCGAGGTCCGCCTGGGTGCTGTTGATGACGTTGAGGGTCAGCTGACCGTTGGCTACTTTGATCGTGATGTAAATGAACGGTTCGTTAAAGCTGTTATCCATCGCATGCTTGAAGCTGTTCTCGATAAAGGAGATAAAGAGGAAGGGTTCGATCCGGACGCCGGCGGTATGGCCTTCCACGGTCAGCCGGATATCGGCCTGGTGGCGCATCTTCTCGATCTCGATATAGTTGCGGATGAAATCGATCTCTTTTTGGAGGGGAATGGAATCTTCGTCGCATTCATAGATCAGGTACCGCATGATATCCGCGAGGCGGACGACGACCTCGGGTGCCCGGTCCGACTTCTGCAAGCTCAGGGAATAGATGCTGTTGAGGGTATTGAAAAGGAAATGCGGGTTCAACTGGGCCCGGAGATAGCGAAGCTGAAAGAAGCTGCTCTCTTTTCGGGCAGACCGGAGCTCTTCATTTTGTTCGATGGACCGGCCGATATTAAAGGCCAGCAGGGACAGGCTCATATTTACGGCAACCCAGCCGACTACCCGATAGAACGTGTAGGTATTCAACGCCAGGTAGTTCATGAACGTCGACTGCACGTTGGGGTTTCTCACGATCGAATACATGGTCAGGATCAGCCCGCTGATCACCAGCAGGAAAAGCCCAAAAAGAATGACAGCAAGCACTTTCCGGCCGCGGGCGATGAAGGGTGTTCCCATGAGATGAACATATAACAGGTAGAGGGGGAAGACGATCCCGCTGATCACGAAGGTTGTGATCCAGTCTATCCTGTGCAGGTGCAGGATAGCGACAGAATCCGTTACCGGGCTAAGGAAAGCGACCAATATCCAGCAGGCGGTTTCGGCCCTTGTAGTACGTCTTCTAAGCCGGTCGTTATCGTATTCCATGTAAGGGGTTATTCAGTCCGATAAAACTAAAGAGTAACAGGCGTTTGCGGAAAAGAATTCGACCAATTGGAAGGGTTGTTCGATCAACATGGTTTTGCGGGGTTGGGGGGGAAGGAAAGAAAAATTTGATTAATAATACCGATTGGTATAATTTTGTGCCGGAATGGGAGAACGCACCATGAATAAAGCAGAACGCACGAGGCAGTTCATCATCGAAAAGACGGCGCCGATCTTTAACAAGAAAGGGTATGCGGGCACGTCGCTTTCGGATATGACGGATGCGACCGGGTTGACTAAAGGGAGTATTTATGGAAATTTTGCGGATAAGGACGAGGTGGCGGCAGCGGCATTCGATCACAATATTCAGCTGCTGCTGACGGCTACGGCGGCGGCGATGGCAACGCAGTCGACTGCGCGGGGAAAGCTGCTCGCGATGATCGAAGTGTATTACCACATGCAACGGGTGACGGTTCCGGAGGGGGGATGTCCGATCATGAACACAACGGTGGAGGTGGATGATACGAACCCCCGGTTAAAAGCCAAGGTGGCCGAGGTCATGCAGGGGTGGAAGAAAAAGGTGGAGCAGGTGATCGAGGCCGGAAAGGTCGATAAGGAGTTCGGGATGGCGGTGAATGCGGAGCAGACGGCGCTGACGCTCATTGCATTGATCGAGGGAGCGATCCTGATCCGGCGGGCGACGGATAAGGCAGGTTATTACCGGCAGGTGTTGGATACCGCCCGGAAGATCGTGGAGGGGTTATAATTTTTTTTGCACAAAAATATACCGATCGGTATAAAATAAGAACAATCATGAAAACGACAAACAACACGATCCTGATCACCGGCGGGAGTGCCGGGATCGGGCTAGCTATCTCACGGCGGCTTAGCGCCGACAACCTTTATCGCTCATCGCCCCACAGCGCATTTCAGGCTATCAATTCCATGAGGCAGCCGGTATGAAACGGAGGATACTAATGATCACGGTGATCGCGGCGGCCGTGATGGAACTGATCGACACTTCGATCGTAAATGTGGCGCTTTCCTATATGAGCGGAAACCTGGGTGCAACGTTGGAGGACACTTCGTGGGTGATCACCGCTTACGCGATCGCGAACGTATTCATCATCCCCATCACCAGTTTCCTTTCGGCGAAGCTGGGCAGGCGGAATTACTATATCGGGTCGGTGATCGTCTTTACGACCGCTTCTTTCCTTTGCGGGCAGGCGACAAGTATCTGGGAACTGGTGGCCTTCCGTTTTGTTCAGGGCCTTGGCGGCGGGGCGTTGCTTTCGGTCTCCGCTGCCATCGTATATGAACTTTTCCCAAGAGAGAAGCAGAATCTGGCCAGTGCGCTGTTCGGGGTCGGCATCTTTGTCGGCCCGACAATAGGACCTACTCTTGGCGGATTCATTACGGAAAATTATTCCTGGCCCTGGATCTTTTACATCAATGTCCCGATCGGGATCGTAGTGGCAGTGATCTGTTCTTCGCTCCTGGGCGAGCCACCGGTTCGGCCGGCGGTGGGTGACCGGATCGACTGGACGGGCATCGGGATGCTGGCGGTCGGCGTGGGCTCGTTGCAGACGGTGCTCGAGCGGGGGCAGACGGATGACTGGTTCGCGGCGGGATATATTGTCGCGCTGACGGCGTTGGCGGCGTTTTGTCTTTCCGGTTTTGTCTGGTGGGAGTTGAAAGCCGGGCACCCGGTTGTCAACCTGCGGGTGCTGAGGAGCCGCAATCTAAGTGTAGCGGCCTTGCTGACTTTTATCTCGGGCATAGGCTTGTACAGTTCCGTCTATCTTACTCCGGTCTTTGCGCAGCGGCTGCTGAATTTCACGCCTACCGCCACCGGACTGTTGTTATTGCCCGGCGCCATCCTGGCGATCGGCGGGTTGATCATCTCGGCGCGGGTGTTGCAGCGGGGTGTGCCGCCGGTGGTGATGATCTCAACCGGGATGTGCCTGTTCATGGTTTTCGCGTGGCAGATGTCCCGGCTCGATCTGGACGCAACGGCTGCCAATATGTATATTCCACTGATCTATCGGGCCATAGGGCTGGCCATTGTGACGGTGCCGTTGTCGACCCTCGCAGTGTCTTCGCTGGAGCCCAAAGATATACCGCAGGGTACGGCCCTGAACAATATGATGCGGCAGCTCGGGGGATCGTTCGGGGTGGCTTCGGTCAATACTTACCTGGCGCATCGCAATGCGACGCATCGTACGGACCTGGTCTCGCATTTGCCGGCAGGTGATCCGCAGGTGGCAGAGCAGCTGGCCCGTTATGCGGGATATTTCATGGCCAAGGGGTCGGGGTGGACCGATGCCCGGCAGCGGGCGCTGGGATTGCTGGAGGCGGGGATTGTCCGGCAGTCGAATGTGTTGAGTTTTGGGGATGCCTACCTGTTGCTGGGACTGGTTTTTCTGATCGGGATACCGTTCCTGCTGCTGACTTCGCGGCGAAAGGGCAAAAAGCCGGTGGTGGCGATGGCGGACCATTAGGGAAAAGGGATTTCCGTACCTTCAGGGCATGAATGTTTTGATCTTTAACGGCTGCAGCGACTACAAGCCGGAGACGACCGGGCGCCGGCTGACGGCGTACCTGCATGAACAGCTGGCTGCCCGCCATCTGGATGTGACGGAGTTCCATGTTTCGGAAGCACAGATCCCCTTCTTTGACCAACATGAGCTTCAGCCTCCGGCAGTGATCCGGGAGATGTGCGATCTTTTCCTGCAATCGGAACTACAGATCTGGCTTACGCCGTTGTATCATGGCGGCATGACGGGAGTGATGAAAAATTGCCTGGATTGGCTGGAGCTGACGGCCCGGCTTGAAAAACCGTATCTCACGGACAAGGTGATCGGGCTCGTGGCCTGGGCGGACGGCGGCCAGGCGATGCAGGGCATCAATGCGATGGATGCGGTTGCCAAGGCGCTCAGGGCCTGGGTGGTCCCTTATACGGTCCCGTTGGTGAAGAATCATCTCTATGTTGACGCGAGGCACCAGGAATTTGCCGTTGAGCATACCCGTAAGCTGGACCGGCTGATCTCGATCCTGGCGGGCGCGAGGCATGTCTTGCCCATCAATTTCTGAATGATGCGCGGAATTCGTTCATACGGTTGGGTTGTATTGACTGTGGGAGGCTTTGTCCTTTTATCCGCGGCGATCCGGCGACCTGACCGGAACTGTCCCACACCTTATAGGCTGTCTTACCCGGCCTACTTCGGGAACCGCATCAATATAGCCAGTGAGAACCCGATGACGGTAGAGGGGGTGGAGCTTGGCCGGCGGCTCTTCTATGACAAGCGGCTCTCTGCCAACAATACTATCGCGTGCGGGAGCTGTCATCAACAGCGGCATGGTTTTGCGGACATCAGGGCGTTTAGCCTGGGATTTGACGGGACGCCGACGCGGCGGAATGCCATGTCGCTGACCAATCTGCTATGGGTCCGTCATTTCTTCTGGGACGGGAGGGCGTCCAGTCTTGAGGCGCAGGCGATCACGCCGATGACCGATCCGCATGAGATGGGACAGTCGCCCGACCATGCGGCTGGGAAGCTGCGAGCTGTGCCCGGTTATGCGGCCTTGTTTGCGGCAGCATTCGGATCGGATTCCGTCACCGGGGAGCGGATCGTAAAGGCGCTCGCCCAGTTCGAGCGGACGCTGATCTCCGATCATTCGCGCTATGACCGTTATATCCGGGGGGAGTATCGGCTTACGTCCTCCGAGCAGCAGGGGCTGACGTTGTTTTTTACGAATAATGACCCCGTCCGCGGCATTCGCGGGGCTGGCTGCGGCAATTGTCATAGTGGGCCGAAGGTGTTCAGCGAAACCTATCACAACAATGGTCTGGATAGCTTGCCAACCGATCCCGGGAGATTGGGGGTTACGGGAATGGAGTACGACCGGGGCCGGTTCCGGGTCGTGACCCTGCGGAATATTGCGCTGACGGCGCCGTATATGCACGACGGCCGTTTCCGTAACCTTGCCGAGGTGCTGGATCATTATAGCGAGCATATTCTGCCTGGTCCTACGCTGAGTCCATCGCTGCGGGATTCGCTCAACCGGCCGATCGAGCTGCATCTTACTTCCGTGGAGAAGGGAAACCTTCTCGCTTTCCTGAACATGCTGACCGATTCCGTCTTTATCACCGATCCGCGATATGCCGATCCTTTTGCCATCAAAACTAAAACAGTGGAATAATGAAAAAGAGATTGTTTTTGTCGATGACTTTGTGCTTTCTGGTCATTGCTTTTACGGGCCGCGCGCAGCAACCTGCTACTGTGAAGGTGACAGGAGAAGTGCTAACTCCACTTACGCTGACGGCGTCGGACCTGGCCGCGATGCCCCGGACGACGGCCAGCGCCAAAGACAAGCACGGAATCATGCACAGCTTCTCGGGCGTGGCGATCGCGGATATTTTGAACAAGGCCGGAGTAACTACGGGCAGACAGCTGAGGGGGGAGAATCTGGCCAAATACTTGCTGGTCTCCTGCGCGGACGGCTATCAGGTTGTCTTCAGCCTGGCCGAACTGGATTCCAGCTTTACGGACAGGGTGGTTATCCTTGCCGACCAGGAGGAGGGCAAGCCGCTGCCGGCGGGTATCGGCCCGTTCCGGCTGATCGTGCCCGGAGAAAAGAAGCCTGCGCGAAATTGCTTCCAGGTCACTACGCTGGCCATCCGGTTTGCGAAAGAGTAAAGACGGCGTAGAGCACTGCAACCCCGAATATAAAGAGGTCCGAAATTTTGGCGATCAGCTCGTTGAAAGTGGCGGCCTTTCGAAAGGCGTGCAGGAAGCCGGCCAGCCCGAAATAAAGGCCGCCGGCCACAGCCGCGGGCATACGCCATTCCTGGTTGAAGAAGGAGACGAACCCCAACAGGCCCATACAGATATTGGCGAAGCCCAGTTCCCGGATAAAAGGGAGGCTGTCACGGCTGTCCCGGATATTGAAGATCTGTTCAGCGGTGAATTGCGGCCGGATGGACTGGCGGAGCCCCGCGATCAGGAGCCGCACGCCAATCGCCCAGCCGATGAAATATTTTGCTGACAGGTCTGTGCTGAGAGGCGATTTTCTAATTGTTGCCTCCAGGACCATGCTCAGGATGGGCAGGATAAGCATTGTGGCCAGCACGTTGATGAAGTAGAGGTTAATTATTTTTCCTTTCATATTATTCTCCGGTAAATTGTAGCATCAAAATTCCCATATGAATATACGCAAATTAACCCTGCTGTTAACGGCGACCCTATTGGTCACTTCCGCTTCGCTTTCCGCACAGGCACCTTCACACGCACGCTGGGACGAACTTACGGCCAGCGACTGGCCGAAGGCGCTTGAGCGTTCGAACCGGACCTGTATCCTTCCAATCGGTATTCTCGAGAAACACGGCCCGCATGCGCCGATAGGCTCGGACCTGATAAAGGAGAAATAGCGGTCGGATTTTTCAGTAACTTTAGGAAAAGGAAGCAATATGGAAACGAGTGAAAAAAAATCCTTTGCGGAGATCATCCGGGGCAGCAAGCCTGTCCTCGTGGATTTTTCCGCGGAGTGGTGCGGGCCGTGCAAGATGATGCCGCCGATCCTGAAGGAGGTGAAGGAAAAGCTGGGAGAGCAGGTCACTATTTTGAAAATGGATATCGATCGAAACCCGGCAGTGGCATCTGCCTATCAGATCCAGAGCGTGCCGACGCTGATCGTGTTCAGGGATGGCCAGATCAAGTGGCGGCAGAGCGGGGTGATGCGGGCCGATCAGCTAAAAGCCGTTTTGGAGAGTGTGCTATGACCGCATTAGAACAGATACTTCGCTACAGGATCGTCGCGATTCTCCGGGGATGTGCGCCGGAGCGGGTGATGGATATTGTGACAACGCTGGCGGAAGGCGGCGTCAGGTTGCTGGAGATCACGCTCAATTCGCCCGGGGCGCTCGATCTTATCCGGCAGATCGCCGGGACCATGGGGGATCGGTTATTGGTAGGGGCGGGGACGGTCCTGACGCCGGCGGAGGCTGAGCTGGCGATCGATGCGGGCGCAAGGTTCATCCTCTCGCCGTCGCTCGATATGGACACGATCGAGGTGACGAAGGCGCTGGGGGCGGTCAGCGTTCCGGGTGCGTTTACCGCAACGGAGATCCTGACGGCCTGGCGGAACGGCGCGGATATCGTCAAGGTCTTTCCCGCCTCGGTCGGAGCATCCTATTTGAGGGATCTTCGGGGGCCATTGCCGCAGATCCGGCTGATGCCCACCGGCGGTGTGAACCTCAATAACATCCGGGAGTTCCGGGCGGCGGGCGCCGTAGCCTATGGGATCGGGAGTGCATTGGTGCCGGCGGGTCAGGAGACGACCACTGAAGCGCTGCAGGCATTAAAACAACGTGCCGTCGACTATATAACAACGATAGTATGAACCTGTTGATCAGTTGCGACTGGGGCACCAGCAATTTTCGTTTGAGGCTGGTGGACCGCGACCGGCGGGAATCCATTGGAGAGATCTCGGGGCCGGAAGGTGTTGCGGCGGTCTATTCCCGGTGGCGGGAGACCGGGCTTGCGCCGCAGGAGCGGCTTGGGTTTTATCAGGCGGTTCTGGCCTCGGAGATCGAACACCTGCGAAGGCGAACGACTTATTACGTCGCCGGACTTCCGGTGGTTATGTCGGGGATGGCGTCTTCGAGCATCGGGATGGTGGAATTGCCGTACCGCCCGGTGCCGATGGTGCTGACCGGCCAGGAGCTGGTCCGGGTGGCGATACCCAGGGCCGACGGATTCGAACACCCGATCCTGCTGGTGTCGGGGGTACGGACGAAGGATGATGTGATGCGGGGAGAGGAGACGCAATTGGTCGGATGTGCGGCGGTGGGGAATGACGAGCGCATCTATATTTTCCCGGGCACTCATTCCAAGCACGTCCGGGTGCGGGCCGGCAGGGCTGTAGATATTACCAGTTATATGACGGGAGAGTGTTTCCAACTGCTGGCCACCAAAAGTATCCTGTCGATCTCCGTGTCCGCGGCTTCTTCGGACGGAGGCGCCGTCTCGGCGGAGTTTATTCAGGGGGTTCGGGACAGTCAGCGCGCGGGTATCCTTCATACTGCATTTAAGGTCCGGACGCGGCAGCTGCTCGCGGGTCTGCCCAAGGAAGGGAATTACCAGTATCTCAGCGGGTTGATGATCGGTGAGGAGCTTAAGGCGCTGGCGGGTACCGAGCTTCCGATCATGATCGTGGGCGCCGGGAGGATGAAGGAATATTATGCGGCGGCATGTGAAGAGCTGGGCTGTTCGGAGGTTTGTGTGACGGATGCCGATCAGGCGCTGGTGCGGGGGCATTGTCGCGTGTTGGAATTTGGCGAAGGAGGAATTTGATTATCTTTACATCCTGATGCACGGTATGTTGATCATCCGGATTAAGGCGTTGTTCCTGGCAGCGATCTTCACAGGTAATTTCCTGGTCGTCTGTCATTGTTCGGCTGCGGAGCGCCGGGTTTCGGCGGCCATGCAGGGCTGTACCTGCTGCCCGCAGAAGGCTGCCCCATGTATGCATAAGGTTGTCCCTTGCCCGCAGAAGGCTGTCCCATGTATGCCTGGGAAACCCTGTCCAGGGATGCAGGCCGTGAAATTCAACCTGCTGGAAAAGAAGACGGCGGCGAAAATTTGTTTAGGCCCGGTTGAGGCAATGGTCTTTATTCCGCGGTATATGGTTCCGGCGGTCGAGGGCAGGCTGGCCCGGCGCAATGTTTCGTCCTGGTATCTTCCCCCGCATGCGCCGCCGGACCGGCTGGCGCTTTATCAATGTTTTCTTATCTGAATCCGGATTGAATTTTCGGGTAGGTATATTATTGTACACACATTC
>Ga0335072_10010706_pt1 | contig 13179 bp, 17 predicted proteins | sample Lox_Sample_21_FD_206725 | JGI IMG/M metagenome (GOLD analysis project Ga0335072, IMG submission 206725) | Soil microbial communities from Loxahatchee National Wildlife Refuge, Florida, United States - Lox_Sample_2.1 | ecosystem: Environmental > Terrestrial > Soil > Wetlands | place: USA...
ATTTGTCCCGAACCAGGATTATGCTAATCTCACCGCGCTTGAGATTGTGCCCGAACAACAATGAACCGCAGCCTGCATCACTCCTGAATCTGGTATTCTCACAGGCGACGGAGAGGCACTATGTGCACTGCGGCGGTTTGTGTTGAAGTCAGGGCAGCGATGAAGGACGTAACCACGTCTCGTCTGCGGTATCCATCCAGATACGCTATCCGCTGCGTTTATGCGCTGCGATTTCGCCGCTTAGAGTTACAACGACCTGAACATAATCGCTTCGCGCGCATATTTTCAATGGACGTTATCGGCATTCTTCTTGTTTGTTGGTTGCTGATAGCCGCAAATCGTTCGTCCTGTCAGAGAGTCGCCGGAACCGATCGGGAAATTGTCCGCCTCGCAGAGCAGGCAGAAGCCGACCTTCACAACCAGAGACTGGAACAGGCGGCCGCGGAGTATCAAAAGATACTCGCTTTGGATCCCAGTAACATAAGCGCGCATTCTAACCTGGGGCTGGCGAACTATCTTCAGGGTAAGTTCGCTTCAGCGGCCATCGAGTTTCGAACTGCTCTTCGCCTTAAACCGGATCTCTGGAACATTGTGGCTCTTTGCGGACTTTCCGAGGTAAAGACCGCGGACAATGCAGATGCCACTGCGCATTTGGAAGATGCGTTTCAGCATGTAAATGAGCCCTCGCTTCGAATGGCTGTCGGCAAACAACTTTTCAGCATTCTTTTTGGAGCCGGCGAATTGAATCGCGCTGCCAGCGTAGTCGAAGAGCTAAAACGCCTCGATCCAACGAATGTCGACGTGCTCTATGCAGCGCATCAGGTTTATTCCCTTCTCGCAGACGACGCATTCGTGGCCATGGCTCAACTTGGTCCTGATTCAGCACGGATGTCTCAGTTGCGCGGTGATCGAATGGCGCAGATGGGAAACATGCAGGGAGCGGTCGCCGCGTATCGACTGGCCATAGAGCGCGATCCGCATCTATCCGGCGTGCACTTTGCGCTGGGTGAAGTCTTGAGCATCTCGCGCAACGCGGACGAGAGGGCCGAGGCTGAGAATGAGTACGCGATGGCGCTGACTGACAATCCTTTGGACGAAAAGGCGGAATGCAGGCTAGGCGATATCGAAATGCAACGTCCGAATCTCAAAGGCGCTGCCCAGCACTACCAACGTGCTCTTCAACTTCAACCTAACGACCCCGATGCAAATGAAGGTTACGGCATGGTCCTGTTGGCTTCGGATTCCAGCCGGGAGGCCCGCAATTATCTGAGCCGCGCCGTTCAGTTGGACCCCACGAATGTGACCGCCTACTATCACTTGAGCGAAGCAAGCCGTAAGTCCGGCGATCTAGATGCGTCAAAGCGTGAGATGGAAGAATTTCTGAAGCTGAAGGCACAAAGGGAGAATCTAAGGCGCAGTTTTGACGATCTTCCACTTCATGCCGCACGGCAAGCCAGCCAGGGTCAAGAGGTACATACTCCCGAGACAGCAGTTCCTCAAGGGACTACGGATGTGCACAACAAATCGAATCCGTGATGTATCCCTCTGCGGTCTCCGAGAAGAGAATCGAGCTCAAATAGAGATTCTGCTACCGGAAGAGTACCGCGAATGCTGCGATGACGTGCAGCCTGTGTCGATGGGGTCCGCGGGTCTGAAATACGGATTGATGGACGTGTCGCATGGGACGAGATTTGGGAGTCGTTCTGCGATTTGGCGATCGCCGGTGGGCCTCCGCATAGAGGAAAGCTGCTCGAACCCGCCACAAAGACCGAAATCGATCTGGATACATTGCGCTGTGGGCAGGTAGTAAACGAACTTTGCCACGGTGTCGAAATGGTGACCGGATTAGCAGCAGGACCCTCACCGACCCCTGGCTGGATCAACGTAGACACACCAACCACCCAGATGGCCGCATGGCTTGCCCGTGCCATCAATATGGAGAACGTATCCGCGCATTGCGAGTGCATGGTCTTGAGCCTCCCAGCGGGTCCGCAATATCACGTGGAAAAGGAGATTAAAAACGTCACGATATCGGCCGCCAAGACCTGTCACTACTGGCTGGGACATACTTCGGCGGCACAGCATCGAGCAATTGCAGAACTATTCGAGATCATATCTCGAAGCTCAGGTTCAACTTGCCCAGACTCGCTCCTGTGGCTTCTTGCACACCAGGTACAACACAAATCCACTGGACCTTGGCCGGAGATTCGTCAACGACGTCAAGAGCAAAGTCGCCACGCTGAAGATTCAGTTCACGCAACGCCCTCGATCCCATCCGGTAGCCAGCCACTGCAAACGGACCGGCCATCCCGTGGATCGAAACGACCGCCTTAAGAGTCACATCAGTTGACGAATTGCTCTGCTGCGCGAGAACGGATTCTCCAATTCCGGCCAAGATCAGGAGACATACAGAGATCAACAAATGGGATCGCGAAGGAACCATCGAAGGACTTCACTTTGCTCAGTCGTTATTTTAATCCTCGAGATTCAAACAACCGTGACTCCGGATTGATGAAGAATTCTCGTTCGGCTATTGCGAACACGAAGACCCGCGCATCGCGAGGATGCGCGGGCCCTCATGTGTAGCGATCATCTTGCACGCGGTCATGCGTTCCACAAATTCCAGTTCACGACAACCGCATCGAGATTTCCATATCTCCCGTAAGTGGAACCGAGAGGTATCGCTTCGTATCCGAACGGATTAGGTTCACAAAATCCGAACTCAGACGCGCGTCATCCGCCAGCACCAAGGAGCCCGACCGCAGATGGCCCTCAAGGAGCTGAAGAATGTCGCCATAGAGCGACTTTGCGCCATCGAGCAGCACGAGATCCACAGTCTCGGGAAGGCCGGTAGCCAGGGTCTCCAGCGCATCCCCTTCGCGAATCTCGACCAGATCGATGAGCCCAGCCTCTTTCAGATTCTCGCGAGCACGCGCCACTTTCGAGGCTTCGAATTCCGTAGTGATTACCCTGCCGCCGCCATTATCCCGCAGAGCCGCAGCGATGTAGATTGTCGAGACGCCGAGCGATGTGCCAAACTCCAGCACATTGTGAGCGTGGGTCGAACGTATCAGCATGTAGAGCAGTTGTCCAGTTTCGCGGGAGACAGGCAGTGGAACCTCTTTCAGCAGCCCGTACAGTTCGCGATACCTCGTTTTGCTGTTGAGCAATTGGGACGCGCCCGAATCGATCACCGCTTGCAAAGCGGGTTCGCTCGCATCGGCATCGTTGAAGAGCCGCTCCAGAAGATTGGCAATTTCAGGGGAATTGAGTGTGTTCGTTTCCATATACGCACCTTCTCGCAAGCCGGATGAGCCGGCATGCAGATGAATTGGTGCGTTGGTTGACGGAAACGCTTACGGCAGCTGGCAGTATACCTGCTGCAAAACTATGATCTCACACCAGGGCAAGACGAGGAGATGCACAGCAAGATTGAACGATATCGAGCGGAAAGGCCGAAGTATTGGGCGACTATCGAGGAACCGCTCAATCTGGGTGCCGACAGCGGCTGGCAAGCGGAAGAAGAACATGCTCTGCCCGAAGGCCACTGAAACCAATTTGCAGCTCAGGCTCTTTGACTGAGTTCGGCACGCGAAACTTTGGAGGAAACACAATGAACCTGGAACGGGAGAAGATTCGCTGCCGGAATTCCGAACACGTCCAGTGGAGTGAGCAGCCAAATTGCCGGCGATGCGGCGCCGCGCTGCCAGGGCCAATCGTGAACGTTGTCGCGCAGGTCGTCGAGAAGATCGTGATCCGTCACGATCCGCAGTGCCTCAATACTCTCGAACAGGCGCGTCAGCTCCTTGCTCAGGCTTCGTATCGTCTGACCCAGCCGATCATGGACCCGGCGTCATCCCTCATTCCATGACGAAGTGCCAAGCCGGAGCACTTCCCGACAATGGCTGAGGTGGAACGGGCAATGATCGTTGTAGCCTACTAGGCATCAAGCCGTAAACCGCTTGAAGCCGCGCGGCTGCTGGGCATCGGGAAGACCGCCATGTACCGGAAGCTGCGAGAAATCAAGCGTGCGGCGTGATCGGCGCAAGCAATACTGGCGGTGTTCGACATGGTGTTACGACCCCAATGTGTCCCCCTTTGGGATCGAGGTTCCAAGAGCTTGTCACCGCGTTTCAACGGTAAGGAAAAGTAGCATATAATGTAAGGAGGAGCTGTTATGTCTTCCATTTCCCAAAATCCCTCCACGACCGTTGAAGCTACGGTAACCTCGAAGGGGCAAGTCACACTGCCCAAAGAGCTACGGAAGCGCCTCGGCGTCCAGAACGGCAGCAAGATCCGGTTCAATATTCCAGCCAGCGGTCCGGTTCAGGTCGAGCAGGTTTTGTATGACCTCGAAGATCTGTGGCGGATGGCAGACGAAGGCGGCAAACCGGGCCCCGTGATGTCCTTTGAAGAAATCAACGAGGCGAAAGCCCGGAGGCAGCGGTAATGCTCACGGCTGACACCAGTGTCTGGGCACGCGCCTTGCTCAACGATGACCGGGCCCAGACTCGGAAAGCGCGGTCCGCTCTCGCGCAGGTACGCTCTCGGGATGGAGTCTTCATCCCCCTTATCGTTCTTGCAGAACTCTCGTGGGTTCTCCGAGGGCGATGGGAAAAGGAGAGAGTTCTCGATGCCCTGGATGGGTTGCTTCGAGCGCGAGGCGTCACCGTCGAATCTCCGAACCTGGCCCGAAAGGCACTGGAAGCAGCCCGGAATGGTGCGACAGGGTTTGCGGACCATTTGATTGCGCAAGTATCGTTCGAGGCTGGCGCCAAGGAAATCATCACCTTTGACAGAGCCTTTGGACGCATGCCACGTGTCCGCCGTTTGAGTTGAAGATCGAAAGGCGCGGAACCTGTTCCCAAGAATCGATATGGCCGCTGCGGCAAGGGCGGTCCGCTTTCCTGGGCAGTGCGCCTAAAACTTCCCGTTATCATTCTTCCATTCGGCACGAGGCGGAATGGTCTCAAGCGTGTCCCAATGCTCGGCGATTTTGCCGTCTTCAATTCGATAGAGATCGTAGATGCCGGTGGGAACGCCGCCGAAGTCGGCCTCGTTAACCACGAGAACGAAGTTCCCCTCGCCAAGTACCATGTGCACGGTCTTGTAAACAACCGCCCGCCCTTCCGCGGCGAGTGCTTGCAACCCTGCGAGCAGGCCGGGAATTGTGTCTGCGACCCAGGGATTGTGCTGAATGTACTGGATTCCGTTGAAATAAGCGGAGAAGGTTTCGCGACGGCCGCTGAGCAAGTCATCCATGTAGCGTCGCATCAACGCCTTATTTGCTCCGGTGTGGTCAAGTTGGCTGGCAGTGGTCGGGCCGTCGGTCATATTGTGTCCGCTGGGACTAAGTTCAGGGGCTGTGACCTGCAGGTTGTCCCAGTGTTCGACGATCAGATCGTCTTCAAAACGGAATATGTCGAAGCCGATCTTGGGGCCGAAGAAATCGTATTCCGTGTGGGCGAAGACAAAGTCGCCATCCTGAAAGACACGGATTGTATTGACCTTTGTTCCCGCGGGCAGGCTTTTGACTAGGGCGGCAACACCCGCCGGGCCGTCGGCAACATTGAGGTTATGCTGGATGTACTTATTGGGGTTGATGTAGGAAAAGGGCTCGCGATCTCCAGTTTCGAGAGACTTCAACAGATTGACAACCTTTTGCTTGTTATCAGCAGGCATGGTTTCACCAAACGTGTCTGACCGTATTGAACCATTTGGTTCGTTATTTCGCAAGCCTTTTCTCGGCGCAAAGGGCATAATCACGAAATGGGGAGAAAGAAGAAGTTCAGCCGCGTAGAGGTGCTCGACAAGGCGATTCCGGTTTTCTGGCAGCACGGACTTGCTGAGACAAGCGTTCAGGATCTAGAACATGCGACCAATGTGAATAAATCGGGGCTTTACGCAGAATTTGAAAGCAAAGAAGACATGTTTGTTGAGAGCCTCAGGAGATATTTCGAGATCTTGGAGAAGCGCGGGACCCTCATTGAGAAACCTCTGGGGTGGGACAACATCGAGGCTTTTCTGAAGATCTGCCGTGGCGGCTGGGGGCGGACGGGGTGCTTTTCAGTGAACTCGATGCGCGAGTTTTCAGATCTCCCTCTGCAAGCACGCGAGTTGATGATCGGCAGCGTGAAGCGAATCAAGCGCCAGTTGGCAGACAATCTATCAGCGGCGAGGGGAAAGAGCAAAGAGAGCAACGATGCTCTTGCCGGGCTGGTGATCACCTTCTTCTCCGGAATATGCCTGGAGCAGAATCTCAACCCCTCCGAGAAAGAGATTGCAAGAAAGATTGCGCAATTCATGCAGTTGATCCGTGCAATGTGAGGGTGCTCGCGAGGCACCTTCAATGCACGCAATCTCTCTCTGTCTCCCGGTTTCTCACCGAGGTGACCTTAGTTATCGATCAATTCTGGGGTTGTGATCAAGCATTTAGGCTCTCGCTCAAACGATTGCGAGATCACTTCCGAGAAACGCCCTTGCCGGAAGGAACCGATCTGACCTAATGGGATATGGTCAATTGCTCATGCAGTTTTCTCCCGGTAGGCGACCGGTTTGACGTTGTCCTCAGAATGCGTATCTCTTAATCGGGCTGTTTTAGGGAGAGATTCATTCTCCGCCGTAGTCGTCGTGGTGGTGTGAATGTGGGAATCGGCTTTATCGATTTCCACATTTACAGCACCTGTTTCGGTCGCCGCCGAATCTTATGCGGCATGTTCCAGCAGCGCGTTGTTGCAGCAGTGTTCGAATTCGACTGGGCTGGCGTAGTTCAAAGTCGAGTGCATGCGTTTCCGGTTATACCAGAGCAGCCTGGCGAGCGCTGCATCATTGGCCTGACGGATGGTTTCAAAGCGCTCGCCGTGCAGCCGCTCCACCTTCAGCGATCCGAACAGGGTCTCGGTCACGGCGTTGTCCCAGCAGTTGCCCTTGCGGCTCATCGAAGCCAGGATGCCGTATTTTTCGATGACCTCGCGAAAGTCCTCGCTGGCGTACTGACTGCCACGGTCGGAGTGAAAGAGCAATCCTCTGCGGGGACGGCGCTGATATCCGGCCAAGCGATCGGCCATCTTCTGAATGGGCGCGCGCGAATGCTCCGCCTTCTCCACGGCTTCAATGATCTTGCCGAACGTGGTTTCTTTTCCGAGCCGGTCGGCGCGCACCTGCAGGCTGTCTGCCTGGTTGATGGTGCCCGCGAATACTTCCTTGCCCGCAGCCTTTTCGTTCGGCATAGGTTCGCCGGTAATTGCGGCCTCTTCAACAAACGAGTGGCCGCTTACGACCTGGCCATCGACGGGAATCCTGCTGCCGGGTCGAATAACGACGATTTCGCCGGGAAGGATGGTCTGCGTGGGCGCCTCGACAATCTGCCCGTTCCGCAGCACACTGGACACTTGAGGCAGGAAATCCAACATGTCCTGAATGGCGCGCCGCCCTCGGCCAACCGTCAGTCCCTCCAGAATCTCCGCACCCAGAACAAATGCAGTAACGACCAAAGCGGTGAAGAACTCGCCGATGGCCAGAGCGGAGACGAGCGCTATCGTCATCGACAGTTCCATCGTCATGCGCTGTTCGATGATATTCTCAACCGCTTCCTTGAAGATGGGGTAACCGCCGATCAGAGTGGCTGCCAATCCAATAACGCTGACGCGATGGAATGGTTCCCACAGATGAAACCAGACCGTTGCCGCCGCCAGCGCCACAAACAGAACACGAAGCACCTCGACCCGCTCGATGGTGTGCTCATGGCCGTCTTCACGATCGTGACCTTGGTCACGCAGTTGTGTCGGGTGGTCCGAATGCATCTCGTCCTCGTGGACGTGCGTCGCAGTTTGCTGAGTAGGGGCCATCGGATCTCCTGGCTTTTCAGTTGAAATAGCGCTTCACCACGGCAATGAGGTCGTCAGCCGCCGCTTGCTGCGCAGGGCGGGCTTTCTGCGCTGGGTCGAGGACGTGATAGCGCAAGTGACCTTCGATCAACTCAGCCATCAAACCGTTGAGAGCGCCGCGGCAGGACGCGACCAACTGCAGAATCTCTTCGCATTCGCCCTCGCCTTCAAGGGCACGTTCGATAGCTTCTACCTGGCCCTTGATGCGCCGGACGCGAGAGAGCGTCTTCATTTTGTTTTTCGAGATGTGCGACAATGTCTTTCTCCGTCCTATATAATATACTCCCCTATACTATAAGAAGTATGGACAAGCAGAACCGAACCGATGCTGGAGACCAAACGTCTCATGATTGGCCAGATGATTGTGTGCCACCGCTGCTGCTGCGGGGCGACGCATAAAGACCGTCCCGAGGTGCCTGTCGAGTGGCTGAAAGCCGAGTGGCGGAAGCGTGGCCTCTTAAAGCGGTTTCAGCTCACCGTAAGTGGCTGCGTCGGCCCGTGCGACGTTGCCAACATCGTGGTGGTGAATTCGGAGGCGGGTTCCCGATGGCTCGGTCGAATCACCCATTTAGACCAATATCGTTCGCTGATTGAGTGCGCGGTACGCTCCGTCGATGCTCGACATCTGCTGGAGTTGCCGCGCGAATTCAAGGACCATCAGATCGAACCCTGGCGCTGAGTCTCGGTGTTCCCTCTTGATGGTTCAAACCGAGGGTTTGGACGCCGCGTTACTACTTGGCGGAGACACACGCCGCACAGGTGCCGTAAACGTAATACTCGTGCCCGGATGCGCGAAAACCCTTGGGCAATTTTGGCTTGCTCTGCACAGCGCATCCTTCGAGGTCGTACAGCTTGCCGCACTCGTTGCATTGGAAGTGATGATGATGCTTTTTGCCGGCCACTTCGTAGCGCGTCGCGTCGCCCGGTACTTCGACCGGCTGCAGCCATCCTTCCTCCACCAGCGTCTGGATGTTTCGGTACACCGTGGCAATTCCAATGCCTGGGTGGTGTTGCTGGGCCAATCGCAGCGCTTCTTCAGGAGACAGCGGCCGACCGGCTTCTGCAAAAGCCTCTCGAATGGCAGTCTTTTGTCTGGTGTTTCGAATGTCCTTGATGCTCAATCGAATCTCCTCGGTGCAGATTAACCCCCCACGGGAACGCCGAAAACCGGCACTCAACCACCCAAGATGAAGATTATCCGAATTTGCTGATCTCAGCTTTATAGTAATGATATACTATTATCATTAGATAGGCGCGACAACCGGGTCAAGGATGACCTTCAGAAGAATCATGGAGTCACAGGATGAACCCTCTGCTTCTCACCTCGATGGCGGCCGTTTCAACCTCTGTTGGCGGCTGTTGTGCCGTCCTGCTGCAGCGGAGAGTCCATCTGCTCATGTCTTTCGGTACTGGAGTTCTCGTCGGCGCTGCCCTGCTGGATTTGTTCCCCTCGGCAGTGTCGGCCGCGGAAAGCTCAGGTTCATCGAAGACTCTCGTTTTTCTCATCGCTGCCCTCGGCGGCCTGCTCATCTTCTGCATCGGCGAGGCAGCGTCCCGTTATCGAGCAAGCAAGGTCGGTCATCGTGCGGCCGGAAGGGCGAGTGCCTCTTTACTCGTTGTGCACAGCACTCTCGATGGAACAGCTATATTCGCTGCGTCCACCATATCGCTGCAATTGGGGCTGATTGTTGGGCTCGGCGTTGTAGCGCATGATGTATGCGACGGATTGAACACGATTCTGCTGGCCACTGGCGCAGAAAAGCCCGGATGGACCGACTACGGATTTCTGGCGCTCGACGCCGTGGCGCCCATCGCCGGCGGCCTGATCGCAGCCCATCTCTTCCAGGTCTCCGACGCTCTGGTCATGGTTTTTCTCAGCCTTGCAACGGGATCGTTTCTCTTTACCGCGTTCTTCAGTCTGCTTCCCGACGCCTGGCGGCGCGCCAGCCGCAGTCTGGTGTTATCGCTAGGCCTCGTCGGCTTCTTGCTGATCCTGTGTCTGACAAGGCTCGTCGGCGCGCTTGGGTAATCAGATCGGCAAGTCCCATGTTAACCCGGAGAAAGATCGCCATCGTGCGAAGTGCCGCGTCGAACTCCTCCCCTGCTTCCGGCCGAAAGCAGACTGCATGGGACGGCTCATTGGTCGTCTCGTTGTAGCGTTCCGACTCATGATCGAAGCAGGCTTGAATCGCGTCATTCTCACGGAAGACCAGCAAAAGGCTCTGCACCGGCGGGTCGTCGTATTCTCCCTCGAATCGCATGATCTGGCCCTTCAACCGCGAAAGCCGATGAAGCGTTAGGAGCTTCTGAATCCACACGGAATGCGGCCCCTGAAGATGCCTTCGCAGTAGCCTGCGCGCGCTGGGATATGTCCAGTCCTTCGCGGTCCGAACCGGTTCTGGGATAGCCTCATCGACTGCCGGGAACTCGTAGGCATCCCGGCTCTCGGGTTCGTCTTGCTCCATCCACTCATGCAGTTGTTCGTTGTAGCACTCGGCGTCTGTGTGGTCGTAGATGCGGATCCAGCGGTAAAGCGATCTCCGCAAAAGGTAGTAGAACGCCGATCCGAGGAATCGCTCCTGCCCTTCAAGCGCGTCCAGCGCAGCTCCGATCTTGAGGTAGCCGCAGGCCGGGAGTTCGAACGCGGCCATCAGCTTGCCATCGCGAAGGGCTCCGCCTCGCCAATACCCTGTCCCGAGGTCGTCCCTGACTTCAAAGCAATAGTCGACCTTGTCTGTGAGCGCGCTGCCGGTGAACTCTTCAATCAGCTTCTGGATGGCGCTTCGCGCGAAGACCACGGCGACCTCTCCGGTTTGTTGCCAGAGTTTCTCGTCGGCGAGATTCCGCTGCACCAGCGCCAGGCACAAACGATAGAGGCGTTCGCCGTTTGTCTCCAGGTCATAGCTTGTGGGGATGCGGCGGAGAGACGGAAGGGTTTCACCGCAACCCTGTCCCAGCAGCACTAAATCAGGGGTGGTAGAAGTTCGCTTGGGGCTTCGAGTGCCGGCATCGTGCCAGACGATGATCTCCTGGCCGCTTCCGCGACGGCGTGCGCCAGGCTCTGTGACTCTTAGCATTTCAAATGCCTCGCGACGAGCCGGTCGGCTCTTTTGGGCGGCTTGCACTCGAGCCGACGGAGTTCCGCGATCAGCTGGGGTGGGCCGGCTTTCCTGTTCTTCATGATGTGCCGCCTTGTTTCGATCATTCGATTCGAGAAGATCCGAAGGGGATACTACCAGGAGTCTCAGGATCAACCCCTGCTGCCGATGGCCCGGCTGAACGTGTAGCGAAGGGCGTCTCCGGCGTCCTCCGGTCCGGCCAGTATGGCCGTGGCAATTTCGGGGTAGGACGGCGTCAGTAATTCTCTCACTTGTTCGACGGTCAAGTTGGGTGCGGGATCGGGGATGCGGGTTCCGTTGTAGAAGAACTCGCGGTGCAGAGCTTTCACTGTCACGCTGCTCATCAATCAACATCTCCTGGGTGGATTTGGGTCGTACATGGAACGTGGAGCGTGCGGGGCACGGTGAGACGTAACCCTGCGGTTGGCCATACGTTGGAGACCGATTACGAAAGTGATCCGAGCGTATTCCCGGTTACGTGCCCAAGGGGCCGTGTGCTAGTCAGGATGGCCAGTCATCGGTTTGGTGGTCAGCGCGCGGCTTGGCGATTTCGGGTGAATCCAGAAGTGCCCCTTTCAGCATGCGCGTTTGCGTCGATTCAGGTCCCCGGTGTAGTTTGAAGGTCAGTGAGGTACAAGGCGACATTGCCGCTGCTCTTACTCCTGCTGGTAGCCGGGCAGATGTCTGCTGCGTTCTGCAAGACGCAGTGCGAGGGTATGGGCACGGGAATGATGACTCGTGCGTGCGGTATACCCGGAATGACGCAAGGCCATTGCCCAATGTGCAAACATGCTTCCGCCAACGACATAAGCATTGCTTCCTCAGCTCCGATAACCTGTTCCGGGCAAGCCTGCAACAGTGTTTTAGGGCTGGTGCAGAACCGCTCCGCTCTCGGATTAGAGCCTTTGCTTTCGCTGGTATCGATCAATATTCTCGCTCCTCCAATCGAGGATGCAGCGCCTGCAGCCCGATACCGAGATGTGCGAAGTACCAAATCGATCTTGCCGTTCGACCCGCTGATCTCCACTCTCCGCACTTAGTCGTTTCCCGCCTGCCCGAAACGCCAGGATTGGGTTGTCGTGTGCCTTTGCTCATCTGAGCGACTCCGCTCGGACTCCCGACTTTAGCCCAGTTCCAGCTTTCGTTCGTTCCGTTTCCCATTCGGATCTCCGGTATTTGCGAGAGCCGGTCACGCCGCGATGGGCTTTCCCCTTTTTCCAACCTGCATTCAGGAGGAACGATGCGCAGAGAAGAAATGGATTTCGAGCACCCCCCTTCGATTAGCCGCCGCCGATTTGTTAGGGGTATCGCGGCGGGAGCCGCGCTCGCGGCGCTTGGGTGGAAAGATCGGCCTGCATTTGGTCAAAACGCACCGTCGGGTTCAGCTGTACTGACCGGAGCGCACTTTGACCTGACAATCGACACGATTCCTGTGAACTTCACCGGACGACCCTCACGCGCAACGGCCGTCAATGGGTCTACGCCTGGTCCAATCCTCAGATGGCGGGAAGGCGATACAGTCACGATCTCTTTGATCAACCGGCTGAAGCACGCAACCTCTATCCATTGGCACGGCGTCCGCGTTCCAGCCGATATGGACGGTGTGCCAGGGCTCAGTTTCTCCGGCGTTCCTCCGGGCGAGACCTTTGAGTATCGCTTCCCCGTCCGCCAAAACGGCACCTATTGGTATCACAGTCACAGCGGGTTTCAGGAGCAGACGGGACTGATCGGGGCCCTGATTATTGACCCGCGCGACCGCGATCCGATCGGGTTCGACACAGAGTACGTGGTGTTGCTTTCGGACTGGACGGATGCGAATCCAGAAACCATCTTCAGCAACCTGAAGGAACAGAGCGACTATTACAACTACCACCGTCTTACTTTGCCCAACTTCATCTCCACTTCGGCAAAGGAAGGTTTCGATCAAACTGTCTCTGATCGACTTGCATGGGCTCGCATGAACATGAGTCCAAGCGATATCTCAGATGTCACAGGCGCAACTTATACCTACCTTCTGAACGGACATGCACCAAACGCGAATTGGACCGGGCTATTTCACGCTGGCGAACGAATTCGTCTTCGCTTTATCAACGGTTCTGCCATGACGTTCTTCGATGTCCGCATTCCGGGATTGAAGATGACCGTTGTGCAGGCGGACGGCAACGATGTCGAAC
>Ga0335072_10010708_pt1 | contig 13177 bp, 10 predicted proteins | sample Lox_Sample_21_FD_206725 | JGI IMG/M metagenome (GOLD analysis project Ga0335072, IMG submission 206725) | Soil microbial communities from Loxahatchee National Wildlife Refuge, Florida, United States - Lox_Sample_2.1 | ecosystem: Environmental > Terrestrial > Soil > Wetlands | place: USA...
GCCCGCGCAGCAGATCGCCCTGCTCGGGGTCATACCAGACCAGGTTGAGCCGCCGCTGTCCGACGGCCGTCTGGCCGGCCGGACCCGGCACCAGGTAGATGACCAGCCGGTAGGGGCCGGCGTAAAGCTCACGAGACGGCTCATCCGATGCGGGCAGCACCGCCTCCGGCGGCAGGGCCTGCTCATCGACCAGCGCCCGCCACAGCAGGACGCCGGCGTAGCGGGCACCGGGGTCGTCAGGCAGGAGGCAGGCGCGGTTCTCGCTGCGCGCCCCGTCGGCCGCGATGACCAGGTCAGCGGGATGGGGCAAGGCGAGGGCGGCCGACATGCCAACCAGGCTGCCGCCGACCACGACGCATCGCGGCACCGGGCCGCCCGCTTCTCCGGGCGCGCTCATCGGGCCGTCATCCGCAGCCGCCCAGGGGCCGGCGATCGGGGACGCGCTCGCCGCGGGCCGCGCGCCAGTGTCGCTGCTCGGCGGAGTCGGCGGCGGCCTCGGCGAGGCGCTGGGCCTGCCGGGCTCCGGGAGGATAGGCCTGGTAGCCGCCGTAGTGGACGACCGGGCTCCAGTCCAGGGTGATGGCGGGCAGCGGCTCGCACTGTCCCTCGTAGTTGTCGGAGGCGTAGACAACGCGCCCTCCGGCTACGGTTAGCTCAGCCTCGATGTGCGGGATCTGATAGTCGGGGACGGTGAAGAAGTCGGCCGACAGGATGCTCAGGTCCGCGTACTTCCCGACGGCGATCGTCCCCTTACGGTCGGCCTCGCCGGTGAGCTCCGCGCCAGCCTGGGTGTACATGCGCAGGGCGGTCTCCCGGTCAACGATGTTGGCCGGCGGGTAGAGGCGGCTGCCGCCGATGTCACGCCCGCTGGTCAGCCAGGCCAGCGACGGCCACGGGTTGTAGGACGACACCGTGGTGGCGTCGGTGCCAGCCGCGACGGTCAGGCCGGCCGCCAGGAGCTTGGTCACGGGCGGGGCCCAGGCGGTGGCGGGCCCGCCATAAAGCTCGCGGAAGAACTTGCCCTGGAAGTACATGCGGTTCTGGACGGATATGCTGCCGCCCAGTGCCTTCACTCGCTCGATGCTCTGGTCGCTGATCGTCTCGGCATGGTCGAAGAGCCAGCGGGTCCCGGCGGGCCATCCGCCGTCGGCGGCGATCTTCTCGAACACATCCAGGTCGGCGCGGATCGTCTGGTCGTAGGTGGCGTGCAGCCGGAACGGCCAGCCGTTGTCCAGCAGGAGCCGCGCGGCCGCCTCGAGCTCGGCGCTGGCTTGCTGGCGGCGCTGGGGGCGCGGCTCGGCGAAGTTCTCATAGTCTCCGGCCGACGAGACCAGGTACTCGCCCGCCCCGTTGGCCCGCAGCCATTCATCGCCGTCACCTGGCCGGACCATGCTGACCCAGCGGCGCAGGTCGTCCAGCTCCTGGCCAGGGACCTGAGGCAGGAGGTGATAGCCGATGCGCACGGTCAGCTCGCCTCGCTCGGCCAGCTGCCTGATCGTCGCGTAGTCGTCGGGGAAGTCCAGGAAACCGCCGGCGGCATCAACGGCACTGGTCACCCCGAGCCGGTTCAGCTCCCGCAGGAAGTGCCGGGTCGACTCGAGCTTGCCCGCGTCACCCAGCGTCGGTGCCTTGGCGAGCGCGTCGTACAAGATCGCGGCGCTGGGGGCAGCGATCAGGAGCCCGGTGGGGTTGCCCGCGTAGTCCCTGACGATCTCGCCGCCGGGAGGATCTGGGGTGTCCCTGGTGTAGCCGACGGCCTCCAGCGCCGCTCGGTTGAGCAGCGCCCACTGATACAGGTGGAAGACCAGCGCCGGGGTGTCCGGCGCGGCCTGGTTGAGCTCGCGCAAGGTGGGCGGCCGCCGCTCGGCGAACTGCTCGCTGGTCCAGCCGCCTGCCACCCGCACCCACTGGCCGGGAGGTGTCCGTTCTGCCTGTTCACGCAGCATTTGCAAGGCCAACGTCAGGCTGGGGACGCCATCCCAGCGCAGCTCAAGCAGGTAATTGCCGCCGCCCCTGATGGCGTGCAGGTGCGAGTCGTTCAGCCCGGGGATGACCCGGCGTCCGAGTGCGTCCACGATCCGGGTGCCCGGCCCGGTCAGCGGGGCGACGGCCGCGTCGTCGCCCACGGCGACGAAGACCCCGTCCCGGATCGCGACGGCGCTGGCGGCGGGCCGGGCTGGGTCACCGGTGTGAACGCGGGCGTTGCGTACGACCAGGGTGGCAGGCTGGCCGGGCTGGCCCCCGGACCGGACTCCGTCGATGGGCATGGACGGAGCGGGAATGACTGGCTGGGGGCGGAAGGTCATGAGAGCGTCTCCTTGCGGGTGCCATCTCACCCCCTTGTATGCGGGCACGCATGTAATTCCTCGGGGGGATTGGCCCGGCAATTTCCCAGGTCCTAGCCGGGTCACAGTCTACTTGGGGCGGCTGTCGCCCGCCGGAACGACACGCCTGCCCAGGTGTCGCGGAACTGCTTTGGGGGAAGCCAGCTTCTGGTTGCGGAGCCGGCCTGAGCACCGGAGCCAGTCGCGCCCGCGGCGCCACATGAGAGGCGGTCATCCCATGCGCTCCGACATCGTCCCTGGGGGCGTCTTCCCTGATTACGCACTGCCCGACCACACGGCCACCGTTCGCTCGCTCAGCGAGCTCCAGGGCCGCGACCCGATGATCCTCACGCTCGCCCGCGGTCACTACTGCCCGAAGGAGCACCAGCAGCACCTGGAGCTGGCCGCTCACTACCCGAAGATCGCGGTGGCCTACACCCAGGTTGTCACGATCGCTACCGACGAGCACCACACGCTGCAGGAGTTCCGCGCGTCGGTCGGCGCCCAGTGGACCTTCCTTTCCGACCCCGGGCGGACGATCCAGAAGGACCTCGACATCGCCGAGTACACCGACCCGGAAAACAACCCGATGATCCCGTACACGCTGGTGCTCAAGCCGGGACTTGTCATCCATAGCCTCTACAACGGCTACTGGTTCTGGGGCCGACCCTCGTTCTACGAGCTGTGGCGCGACCTGCGCGAGGCAACCAGGGAGAGCCGCCCGGACTGGGACCTGGGCGCCCCCGGCCTGCGCGAGGCGTGGGAGGCAGGCAACCACTCCAAGTTCCACGGCTGGGACCGGCCCAAGGGCCAGTTACAGAGCGACCGCCGGCGGCCGAGCGGCCGCTCGGGCGATGTGCCGCTCAAGCGCCGTGACGGCGGCGGACGTGCGCCGGGTGTCCAGCCGGGCCAGGTAGATGAGGCGGCCGGCCGTCCCGCCGCGGACCGGCCGGCCAGCCACTCCCGGGGGAGCGTTGAGCAGCGCGAGCTGAGGCAGCAGGGCGACCCCGAGGCCCGCCGCGACCAGGCTGACAACCGTCCGGAAGTCGTCGCCCTCGAACGCGAGCCGGCGGCTGGGCCGGTCATGACCGGGCATCGGCTGGCTGCTGTCGACGGGGGTGGTGATCCAGCTGTCGGGTGGGACGTCAGCGATGTCGATGTCGTCGCGGTCCGCGAGCGAGTGGGACGCGGGCAGGATGGCCATGACCGGGTCGGCCCGGATCAGGCGGCGGGCAATGCCGGCCGGCGGTGGCAGCGGGGCTCCCTCGTAGTCAAAGGTGACGGCGAGGTCGAGATGGCCACGCAGCAGGGACTGGTAGCTGTCGCTGGTCTCCAGCTGCCGGACGGTGACGTGGACCCCAGGGTTGGACGATCGCAGTGCGGCCAGGGCCACCGGGACGATCGACCCGGCGGCCGACACGAACGCGCCTAGCCGGACTGTCCCGCTAGTGCCCTCGTCGAGGGCGGCCAACTCGGTCGTGGTGATGCTCATCGTGGCCTGGAAGGCGGCCTCGGCGGCGAGCAGCACCTTGCCGGGCTCAGTGGCAGCGACCGGCCGCCGGTTAAGCACCCGGGACCCGACCTGGCGCTCCAACTCGGCGATCTGCTGCGATACCGCCGACTGGGCATAGCCAAGCTCGTCGGCGGCCGCGGCGAAGGAACCGAGGCGGACGACCGCCTCCAGGGTCCGCAGGAGCCTTGGGTCGAACGGCCAGCGCGTCTGCATCAGCTGAGCTTATCGAACTATCAGAAATGATCGCTTGAGCTGATATAGCGTCGGCTGCAGGATGAGGTCATGGACACCTCACAGCTACGCAGCGCCGTGGGCAAGCTGCCCCGGCGGCCGATCGGCTTCTACCCGACCCCGTTCCACGCCCTTCCCAACCTCTCGGCCCTGTACGGGGTGAACTTCTTCATGAAGCGGGAGGACCTGGCCGGGCCGGGCGCGGTCAGCGGCAGCAAGACCCGCCTGGCCGAGCTCATCCTTGGCCGGGCCACCCAAGACGGCGTCACCCACGTGATCACCCAGGGGGTGTACCTCACCAACTCAGGCCTCCAGTTCGCGGCGGCGTGCCGGGCGGCCGGCATCACGCCGATCCTGTTCCTCACCCGCGACGTCAGCCGGCACGGCGAGATCTCGGAATACCGGGGGAACCTGCTGCTGAACAAGGCGATGGATGTCGAGACGCACTTCCTCCCGACCAGTGGCGGCGCGTACTGGGACGCCGAGGAGGACATGGCCCGGGTCAAGGGAGCCATGCAGGCTCGCCAGCGGGAACTGGAGGCGGAGGGGCACCGGGTGCTGATCGTCCCGACCGGCGGGGCGCATGAGGACGGGTTCGCCGCGCACTCACTGACCTTCATCGAGATGCTCGAGCAGTCCGAGGCACTGGGCGTCCAGTTGGATTTCATTTACCACACCATCGGCACCGGGACGGCCCTGCCGGGAATGCTGGCCGCCAAGCTGGCGCTCGGCCACCCGGTCCGGTTCCGGTCGATCGCCATCTGTGCCTACGACGACACCAGCTGGATGAATCCTCGGGTTATCGTCGAGCGCACCAAGGCGGTGCTCGCATCGGTGGGAGTGAACGTTCCGAGCGACGAGGCCATCCGGGCTCAGATTGACGTTGACCAGCGGTTCATCGGTGAGGACTACGCGGTCCCTTCCCCCGAGAGCACCGCGGCCATCCGTGAGCTGGCCCGTCATCAGGGCATCTTCGTGGGTCCCGTCTACACCGGCAAGGGCCTGGCGGGGCTGTTCGAGCACGCCCGCACGGGACGGATCCCGGCCGGGAGCAACGTCGCCTTCCTGCACACGGGGGACACGGGCAACCTGTTCGAGATCCCCCAGGTCACCGGGGAGCTGGCCGGAGACGTGCTGTTATAGAACAGGAGTTCGATCTACTGCTATCCTGCGCGCATGGTGTCTTTCGTGCCCGCGGGGTGGCCGGCTGCGGTCCAGCCGCCGGAAAGCGACGGCTTCCAGCCGAGCGCGGTCGCCTGGCTGCTTGACGTCCTGCCACCGGGGTACCGGGGACAGCGGCGGGTGCAGCGGTACCCGATTGGCCTGGCCGTGATCGCGCGGCACCACACGCAGGCGTGCGTCGAGGGGACCAGGCAGGGATACCGCGCGATCCGCTCCGAGCTGAGTCGCTGCCTGCCATCGGAGGATATAGATGCCGTTCTGGTGATCTACGCGACAGAAGGAAAGCGGCAGGTCGTCACGGCCCGCTCGGTGGCACTCGTCGAGGAAGCGCTGTTCGAGGATGGCTTCCGGCCCTTGTGAGGGCCGCAGAATGGGGCTGTGGTGGACGTCGAGGAGCGGGTGCGGCGCTACGCGTGCGAGGTTGCGGGTGACGGGTCCCGCCGTGCCAATTCGGTCGTTCGGCTGGGCGGCGGTGACCGTCACGCAGTGTTCAAGGTGACCAGCACGGTCGGCGATCTCGTGGTCCGCGTGTCGACGCTATCGGGCGCCGCCGAGTACGAGCAGGCCGCTCGTGAGGCGGCCGTGCTGGTAGCGCTGGACGGCGTCGCTGCGCCACGTTTGCTCGACGCGTGCTGCGACGGCCGCTGGTTTAGCACCCCAGCGATGTGCACCGAGTTCATCGAGGGGGAGCACCGGGAGTTCGCCTCCGCCGCCGAGTCACAGCTGGAAGCGCTCGGTGCCATGGTCGGGTCGGTCCACGCGCGGCCGGTCGGCGACCTGGCCGGGCACTTTCCCGGGCCACGGACGGCCGCTGGCTATCTCGACCAGTGGGGCGAGGTCGTCGCCGGCTACCTCCCAAGGCTCCGTCAGCCGCTGCCGCGGCAGGTCGGGCCTTGCGTCGAGCGGGGCCTGTCGCTGGTGACCCGGATCCTCAACGGCGCGCTGCCTGACGCCTGGCCGGATGCTGGCGAGCCGCTGGTGCTGCTGCACGGGGACATCACCCCGGGGAATGTCCTGTGGGGGAAACATCCGGTGCTCATCGACTGGGAGTACGCCCGGCTGGGGGATCCGGCTGACGACGTGGCCTACATCTTCGGGCAGCACGGCCTTAGCGCCGCACAGCGGCGTGCGTTCTGGTCGGGATACCGGCGCCGGGTGCCGCAGCCGGCCCTCGATCGGATTGCCGGGCGGGCACGGATGTGGGAGCCGGTCATCCTGCTTGGGTCGGCACTGTGGTGGCTTGAGCGCTGGTCGGCCCGGGCCAGCATCGATGACGTCGGAGGGGTTGATCCGTCGGTGCCAAAGCTGCCCGGCTACTACCTCGGGCAGGCCGTCCGCCGACTCGAACGGCTGGAGGCACTGCCCGGCTGGGTCACGCAGACATGAGGCGCCGTGTGCGGTCGGCTGCTGCCCAAAATCCGGGCGATCAGCGGATGGTGTTGCCGGCGTCTACGGTCAGGGCGGCACCGGTGACGTAGCGGGCCTCCTCAGAGGCGAGCCATAGGACCGCGTTGCTGACGTCGCGCGGGTCGAGGGCCTCGACGGGCAGGCCGTTGGTAAAGATGGCACCCAGTTCGGGGCTTCGGTCCACGAACGGCCCGATGCTCTCCCCGCCGGCGACCATCGGGGTATCGACGCCGGCTGGGTGCACTGTGTTGACCCGGATGTGATGGCTGGCAAGCTCATTGGCCAGCGACCGGCAGATGCCGACCACGGCGTGCTTGGCCGCGACGTAAGGGGCCAGGAACGGCATGCCCTTGAGGCCGGCCGTGGAACTGGTGGCGATGATCGACCCGCCGCCCGCCGCCATGAGGTGCGGGACCGCCACGACCATGGTGTTCCAGACCCCGGTCAGGTTCGTGTCGATGGTGTCTTGCCACACCTGCGGGGTGACCTGGTCCCACGGCTGCACGGTGAAGATCCCGGCGTTGGCGCAGACGATGTCCAGCCGGCCGAGCTCGGCCACGCCGGCGTCAAGGACCGTTCTGAGCGCTAGGGCGTCGCGCACGTCGGCCTTGGCCGCCACGATCCTGCGGTCGAGCGCTTCGACCGCCCGGACGGTCTCGTCGAGCTCGGCCCGGCTGGACATGGCATAGCGGACGGTCGGATAGTCCTCAAGGACGTCGATCGCAATGATGTCGGCGCCCTCCTCGGCCAGGCGGATCGCATGACTGCGCCCCTGGCCCCGTCCCGCGCCGGTGATGAAGGCGACCTTGCCCTCGACCCTTCCTGGCATCTGTATTCTCTTTCTCTGGGGAGCCGATGAGTGGTAATCCCTGTCCCGCCCTCATGACTGAATCGATACCAGGCCCTCCCATTATTCCGCTATGACCGTGCAGGCAAGGAAGAGGCAAGTGACCGATCGTAAGATGACAAGCCAGCTACGCGTAGGTTTCGTCGGACTTGGGGATATCGGTGAGCCGATGGCCCGGCGGGTCATCGAGGCAGGCTTCCCGATGACGCTCTGGGCCCGGCGGGAGGAAACCTTGCGCCCGTTCCAGGGCGCCAATTTCAGCCGGGCTGAAGACCTTCCCGCGCTCGGGCGCGAGAGCGACGTGGTGGGGGTAGCGGTATTCGACGACGAGGACGTCCGCGAGGTAATTTCCGGGGACAACGGCATTCTCGCTGGCATGGCCGCAGGCGGGATCATCCTGATCCACTCCACTGTCTTTGTGCGCACGGTCAAAGACCTGGAGACAAAGTGCGCCGCCTCCGGCGTGACCGTCATGGATGTCGCGGTCAGCGGCTTCCGGGCGGGGGCGGAATCAGGCCAGCTCACCGTCATGGTCGGCGGCCCCCGCGAGGCTTTCGAGCGTGTCCGTCCGGTCCTGGACTCATTCGGCTCCCGTATAGAGCATCTCGGACCGCTGGGCAGTGGCCTGCAGATGAAGGCCCTGAACCAGGCCCTCATGCTGGCCAATTTCAACGCGGCCGCGCTGGCCCTGCTAGCCGGCCGGGATCTCGGACTCGACCCCGACGTTACCGCGGGCATACTGGGCAGCTCAACCGGCAGCAGCATGGCGCTACGGCTCATAACCAGCCGCCTGCAATCAGACCCGGATCTCGCCGGACGCGCGACTAGGATCGCCGAGAAGGATTACGCGGTTTTCGACAGTGTCCGCCAGGCGGCCGGTCTCGAGCTTCCCGAACTATCCAGCATCGCGGCCGCGGCGGCGGGCTCGGTCAGCCGGCTTCTCCAAGCCCGCTAGCCGTCGCCAGTCGCACCGCTCGGCCCTGTTTCCGGGGAATCGCTCGGGCCTGTCGTGCTCTCGATGGGGCGGAGGCCGTCGATAATGACCGCCACGATGGTGGGCGCCCGGGTGTCCCATTCTGGCTCGGGTATGCGCGACAATGCGCCCAGGAGGAGAATGACGTCGGCGGCATCGACCTCCGCGCGCACCTGGCCGGCGGCTTTCCCCTGGTCGAGCAGCGCCCCGAGCGCTTCATCGAGCCGGTGGTGCTGGCCGGAGTACAGGTCCTGCCACACCGATGCCTCGATGGCCGCCATGACACCGCGCTTGACCCGCGCGTAGTCGATCAGCCGCTGCATCCAGCAGGCCAGCGCCCGAAGCGGAGGATGCTCGGCCAGCAGTGGGGCCACAGCCTCGACAAGCTGGGTCAGTTCGTGCCGGTACACCTCCGCCAGCAGGTGCTCGCGGGTCGGGAAGTGCCGGTAGAGGGTGCCCTGGGCCACGCCCGCCGACTTGGCGACCCGGTGAAGCCTCAGGTCAGCGGATGCGCCGTTGGACTGGCTCAGCTCGGCCCGCGCGGCCTCGACGATGCGGTCGCGGTTAACGATCGCGTCTGACCGGAGCTCACGACTTGCCACGCATCCCTCCCCTGAGCGACAAACGGACAGTTGTCCGGTACTATGGACCAGGAACCGGACAGTTGTCATATTAGACCAGGAGGCGGCTCGATGAGCAGGCTGGACAGCAAGATCGTCGCAATCACCGGAGCCAGCAGCGGAATCGGCGCGGCGACCGCCCTGGAGCTAGCGGGGCGTGGCGCGGCCGTCGTCCTGGGCGCCCGGCGCACCGACCGGCTCGACTCGCTCGTCGGGCGGATCCGGGCCGAGGGCGGCCGCGCGGAGATGCTGGAAGTCGACGTCACCAGGCGCGCCGACCTTGAGCAACTCGTGGCCCTGGCCATCAGCCGGTTCGGACGCCTCGACGTCCTGGTGAGCAACGCCGGAGTCGCCCGGACCGCCCCCATGGCCGAGCTCGACACCAGCGGCTGGGACCTGATGATCGACGTCAACTTGCGGGGCGTCCTGCATGGCATCGCCGCCGCGCTGCCGGTGTTCCGCAGCCAGGGACATGGGCACTTCGTGACCACCGTGTCGACCTCGGGCATCAAGATCGTCCCGACTCAAGCCGTCTACGCGGGAACCAAGAACGCCGTGCGCACGCTGCTTGAAGCCCTGCGCCAGGAGTCCACCGACGGCGTCCTGCGCACGACCTGCATCTCGCCGGGTTTCGTGCGGACCGAGCTGGCCGACTACATGGACAATCTTGAGCAGCGCGAGCAGATCAGGCAAGCCTTCGAGTCCTTCGGCATCAGCCCGGACGCGGTGGCGCGGGCCATCGCGTTCGCGATCGAGCAGCCCGACGACGTCGAGATTGGCGACATGACCATCCGGCCCGCCCGGCAAGGCTGACCTGCCGCCCAGCACCGCCTACAGAAAGCCCAACAAGACGGCATAATCCAGCACGCATCGGTATCGTGGGCGCGGTGATAGGGAAGGACGCGCGGTAGGCGATGGCACTCGACCGTGGCATGTCGGAGTCGGAGTTGCCGGGTCGGTTGATCGCCGGGCGCTACCGGCTGGCCGTGGCGATCGGGCGGGGCTCGATGGGCCAGGTGTGGCGGGCCAGGGACGAGCTTCTGGACCGGGATGTCGCCCTAAAAGAGATCCTCTTCCCGCGGTACTTCGACGAGGCCGAGAGGAACGAGCTTCGGCGGCGCCAGTTGCGCGAGGCTCGCAGTGCGGCGCGGTTGAGTCATCCGGCGGTCGCGACGGTGTTCGACGTGGTCGAGGAGCTCGGCCATCCATGGATCGTGATGGAGTTCGTGCGAGGGCAGTCCCTTGACCGCGTGCTGCGGGAGCAGGGGCCGCTTCCACCCCAGGTCGTGGCACGAATTGGGCAGGATTTGCTGGCGGCCCTGGCGGCGGCCCATGCCGTGGGGGTCTTGCACCGTGACGTTAAGCCCGGCAACGTGATGCTTACTGATGCTGGAGGGGCGGTACTGACCGACTTCGGCGTCGCGACCATCGAAGGCGACCCGTTGCTCACCCACGGCGGGGTGGCCATGGGGACGACCGCCTTCGCCGCCCCGGAGCGACTACGAGACGCGCCGGACACGCCAGCCGCTGATCTGTGGTCGCTTGGCATGACTCTGTACGCCGCCTCGGACGGGCAGGCCCCCTACGAGGCGTGCGGCAGCATCACCTCGACGATAGCCGCGATAGCTACCGAGGATCCCGCGCCGCCGACGAACGCCGGACCGAACACGGCGGCCATCATGGCCCTGCTCAGTCGTGACCCGGCGGCCCGGCCTACCGCCCAGGCGGCCACCCGGATGCTGGCGGGAGCGGCCATCGCGCCGCAGGCGGCCCCGGCGATCCCATCCGCACTGACCACCAAGGCCCTGACCGGGCCGTACCGGGCGGAGAGCTCTGGTGACCCCTCGGCGGCGGACACGGGTCTTGCCGCCGGAGGCTCCGCGGTCCCGGGGCCGCCGGACCACAAGCGGCGCCGTGGGCGACTGGTGATGGCGGCCGTTGCCGCCCTGGTGGTGCTGCTGGGCGGCTCGCTGTGGGCAGTCCACCAGCTTGTCAGTCAGCCGTCTTCCAGGTCGGCACTCCAGTCCCAGGCCGGCATTGCTTCCTCGCCGGTTGAGCAGGAGTTCCCCGCCACAGTCGGCCACCACAAGCCTGCCAGTACCACCGGGGCCACGCCCTCACCACGTTCCACCGGTCAGGTTCGGGTCACCCACCAGGCAGTTCCATCTAAGCAGCCGTCGGCTCCCGCCACGACGGCTGCGCCCACCCCGACCGCATCAGTACCGGCGCCCGGCGGGTGCGGCACGTTGACCGGCGGCCACACGCTGGCCGACGGGCAGTCGCTCCCCTCGTGCAACGGCGTCTACAAGCTGGGCCTGCAGGACGACGGGAACCTCGTGCTGTACAACAACGCCAGCACAGCCGTGTGGTACACCGCCACCATGAACGAGAACCCACTCGTGGTGAAGGCGACGATGCTGTCGGACGGGAACTTCGTGCTCTCCAACAGCGCCGGCACGAGCGTGTGGGACACCGGCACCAGCTCGAGCGGGGCCTACCTGGACGTGGGGAACGACGGCTACGTCCGCATCTACTCCGCATCCGGCTCCGTGCTCTGGACAAGTGTCGTTGACGGTTGATGGCTGCTCGCGGCGGTGAGAGTGTCGGGGGAGTCCTCGCCCCGGACCCGCCGCGCGAGGACATCATTCTCCAGGGTCCGGGCTGCCTCATGCTCGCCGAGCTCGCGCAAGTCGATGGCAAGGTTGCTCGCGGTGTCCAGAGTGTCGGGGTGGTCTTCGCCCAGGACCCGCCGACTGCGGGCGAGGGTGTCCTCGTCCAAGGCCCGGGCCGTCTCATGCTCGCCGAGCTCGCGAAGGTCAACAGCGAGGTTGTTGGCGGAGGTGAGGGTGTCGGGGTGGTCTTCGCCTAGGACGCGTCGGCGGCGGGCGAGGGTGTCGGCGTCCAGGTCCCGGGCCGCCTCATGCTCGCCGAGAAGGGTCAGGTCGGTAGCGAGGTTGCTCGCGGAGGCGAGGGTGCTGGGGTGGTCTTCGCCTAGGACGCGTCGGCGGCGGGCGAGGGTGTCGGCGTCCAGGTCCCGGGCCGCCTCATGCTCGCCCAGCCTGTACAGGTCGATGGCGAGGTTGCCCGCCGAGGCGAGGGTGTCGGGGTGGTCTTCGCCCAGGACCCGTCGGCGGCGGGCGAGGGTGTCCTCGTCCAGGTCCCGGGCCGCCTCATGCTCGCCCAGCGCACGCAGGTAGGAGGCGAGGTTGCTCGCGGAGGTGAGGATGTCGGGGTGGTCTTCGCCCAGCACCCGCCGACTGCGGGCGAGGGTGTCCTCCTCTAGGTCCCGGGCTGCCTCATGCTCGCCCAGCCCGGTCAGGTCGGTAGCGAGGTTGCCCGCGGAGGCAAGAGTGTCGGGGTGGTCTTCCCCCAGGACGCGCCGCCTGCGGGCGAGGGTGTCCTCGTGCAGGTCCCGGGCCCTCGAATAGCTGCCTGCCTCGGTCAGGACGGCGGCGAGAGTATTCGCTGCCCGCAGGGTGCTGAGCGCGTCCGGGCCGTCCTGCCTCAGGTGGTTGTGGTACAGCCTGCCCGCCAGGTCCGTGGCCGCATTGGGAAGGCCGCGGCGGATCAGGTACCAGGCCGCGTCATCAGACAGGTCGTCGAGGGCGGTCAGGCTGGCCTCGGGGTCCAGGGCCAGCAGGTGGGGCAGCAGCTGCGCCCACCCAGGCCAGCTCGACGGCTGATTGTAATCCCCGGGATGGCTTGCGGCTAGCAGCGCCGCTGCCTGTGCCCGGACGGCGATGGCCTGGGCGGCTGTCAGGCGGGTTCGGATGATGGCCTGGATGAGCCGGTGCATCTGCACGCCCTGCTGGTCGACCCGGGCCAGTGCCTGGCCGCTGATCCGGGCGAGTGACTGCGCCCAGGCTGCCGGGTCGGCGGCCGTCTTGCGCAGGGGCCTGGGCAGCCCGCTGGCCGCGCTGGTGAACCACGCGGCGCGTACCGGCTCGGAGGCCAGGAACGCGCAGATCCGCACTGCCTGCGCGGCCGCGGGGTCGGCGGCCTCCAGCCGGTCGAGGGCCAGCTGGGTGACCGCGGCCAGCGACAGGGGATACGACGGGGGCTGCCCGTGACCGAGGATCT
>Ga0335072_10010709_pt1 | contig 13177 bp, 7 predicted proteins | sample Lox_Sample_21_FD_206725 | JGI IMG/M metagenome (GOLD analysis project Ga0335072, IMG submission 206725) | Soil microbial communities from Loxahatchee National Wildlife Refuge, Florida, United States - Lox_Sample_2.1 | ecosystem: Environmental > Terrestrial > Soil > Wetlands | place: USA: Florida...
GGGTTGTCGGTGATGACAGGGTCGGCGGCAGGAAGGAGGGGGTCCATGGCGGCAACACTATGCCGCGATGTCCCGTGCTGTGCCGACTTGTCCTGCGCCTCCTGGTGCCGCACCGGCTCGTGGTGCGACGGCCTGTGCTGTGCCGACTCGTGGTGGCCCGGTCGTGGTGTGCCGGTCGTGGTGTGCCGGCTCGCGCCGCGGACTCGTGGTGTGCCGGCTCGGGCCGCGATGGGCGTCCGCGCGGCCGGTCAGGCGCCGACCCCGACGGCCAGGCCTTCGCGGGCCACGGCCGCGGGCGCGACCGCGGTATCCAACTCGGCGCTGATCACCACCACCGGGCACGGCGAGCGCCGCAGGCAGGCGCGGATCACAGGCCCGGCCGGCCAGGCCTGATCGGGGACATCGCTCCCGGTCCCCAGCACGAGCATGTCGGCTCCCCGGCAGCGGTCGAGCAGCACACGGGCCACGAGCCCGACCGTGGTCTCGGTCCGGACGGTGACGCCGCGGGGCAGGTCGGCCAGCGCGACCTTCCACATCTCGGCGTCATCAGCGGGCAGGCCGCAGGGATCTTCCGGGGCGGGGACCGCGTAGCTGGCCGGGCTGTGCAGCGGTCCCTCGCACACGTGGACCGCGTGGACCTCGGCTCCGCGAATGGCGGCCTCCCGGCACGCCCACCTCAGCGCGATCACCGAGTCCGATGAGCCATCTACTCCGACGACTATCCGGCGCACAGCAGGAACCGACATGCGGAACCCCCTCATTGCCATTGCCATGTTGACGCTGCCTGGCACTGCAAGGTCGCACCACCAGGAAGCCCCTGGCCCGGTCCACCTTGCCCCAGGGCGATCAGTCAGGGTTTCATGTAATCCCAAGGCTGATGGTAATCTCTGGGGCCCGCAAGCACGAGACCCCGACCGAACTTTTCCCGGCCAACTGCCACGCACACGCTCGACGAGTAAGCTACGCGAGTCCGCCGAGGAAGCGTGCAATAATCGGCAGTAAAATCGGGATAATTTCCGCCCTGCGGTCCATTCTACACTCGCTGATACCGTCACCCGCACCGCCGGGCGACGGTGCAGGCGAGTGCGGCCGAGGGTAGGCTGGGCGGGCCGCCGCGCGGACGCTATCGGTAATTGACGAACTGCACGGCGAAGTCGAAGTCTTCCTCGCGGACGAGGCGCTGGACCTCCTGCAGGTCATCGCGGCTCTTGCTGGAGACCCGGAGCTCGTCCCCCTGGATCAGGGCCTTGACGCCCTTGGGACCCTTATCGCGGATGAGCTTGGAGACCTTCCGCGCGTTGTCCTGACTGATGCCGTTGGCGATCGTCACGGTGATCTTCGCCAGCTTGCCCGACAGCGCTGGCTCGGAGGCATCCAGGAGCTTCAGCGAAAGCGAGCGCTTGACCAGCTTGTCCTTGAAGACGTCCAGCACGGCGGTGACCCGCTGCTCGCTGTTGGCCTGCAACTCGATCGCCTCGCCCGACCACCTGATGCCGGCGTCGACGCCCTTGAAGTCGAAGCGGTTAGCGATCTCCTTCGCCGTCTGGTTGAGGGCGTTGTCGATCTCCTGCCGGTCCGGCTTGTTCACGATGTCAAAAGAGGATTCCGCGGCCATGCAGTGGAGCGTAGCGCAACTGCCTAGCCAGCGGTCACCGACACGTGGCGGCCGTGATGGTCCTCGCCTCCCGCCGCCTGCCGCCCGCCGCCCGCCGCCCGGCTCCCGGCGGGCTCCGTCCTCCTGCGGCCACTCAGCCGGGGCCGGTTGCTTGGGATATCTCGCCAGTACCACCAGCCCGCTGCATCACTCCAGGCAGGCCGCGTAACGCAGACGGCGGGCGGCTGGCGCTTCCCGGCCGGTCAAGAATGGCCGCTGGCTGTTGATTGTGCCGAGTTTTACGGCACAATCAACAGCCAGGAGCCCGGAGAGTGGTGGTTGAGTGGCTCAGCGGGCAGTGGTGGTTCAGTGGGTCAGAAGGTAGATGGCAACGGGGGGCGCGTGAGGCCGACCGTGGGGCGCGGGAAGCCGCGCGTGGAGCATGGGGCGCGTGAAGGCGAGCATGGGGGCGCGGGGGCCGGGCGCGTGAGGCCGGGCGTGAGGCGGGAGCGCCGGGCATGGGGCGCGTGAGGCCGGGCGTGGGGCGGGAGCGCCGGGCATGGGGCGCATGAGGCCGGGCGTGAGGCGGGAGCGCCGGGCGTGGAGTGCGGGGCGCGTGAGGCCGGGCGTGGGGCGGGAGCGCCGGGCGTGGAGCATGGGGCGCGTGAGGCCGGGCGTGGGGCGGGAGCGCCGGGCGTGGAGTGCGGGGCGCGTGGGGCCGACCGTGAGGCGCGGGGCTGGGCGGTGGGGCGCGGGACGGGGGGCCGGGCACGGGACGGGGACGGGGGACGGGGGACGGGGGACGGGGGACGGGGGACGGGGGACGGGGGACGGGGGGAAGGTGGGGTTCTGGGTTAGCCTGGCGTTACTGAGACGTGGCTGCCGTGGTGGGTCTTGTGGACGTGGATGCGGGTTGGGATGCGCTGGCGGAGCTCGCTGACGTGGCTGACGATGCCGACCATGCGGCCGCCCTCACGCAGGCCGTCGAGAACGGTCATGACCTCATCGAGGGTGTCCTCGTCGAGGGTGCCGAACCCCTCGTCCACGAACAGGGCCTCCATCGGGGTGCCGGCTGCCTCGGCGGTGACCACGTCGGCAAGCCCTAGGGCCAGGGCCAGGCTGGCCAGGAACGTCTCGCCGCCGGACAGCGTCGCGGTGTCCCGGTCTTGCCCGGTCCACGAGTCGCAGGCCAGCAGCCCGAGTCCGGCCTTGGTGTTGCCCCGCCGCGCGTCGGTGTGCACCAGCGAGTAACGGCCGGCCGTCATGGTCAGCAGCCGCTGGCTAGCGGCCGCCGCGACCTCCTCGAGCCGGGCGGCGAGCACGAACGACGACAGCGTCATCTTGTACTGGTTGGCTCCCAGGCCGCCGGCCAGGTCGGCTAGCTGCCTGGCCTCGGCCGCCTGCGCGATGAGGGGGGCCAGCTCCTTGAGGGCCAAGGCCAGCTTCGGCCGCAGGGTGGTGAGCTGCTCGGCGGCGGAGGTGGCCTGGCCCCGCACGGCCACCGCTTCCTCCAGGTGCGAGAGGGCCTCCTGCACGCGGAGCTGGCCTTCCGGGACGGGCGCGGCCGGCTCGAGGTCCACGTCCAGCTCGGGGTCGGCCAGCTGGGTGGTCACGGCCCTGATCGCCGCGTCGTGCTCGCGGGTCCGCGCGTCGGCCTGCTGGTGCCAGGCGGGGTCGCGGATGGCGGCCTGGGCCGTGCCGATCGCGTCCGCCGGGATCCCGGCGAGCGCTGGCGTTGCGTCAAAGCCCGCGTTTCTGGCCGCCTGGACGGCCCGGTCATGCGCCTGGGCCGCCTCTTCCGCCGTCCGGATCGCGGTCGACTGGGCGTCGGCGGCCGCAGTGAGCACATCGGCGAGCTGGCGGGTGGCGTCGATGGCAACGTCCAGGTCGCTAGCGTCGCCGAGCTGGGCGCGCAGTTCGCCGGCCGCGCTGGCCGCCCGCCGCTCGGCCTGGTCAGCCTCGGCCAGGGCGGAGGCGCGCTGCTCGGTCAGCTCCGCCTGCCGGGTGACTGCGTCCGCGATGCTGGTGTCCAGGTCATCGAGCTGCCGCTGCGCATCTTCCAGGCAGTCGGCCGCCGCCGCCAGCCGGGCGGCCTCGGCCTCCAGCTGGCCCGCGTCGTCCTGGGCCGCCTTGGCGTCAGCGGTGAGGGTCACCAGGTCATCCGGAGCGGTCGCCCCGGCCGCGATGAGCCGAGCCCGCAAGTCAGCGATCATCGCGTCGGCCGCGGCGACCTTCTGGCTGGCCTTCTCGGCCTGGCCCGCCGCCTTCCTGGCCTGCTCGTCGGCCTGCTTTTCCTCATCTGGACTCACCCAGGTGGCCGGCATGTCGCTCGGCTCGGGGTGGTCGGACGAGCCGCAGACCGGGCAAGGTGAGCCATCGATGAGGTTCCTGGCCAGCTCGCCACTCATCCCCTCGATGCGGGCCTTGCGGACCCGCTCGTACTCCTGGGTGAGGGCCAGGGCCTCGGCCGTTACGAGCCGGTGCGCTTCCGCCGCGCGGTCCCGGGCCACTTGCTCCTTGACCAGGGCAGCAAGGTCGGTAGCTACCTGCCGCCTGGCGGCGGCCCGCGCGGTTGCCGCGGGCAGGCCGACCGTCGCCTGACGGGCGGCGTCACGCGAGGATCCGAGGGAAGGACGGGCCGCGCGGGCGCGCTGCGCGGCGGCCGAGACGTCGGCCAGCGCCGCGTCCAGGTCGCTGGCCCGCGTGCGGGCGATCGCCGCCGCCGCTTCCTCCCGGACGGCCTGGCTGGCTACCGTGCGCAGCGCTTCCAGCCGGCCGAGCCTGGCCTCCTGGTCCCGGGCGGCCGCCTCAAGGACCTTGGCGGGGGCGTCAGCCGACGCCGACCCGGCCGGGAGGGCGGATCGGGCCTGAAGGGCCGATTTATCCGCGGCCGCGGCGACGTCGGCGGCTCGAGTGGCTTCCTCGAGCACCGGAGCCACCTGGGCGGCCCGGCTGGCGTCAGCCAGCTCGGCGCGCAGCGCCTCGATGCCAGCCGCAGCGGTCGACAGCTCGCGCTGGCGGTCCAGCGCGGCCGCGCGCCGCTGCTGGCGATCCGATAGTTGCTCGGCGGCGGCGAGGGCGGCTCGCGCGACGTCCAGCTCGCGCCCACGGGCGGCAGCCCGCCCGGCGGCGGCCTGCTGATCGGCGAGCGCCGTGGCCAGCAGGCCGGCCATCCAGGAGAGCTGCCAGGGCTCATCGGCACCGGGCAGCTGGGCGGGAGGGCTGGGAGGTTCCGCTCCGGCGGCCTGGGCGACGCGGGCCATGAGCTGGTCCAGCTGGCTGGTCGCGGTCTCGACGGCCCGCGCGGTCGCGACTCGCCGGTCGGCCAGCCAGCGCTCGACCGCCTGGAACCGGTCGGTGCCGAACAGCTTCTGTAGCAGGTCAGCCCGGTCTTTCGCCTCCGACTGCAGGAACCGCGCGAACTGCCCCTGCGGGAGCAGGACGACCTGGAAGAACTGCTCGGCGCTCATCCCCATCAGGTGGGCGATCTCCGCGTCGGCCTCGCCGACCCTGGTCGACTTGTTCTCCCAGCCGTCGGCGGTCGCCTCGTCCAGCCGGACCGAGGCCTGGGTCCTGGTGGTCCCCGGGCCGTTCTTCTTGGGCCGCTCCCATTCCGGCGACCGGGTGATTCGCAGTCGACGACCGCCGATGGCCATCTCCAGCTCGACCTCGGTGCGGGTGGCGGGGGCGGCGTGGTCTGAGCGCAGCCGCCGGGCCTTGCCCCGCTCCCCCGGGACCCGCCCGTACAGGGCGAACGCGATCGCGTCCAGCAGCGTGGTCTTGCCCGCGCCGGTATCCCCGTGCAGCAGGAACAGCCCGTCCAGCTGGTCGAACCCGACCTCCTCGGTCTCGGCGAACGCCCCGAACGCCGTGACCCGCAGTCGAAGGGGGCGCACCTATTCCTCGCTTCCAGTGGCGGCGGCGAACGCCGCCCTCAGCAGTTCCCGTTCTCCGTCGGTGGGGCCAGCGTTGCGGACGTGGCTGATGAACTCGGCCGCCACGCCAAGATCGTCTTTGCCCCTGATCCGCTCCCCGTAGGACTGCCCGCTGGCGGTCACGCCCTCGGGCTTGAATTCCAGCGTCAGGACATGCGGGAAGCGGGCGCGCAGCCGGTCCATCGCCGCCTGCGGCCGGACGGGGTCGGTGAGGGTCACGGCGACGAAGTCAGCCTCGTGCCGCTCATGGGCCGGGCTGGTCAGCAGGTCCTTGAGGTCGCCCCGCAGTGCGGTGAGCCGCCGGTAGACCGGGGCGGGGACATGCTCGGCGGCCAGCTGGCCGTCGCCGGCCAGCTCGACTAGCCAGCTGCCCTTCACGTGGGCGGCCTCGGAGAACGAGTAGGGCAGCGGGGAGCCGCTGTAGCGGACGCGGTCGGTGACTAGCTGCGGCCCGTGCAGGTGGCCGAGGGCCACGTAGCTGAGCCCGTCGAACAGCGAGGCGGGCACGTCACCGACCCCGCCGACCCGGATGTCCCGCTCGGAGTCGCTCAGGGTGCTCCGCTCGGTGCCTGTCACCCACGCGTGGGCGAGGACGACCACTCGCGACAGTCCTCGACTGCTCGCGTCGGCGCGGATCCGGGCGAGGCCCTCGCCAAGCACCGCCTGGTGGCTGCGAGGAGTCACCGGCCCCGGCCCGGTAGGCGGGAGGCCCCAGGGGTCCGAGGTCGTCCCCTCGGGGGGAGGCGGCAATCCGACCGCGGGCTCGAGGTAGGGGAGGCCGTAGACGGCCACCGGGCCGTGGTTGTCGTCGAGCAGGACCGGAGTGGCCAGCTCGTGCGGGCGGGTCCGCAGGTGGACTCCGGCGGCGTCGATGAGTGCGCTGCTGAAGCCGAGCCGCCGCTGCGAGTCGTGGTTGCCGCTGATGAGGATGACCCTCGCCCCGGTGGCCCGCAGCCGGACCAGCGCGTCCTCGCAGGCCGCGACCGCGTCAAGCGGCGGGATGGCGCGGTCGTACACGTCGCCGGAGACAAGCACCGCGTCGACCCGCTCCGCGCGGGCCGTCTCGACCAGGTGGTCAAGGAACGCGGCCTGGGCGGCCCGCAGGTCAGCCCGGTGCAGCGAGCGTCCCAGGTGCCAGTCGGAGGTGTGCAGGAACCGCATGGCTGGGACCTTAGCGGTACCGGCCGACATTCGCGGGCGGTCCGGTACGGGTGAGGCGGCGGTGGGCAGGCAGTACTCCTGACGCTTCTGGCCGTCGCGGGCACCGGCTCAAAAAATTACAGAGCGCATTGTGACGGATACATGCGACGATAGTAGCCAGGGGACAACTAGGGCATCGGGACGGTAGTTAGCTCTCGAAATGAATCCTCAGCGCCGGGTGTTAGAGCACTCGGCGCGCAACATCCTTCACGGGGACGGTGATCACTTCAGCATGCACAGTGCTGTGCCCGAGACTAGCGAGGCCGGCGGGCAGCCGGCCAGCGATACTCCGGTTACCAATCCAAGCGAGCAACGGTGGGTCCGGCGACTGGCCGGATACTGCTGGCGCCAGCAGCGCGCGGTGGTCATCTCGGTCGTCGGCACCCTCATCGCCACGGGGGCGACGCTGGTGATACCGCTGCTGCAAAGGAACGTCATCGACGACGTGATCGTGACGCACCGCCAGTCGGTGTGGCCGCTGGCTATCGGCCTGCTGGTGGCGGCGGCGGCCAACTTCGGCGGCGTCTTCGCCCGGCGGTACTGGGGCGGCAAGATCGCGCTTGACGTCCAGCACGACATGCGCACCGAGTTGTTCGAGTCGCTGTCCAGGCTGGACGGCGCGCGCCAGGACGAGATCCACACCGGGCAGCTGGTCGGCCGCTCGATTTCCGACCTGAACATGGTTCAGGGCACGCTGTCGATGATGCCGCTGTCCATCGGCAGCATCTTCTTGTTCGTCTTCTCCCTGGTCATCATGCTGATCTTGTCGCCGCCGCTGACGCTGGTGGCGGCGGCCGTCGTCCCGGCGCTGTGGCTGATCGCCCGGTCCTCGCGCAAGAGGCTGTTCCCGGCGAGCTGGCACGCGCAGCAGCAGGTCGGCGAGGTCGCCGGGATCGTCGAGGAGGCCATTGGCGGCGTCCGGGTGATCAAGGGCTTCGGCCAGGAAGAGCAGGAGATGCAGCGGCTGGAGGCCGCGAGCGAGGCCCTGTTCGCCTCCCGGCTGCGCACGGTCAGGCTGACCGCAAGGTACAACCCGGCGCTGACCGCGGTCCCGCTGCTCGGAATGCTGGGAGTGCTGGCGTTCGGCGGGTGGCTGGCCATCCACGGCGACATCACGCTGGGCACGTTCCTGGCCTTCTCCTCTTACCTGGCGTCGATGGCCGGCCCGGTCCGGGTCCTGACCGGCTTCATCACCATGGGCCAGGAGGCCAGGGCGAGCGTCATCCGGGTCCTTGAGGTCATCGACTCCGAGCCGGTGATCACCGACAAGCCGGGCGCGATCGACCTGCCGGCGGACGCCAACGGCATCGAGTTCGACGACGTGAAGTTCGGCTACGTGCCGTCCCAGCCGGTCCTGCGCGGGCTGTCGCTTCAGGTCAGGCCGGGTGAGACGGTCGCCGTGATCGGCGCGTCCGGGTCGGGCAAGTCGACGCTGTCGCTGCTGCTGCCCCGGTTCTATGACGTGCGCGGCGGAGCGGTGCGTGTCGGCGGGTACGACGTCCGCGACGTCACCCAGGAGTCGCTGCGCGCGGCGATCGGCATGGTGATGGAGGAGAGCTTCCTGTTCTCCGACACCGTCCGGGCCAACATCGCCTACGGGCGGCCCGATGCCACCCTGGAACAGGTCATCGCGGCGGCGCGGGCGGCCGAGGCCGATGAGTTCATCTGCGACCTGCCGCAGGGCTACGACACCGTGGTCGGTGAGCAGGGCCTCACGTTGTCGGGCGGGCAGCGGCAGCGGGTCGCGCTGGCTCGCGCGCTGATCACCAACCCCCGGCTGCTGCTGCTCGACGATGCTACGTCGGCGGTCGACCCGCGCATCGAGGCCGAGATCCACGCCACCTTGCACCGGGTCATGGCCGGCCGGACCACCTTGCTGATCGCCCACCGCCGCTCGACGCTGAACCTGGCCGACCGGATCGCGGTCATGGACTCCTCGGGCCGGCTGGCCGACATCGGCACCCACTGCGAGCTCGAGGAGCGCTGCGAGCTCTACCGGACGCTGATCTCCGGTCCTGGTGACGACGCCGAGGGTCTTGACGCCGGCCAGCTGCCCGCGGTCGCTGCTGGAGCCGACGCGGGGTCGGGTGGCGGCCGAGGGCGGGACCGTTCTGCCCTGGTTGTCAATGGCCAGGCTCCGGGCAAGCGCGGGCGCGGGCGCGGTACGGGCGGCGGCGGTGCGGGGCCGATGGACGGGATGATCGGCAGCGTGCCGCCCAGCGCTGAGCTGCTGGCGGCGGTCGAGGCGCTGCCGCCCGCCAGCGACAAGCCCAAGGTCAGCATCGCCCAGGCCCGGGCGGGCGACCGGAACTTCGCGCTACGCAAGCTGCTCAAGCCGCTGGCGATCGCGCTGGTCGCCGGGCTGGTGCTTGATGGCCTCGACACGGCGGCCAACCTCGCGCTGCCGGCCCTGGTGCGCGGCGGTATCGACCACGGCATTGAGGTCAAGGCGTTCTCGGCCGTCGTGCTCGTGTCGGTGATCGGGCTGGCGATCGTGTTCGCGGACTGGCTGGTCAACATGGCCGAGGCGCTGGTCGTCGGGCGCAACGGCGAGCGGCTGCTGTTCACGATGCGGGTGAAGATCTTTGCGCAGCTGCAGCGGCTGGGCCTGGACTACTACGAGCGTGAGCTGTCCGGCCGGATCATGACCCGGATGACCTCGGACGTCGACGCGCTGACGTCGTTCCTGCAGACCGGCCTGGTGACCATGGTCAGCTCGCTGCTGACGTTCATCGGCGTGCTGATCGCGATGGTGGTCATCGACGTGCGGCTGGGAGTACTGGTGCTGTCGATCGTGCCGGTGCTGATCGTGGCCACGGTGATCTTCCGGCGGAAGTCGTCCAAGGCCTACAACGAGGCCCGCGAGCGGGTGTCGGTCGTGAACGCCGACCTGGCCGAGAACGTGGCCGGGCTGCGGGTGACGCAGGCGTTCCGCCGCGAGGGCACGAACCGGTCCCGGTTCGCCGACCGGTCGTTCGGGTACCGGCAATCGCGGCTTCGGGCGCAGAAGTACATCGCGCTGTACTTCCCGTTCGTCCAGACGCTGTCCACGGTGGCGGGCACGATCGTGCTGGTGCTGGCGGTCAGCCAGGTGCGCTCGGGCGCGCTGACCGCCGGGGCGCTGATCGCCTACCTGCTCTACGTGGACATGGTGTTCGCCCCCGTGCAGCAGCTATCGCAGGTGTTCGACGGGTACCAGCAGGCGGCCGTCTCGCTGTCACGGATCAAGGAGCTGCTGCGGCTGGAGACAACCGTGCCCGCGTCGCCCGAGCCGGTCATGATCGCCGATGACGACCGGCTGGCCGGCTACATCGAGCTGCGGGACGTGCGATTCTCCTACGGAAGCGGTCCGGTCGTGCACGGCAAGGCCGAGGCGGAGGCCATGGCCGCGCTGGGCGGTGCGGTTGCGGGCAGTGTTGTTGCGGGCAGTGCGGTTGTTGGCGGTGCGGTTGTTGGCGGTGCGGCGGCCGGGGCTGGGGCTGGCTCGCCGGACGTACTGCGGGACGTGTCGCTGGTGGTCGCGCCGGGCGAGACGGTGGCGCTGGTCGGGCAGACCGGGGCGGGCAAGTCGACGATCGTGAAGCTGATCGCCCGGTTTTACGACGTGACGGGCGGCGCGGTGCTCGTCGACGGGCTGGACGTCCGGTCCTACGACCTGACCTCGTTCCGCCACCGGCTCGGCGTCGTGCCGCAGGAGTCGTACCTGTTCAGCGGGACGGTGGCGACGAACATCGCCTACACGCGGCCGGACGCCTCCGATGAGGAGATCGAGGCGGCCGCGCGGGCCGTGGGCGCACACGAGATGATCTCCAAGCTGCCGGACGGCTACGACCACGAGGTCGCCGAGCGGGGCCGTAACCTGTCGGCGGGCCAGCGGCAGCTCATCGCGCTGGCCAGGGCCGAGCTGGCTGACCCGGACATCCTGCTGCTCGACGAGGCGACGGCCGCCCTGGACCTAGCGTCCGAGGCGGCGGTGACGCGGGCCACCCGGCAGCTGTCGGCCTCCCGGACCACGATCGTCGTCGCCCACCGGCTGACGACGGCGGCCCGGGCCGACCGGATCGTGGTCATGGACCACGGCCGGGTCGCCGAGATCGGCACGCACGAGGAACTGCTGGCCGGCGGAGGCATCTACGCGGGCCTGTGGGCGGCGTTCGTGGGCGACACCGAGTACGCGGCCTGAGCGCAGGCGGCGGCTCGCGCGCGGCGGGCTGTCCCCGGCACCGGTCTGTCCCCGGCACCTGTGGCTTCACCTGTGGCCGGGGACAGCCAGCGGGGGCGATTAGCCGGCCAAAATCCACATTGCGGGGGCCGGGGGCCGGATCTACGCTGACGTGGTGGCTGCTGCAAGCGACACCGCCGGCGTCCTGGAGCGCGGGCGCGACATTAGCGACGCGGAACTGGCGCGCAAGGCGGACTGGATCCGGCTGCGAGCCATCGGGCTGATCGCGCAGGCGGGCCTCGGCCACTACTCCTCGACCTTCTCGTGCGCGGAGATCATCGCGACGCTGTACTACCAGGCGCTACGACTGTGGCCCGCCAACCCGGCCTGGCCGGACCGCGACCGGTTCCTGCTGGGCAAGGGGCACGTGGCGACCGGCCTGTGGCCGGTGCTCGCGGACCTGGGGTACTACCCGTCGCAGTGGCTGGCGCAGTTCGGCCGGGTGGGATCGCCGCTCAACGACCACCCGAACATGAAGCTGGCCCCGGGGATCGACTTCTCCTCGGGATCACTCGGGCACAACCTGTCGGTCGGGGCGGGGATGGCCTACGCCGGGCGGCTGTCCGGCCGCGACTACCGGGTGTTCGTGCTGACTGGCGACGGGGAGCTGCAAGAGGGCCAGGTGTGGGAGGCGGCCATGTCGGCCTCTCATTACCAGCTGGGCAACCTGGTGGCGATCGTCGACGCGAACGGCTTCTCCGGCTCGGGCCCGACGTCGGAGGCGATGAACATCGAGCCGCTTGACCGGCGGTTCCTGGCCTTCGGCTGGCAGGTGCGGGAGGTTGACGGCCACGACATCGGAATGCTCCGGCAGACGCTGCGGACGCTGCCGCCCGCCGAGGCGGCCGGGCCGCCAGTGGCGGTCATCGCGCGGACCCGCAAGGGGCAGGGCGCCGAACTGTTCGCCAAGGAGCCGCAGGCCTGGCACCTGGGCCTGCTGACCGATGAGCAGCGGGCTGACGTTGAGGCCGAGATCACCGCGCGGATGGAGCTGCGGTCATGAGCTCACCGGAGCCGACCGCCAAGATGGTCGATGTCTTCAGCGACATTGACCGGCAGACGGCCCTGACCGCCAACCCGGCCGGGTACGCGGTCACCGAGCTGGCCGCGGCCGACCCGCGGATCGTGACGCTGACCGCCGACTTGTCCAACACGCTGGCCGAGTTCAGGGAACGGTTCCCGCGGCGGTACATCGAGCTGGGCATCGCCGAGACGAACTCGGTGTCGTTCGCGGCCGGCCTGGCCGCCTGCGGGCTGCGGCCGTACATCTTCTCGATGGCGCCGTTCGGCGTGCTGAAGACGGCCGAGCAACTGCGCACCGACGTGGACTACAACCACCTGCCGGTCCGCCTGGTCGGGCGGCTGTCCGGCCTGGCGATGGGATACTTCGGCACGAGCCACTATGCGGTCGAGGACATCGCGGTCGCCCGGACGCTCAACAACACGATCGTCGTCGCGCCGGCCGACGCCGCCTCGTCGGTCGCCCTCATGCGGCTGCTCGCCACGGTCGAGGCCCCGGCCTACATCCGGATCGCGGAGGATCCGCCGCCCGCGTACTCGCGCCCGCCTGCGCCGGAGTTCGGCAGGTGGCCGCGACTGACGTCCGGCGACCAGGTCACGATCGCCGCGCACGGCATGGGCGTCGGCCTGGCGGTCCAGGCGGCCGCGCTGCTGGCCGCGCGGGACGGTATGGAGGCGGAGGTCCTCGACGCGGCCTTCCTGAAGCCGTTCGACTCGGCCACGCTGCTGGCCAGTGCGGCCAAGACCGGCCGGGTGCTCACGGTCGAGGATCACAGCGTGGTCGGCGGCCTGGGCTCGCTGGTCGCGGAAACGCTGGCCAGCCACCGGCTGGCCGCCGACCTCGCCCAGGTGGCGCTGCCCGCCGCCGACCTGGAGGTGGGCGTGCCCGCCGAGCTGTATGAGTACTACGGGCTCACGGTCGGCGGCGTCGCCAGCAAGGCCCTCGACCTGGTGACGAGCGGAGCCAGCCGATGACCCAGCCAGTCACTCCTTCCCCCCAGCCAGCCAGTCGCACCTTCCCCCAGGAGGCATCATGACCCAGGACGGCCCGCAGGACCTCAGGGACGCGCTCCAGCAGTTGCGCGACGTGCTGGCCGGGGACGGCTACGACCTGGACTGGGCGCTGAGCGCGCAGGGCGAGGTCTCCGTCACGGTCGTGGCCGGCCCTGACGCGTGCGCCGACTGCCTGGTGCCCCAGCCGCTCAT
>Ga0335072_10010710_pt1 | contig 13177 bp, 5 predicted proteins | sample Lox_Sample_21_FD_206725 | JGI IMG/M metagenome (GOLD analysis project Ga0335072, IMG submission 206725) | Soil microbial communities from Loxahatchee National Wildlife Refuge, Florida, United States - Lox_Sample_2.1 | ecosystem: Environmental > Terrestrial > Soil > Wetlands | place: USA: Florida...
AGATTCTCACGTCACCGGGGGACAACGCGATCCGCTGGCAGTACGGCGAGCGCCTCGAGGACCTGTTTGAGGACCACTGCGACGCATTGCGGCGGGCAGGCCGAGGCGGGGACCTCGCGGTCGACGGCCCGGCCGGCCGGCTGACCTACGACGAGCTCGACGCGGCGGCCAACAGGGTCGCGGGGTTCCTGGTCCGCGCGCTTCGCGTCCGGCCCGGCGACCGGGTCGGCCTGCTGTTCGACGACGCGGTGGACGGCTACATCTGCATGCTCGCGGTGCTCAAGGCACACGCCGTCTACGTGCCGATGGACCCGGGGTTCCCGCCGGACCGGATCTCCTACATCGTCGCCGACGCCAACGTCCGGACGGTGCTGTCGCACTCGCGGCTCGCCGGGCTCGTGGCCCAGCCAGGCCCGCAGGTCGTGTACGTGGACCAGGCGGCCCTGATCGCCGCGGAAAAAGGCGAGCGCCTCACCGTCGTCGACACCGGCGCGCCGGTCGACGACCTGTGCTACGTCATCTACACCTCGGGCACGACCGGGCGGCCGAAGGGCGTGGCCGTCAGCCATCCCAGCATCTGCAACTTCGTCAGGGTCGCCGCGGAGACGTATGAGTATGCCGCGGCGGACCGGGTGTACCAGGGGCTGACGATGGCGTTCGACTTCGCCGTAGAGGAGACCTGGGTGCCGTGGCTGTCCGGGGCCACGCTGGTGCCGAAGCCGCGGGGCGGGAACCTGCTCGGCCCCGACCTGGCCAGCTTCCTGCGCGAACAGCGCATCTCCGCGCTGTGCTGCGTCCCCACGCTGCTGGCCACGCTGGACGAGGAACTTCCGCAGCTGCGGTTCCTGCTCGTCTCCGGGGAAGCCTGTCCGCCCGAGCTGGCGGACCGGTGGCACCGCCCAGGCAGGCGGTTCCTCAACGTGTACGGGCCGACGGAGGCCACCGTGTCGGCGACGTGGACGCTGCTCGAGCCAGGCCGGCCGGTGACGATCGGCGCGCCGCTGCCGACGTATTCTGTCGCGATCCTTGACCGGCAGTCCAACCGGGTGCTGCCGGCCGACCAGACCGGTGAGATCGCGATCGCCGGCATCGGGCTGGCCGAGGGTTACCTCAACCTGCCCGACAAGACGCGCGAGGCGTTCACGCCTGACTTCGCAGGCATGCCGGGCAACCCGTCGCGGAGGATTTACCGGACCGGGGACCTCGGCAAGATCAACGCCGACGGCCAGATCGTGCACAAGGGCCGCATCGACACCCAGGTCAAGATCCGCGGTTACCGCATCGAGCTGGCCGAGATCGAGTCGGTGCTCGCCGACACGCCCGGGGTCGCCCAGGCGGTGGTCACTACGTACGAGTCCGGACCCGGCGTGGTGGAGCTGGCCGGCTACTACCGGCTCCGCCGCGACGCGGGCACAGCCGACCACGACGTGCTCCACGCGCACCTGCGCGAGCGGCTACCCGCCTACATGGTGCCGCCCTACCTGGAAGAGATAGCCGAGATCCCGATGACGACCGGCGGAAAGGTCGACCGCAAGCGCCTGCCGCCGCCGTCGGGGCGGCGGCGGCAGGCCCGCGGCGCGTACAGCGAGCCGGACTCAGCGACCGAGAGGGTGCTGGCGGACACGCTGGCCGAGGTGCTCGGCCTGGACCTCGTCTCGGCGGAGGCCGACTTCTTCGATGAGCTCGGCGCCAGCTCGCTGCTCATGGCGCGGTTCATCGCCGCGCTGCCGGAGGGCACCACGGCGTCGATGCGGGACATCTACGAGAACAGGACCGTGCGCCGGCTGGCCCTGGTGATCGGCGGGGCCGCCGGCGAGGCACGGCAGCCGGACGCCGCGCGCGCCCCGGGCGTGACGCCGGCGCCACCGGAGTCGCTCCCCCTGGGCATCCCCGTCGGCAAGCCGCGATACGTGTTGTGCGGAGCCCTTCAGCTGCTCGCGTTCATGGGCCTGCTCGGACTGCTCGCCTTCGCGCTTGACGCGGGCTCCGACTGGCTGACCGCCGGCCACGGGGCCGGAGACGTCGTGGAGCGCGCGGTCGTGTTCGGCGCGGCGCTGCAGGCCGGACTCGGCGTGCTCCCGATCGCCGCCAAGTGGCTGCTCATCGGCCGCTGGAAGCCGGGGCGGATCACGATCTGGAGCCTGGCCTATGTCCGCTTCTGGATCGTCAAGAGCCTCCTCGTCGCCAGCCCGCTGGCCCTGCTGACCATCGGCACCCCGCTGCTGAACCTCTATCTGCGGGCGCTTGGCGCGAAGGTGGGCCGCGGCGCGGTGATCCTCACCGGGCACCTGCCCGTCTGCACCGACCTGCTCACCATCGGCCCGGGCGCCGTCATCAGGAAGAACTGCTACCTCAACGGCTACCGGGCCCACGGGGGGGTCATCGAGATAGCCCCGGTCACCCTCGGCGCTGACGTGTTCATCGGGGAGCAGACCGTGCTCGACATCGGGACGGCCATCGGGGAAGGCGCCACGCTCGGGCACGCGTCATCGCTGCACGCCGGGCAGACAGTGCCCGCGGGAGCATGCTGGCACGGCACTCCAGCCCGCCCCGCGGACAGCGAATACGACTACCGGACGGCAGGCACCGCGCGCTGCGGGCCACTGCGCCGCGCCTGGTACGCGGGGTCGCGGCTGGTGGTCATCCTGGTGGTCGCCGGACCCCTGGAGGCCGCCACGGGCGTGCTGCTGTGGACCCGGCCGCGGGTCTTCGCCGGCATGCCGGAGCTGGACTCGGTCATCGGGGCGGCGGCGCTCGGCACCGGCGCGCTGATCACCGGGCTGATCGCCGCGTGGACCCTGCCGCGGCTGCTGACCCCGCTGCTGCGGCCGGGGAAGACCTACCCGCTGTTCGGCATTCACTACACGATCCAGCGCACGCTATCGAGCTGGTCGAACTTCCCCCCGTTCCACCTGCTGTTCGGTGACAGCGTGCTGATCACCGGCTACCTGCGACTGCTCGGGTACCGGCTGGGACGGGTGGTGCAGACCGGGTCCAACTTCGGGACGAATTTCCGGCACGAGGTCCCGGCGCTCAGCGTGATCGGCACCGAGACGATGGTCTCCGACGGCCTGTCCATGATCAACGCGGACTTCTCGAGCACCGCCTTCCGCGTCGCGCCCGTCGTCGTCGGGCCGCGGAACTTCCTTGGCAACGACCTCGCGTGGCCCGCGGGCGCACGGACCGGGGACAACTGCCTGATCGCCACTAAGGCGATGCTGCCGCTCGCCGGGCCAATTCGGGAAGGCGTGGGACTGCTCGGCTCCCCCAGCTTCGAGATCCCCCGCTCCGTGCAGCGCGACAAGCGGTTCGACGAGCTCAGCGTCGAACCTGAACGCCACCGCCGGCTCGTCGCGAAGACCAGGCACAACCTCGTGACCATCGCACTGCACCTGTTCGTGCGCTTCGCGGTGCTCACCTGGCTGATCACCGTCGCGCTGCTGCCCGTCAGCGACCGCGGCTGGCAGGGCTGGGCGAGCACCGTGGGCCTGGTCGTCGCCGACCTGGCCTTCATGGTTGGCCTGTTCGTGCTGGCCGAGCGCGCGGCCACCGGGTTCCGCCCGCTGCAGCCCCGCTTCTGCTCCATCTACCAGCTGCCGTTCTGGCGGCACGAGCGCTACTGGAAGGTGCCGTCCATCGCGTTCATGCGGATGTTCGACGGCACGCCGTTCAAGCCCGCGCTCTGGCGGCTGCTCGGCGCCCGGATGGGCCGCCGGGTGTTCGACGACGGCTCGAGCATGACCGAGCGGAGCCTCGTCAGCGTCGGCGACGAGGCGACGCTGAACATGGCGAGCGAGCTCCAGTCGCACTCGCTGGAGGACGGCACGTTCAAGTCCGACCGCATCAGCGTCGGGCCGCGCTGCACTGTCGGCACCGCGGGCTTCGTGCACTACGCCGTGAGCATGGAAGAAGGCGCGCTGCTCGAGGCCGACTCGTTCGCGATGAAGGGTTCAGTAATCCGCCGGGGCGCCCGCTGGCTAGGCAACCCGGCTACCGAAGGGGTAACAACGTGGGGATCTTCGAACAACGTGAATCTGAAGTCCGCAGCTACTGCCGGAAATGGCCAGCCGTCTTCGACCGGGCGTCGGGAAGCTGGCTCTACGACGAGCAGGGACGGCCGTACCTTGACTTCTTCGCCGGGGCCAGCGCGCTGAACTACGGCCACAACAACCCGGTACTAAAGCAAGCGCTGCTTGACTACCTGGATGCCGACCGGGTCATCCACTCCCTCGACATGTACACGGTCGCCAAGGCGGGCTTCCTCACCGCGCTCGACGAGCTGGTCCTGCGGCCCAGGAACCTGGATTACAAGGTGCAGTTCCCCGGTCCGGCCGGCACGATCGCCGTCGAGGCCGCGCTGAAGCTGGCTCGCAAGGTCACCGGCAGGACCGAGGTGGCGTGCTTCACCAACGGCTTCCACGGCATGACACTGGGGTCGCTGGCGGTCACCGGCAACGGCTTCGCCCGCCACGGCGCCGGCCTGCCGCTCGCCCACACGACCCCGCTCCCCTACGACCAGGCGCCCGGCGGCGAGAACCCCGACTTCGCATGGCTCGACCGGTTGCTCGAGGACCCCGGCAGCGGTCTTGACCTGCCCGCCGCTGTCATCGTCGAATGCGTGCAAGGCGAAGGCGGGGTCAACGTGGCGTCCGCCGCCTGGCTGCGCGGGCTGGCCCAGCGCTGCCAGCGGCACGGCATCCTGCTGATCGTCGACGATGTGCAGATGGGCTGCGGCAGGACCGGTCCCTTCTTCAGCTTCGAGGTGGCCGGGATCAAGCCGGACATCGTGTGCCTGTCCAAGTCCATCGGCGGCTACGGGCTGCCGCTCGCGCTGACCATGTTCCGGCCGGAACTGGACGTCTGGGCGCCCGGGGAGCACACCGGCACGTTCCGCGGCTTCGATCCGGCGCTGATCACCGGGGCCGCCGCGCTGCGGACCTACTGGAGCGACAGTGAGCTAGAGGCGCGGACCGCGGTCAGGGGCGTGCGCGTCGCCGCGGCGCTGGCCGACCTGGCCGACTCGGTCCCCGGGGCCAGGGCGCGCGGGCGCGGTCTGGCGCAAGGCCTGGAGCTGGAAGAACCGGGGCTGGCGCAGAAGGTGACCGCCGTCGCCTTCGACCTCGGCCTGCTTGTCGAGACCGCCGGCCCGGCGGACCAGGTGGTCAAGCTGCTGCCCCCGCTGACGGCCAGCGACGACGAGCTCGAACTCGGCCTGAGCATGCTCGCCAGCGCCGTGACCCGCGCTGCCGCCTGAACGGGCCGCTCAGATTGCGGACCTCGCGGGCAATGGCGTCAGGCTCCGGGCTGGGTATGCGACTGTGGCAGCGGCACGGGCGGCTTGCGCGGCGGGATCGGTCACGACTGCCTGCTTTCGCCATCGGGCTGGCTGGTGATGTAGTCGCGGACATGCTGCGGCAGGGGCTGGCCGGTGACCTGCTGCCAGGCGTGTTCGAGGGCTGGCATGCCGAGCTGGCGAGTGAGCCTGACAAGGGCTGAGGGCCCGGTCCCAGTGAACGGGCTGGGGAACTCCTCGAACAGGCTCACACACCGGATGTCCCACGTCAGGGCCTGCGATGCCTGGTCCCGTTCTTCGGCGAGAAGGCCAAGCTGCGCATAGGTGGGCGCCATGCCGGGGCGGTTGCCCAGCTCTTCCTTGATGGCGAGGGATTTGCGGTACCAGTCCTCGGCCTCCCCCAGCTGCCCGCGGTACTGAGCGATGATGCCGAGCTGATGGTAGGAGCTCGCGATTCCGGGGCGGTCAAGGAGCTCTTCCTCGATGCCGAGGGATTTGCGGTACCAGTCCTCGGCCTCCTCCAGCCGCCCGCGGTCTTGCGCGGTGATGCCGAGCTGATGGTAGGTGCTCGCCATGTAGCGGCGGTTGCCGAGTTCCTCGCTGATGGCGAGGGATTTGCGGTACCAGTCCTCGGCCTCCCCGAGCCGCCCGCGGTCTTGCGCGGTCCTGCCGAGCTGATGATAGGTGCGCGCCATTCCGGGGCGGTCACCAAGCTCTTTCCTGATGGCGAGGGATTTGCTGTACCAGTCCTCGGCCTCCTCCAGCCGCCCGCGGTCTAGCGACGCGCTGCCGAGCTGATGGTAGGTGCTCGCCATGTAGGGGCGGTTGCCGAGTTCCTCGCTGATGGCGAGGGATTTGCGGTACCAGTCCTCGGCTTCCTCCAGCTGTCCGCGGTCCTGCGCGATCATGCCGAGCTGGTGATAGTCGCTGGCCAGCACGGTATGGAGTCCGAGTTCCTCGCGGATCTGGATGGCCTGCCGGTACCAGCCGTCGGCCTCCTCCAGCCGCCCGCGGACCTGAGCGGTGGTGCCGAGCTGATGGTAGAAAACGGCGATGCCTGCACGAGTCCAGTCGGTTGCGGGCTGGTCCTGTAGGTAGGCGAGAGCTTGCCGGTAGGTGCGCGCGGCCTGGTCTGGCATTCCGGTCTCGAACTGCCGGTTGGCCTGCCGCGCAATGGTGTACAGCCACAGCGAACTGGCAGACTCTAGAACGATCTGATCAGGGCCCAGGGTGGCGGCCAGGATCCGGTCGGCCCACGCAGCTGCTTCCTCTCCGAGGCCGCGGGCGTCCCAATACGCATCCAGCGCTCGGACGATACCGCTGACATCCTCCCACGCGTGACGGTCCAAGGCGCGGCCGAGCATCACTCCCAAGGTCCGCCGCTGCAGCCCGATGAGCGCATAAGCGGACGCGGCGTCGCCCGACTCGATCTGTCCGGTCGCCCACCGGCTGAAGGCGGCGCAAGCGCCCTGCAAGGCCTGCTCGCAGGCGTCCCGTTCCGCGTCGTAGCCGTCAGGGTCCGCCGCGCGCCAACCAGCGGCTAGGTAGCCGGGCAGCGCCGGGTGAATTCGGTACATCCCGGCGCCGATACCTGTGAGCAGCCCAACCCGGGCCGCGTTGTCTAGCACCGCCGTCCACTCCTGCCTGCTGATCCCGGCGAACCGGGCCGGGACTGCTCCGGCGGCCGAGAACGCCGCAAGGACGTCTCCGTCGGCGATGCCGTGGAACAGACTGACTGCAGGGAGCAGCCGCCTGGTCCGTTCGGTTAGGTAGGCAAAGGAATAGGTGATGCACGCCCCCAGCGACGACAGCCGACCCGGCCCAGCATCATCCCCGCCGGGTAGCGGGGTCGTGCCGCGTAGCCCGGCCAGCAGCTCGGCCGGCTCAGCGGCCTCCAGCCGGGGCAGGGTCAGCCGCATCGCCAGCGGGTGCCCATCCAGCCATTCCAACAGCTCCCCGAACGACCGCCGCTCCCGCCGCTGTTGCGCGGCCGGAAACGGGGCCAGCAGGTACCCCGCGTACTCCGCGGCCTCGGCCCGATTCAGCCCGCCCACTTCTATCCGGCGGACATCACCCAGCCAATCCTCCCGCGTCCGGCTGGTAATGATCACCACGCTCTTGGAGTGGTCGCGGCCCCACGCCAGGAACTCCCGCAGCTGCGCACGACCGGCCTCATCCAGCGGCGAGGTTGCCCCGGCTGGGTCCGGCATCTCGGCAACCGATTCGAAGTTGTCCCACACGAGCAGTCCGCGGTACTGCCCGAGTAGCTGCTGCACAGCAGCAAGTCGTTCCGGCTGGTCCAGGCGGGCGAAATCAGCGCCGAACACCTGCAGGCCAAGAGCAGTGATCACCCCGTCCAAGCCGAAGGACGCCACCCCGGGCTCGAACGAATGCCAGAATGCCAGCCGCGGGTCATCGATCCCGCCGGTATCCCGCCACCACCTGGCGAACCCCTTGGCCAGCTCTGTCTTCCCCGCCCCGCCAGGCCCGGTCAGCACCACTACACGCTGCAACCTGGCCGCGGCCTCCATCTGATAGAACAAGTCATCCCGGCCCACGAACACCCCTGTCGCGGCCAGGGGATCCCGTACCGCCTTAGGCCCTACTGGTTCCGCGCGGATCCGGTCCAGCGCCTCATCCAGCGACGGTGCCGCAGTCGGGCGACTGGTGCGGGCATCGGGGAACCGGACCTCGGCGCGCATGTAATGGACTGGGATCAGCCAGTCGGACAGCGGCATGTCCCCTTTGGGGCTTGGCCTTTCGGCATAGTTGAACAAGCGCTTCCGCCCGGTCGTGACCGCTTGGCCAACGCTGTCCCCAGCGAACAGCGACTCGTAGAACGCGGCCATGAACTCCGCCGCCGCGACCGCATACACGCTGTAGGCCATCGCCACCACCGCCGCGCAGCCAGCCTTCAGCAGCGCGGTCGCCACCGATGCTTCGAGTTCCTTGCCGACCGCGCCGGACTGGCAGGCGTTCAGCACCGTGACTGGCACCTTGCCCTCCGCCAGCACCGCCGCCACCCGTGAGGCCCGCACAAGGTCACTGCCCCCACCCGGCTTCTCGAACGCCAGCACCCCCTCGGCCGAGCCGACCATCATCGCCGGCCGACCCCCTGGCGTCCCGCCCCCCGCACCGCCCGGCATCGCTCCGTGCCCGTCGAAATGCACGACGTGGTACGGCGTGCCGGCCTCAGCGGCCTGCCGAACGACCTGGCCCAGCGCCTCGAACGTCGGCGGGCGCAGCACGGTCAGGTCAACCTCGCCGCGGACTGCCTCCAGCCGCTCTAGAAGCGGCCGAGCCACCATCTGGTACCCCACATCGTTAGCTCCGGCCGGACGGGAGATCACCATCAGAACCCGCAGTCGCCCGCCCGGCACCTCCAGCATCCGCGCCCCGCCCGCAGCGGGCAGGCTCCGCGAGATCCCGCCCGCCCCCAGGGCCACCGGCCCGGCTCCGTCGCGCATCAACTCCCACGGCAGCGCTAGCAGACTAGGATCCGCAGAGCGGAACACTACCTCCAGACCCCGGCCTTTGGCCTCCTGGTAAGCATCACGGGCCGGCCCGACTCCGAATACGGACCCGAAAACGGCATCCCCCCACCCCGCCAGCTTTCCCGCCACTTCAGGGCCGCTTTCCTCCCATACCCCGTATGGCGCCAGCAGGTAATCCTCCAGATACCACCGCAGATCTTCGAGTGCATCCGCATCCAGCGGCCACACAACCGGTGCTTGCGATACTACCTCCGGCGCCTCGCCGCCATCCGGCCACGTCATAACCCCTGCGATGCCATCAGCACCTAGATCCACCACGAGCCGGTCAGCCACGTCCCCACCCCCGGTCAGATAACCGCAAACAGGCCACCCGCCAGTACTTTATCGCCAGCGGGAAGCTATAGAGCCGGATTACATACCGAAATTGTAAAAAAATACGGAACGGCTCCCATTCGCTACCGGATACCGGCACCGCGACGCACGCTCGCAACAGGAGCGAATGCCGCCCCCATGAGAAATCGCCGTATGCACCGTTAGAGCCAACATGGCATCTCTTTTGGCCCGCCGTACAAAATCAGGTAACCCATCACCGCCGAAGCGAACGGCTTAGGTCAAACCCGCATTGTTGTTTCGGATACAGCGAATCGAACCTGTCGGCGTTGAACTTCCGGGTCACGCTCACCAGCGCCGCCGCCTGAACGGCCGCCGCCGGCACTGTGACGCCGCCCACAGTATTAACGCCCGTCGATGCGGTAGCAAGCCAGTGCATGAAATTCGGCAGCCTATACGAGGCAACCCTCGTCCGCCGCGGGCACCCCCGCGTGCTGACGCGTGTCCTGGCGGGCGTGGTTACCACCACGCTCGCGACGGGCCTGATCCTGGCGCTCAGCGCCCCGTCGTCCAGCGGCTCTGGCGCTAGCGGCAGCCTGGTGCCGTTCCCGGCCGCCCAGCCGGCCCAGGTAGCCAGCACCGAGCGGGGCATCAGCGCCCGGGTGACGCCGGGCGTCGTGATCATCGACACCCGGCTGCGGTACGACAGCGAGACAGCCGCCGGAACCGGCATGGTCATCAATCCTGACGGGCTCGTGCTCACCAACAACCACGTCATCGAGGACGCCACCTCGATCACCGCGACCGTGGGCGGAAAGGCCTATCAGGCGCGGGTGGTCGGCTACGACAAGACCGACGACATCGCCCTCATCAAGCTGCAGGGCGCGGCGAGGCTGCCAGCGGTGCCGGTCGGCAACTCCTCGCTGGTCGAGGTCGGGCAGACGGTCGTCGCCCTCGGCAACGCCGGGGGCCGCGAGATCGTCACCGCGTCGCCAGGGAAGCTGGCCAAGCTCAACCTGACCGTCACGGCGAACGACGAGGTAGGCTCGCCGAGCTCAGAGACGCTGCACGGCATGATGCAGGCCAGCGCCGGCGTCGTCGCCGGCGACTCCGGCGGTCCGCTGTCAGGCACCACCGGCGTCATCGGCATGGACACCGCGGCCAGCGGCTCCGGCCAGCAGCAGGCCACCGGATTCGCGATCCCGATCAACACGGCGCTGTCCATCGCGGGGCAGATCGCCGCGGGCGAGGCCAGCTCGGTCATCACGATCGGCTACCCGCCTTTCATGGGCACCTTCGTTGGCGCCGGTGCGAACCCCAACCCGCTGGAACAGGCGCGGCAGGGGCAGGCGAAGGCGACCACGCCCTCCCTGGCACTGTCCTGCTACACCACCCACGCCGACCTTACGCCGCCGCTCGCCATCGCCCCGGTGGACTCAGGGGTCCTGGTGCAGGGCGTGATCTGCGCGAGCCCTGCCGCGCGGGCGGGCATGACCGGCGGCACGGTCATCACGGCAGTGAGCGGGCAGCCCGTCAGGTCGCCCGACGACCTGAGCCACGCCATGGCCCGGTTCCGCCCCGGCGAGACGATCTCCATCACCTGGATGAACGCGCTCGGCAAGGAGATGACCAGCCGCATCCACCTCACCGCGGGCCCGCCCCAGTAGCAGCTGAACCCAGCCGCCGGGTAATGCGCCGATGGGCTGGTCGGCTAACCCGTGGTGGCGCTGTCTCCGCCGCCGAGCTGGGCATGGACTGCCTGGCGGGCGCGGTCGATAAGCGTGTTGTCGTCGTGCAGGACGGCTGCGATATCCGACCCGGCCAGAAGTGCGCCGAGTTCGAAGGCGAGCTGGTCGGGGTCGGTGCCAGGGGCGAGCTGGTGCGCGGTATGGGCCTGGCGGGTCGTCTCGGACAGGAGCTGGCGCCACTGCCGCTGATAAAGAGCGACGCGGTCGCGTACTGGCCCGTGCCGGCCGCCCATTTCGGCGGATGCGGTGACGAAGAAGCAGCCGCCGGGGAATATCCGCTGTTCGACGTAGTCGAGGTAGCCGTCGCAGAGCCGCTGCAGCCGGTGGCGGCCGGGGGGTGTCGTGGTGATCGCGGGGGTGACGACGTGCCGGATGAAGTTCGCCCGGGCGGCGTCGATCGTCGCGAGCTGGAGCTCTTGTTTGGACCCGAAGAGGACGTAAACGCTGCTTTTCGGCATTCCGGTCGCTGCGGCGATCCGCGCGATCGAAACGCCATCCAGGCCCTCGAGCGTGGCGAGCGCAGCCGCGTGCTCGAGCACCCGGGCGCGGGAGCGGTCTCCGGGGGCACGGGTGCGCCGCCCGGCGCCCGGCGCCAGGGGCGGCGCGGGCGTCTCGCGGTCCGGGGAGGCCATCTTGACAGCATATACGTACGACCGTACAGTTTCGTAAACGGTCGTGCGTATAAGGATGGGGGCGGCTGTGGGCGCAATCGAGACCGACTACCTGGTCATCGGCGCTGGCGCCGCGGGCATGGCGTTCACCGACGCCCTCATCGCTGCCAGCGACGCCGGGGTGGTGATGGTGGACCGGCGCCACGGTCCGGGCGGCCATTGGCACGACGCCTACCCGTTCGTGCGGCTGCACGGACCGTCTGCCCTTTATGGCGTCAACTCCCGGCGGCTCGGCAGCGATGTGATTGACCAGGACGGCCCGAACGCCGGCTATTACCCGCGTGCGACGGCGGCCGAGATATGCGCCTACTACCAGCGGGTGCTGGATGAGCAGTTGCTGCCCTCTGGCCAGGTCCGGTTCTTCGGCATGTCCGACTACAGCGCTGCCCGGGACGGGCACCAGTTCACGTCCCGGCTGACCGGGGAGACCACGGCGATCCGAGTGCGGAAGCGGGTCGTGGACGCCAGGTATCTCGAGCCCTCGATCCCGGCGACCCATATCCCGCCGTTCGGCATCGAGCCAGGTGCACGGGTGATCCCGGTCAACGACCTCGTCGGGCTCAGCAGCCCGCCCAGCGGGTTCACGGTCCTGGGAAGCGGCAAGACCGCGATCGACGCGTGCCTGTGGCTGCTCGGCGCTGGCGTCCCGCCCGAGGCGATCCGCTGGGTCAGGCCGCGGGATCCCTGGCTCCTGGACCGGGCCTTCCAGCAGCCGCTCCAGCTTCTGCCCCGGCTGATCGAGGGCGTGTCGCTCTACCTGGAGGCAGCAGCCCAAGCCGAGGACCGGACCGACTTGTTCCGGCGGCTTGAAGCTTGCGGCCAGCTCATCCGGCTAGACCCCGGCGCCGAGCCGACAACATTCCGCTGCGCGACGGTGAGCCAGGACGAACTGGTGAGCCTGCGCAGCATCGAGAACGTGATCCGTCTCGGAAGAGTCACGCGCATCGGGCCAGACCAGATAAAGCTTGCAGCGGGGTCCATCCCGGCTGGCCGCGGGGAGGTTCACGTGGACTGCTCAGCAGCCGGCCTTCGCACCAAACCTGCCCGGCCAGTCTTCAGCGCCGGCCTGATCACGCTGCAGCAGATCAGGGCCTGCCAGCCGGTCTTCAGCGCCGCCCTGACCGGATATACCGAGGCAACACGCGGCGACGACGCGCGCAAGAACCTGATCTGCCCGGCAAACCAGTATCCCGACGCGGCAGTCGACTGGATCCCGCTCACCTGCGCCGCCCAGCGCGCCGAGATCACCTGGGTCACCGACCCTGACGTGTCTGCCTGGATGCAGCGATCCCGGCTCAACGCCACCTGCGGAATGGGAGATCATCGGGGAGACCCGTTGATGGACTCAGCGCTCGCCCGCCTGTTCACCAATATCGAGCCCGCGATCAGCAAGCTGGAAACGCTCATGGCAGGCATCGGCGGAGCCAATGCCGTCCGCTAGGGCACACCGGTTCGCAACGCCCCGACGTGCAGACCACCCGATTCTGCGCGAGGCCATTGAGCGCGCTTTGCTGTTGGTGTTACAGGTCGGTAGGCGGATTGTGCCAGGATGCTGCCATGTCTGCGGTACCGCTGACCGGGCAGGTCGCTGTTGTGACCGGCGCGAGCCGCGGGATCGGCAAGGCGATCGCGGCTCATCTG
>Ga0335072_10010711_pt1 | contig 13176 bp, 8 predicted proteins | sample Lox_Sample_21_FD_206725 | JGI IMG/M metagenome (GOLD analysis project Ga0335072, IMG submission 206725) | Soil microbial communities from Loxahatchee National Wildlife Refuge, Florida, United States - Lox_Sample_2.1 | ecosystem: Environmental > Terrestrial > Soil > Wetlands | place: USA: Florida...
CCCTGATCACGCCATCGGTCTCGCAATAGATGTGGCACATGGCAGCCGCGTAGAAGCGCTCGCCGGGATCGCTGGCGATCGCCGCCCGGACGGTCCTGACCACGCTGTCCACCAGGGCGTCCTCAAAACGGGCCCAGTCAAGTCCCGCGGCTGATTCCGGCACGCCCGCAATCGTAGGGCTTAACACGGAGCCGATTCAGCTGGCGGCGTTCGCGACAGCGTCGTCCACTCGCACGTCTCCGCTGATCAGTTCCAGCGTCTGGCCGGCCGTGCGCGGCTCGCTGAGGAGGGCCGCGATCACTGCCGCCACGTCGTCCCGCGGCACCGCCCCGCGTCCGGTGGACGTGGCCAGCGCGACCATGCCGGTGCCCGGATCGTCGGTCAGCCGCCCTGGCCGCACGATGGTCGAGTCAAGTCCGGCCCGGCCCCGTACATCGGCGTCCGCCGCGCCCTTGGCCCGCAGGTAGGCGGCGAAGACCGGGTCAGTGCCGCCGGGCGGCTCCCGGTCCGCGCCCATGGCGGACACGACAATGAAGCGCCGCACCCCGGCCGCCTCGGCCGCATCCGCGAACAGGGCACAGGCCGCGCGATCGACCGTGTCCTTGCGGGCTTGCCCGCTGCCTGGCCCCGCCCCGGCCGCGAACACCGCCGCGTCCGCGCCCTCCAGGTGCCGGGCGACGTCGGCGGCCGACGACGACTCCAGGTCGCAGACAACGGGCTCGGCCCCCGCCGCCAGCAGGTCGCCCTCCTGTCCCGGGTCACGGATGATGCCAGCGACCTCGTCTCCCCGCCCGTGAAGCAGCCGTTCGAGACGGAGCGCGACCTGGCCGTGACCACCAGCGATGACAATGCGCATGCGCATCACGGTACGGCCCCCGCCATGACCGCCGCGGGAGAACCGGCAGACATGGCGGCAGCTCAAGGCCACTCACCCCAGCAGCGCAGACCCCCAAAACGGCGAAACGCGGACGCCCAGTCTCGTGCCGCCAGGAAGATCCACGCGGTTGGCGATTCGTATCCCGGCGGTAGCCGGGGACAACTCGCCGGCTACCTAGCGCGGGGTGTGGTCGCGGAGGAAGCGGCCGGCCGCTTCGGTGGCGGCCGGAAGATGCCCGGGGTCCTTCCACGGCTCGAGCAACTCGGCGGCCGGCGCGAGCGCGGCGATCTCACGGCCGGTCTCGGCTGGATGGTACTCATCGACCCCGGGCAGGACGAGCATCGGCGTGCGCAAGGACCGCACCTGGTCCCGGGTCACGCTGACGGCGAAGCCGGGAGCCCACATCGCCGTGGCGAACGCCTCGATCTCCTCGCTGCCGAGATCGTCGCGCGTGCTCATGAGCTGCTCACCCCACGGCTTCCAAAGGCTGTCAAACAGCTCCCGGTTAGCCGGGATGATCCCGACCGGCTGCTCGAGGACGGCCGCGACGACTCGTTCCGGCGCGAGCTGGCAAAGCTTCAGGATGAACGGGCCGCCGATGCAGCAGCCGAATACCAGGAACCGGTCGATACCGAGGTTGTCCATGACCGCCAGCTGGTCGGCCGCATAGGCGCCCCAGGGGTCGCTGGCCTCAAGCGGACCGGTGGACCGGCCGGCGTTACGCTGGTCCATGGCGATCATCGTGTACTGCCCGGCATACGCGGTCAGCGGATTGATCGCCGCCATCTCCCACAGCTCAATACTCGAGCGCATCCCGCCAGGCGCCAGCGTCAGCATGGGAAACCCCGTCCCCTGCCCGGTGTACCAGATCCTCGCCTCACCGCTGTCGACGTACGGCACCCGGGCCTCCTGTCGTGACTCCGATCTCCGGGCACCAGCCTACGGCTGAGCCCCGCCACCGCTACCGCGCGGCACCAACTACCGCATAAAACGAAAAGCTGGCGCTATCACCCGGCACCACGTCGCCATCCCAATCCGCATCTAAGCGTCAGCCGCCCAATTCAGCGGCATCGTGATATATCGGGGTGAGAAACTTACGCACGAGCTGGAGCACAGGAGCTCACGCGCAAGGCGAAGCGACCCACGGGAAACGGACGCACGCCATGAACACGAGCTTTGCCCTGAGCGAAGCGGGCACGCGCGCCCTGCTGACGCAAGCATGCACGGCCACCGGCCTGGACTCCCGTGGCGCTCGCCTCCTGCGCCTGGGCTCCAACGCCGTCTACCGGCTAGCCGAGCCGGTCGTTGCCAGGATCGCCCGGCCGGGCACGGGAACCGAGACAGCCCAGCGGGCGGTAGCGGTGGCCCGGTGGCTGGAATCGGCCGGCTACCCGGCTGTCCGCGCCATCGGCGTTGCCCAGCCAGTCGTCGTGGACGGCTGCGCCGTGACGTTCTGGGAAGCAGTCTCCGACGGAAGCCAGTACGCCGCTATCGCCCAGGTCGCCGCGGTCATCGCGAGGCTGCACGCGATGACCGTGCCGCAAGGCCTGCACCTGCCGGAACTGGCGCCGTTCGGGAATGACGGCCAGCGGATAGCATCCAGCGACTGGCTGAGTCGCGACGACCGGGATTTCATGGAGGAGACGCTAGCCAGGCTGCAAGATGAGTACGCACGCGTGGAGTTCGCGCTGCCGCGCGGGGTCATCCACGGCGACGCCAACATCGGCAACGTGCTAAGCGACGAAAACGGCGGCCCGGTAGTAATCGACCTCGACGATTTCGCGGTCGGGCCGAGAGAATGGGACCTCATAGAGACAGCCCTCTTCTACGACCGTTTCGACTGGCACACGCAAAAGGAATACGAGGCCTTCGTCCAGATCTACGGCTACGACATCATGCGATGGCCCGGTTATCCCGTACTCGCCGATATCCGTGAGTTCAGCATGGTTACGTGGATAATACAGAAGGCAAGCGAGAGCGAGCGGATATCAGCCGAGGCCCGCAAGCGCGTGGACACTCTCCGGACGGGAACGGGCCGCAAGGACTGGCTGCGGTACTAAACGGGCGGGGGCAGGGCGCTGACGGTGAAAGGCGGCGCCGCGGTGCCCGCGTGCCGGGCATGGAACTGGGAGTTGACCAGGTACAGGCGGCCGTCTAGATAGGCCAGCGTTGTCGGGGTCTGCCCTGCGGGGCGCTCCCAGCGACCGACCAGGGCGGCGGCCCGGGCATCGGCGGACAGCCGCAGGGCCGTCAGCCAGAAACGGGCCGAGCCGTCCGGCTCATCGGTGTTGTCGCATACGTAGAGCAGGTCAGCCACGAAGCACAGGCCGTCGCCGTTGACCGGCACGCCGCCAAGATCGATCGGGCTGGCGGTGCGGGCCGCGATGTCAACGCGCCACAGCCTGCCGGTGCCCTGCGCGGCAACCAGCAGCGTGGCCCCGCCGTGCGTGACGACAATGCCGTTGAGGTAGTGCAGGTCTCCCGCCGCGGCGCCAAACGCGGTCAGGTCGAGCCATTCCTCGGGCTCGCCGACCTCGCCGGCCAGCCCGAGCCGCCAGATCACGGGACGGTGGGAGTCGGTGACGTAGGCATAGCCGCCGGTCACGCACACGTCGTTGAGCAGCGCGGACTCGGCCGGCACAGTGTGCCTGGCCTGAAGGGCGCCGGTGCGGGTGTCATAAGCGAACAGGTGCCCGGTCGTGCCGCCGCACACCAGCAGCCGCCCCGCGCCGTCCACGGCCATGCCCAGGGCCTGGGAGCGCTCGTCGACGCCCGCGGGTTGCCAGGCCTCGAGCTCGGGCTTGTCGATGTGGCCGCGGAAGATCGTGCCGTCGTTCGCGCTGGAGACGTAGAAGGTCACGCCGTCGGGATCCTCGGTGATGCCCTCGGGAAACACGGCCTCGCCGGGCACGACGTAGTCAGTGATCACGCCGGGCACTATATCGCCGGCCCGCCGCGCACCCCGCGCCACCGCCGCCCGGAGTCAGGGCCAGGATGCGGGGTGCCGCGTCAGTTCTTGCTGGCGATGATGTGGATGTTGGTGATGTCGCCGTCCAGGCGGGCGGTCTTGACGGAGGTGAAGCCCGCCTCGGCGAGCATCGTCCGGGCGGTCTGCTCTCCCCACATGGTGCCCAGGCCCATGCCGCCGTCGGCGAGGGAGACGGTCATGCAGTGCATGCACGAAACGGTGTACAGGAAAGGGCCGAGCGGGTGATCCAGGTTCTCGGCGAGCTTGCTGGAGGCGGCGGTGTCTACGCACAGGTAGACGCCGTCCGGGCGCAGGGCACCGGCGATCGCGGCGAGTACCAGGTCCGGCCGGGCCTGGTCGTGCACCGCGTCGAAGGTCGTGATGAAGTCGAAACGGCCGGCCTCGCCAAGGCGGGCCGCGTCGCGTTTCTCGAAGCGCGCGTTGGCCAGGCCCTTGCTCCGGGCCTCCTGGCGGGCCGCGGCGATGCCGGCGTCCGAGAAGTCGAAGCCGGTGAACTGCGAGCGAGGGAACTCGGCGGCCATCAGGTTGACGGCGTGGCCGGATCCGCATCCGACGTCGGCGACCTCGATGCCCTGCCGGAGCCGGGCGGTGAGCCCGGGCACCAGTGGCAGTGCCTCGTTGATCAGGGTGGCGTCGCGGACGGCGCCGCTGTCTTCGGCCATGACCGCCTGGAATCGCGGGAACGCCGCGTAAGGTACTCCGCCGCCATGCCGGAAACAGTCCATGACCTGGTCTTCCACCAGCGCAAGCAGCCCGATGTACTGCATGCTGGCCGCGAGGTTGTCCATGCCGGCCGCCCGGGTGAGGCAGGCGGCATGAGCGGCGGGCAGCGAGTAGGTCTCCCCCGTGTCGTCGTACTCGACGATCCGGCCGGTGGCCATCACCGCCAGCCATTCCCGGACGTACCGCTCATCGAGCGTGGCCCGCGACGCGATGTCGGCGCTCGTCGCCGCGGGCATCGTGGCCATGACGTCGAACAGCCCGGTGCGGTGGCCCACGCTCACCATGAGGGCGACCGCGGCCTCGTTCTGCATGCGGAGCATCCGCCCGGCGAATTCCGCCCGGCCGGCGCCGTCTGCCTCACTCATCCCAGCCTTCCTTCCCGCTCGGAGGACCGGCGTAATCGTAGCGGGCCGTGCGCCTGGCCGAAGATGCCGCCAGGAAGGGGCATGATGGTGGCCGCAGGCCTGACCGAGTTTCCGCGGAGGTTTCCGATGGCCGACAGCGAGTTCCCCGCCCCCGACAGCGGGTTCGTGCTCACGCATTTCCTGGTGGTCGCCGACCAGGACCGGTCCCGTGAGTTCTACCGGTCCGTGTTCGGGGCGACGGTGGTGCTGGAGCGCGACCCGGTGATCTTGAAGCTCGCCAACAGCTGGATCATCCTCAACGTCGGCGGCGGCCCGACCGACGACAAGCCCGAGGTGACGCTCGCGCCGCCGGCCGACCCTGGCCGGGCCAGCGCGTTCCTCAACATCAGGGTGGCCGACATCGCCGCGGCGTACGCGGAGTGGTCGGCGAAAGGCGCCGAGTTCCTCACCGAGCCCAAGGACCACGGCCGCGAGATCCGCGCCTACATCCGCGATCCCGATGGTCACCTCATCGAGGTCGGCCAGACCACGGCAAGGCTGGGCCCGGCATAAGGCGGCGCGGCATCGTGTCTTGCTGACTAAGAGGGCGGCTTCTCCCTGGCCCGCGAGCCAGGGCATGGGCCGCTCGGGCACCGTGGCCTCGGTGGCCGCGGGCAGGTCCAGGACAAGGCGGCCAGGCTTCTCGCGCAGCCGCGCCCGGCGCGGCGCGGGAACGACCGGGTCGAACTGGCGCGGTCCCAGGTTGTAGAAGCGGCCCTCGCAGTAAATGATGCGGATCTCCCGGACGCCCGGCCGCTGCTCGGCCAGCCACGTGCCGAGGGGCGTGCCGTACCGCGTCCGGGTCGTGGGGGTGTGCGCGTTGCCGGCGACGATCAAGGTGCCGCCCTCGGCGACGGGGGCGGCCAGGATGCGCCTGGCCATCGCCTCGTCGCGCTGCGACCAGTCCCATTCGGCGGGGATGGTGCCGTCGAACAGGGCCAGGCTCAACGGCCCGTGCGCGGCCCACTCGCGCAGGAGGGCCAGGTGCCCGTCGGTGATGCGGCCATCGCCGAACCACAGCAGCGGGTGATCGGCGAGCGGCTCGCCCGCGATGAATGCCCCGATGGCCGCGGCCATGTCCTCGTGCCATTCCAGGGCCAGGCCGGTTATCCCGAGGGCCCGCATCAGGCTACGGATGACGAGCGGGTTCTCCCGGGCGCCGTGTACCTCGCCGAGCAAGAGGAAACCCGACTCGTCCAGGGACCGCCGCGCCGCCGTCATGGCCGTCGGCTCAATCTCCAGGTCCAGGCCTGTCACCGGGAAACTCGCCGCAGCCTGCTCTAGCTCTTCAACCGTCGAAACAGTCGGCACACCCCCAGAATGCCATTAACTCCCGCATCCGGTCAGCCACCCGCCGACGTAGCGAGGCCAGGGACCCGATGGCTGAGCATAGGGCCATCGATACGCCGACCGCCAGCCGGCTATTGCCAAATGCTTAATGGCTTTTATTAAATAGCCGGAGCAGACGACGCGCTGATCATAGCGGTAAAACCCATGCAAGCACGGAACTGTTTCCCGGAGGCAAGCCTGATGGTGATGAATCGGAGCAGGGACGAAGGATTTTGGTCAAACTTGCCCTTCGCTGAATTTCTCCGCTATTGGGATTTTCGGCCAAGTACCAGCTGGTTCCAGCACTTCATCACGATCAATAACAACGCGGGCGATGTCGGCCCTGAGGCAACGGTACTGGCAGAGGTCGGCAGTTACGGGTACCAGCTGAGCCGAATCATTGATGCCGTCCAGGTCATCGTCGATCAGCTCGAGAAAAGCCAGGGCCTGGGTGACCTGTCGCCGGATCAGCAGCAGAGCCTGGCGAAGCTCAGGGAACTGGCGAAGGATGTCGACGCGTCCGTGAACGGATACTGGGCGCGCCGTGGATAGCCAGCCGGAATGACTTGCCATAGCTCAATGCCGCTTACCTTACGCGTTGCACGGGCACCAGCAGTTGCATTGGCTCCTGCATGCACTGGGGTACCGGACGAACTAGCAGGCAGGCGTTGACGCACCGCCCGCAGACCTAGTCTTTCCTGGTAGCAGCATTATAATGAAGACTTTTACACACTATGACGTGCGAAAGTCTTCACAACCAGAAAAGTCTTCGAAACATGGGGCGCACGCGCCTCATGCGCAGCACTGGCCCTGCCCGCCGGGCCGGGCGAACGCTGCCGGGGCGTCATGACGGCCGGCGGCGCGGGCGGCGGCCCTTCCCTGGCCAGGGCAGTCGAGTCCTCAGGTGCCAGTGATCCCAACGGGAATTTCGTGACGCCGGAGACATCCCAGGTGCATCGCCGCCGCGCCTCGTGTCTGGGTACCCGGGGGTCAGTCGCAGGAAAAGGCCCCGACTACGCTCGTTCAGCAGTCAGGGCCACTGGCTGAGGGCGGCGAGGTTAACCCGACACTGATGAGGTTTTCGGCAAGAAGCAACCTCGTGATCCGGGGCCGAGAGCGTGACAATCGTCTTAATCGTCAAGTGGCCGTTAACCATGAACGATTGAAAACAGAGCGCGAATCTAGCTGTCTTGGACCGGCGCCGGTTCGGGTGGTGTCACTTCCAGGCGGGCGTTGCCGGCGCCGCCTTGTGGTGATGAGCTTCGAGGTAGCGACGGGCCATCAGGAGGGCCGCGATCCCGTCCCCGACCGCGGAGCCCAGCTGCTTGGTCGACCCCGAGCGCACGTCGCCGGCGGCGAAGACGCCGGGCATGGAGGTCTCCATCGTCGCGCTGGTGGCCAGGAACCCGCCCGCGTCGCGCTCCACGGCCTGGCCCAGGAACGCGCTATTGGGCTTGAGGCCGATGAACACGAAGGCGGCGGCGGCCGGGAAGCGAAGAGTCTCCTGCGTATCCCGGTCGCGGGCCACGACGGCGGCGAGCCGCCCCCGGCCGCCCGCGAACTCGACGATGTCCACGCCATCGCGGAGCTCGAACTGCGAGTCGGACCGCACCCGCTCCTGAAGCACGGGCGAGGCGGTCAGGCCGGAGCGGGTCAGCACCCGGACCTTCTTGGCGAACTCGGACAGGTGCAGGCCCTCCTCCAGGGCCGAGTTGCCGCCGCCGATCACCACGACCTCGTCGGCCCCCTTGTAGAACGGCCCGTCGCAGGTCGCGCAGAAGTGGACGCCCGCGCCGATGAGGTCTTCCTCGCCGGGCACGTCAAGGCGCTTGTACGTCGAGCCGGTGGCCACGATCACGGCATGGGAGGTGAGCTGCTGGCCCGACGACAGCGTGGTGATCAGGTCATCGCGATCGCCTTCGATGGCGCAGACCGATACCGCGGAAACGAGCTCAACGCCGTACCGGCGGGCCTGGGCCACGAACCGCTCGGCCAGCTCGCTCCCGGAGATGCCGTCAGGGAATCCCGGGTAGTTGTCGATCTTGTCGCTGATCCCGGCCTGGCCGCCCAGGCCGCCGGCGTCCACGACGATCGCGTCGATGCCCTCGCGGGCGGCGTAGATCGCGGCTGACAGCCCGGCCGGGCCGCCTCCCACGATGACCAGGTCGTAGGCGGACCGGTCGGCTTCAAGGGTGAGGCCGATGCGGCGGGCAAGCTCCTCGTCGCTCGGGTTTACCTCGTGCGTTCCGTCCGGGTAGACCACGGTGGGGATGATCTGCCCGCCGTCCTGCAGTTCCTTGAGCCGCCCGATCGCCCCGGGATCGGCGTCGATGTCGATGTTGTCGTAGCGGACCCGGTGAGCGGCGAGGAATTTCTTGACCCGCTTGCAGTGCGGGCACCACGGGGCCCCGTACACGGTCATGACCGGCTCGTCAGCGCAGACCATTCGCCCCACCCCACCCGGATTCCAGGCCGCCCCCGATTCGGGAGACTGCGAGCATGCTAACGCAAGAGAGACGTAACCCACCCTAGACCTTGGGCAGGAACCGGCGGCGGGCGAGGGCGGCCGCCGTCAAGACGGCGAGGACGGCGATGAACGCGGTGATCGCGACCAGGACGACCCAGGCCAGCACGGTGCGCCCGGCGGGCTTGCCGTAGTTGATCCAGTGCAGGGCAAAGGTGGCGGCAGCGGAGTACGGGAACGCGAATGCCCAGAACGCCGGGCCGAAGGACAGCCCCCAGTACACGGGGATCAGCCGGAGCTGGACGACGACGCTGAGCGCGGTGAAGCCGGCCAGGGCGGGCGGAGCCACCTCGATGGCCAAGGTGGGCGTCAACGGGGCGGGCAGCCTGGGCCGCAGCACTAGCCGGGCCATGATGACCGAGCCGATAAGCAGCCACGACAGCACGCCCAGGCCCAGGAATGCCTCGGCGATGCCGGTCCAGCCAGCGAGGGCGGCGCCGATGGCGGCGACCAGGCCTCCCGCGACGGCGGGCAGGACGTATCCGGAGTGCAGCCGGTCCACGTCCAGGTCTTCGGAAATCCACTGGCCGGTAATCCACCCCGCTGCGACCAGCGTGACGACGGCGAAGATCCCGAACAGCCACCGGCCGGGGGCGGGCGCGTGCGGCATCAGGCCAGTCGCCAGGAGCATGCCAACGATCGGGGCCAGCGACAGGAACGGCGCCAGCACGGGGTCAGCCAGCTCCCGCCGCCAGCCACCAGGCCGCCGCGGCACCTGCCAGAGGTAACCGGCGACGAGGACCAGCCAGACAAGCGCGGTGATGACGAGCAAGGCGTCGGCCACGGCCGCCGGCGCCAGCCCGAGCGCGGCCGCATAACCCCAGCAGTTCGCCAGTCCAGCCAGCGCGTAGGCGATCCCGAACATGTTCGGGGTGATCCCGGCCCGGGACTGGGCTGTCTGGGTGCTCATCCGGGCCCTCCCCTGCGGATGCCGTCGGTTGTGTCCTGCGCGGATGCCTTGTCCGCGATCTCGGTCACCCGGAGAGCGGGCACAGGCTGAAGTCTGGCCGGCCCGCCGGCGTCCGGGCATCGCGGTGATTGACCATCTCAAGCCGGGCCGGCTCACTATGCAAACCGCTGAACCACCCGCGCTCAGCCGATCACGGGGCCGCCGATCGGCGTCGTGCCCTGGAAGGCGAAGAGCATGACTGTGCCCAAGGCCCGCGACCCGGCTCGTGACTTTTTTTACGAGAAATACTTACTTCGAATGAGATTCGCTATTGTCCGCGTACCTGCGCAGATAGACATCCGATGAATCTCAGCCGACTCCGGCGGCGTGGGCGGCTCTTGCTGGCACGTCTAGACGTAGCGGCCTGATCGAGGTACAACACATCCGATGTGTTGGGCATGATGCCGCCCAACGCCCACGCGCCTCGCCCCCGCGGAGGACGAATGTCCGCTCGAAGCTCGCTCCTTCATCGCTTTACGGCCGCCGCCACCGCCTTCGTGCTCGCGGTCGCGGCTGTGCTCGTGACCGCAGTCCTGAGCACCGCGCCCGCCGCGTCGGCCGCCTCTGAGACCACCGCCTGGCAGAACGGGGCGTTCTCGGTCAGCACCGGTGGCGTGGTCTCCCGCTCGGACATCTTCCTCGGCCAGCCGAATACCGCCGACTCGCAGTCGCTGCCGTTGGGCAACGGGTCGCTCGGCGTCGCCGCCTGGGCCGCGAACGGATTCACGGCGCAGCTCAACCGCAGCGACACCATGCCGTACCGGCTCTCCCCCGGCCAGGTGGAGATCCCGGGCCTGTCCGCCATGACGTCGGCGTCCAACTTCACCGGCACCCTCGACCTGTACAACGGCGTGCTGGACGAGTCCGGCGGCGGCATGACCATGCAGGCCTGGGTCCCGGCCGGCAAGGACGAGCTCATCGTCAACGTCGCCGGCGCCAACCCCAGCGCCCAGGAAACAGCGGATCTCTACCTGTGGAGCGGGCGCACCCCGACCGCCGCCGCGTCAGGCGCGATCGGCAGCCTCGCCCAGACCTGGGCCGACAACTCCCAGACCGGATCGTCCGGCCAGACCTTCGGCGCGATGTCAGCCATCACCGCCGGCGGCCAGAACGTCACCGCCTCGGTCGTCAACTCCACTGAAGTGCAGGTCTCCTTCACCCCGAACTCCAACGGATCGTTCCGCGTCGTCATCGCCTCCCCCGCATGGACCGGCGGGAACGCGACAACCACCGCCTCGACCCTGATCGGCAGCGATACCACGACCGCCGCCTCGACGCTGCTGTCGACGCAGTCGTCCTGGTGGAACAGCTACTGGGCCAACGCCGGCCTGATCGAGGCAAACTCCTCCGACGGGTCGGCGCAGTACATGGAGAACCTGCGCACCATGTACCTGTACGCGGAGGCGGCCTCCATGCACAGCGGCGACTACCCGGGCAGCCAGGCCGGAGTGGCCGACATGTTCGCCTACGACAAGGACCAGCAGGACTGGTACCCGGCCGGGTACTGGCTGTGGAACCTGCGCGGCCAGATCGCCGCGAACCTGTCGTCGGGCAACTTCAATCTGAACCTGCCGATCTTCAGCATGTACCTCAACGACCTGACCAGCATCAAGGCGTGGACCACCGCGCAGATGGGCGGCCTCACCGGGGCCTGCGTGCCGGAGACGATGCGGTTCAACGGCAACGGCTACTACAACGGCGGCTCGGCCTCGCAGAACGCCTCCTGCGCCCTGGCCTCCAGCCCCAGCTACAACGCGGAGGACATCACATCAGGGGCCGAGCTGGCGCTGTGGGTCTGGCAGCAGTACCAGGACACCGGCAGCACCAGCTTCCTGCAGACCTACTACCCGCTGATGGAGCAGGCGGCTGAGTTCCTGCTGGCCTACCAGAAGGTGGGCTCGGACGGCTTCCTGCACGCCGTCGCGAACGCGCACGAGACCCAGTGGGCGGTGACGGACCCGACCACCGACCTGGTCGCCGACCAGGCCCTGTTCCCCGCGGTAGTCAGCGCCGCGACCCTGCTGGGCACCGATTCCTCCCTCGTCTCCCAGCTCAAGACGGCCGAGGGCGAGATCGAGCCGTACGCCCGCACCGACGCGGCCACCCACCAGCAACTGCTGAACCCGCAGCCGACCACCGCGTCCGCCACGGCCAGCGTCGACGCCCAGGGCAGCGACGTGATCGCCGACTCCTACCAGCCCTCGGCGACCCTGGAGAACAGCGAGAACATCGGCCTGGAGCCAGTCTGGCCATACGGCGTGATCGGCGACAGCACCACGGTGAATGGCGACAACCTGACCGCACTCGCGGACCGGACGTATAACTCCCGTCCCAACGTGAACTCCAACGACTGGAGCTTCGACGCGGTCGACGCCGCCCGCCTGGACATGTCCAGCCAGGTCGAGTCCGACCTGGTCGCCAACGTCGAGAAGTACCAGGGCTACATCTCCGGCCTGTCCAGCTTCACTGGCGACACCCCGGGCGACGAGCCGTACATCGAGCAGTCGTCAACCGTGGCGACCGCCCTGGACGAGGCCCTGGCCACCGACTACGACGGCACCCTGCGTATCGCCCCGGCCTGGCCGTCGGCCTGGACCGCCTCGGGCACCGTCTACATCCAGGGCGGGTCCAAGGTCGACGTCCAGGTGGAAGGGGGCGTCATCGCCACCGCCGCCATCCAGGCCGGCACGACGCAAACCATGACCGTGCGCAACCCGTGGCCGGGCTCGCAGGCCGAGGTGGTGAACGGATCCAGTGGCGCCGTGGTCGTCGCCGCCACCACCAGCACCACGCTCAGCGTGCCGGTGACGGCCGGCTCCTCCTACCTGATCGAGCAGCCGTCATCCCTCACCACCTCGCTGCCGTTTGCTCAGGTCACCGGGACCCAGGCAACCTCGGCCAAGCGACTGGGCAGCGTCCAGATCGGCCTGAGCCCCGCACCCAGCTACGCGAGCCTGGCCGCCTCGTACAACGACGTCGGCATCACCGCGGACAACGACACGGCGCCGGGCAACTACGACGGTGGCGGCGCGAGCTTCTCCGAGACCGCGCTGACCAGCGCCGGGGCCGCTCCCGGCGCGACCATCACCGCCTCCGGCATCGCGTTCACCTTCCCGAACGTCGCCGCCGGGACCGACGACAACACCGTCGCCGAGGGCCAGGTCATCGCGATGTCCGGCAGCGGGGCCCTCGGGTTCCTGGTGTCGGGCAGCTACGGGCCCGCCTCCGGGTCCGGGACCATCACCTACACCGACGGCAGCACGCAGGGCTACACGCTCACCGCTCCCGACTGGTTCTCCACCTCGCCGCCGAGCGGCGGGGCGGTGGCGGTTAGCTCGGCCTACCAGAACCGGCAGGGCAACACCACCTACGCCAACAGCG
>Ga0335072_10010713_pt1 | contig 13173 bp, 6 predicted proteins | sample Lox_Sample_21_FD_206725 | JGI IMG/M metagenome (GOLD analysis project Ga0335072, IMG submission 206725) | Soil microbial communities from Loxahatchee National Wildlife Refuge, Florida, United States - Lox_Sample_2.1 | ecosystem: Environmental > Terrestrial > Soil > Wetlands | place: USA: Florida...
AAAAGAGATCGCCGCTGGCGATGGCCGCGTTGCGGGCGCTGCGGGCCGAGTAGGCCGCGAGCAGTCCCTGATAGTGCGACAGGTACTGCAGCAGATCGGGGAAGATCGGATAGCGCAGCGCCTCGAGTTGCGCGATGGTGTCGCTGCGCTCCGTCGTGCCGGGGTTGCCCGAGGTGAACACCAGCTCGCCCGCCTGCGGGCCCTTGGGCGAGACAGGGAAATAGGCGGGCGTGTGCGCCGGCTTGCCGCCGGCATACACCCGCACCATGCTCATGTCATAGTCGTAGCGCGGAAAGTTGAAGTTGTCCGGGTAGCCGCCGAAGAACGCGGTCTGCTGTGTGGGGACAAATACCAGCCGCACGTCCTGATAGCGCCTGTACTTGTAGAGCCAGTACTCACCGCCGTCATACAGCGTGACCACCTGGCAGCGCCATTCGTCCGTGTGCGCGCCGCCGCAGCGAGTCTCGAGCTTGCTGGATATCGCGCGTTGGGCGGCCGTGTACGCGGCACCGCTCTTGCCCCGGGTCGCCGCATCCACCTGTGCCGTCACGTTCGTCTGTGCGACGAGCTGCTCGACCTCCATCGCCGGACACTTGGGCTCCGCCGTGCGCGTGGCCGCGTAGAACAAAGTGGCCATGAGATCGTGTCCCGGGCTCGACAGCCCCTCCAGACACTCGACCACACAATGATGGTTCGTCAGCACCAGGCCGTCGGCGGATACGAACGAGCCCGAGCAGCCGCCCGCGAGCCGCACCGAGGCGAGCTGCACGTGCTCGATCCACTGCCGCGACGGTGTGAAGCCGAACCGTTGCTGCAGCTGAGCCACCGGCAGGTTGGTGAGCGGCCACATGCCTTCCGCCGCGCGCGCCGGCGGTGCGGCCGTGAGCGCGCCCAGCGCGAGCAGGGCGACGAGAGCTGCAGCGGCGATTGCCGTCCAACGTTTCATAGCGATCTCCCAATCTCGATGTCTGTGCAGGCGAGCCGCCGGTCGTGCGCAAGCGCTCCCGTTACGGGCCGGCGTGCGCCGCCATGATCTGCGCCAGCATGTCGGGCGTGCCGGGTACGCGCACGAGATGCGGATACTTCGGGCCGCCGTGGTAATTCACCTGGTACGTGCCGTACCAGTCGTCCTGTTGGACGAGGAATGTCGTCGGTCCGCTCGAATGCTCCCCCTGGGTCGAGACGTACTTCAGCACATCGTCGGTGTAGGCCTGCCCGTCGACGGCGGCGATCGTCATGCCTGGAGCCATACCGGCGTCCCAGGCCGGCGAGCCTTCACGCACGTCCCTCACCATGCCGCCCTTGCCGATCTGCAGGCCATAGCTGTACCACTGGTCGTTCCCGGGCCGTATGGTCTCGAAGGCCGCGGTGAACTCGTTCGGCTTGCTCGTGTAGACCAGCTTCCAGCCCGAGCGCGCCAGCTCGGCGCTCGGCGGTACCGGCGCCACCTCGTACACCCGCTTCTGGAAGAACGCATGCCAGTCGTAGGGCACCACCTCGTTCAGCAGCCGCTCGATGTCGGCACGGGTGTAGGTCTTGACGATCGGGCCGGTAAGGGCGGGAGCGCTGTAAAGATGCAGGAAGGTGTCGAGCGATTTCTGGCCGTGAGTCTTCTCGCGGATGAGCGTATCGACGTCCAGCCAGATCAGCTCGCCCTCGGCGTAGAAATCGTCCGCGGTGCGCCGGATGGTCGGATACGCGCCGTCGACCTGGTACAGGAACGGCGCGGCCGTGGTGGTGTCGATCAGGGGGGTGGTGTTCCGCCCCGGCTCGCTCGCGACGCCGGCATAAAGATCTGCCAGGTATTCCGGATAGTCGCTGGGCTTGCGGATTCCGCAGCGGAAGGAAAGGAGATCGCCGAGGTATTGATTCATGCCCTCATAGACCCAGAGCAGATCCGTCTGCATCGGTATCTGGAAGTTGAGCGTGGTCAGGTCCTGCGGCCGGCGGTACTTGCCGTTCCAGGAGTGCGAGAACTCGTGCGTCAGCAGGTCGCCCGCCGCGAACTGATCCTTGGGGTTCGTCATGAAGTCATCGGGCGCGCGATTGTCGCTCGACTGATGGTGCTCGATGCCCTGAAAGGGGATCGCATCGGACAGCTCGAGCAACGAATGGTAATCGCTCCAGTGCCGCGAGCCGTAGAGCGCGAGCGCCTCGGGCGCCATGCGCTTGTACTCCGCGATCACCTTGTCCGTGATGTCGAGGTCCTGCGGCTTGTCGGCGAAGACGTCGAGCATCTGGTAGGCGCTGCCCTGGCGCCACAGCTCGATGTGCTTGTAGAAGCGGCCGCAGTCGAGCGGCGAGTCGACCAGCATGTTGAGCGACACTTCGGCGAAGTCCACCCGCTGGCCGGATTGCTGCGGACCGGGCAGCGCGGTGCCGTAGCCCCAGCCGTCCGGCAGGATGATGCTCGGCTTGAGATAGACGCGGTGAGAATCGGTGTCGGTCTGGTAGAAGAGCACGCGGTTCCAGTTGATGATGGCGAGGTTCGGCGTCGACATCGGATCGCCGGGCGCATTCACCAACACCGTGAACTGCACGTCCAGCGCATGGACGCCGCGCGGTACGTCGACGTGGAATGCGTACATGTCGACCGTGTCTCGCCGCCACTCGAGCGACTGGCCGCCGGCCGACACCTTGATCTGCGATATGTTGGCCAGCGGGCCCGTGGGCCCATGCTCGCCCGGCGTCCACTCCGGATAGACGAACGTGAAGGGTCCGGGCTTCACCGGGATCCGCATCGTCGAGGTCATCAGTCCCCGGCCGACCTCGCGTGCATCGAGCACGAGCGTCTCCGGATTCTCTTGCGTCGCGTAGGGTTGTGCGTTGGCGTTGGGTTCCTCCGCGGGAACCGCTGGGCCGGGAAGACACACGCACAGCAGCAGGCCGATGCCGGAAAGGGGCAGTACACGTCTCACGAGTTGCTCCTCCGTAAAGTTGTTCTTGCGGTCGCGCGTACGGCTACGCGACGATGGCGCGAGACTATGCCACGACTGCGGCACGGGGGCGCGACCTCTCGCTCCGGCCGCGGCCGATCCTGCGGCCAGAGGTGCGGGGAAGGAGACGAATGAGGAGACGGAGCGCGGCCCGTGAGCCGCCTTGGGGCGCCGCCCCGAGCTCAAGCCTGCGATACCGGCCCCGTCGGTGGGCAGAGGCCTTTCCGACCCGCTAGACTGCGCGGTCTCTTTCGCCGCAGGAAGCCTGGGACTGGACCGCAATGCGCAATACGCTCCTCGAGATCACCCCCGTCGTTCCCGAGACCCTGAAACGCCTGCCCGAGCTGGCCGGCAACATCTTCTTTTCCTGGCACCGTCCCATCCGTGCGCTTTTTGAGGATCTGGACCCCGAGCTCTGGAAGCAGACCAGCGGCAATCCGCGGCTACTGCTGCGCTGCATCGCCCAGTCGAGCCTCGATCGCGCCGGCCGGGACCCGGTATACCTGGCGCGCTACCGCGCCGCGCTCGAGGCGCTCGATGCCTATGTGACCGCGCCGGCCCCCCGCAGCGATGAGCCGCTGGTGGGGTATTTCTGCGCCGAGTATGGCTTCCACGAGAGCTTCCCCATTTACTCCGGCGGCCTCGGGGTTCTCGCCGGCGATTACTGCAAGGCAGCGAGCGACGGACGCGCGAATTTCGTCGCGGTGGGACTCCTATACGAGCAGGGCTACTTTACCCAGACGGTGGACAACGACGGCGTCCAGCACGCGGAATATCGTGAGCATGACCCGCGCGATCTGCCAGTGGAGGCGGCGCGTGATGCCAGCGGGGAATGGATCAAGGTCACCGTCCGCATAGCGGGCCGCGACGTCGTCGCGCGTCTGTGGAAGGCGCGGGTCGGCCGCGTTCCCGTCTATCTGCTCGACACCAACACCCCGGAGAACGCCCCGACTGACCGTGACATCACCCATCGCCTTTACGGAGGCGATGAGTCCACCCGCGTCCGGCAGGAGATGATCCTCGGCATCGGCGGCATCCGGGCGCTGCGTGCACTCGGCGTCAAGCCCGCCGTATGGCACCTCAACGAGGGTCATGCCGCATTCCTCATCCTGGAGCTGCTGCGCGAGCACCTGGGGTTCGGGCTGCCGTTCGAAGCCGCGCTCGAGGCCGTCGCCGCAGCCTGCGTGTTCACCACGCATACGCCCGTCGCCGCAGGCCACGATGCCTTCGGGCACGACCTCATTCTCAAGCATTTCGGCGACTTCGTGCGCGAGCTCGGCATTCCCGTCGACCGCTTCCTCGATCTTGCGCGCACGCCGGCAGCGCCCGGCCTCTTCAACATGACCCGGTTGGCCTTGAACGGAGCACGGCACATCAACGGCGTCAGCCGCATCCACGGCGCCGTGTCTTCCCGCCTGTGCTCGGACCAATGGCCGGAGATCCGGCCCGAGGAGAATCCCGTCGGCTTCGTGACCAATGGCGTCCATGTGCCGACCTTTCTGCACAAGACGTGGGTGGACTTCTTCAATACGGAGCTCGGCGCGGGCTGGAGCGACCGTCTGAGCGATGTCGCCTTCTGGAGCGCGCTCGAGGCCGTGCCGCACGAGCGCTTCTGGGCTGCGGCCCAGTCCGTGAAAGCCCGCATGCTCGCCAGCGTGCGCGATCGGCTGCAGCGCGAGTACGCGCGCAAGGGCATGAGTCCGGCACAGCTGCGCCACGTCACGCGGTTTCTCGACCCCTTGCGGCCGAACGTCCTGACGATCGGCTTCGCCCGCCGCTTCGCGACGTACAAGCGCGCGACCCTGCTGCTGCGGGATCGCGCCCGCCTGGCGCGCCTGGTCAACGATCCGCAGCGCCCGGTGATCTTTCTCTTCGCCGGCAAGGCCCACCCGGCGGATGAGCCTGGCAAGCAGGTACTGCGCGAGATCCGTCAGCTCATGACCTCGCCCGAATTCGTCGGCCGGATCATCTTTCTCGAGGACTACGACCTGCAGCTCGGACGCTCGCTCGTCTCAGGCGTCGACGTCTGGCTGAACAATCCCATCGCGCCGCTCGAGGCGAGCGGCACGTCCGGCATCAAGGCCGCCATCAATGGGCGCCTGAACCTCAGCATCCTGGACGGCTGGTGGGCCGAGGGGTGGATGCAGGACAACGGCTGGGGCATCCCCCCTGCCAATGTGCAGGACCCGGAGCGCCGCGACGGGCTCGAGGCAGAGCTCATCCTGGATGCCCTCGAGGAAGAGATCATTCCGCTCTACTACGCGGGCGGCGACACCGGCTGCCCGCCGGAGTGGGTCGCGCGCGCGAAAAGAGCCATGATGACGGTCATCCCCCGCTTCAATATGAGCCGGGTGCTGCAGGACTACACGCGCGGGCTCTATCGGCCGGCGGCTGAGCACTACCGGCGGCTCGCCGAGGGGGGGTTCGCCGGCGCCAGGGGTCTCGCGGAATGGCAGCAGCGGATCCGGCAGGCCTGGAGCCGAGTGAGCCTGCGGGTGGTCGCGGATGCGCCCGCGGAGCTGCCGCGGGGCGAGCACCTGCGGCTGCGGGTCGCGGCTGGCCTGAACGGGCTGCACCCGGCCGACGTGCGCGTCGAGCTCCTGGCCCGGCGCCTCCTGCCCGAGGGAGAGCAGGGGCCCCCGGCTCTCTGCTCGTTCGCGCCGCCGGAGCGCGACGGCCTCTGGTGCGTACCTCTCACGGCCACCGGCGAGCACGAGTCCGACGGCGCGGTCGTGTTCGCGCTCGATACGGAGCCGCCGGAATGCGGCCAGTTCGCCACCGAGGTGCGCATCTACCCGCGGCATGACCTGCTGTCGCACCAGTACGCACTCGGCCTGATGAAGTGGCTTTAGCCCGCGCCCACGATAAGATTGGCCTCTAACAAACCCGCTGCCCCGACCCCCATGTCCCGACAGCCTGCGCGCGCTTCTTCCGGACGCTACGTGAGCCGCCTGACGGGCGGTACTCTTGCGGTGATCATGGCCGGCGGGCGCGGTGAGCGCCTGAAGGACCTCACCGAGCATCGCTGCAAGCCGGCAACGCCGTTCGGCGGTAAATTCCGCATCGTCGACTTCGTGCTGTCGAACTGCGTCAATTCCGGCATCCGCCAGATCTCGATTCTCACCCAATACAAGGCGCAGTCACTGCTCGCGCACGTGCAGCGTGGCTGGAGCTACCTGCGCGGCGAGTTCGGCGAGTTCATCGAGACCATCCCGGCACAGCAGCAGAAGGGGCCCGTCTGGTACCGTGGCACGGCCGATGCCGTGCACCAGAACATCGATCTCATCCTCTCCCACCGGCCAAAGCACGTGCTCGTGCTTGCAGGCGATCACATTTACAAGATGGACTACGGTCCGATGATCGCCTACCACGTGGAGAAGGGCGCCGATATCACCGTCGGCGTAGTCGAGGTGCCCGCGACCGAATCGCGGCACTTCGGCGTCCTCACCGCGACGGAATGGAACCGCGTGACCCGATTCTCGGAAAAGCCCGCCGACCCGGACACCCTGCCGGGCAGGCCGGATAGCATCCTCGCGTCGATGGGCATTTACGTCTTCAACACGCGTCTCTTGCAGCGTCTTCTGGAGGAGGATGGGGTCGACGAATCTTCGGCTCACGACTTCGGCAAGGACATCATCCCGAAGACGCTCAGCAGCCCCTTGCAGGTATTCGCCTATCCCTTCCAGGACGTCAAGACGCGCGCCCAAAGCTACTGGCGCGACGTCGGCACGCTGGATGCCTACTACGAGGCGAACCTGGAGCTGGTGCACGTGAAGCCCGAGCTCAACATCTACGACGAGGACTGGCCGATTTGGACGTATCAGCTGCATCAGCCGCCGGCGAAGTTCGTGCTCGATGAGGAAGGCCGGCGCGGCACCGCCATCAACTCGATGGTCTCCGGCGGCTGCATCATCTCCGGCGCGCTCGTGCGCGAGTCGCTGCTCTTCTCCGATGTTCGCGTGGAAGAGCGGACGACGATCGAGCGCTCCGTCGTCCTGCCGCACGCGCTCATCGGCAGCGGCTGTCGCATCCGCGGGGCCATCATCGACGAGGGCTGCGACATTCCCGACGGCATGCGCATTGGGCTCGATAGAGCGGACGATGCCCGGCGGTTTCTGGTCACCGAGAAGGGAGTCGTCCTCGTGACCTCCGACATGCTGCGCCGACTGTCTGCTTGAGCGTCATGGCATCCAATTCGCGCCTGCCCGTCGTTCTGCTGTGGCACATGCACCAGCCCCAGTACCGCGACGCGCTCACCGGGCGCTACGTGCTGCCGTGGACCTACCTCCATGCGATCAAGGACTACACCGACATGGCCGCGCACATGGAGGCCAACCCGGCGGCGCGCGCCGTGGTCAACTTCACGCCGGTGCTGCTCGAGCAGCTGGAAGAGATCGCCCGCCGGGTGGCCGATCACTTGGCTCTCGGCAGCCCGCTGCCGGATCCCGTGCTGGCGCTCCTGGGTCCCGAGCCGGTGCCGGCCGAGCCCGCCGAGCGACTGGAGCTGCTGCGCGCGTGCCTCAAGGCGCAGCGCAAGCAGATGATCGAGCGCTTCGGGCCCTACCTCGAGCTCGCCACGCTCGCCGAGACGCTCGCCACCGTGGAGCGCGTGAGCTACGCCTCCGATCAGCTCATCCACGATCTCGCGGTCTGGTACCACCTGGCCTGGCTTGGCGAGACGGTCCGCCGCTCCGACACGTTCGTGAGCAGCCTGACCCAACAGGGTCGCGCGTTCACGGATGCGCAGCGGCGCGAGCTGCTGTCCCTGATCGGGGATCTCGTCGCGTCCATCGTGCCGCGCTATCGCAAGCTCTCCGAGCGGGGCCAGTGCGAGCTGTCGGTGACGCCGTACGGGCATCCGATCATCCCGCTGATGCTCGACTTCCAGGCGGCGCGCGATGCGGTACCCAACATGCCGCTGCCGCAGCATGCCTCCTATCCGGGAGGCGCGCAGCGTGCGCAGTGGCACGTACGGGAGTCGATCCGCGCATTCAAACAGGCGTTCGGCACGGACCCGAGCGGCTGCTGGCCCGCGGAGGGGGCGATCAGCCGCGGCACGCTCGAGCTGCTCGATCGAGCCGGGTTCAAGTGGGCCGCGACCAGCGCCAACGTGCTGCAGGGCGCCCTGACCCGCGGCGATCCCAAGTCCGCCCGCGATGCGCGCGGCTACAACCGGCCCTACCGCCTGCCCGGCGGCAACATGGTCGATTTCTTCCGCGACGACACGCTGTCGGATCTCATCGGCTTCACGTACGCCACCTGGCACGGCGATGACGCTGCGCACAACCTCGTCAACGAGCTCGCGCATCTCGCCCGGCAATACGCCGAGTCGGCGGCGCCTGACTCCGCCGCCACCCAGATCCACGGCGACGCTGCCGCGAGCCGTGCGCGACACGTCGTGCTGATCGCCCTCGATGGCGAGAACGCGTGGGAGCACTACCCGTTCAACGGCTACTACTTCCTGCGCGCGCTGTATTCAGTGCTGGCCGCGCACCCGCTCCTGGAGCTGACCACGCTGTCTGAATGCGTCGCACGCGGCCTCGAGCCCCTGCCGTTGCAGAGCGTGGTCGCCGGCAGCTGGGTGCACGGCACGCTCGCCACCTGGATGGGCGATCCGGCCAAGAATCGCGCCTGGGACCTTCTCTGCGACGCCAAGCTCGCCTTCGACGCCGTCATCGCATCGGGCACCCTCGATGCCGCCCAGCGGGCCGCGGTCGAGCGCCAGCTCGCCCTGTGCGAGAGCTCCGACTGGTTCTGGTGGTTCGGCGACTACAACCCCGCCGATGCCGTGAGCCAGTTCGACAGTCTGTATCGCCGCCAGCTCGTCGTCCTGTATCGCCTCCTCGGCCTGCCACCGCCCGAGAGTCTCGCGCAGCCGATTTCCGTCGGCCGCGGCAGCCCCGAGCATGGCGGCGTGATGCGCCGCGCCTACGCTACTTGATGGCGCTGGATCCGGGCATCCCACCCGGCCCAGCGCTCCGCCACCTGCGGCGGCGGGGCACATCCATGTGCCTGGTCACCGCTTTATGCATGTGATCAAGGAGTTTTTCGACATGCGCCAGCCAGTGCTCGATCGGCGCCGTGCGGGAGTACTGTTGCATCTCGGGTCGCTCGAGGCCGCGCTCGGTCGGGGCGGTCGTGCCTTCATCGATTGGCTCGCCGACGCTGGCTTCACCGTCTGGCAGATACTGCCCGCCGGGCCGACAGGGCCGGACGGGTCGCCCTACTGGGTGCGATCCGATTTTGCCGGCAACCCGGCTTTCCTGGACCCGACGGAGCTGCCGGACCCCGCACCTGCCGAATACGCCGCGTTCGTCGCAGAGGCCGAGGAGTGGCTGGACGACTACGCTCTCTTCGAGGCTCTGAGCGCCGCGCATTCCGGAGCGCCGTGGTGGACGTGGCCCGCGGAACTACGCGACCGGAGCCCCGCCGCACTGGAGCGGGTGACGCACGACCTTGCCGCTGAGTTGCAGCGCGCGCGGCGAGAGCAGTATGCCTTCTTCGTACAGTGGCGGCGGCTGCGCGCGCATGCGCGCGCGCGGGGCGTGCGCATCCTCGGCGATCTGCCCTTCTATGTCGCGCCGCATTCGGTCGAGACCTGGGCTCACCGCGGGCAGTTCCAGCTCGACGCCGAGGGCCGGCCCGCCGCCGTCGCCGGTGTTCCGCCCGATTATTTCTCGCAGACCGGACAGCTCTGGGGCAATCCCCTTTACGCCTGGCAGGCGATGCGCGCCGACAACTTCGCCTACTGGCGAGCGCGCGTGCTGGCGCAGCTCGAGCGTGTCGACCTGCTGCGCATCGATCATTTTCGCGCCCTCGCGGCGCACTGGGCCGTGCCGGCGGGCGCGCCGGACGCACGCGGGGGGCAATGGCACTTGACGCCCGGGGAAGATCTCCTGCGGCTCCTGATGGACGAGCTCGGCGACTTGCCGATCGTCGCGGAGGATCTCGGAGTCATCACCGACGATGTCGTGGCGCTGCGCAAGGGCTTCGGCCTGCCCGGGATGCGGGTCCTGCAGTTCGCCTTCAGCGGCGAGGGCGACAACCCGCACCTTCCGCACATGCACGAGCACGACAGCGTCGTCTACACGGGCACCCACGACAACGACACCACCCTGGGTTGGTATCGGAGCCTCGATGAGGTGACGCGCCGCCGCGTCGACTCCATGCTGGGTGCGGGCCCCGGCGCCATGCCGGAGGCCCTGATCCGGGTGGCGCTGGGCTCGGTCGGCCAGCTTGCCGTCATTCCCGCCCAGGACCTTCTCGGGCTCGGCCCCGAGGCGCGGCTCAACACGCCCGGAACCGTGGCCGGCAACTGGCGCTGGCGCCTGTCCCCGGGCGCGCTGACAGCGCAGCTCGCGGACCATTTCGCCCAACTCAACAGAATGTACGGGCGCGCATGATGTTCGGTAACATCGCGCCCATGCGCTCCGTGCCGCTTCTGCTTCTCGCCGTCGCGCTTTCCGGCTGCGCGCTCTTCGTGCCGAAGCTGCAGACGCCGAATCTCTCCATCGTCGACGTCACGGTGCTCAAGGCCAACTTCCTCGAGCAGCAGCTTCGCGTGCGCATGCGCGTCGAGAACCCGAACGACCGCAGCCTTCCCATCCAGGGGCTTTCCTGCACTGTCTACCTCGGCGGCCAGGAGTTCGCCACCGGCGCTTCCGACGCCAGCTTTGTCGTCCCCGCGCTTGGCACGGCGGAGTTCAACATGGACGTCACCGCGAACGCCGCCGGCGCCATCTTCGCCATACTCAGCAAGCCCAGCGGACAGGGTGTCGACTACCACATGAAGGGCAAGGTGCAGCTCTCCCACGGCTGGCTGCGCCAGATTCCGTTCGAGCAGAGCGGCACGTTCACTATCCGTTGAAGCGCTGGGATCCGGCCTCCTGGCCGGCCCAGTGTGCGTACGCGTTGCGCTCCGGTTGCGTCCACGGTATAAAAGAAAGATAGCGAAGCCATAATCGCAATAAATCGAAACCTTCCGGAGCGGTCATGGGGATGAAACGTCGGAGCTCTTCCTACGGCGGCTGGCAGAGCGGGTCTGCGGCCGCTCTCGTGATCAGGCTTCTGCCGATGGCACTGCCGTCCTTGGCGCTGGGTGCGCAAGCCCCCGCTACGGCCATGCAGCAGCTGGCGCCGTCCGGGCCGCCGGCGCTGCTCGCGTCAGTCGACTCTCATGGCGTGTATCGTCTCGGCCTGCAGGGCGCGTCGACTCCAACGTTAGTGTCCGACGTGGCAGCACAGGTGGACGGGCGGTGGCTGCACACCAGCGATTATCCCGGGTGTCAGCTCGCCCGCTCGGCCGGGGAAGGCCCTCTCGGTCGGGCCACCGTCTGGGACGTGACTTGCTCCGGATTGAATGCGGCGCCCGAGCTGACTTATCGCTTGCGCGTCTACGCCGCACTGCCTTTCGCCGACCTCACTGCCGCAGTGCGCAACACGGGCTCGCGGCCCGTGCAAGTCACGGCCATCCGGGTCGTGGATGCCGCCGGCGGCGACATCGCGGACTTGGGCGCTGCCGCGGGCAACGAGCGCGTCCTGTCGGACAGCTTCAGCGAGGATCGTCCTGCAATGTCGATTCATGCGCTGGCCGACAGCCGCCACGGCATGCACCGCGCGGTCGGAAGTCAGCTCATTTACAACCGGGAGAGTCGCGAGAGCCTCTTCCTCGGCGCGCTCAGCTCGAATCGCTTCCTCACCATCCTGCGATTGCGCGTCGCCGCCGACGCCGGCGCGCCGAAGATCACGAGCTACCAGGTGGATTCGACCGGTACGACGGAGCTGGAGGAAGAGAACTCTCTCGAGGATGCCCCCGCCGCCGACCGCATCGCCCTCAGCCTGCCGGTCGCGCCGGGCGGCGAGCTTTCCTCCGAGGCGCTGGCGCTCAGCATCAGCCGCGACTATCACCGTCAGCTCGAGACCTATGGCGGGCTGATCCGGCGGCTGCGCCACGCCCGAGTCACGGCGCCGCCGCTCATGGGCTGGTGGAGCTGGACCGCCTACTACTTCGGCCTGGACGCGGGGGCTGCCCTGACCAACGCTCAATGGCTGGCCGAGCATTTCGCCCGCTACGGCTACACGCTGTTCCACATCGATGAGGGCTATCAGTACGCGCGAGGCGAGTACACCACGCCGAACGCGACGCTGTTTCCTCACGGACTCGTCCCTGTGGAGTATGCCGTGCGCGGGCTCGGACTGACGCCAGGGATGTGGACGGCGCCGTTCGAGGTGTCGGAGCGCTCATGGGTCTTCCAACATCACCCCGACTGGCTGGTGAAGAACGCCGCCGGCCGTCCGATCCATGCGGGCAGCGTGGTCGATGGCAAGGATGCTCTCTACATCATCGACACGACCAATCCCGGTGCGCAGGGATACCTGCGCATGACGTACCGCACTCTGGTGCGCGAGTGGGGCATCCACTACATCAAGCTGGATTTCATGGACGACAGCGCCATCGAAGGCTATTACTACAGGCCGCACACGACGGCGATGGAGGCGCAGCGTATCGGACTGCAGATCATCCGCGACGCGGTGGGCGATGACGTCTATCTCGACAAGGACGGCAGCGTCATGCTGAATCCGGTGGGCTATGTCGACTACGGCCGGATCTCCCAGGACACCGGACACAGCTTCGGCGCGAGCCGCGATGCGGCCGTCGGTATCGCCGCCCGTTACTACATGGACCGCAATTTCTTCGTCTCGGATCCCGACGCCTTCACGGTCTCCACGCAACGCATCACCGATCAAACCTGGCACGAAGGCAGCGAGCCGCTGACCCGCGGCGAGGCCGAGGTCTCCATCGCGCTCGCCGCCGTGTCCGGCGGCATGCTCGAGATCGGCGACAATCTGCCTTCTCTTCAGGGCTCGGCGGATCGGGTCGCGCTCATCGAGAATCGCGATCTCATCGACATGGTGCGGCTCGGCAAGGCGTCCGTCCCGGTGGACCTGATGAGTTATGCCGACAGCGACCGCCAGCCCAGCATCTTCCTGCTGAAGGAATCCCCGCGGCAAAGCATCCTCACCGTATTCAACTGGACGGAGCATGCCACCCGCCACGTCATTTCGCTCGCGAGCCTCGGTCTCGCGCCCGGTGGCAGCTATCGCACGGCCGATGTCCTGCGCCCGCAGCAGCCGGCGCCATTCTCGGCGGGCGCCTTGCAGATCGAGCTGCCGCCGCACTCGGTCCGCGTGTTGAAGATTATCGATGCGAGTCAGGCGGCGTCGATGCCCCGCGTGG
>Ga0335072_10010715_pt1 | contig 13171 bp, 9 predicted proteins | sample Lox_Sample_21_FD_206725 | JGI IMG/M metagenome (GOLD analysis project Ga0335072, IMG submission 206725) | Soil microbial communities from Loxahatchee National Wildlife Refuge, Florida, United States - Lox_Sample_2.1 | ecosystem: Environmental > Terrestrial > Soil > Wetlands | place: USA: Florida...
CGCGTCTCCATCACCAATGCTCCCGGTAAAGACGCTTATCCTATTTCCAGTTTCACGTGGCTGCTGATTCCGCAAAAGTCGAAAGATGCCGCAAAGGGCAAGATCCTCAATGATTTCTTGAATTGGATGGTTACAGACGGGCAGAAGATGACGTCCGCGCTGGACTATGCGCCGCTACCGGAGAACGTGGCGGCGAAAGTGAAAGCTGCAATCAAGCAGGTCAATTAGGTAACCCATTTCACCCAGGCAGTTTCAGTCATAGCAAGAAAAAGGAGAGAAGACTCATGAGGTCTGCATGGAGAGTGTGTGCCACTCTTTTGTTGTCGACGGCTCTGTTCGCACAGACCAGCACGCCGTCTAAACCCAAAAAAGCGAAGGCCGCTGCGCTTACGGCCGCCGATGTGCAAGCGTTGAGGGACGCCATTGCGGCTCAGCAGGCGGCCCTGGCCGAGCAGCAGAAGGAGATTCAAGAGCTGCGCGAGGAATTGCATGGCAAGGACCAGGCGGTGCAGCAGGCGCAGTCTGCCGCCACCGACGCTGCCACTAAGGCCGATGCTGCGCAGGCCCAGACTGCGCAGCAACAGCAAACGGTCACCGCCATCAAGAGCGACGTGGCTGATTTGAAGACCGGCATGTCGAGCACGGTGCAGACGCTGCAGGAGACTCAGAAGCAAATCTCTGAGCCTCCGACTACGATTCATTTCCGGGGCATCACGCTGACTCCGGGCGGCTTCCTGGCGGCAGAAAGTGTTCGCCGCTCGCGAGCGCTGGGATCCGACATCAACACGCCGTTTAACAGTGTTCCGTTGCCCTATTCCTCTCAGGCCTACGAATCGGAGTTCTTCGGGTCCGGTCGTCAGTCCCGTATTTCCATGCTGGCGGAGGGAAAGCTGAAGAATGCCAGACTGTCGGGCTACTACGAGGCCGACTTCCTGTCGGCGGGCGTAACGTCCAACAACAACGAGAGCAACAGCTATACGCTGCGGCAACGGCAAGTGTGGGGACAGGCTGCCTTCGACAACGGCTGGAGTTTCACCGGCGGCCAGCAGTGGAGCCTAGTTACGGAGACCAAGCACGGACTGGACAATCGGACGGAAGCGCTGCCGATGACCATCGATCCTCAGTACCATGTCGGCTTCAGCTGGACTCGCCAATATGGCGCACGCCTGGTCAAGAATTTCGACAACAAGGTCTGGTTCGGTGTTTCCGCTGAAAACGCCCAGGCCACCCTCACTTCTCATAACAACGCCGCAAACTTTCTTGTAGGGACGGCGGGTGTAACCGGCGGACTCTACGACAACCAGTCCAACTACTCGTTTAATCCCTCCCCGGATTTCATTGCCAAGCTGGCCTTTGAGCCGGGTTTTGGACACTACGAAGTGTTCGGAATCTATAGCCGCTTCCGGGACCGCGTGTACCCCTGCGGTGAGATCGCGACTGGAGGAACCTGCGACGGCCAGACGGTCGCCAGCGCTTTAGGCGCATACGACAGCTCGAAGAATGGCGGCGGCATCGGCGTCAACATGCGCTGGTCGTTCATAAACAAGCACCTCGACTTCGGCGTGCATGGATTGACTGGCGAGGGCATCGGTCGATACGGCAGCGCTGGTCTTTCTGACACGGCCGTGCATCCCGATGGGTCGCTGGCTCTGATCCGCAGCTATCAGGGATTGGCGACTTTGGAATGGCACGGGCCCAAGATCGACATCTACCTGAATGCCGGCTCGGAGTACGCTGGGCGCCAGGCATACATTGACCCAATCAGTGGCAAAGCCGTCGGCTATGGCAATCCGCTGTTCAGCGCGGCGTCCTGCTACACCGAAGTTCCTCCGGGCAGCGGCGGATTCTCGCCGGGTTCGGTCAGCAGCTGCTTTGGCGACACGCGCGCCATCAGCGAAGGCACGATCGGCTTCTGGTACCGGCTGTACAACGGGACCAAGGGCCGAGTGCAGTTCGGTCCGCAGTTCTCGTACGTGAACCGCGCTACCTGGGCGGGCGAAGTATCGTCGGCGACCTGCCCGAACGGATGCGAACCGCATGGGATCGACGGAATGATCTTCACCTCATTCCGTTACTACCTGCCATAAGTGACTGAGAAAGCGATAGAACCGGCTTCGGGGATGGGCAACCACTCCGCGGCCGGTTGTCTTTTAGGTCAGAAAAACCCACAAGCCACTCCTGCGCCGAATTCTTCAATCGTCTATACTAGGGAACCCGAGGTTCTGCGGGTGCACCGCGAAAAGCAGCGGGGCACTCTTCATTTCTCAGATTGGAGAATGAGAAGCGCTCGTGTGCGGTCCACGGGCGGCTGCTATGGCTCGAATTTCGCTCGATAGTCCTGCCTATTTCATCAACCGCGACATCTCCTGGATGGCGTTCAATCGCCGTGTGCTCGAAGAGGCGGAAGATGAGGGAAACCCTCTGCTGGAGCGCGTGAAATTTCTGGCGATTTCCGCCAGCAATCTCGACGAATTCTTTGAAGTGCGCGTCGCAGGAATGATGCAGCAAATCGAAGACGGCTACAACGAAGCCGGTCCCGATGGCCTGACCCTGACGGAAAAGCGCGACGAACTCAACCGCCTGACCCACGAATTCGTCGAAGACCAATATGACTGCTGGAATTCGCGTCTTCGGCCGGCGCTTACCGAAAAAGGTGTTCGGGTGCTGGGGCTGGACGATCTGGATGCTGCGGCCCTGCGCTTTGTCGACGAATATTGCGAAAGGGAACTGGACCCGCTGCTCACGCCAGTGACGGTCGATCCGGCGCATCCGTTTCCCCGTGTGATCAACAAGGCGCTCTGCCTGGGATTTCTGCTGCGCCGCCGCCGCCGTTCCGCGTTGACCTACACGGGAGTTGTTTCCGTTCCTCGAGTTTTGCCGCGGCTGGTGCGCTTGCCCTCGTCTGAGGGAACGATTGATTTCATCTTCCTGGCTGATCTAGTTGCGCATCATGCGGTGAAGATGTATCACGGCTACGACATCGTCTCTTCCGCCCCATTTCGCGTGACCCGCAACAGCAATCTCTATCTGGCTGAGGAAGAAGCGCGCAGCCTGCTCGAGTCGGTACGCACGGAGCTGCATAACCGGCGCAAAGGCGACGCGGTACGGATGGAGATCGAAGCCGATGCCGATCCAGAGATCATCGATCGTCTGCGAACTGTATTTGAAATTGATCCTTGGCAAGTCTTTCCGGTGAATGGCCCGGTGAATCTCTCGCGTTTATTCACTCTTTACGATCAGGTGGAGCGGCCGGATTTGAAGTATCGTCCCTTTACTCCACGGGAATTGCGGCTAACGGCGAAGTCGAAAGATCTGTTTGAGGAACTCCGCCAGCACGACATTCTTCTCCATCACCCTTACGATTCGTACGATGCGGTCGTTTCCTTTATCGAATCGGCGGCATCCGATGACAACGTTCTCTCCATCAAGCAGACGTTGTACCGCACCAGCGAGCACTCGCTGATCGTCCCCTCGCTGATGGATGCCGCTTCGCGCAAGGAAGTGACTGCGGTGGTGGAATTGAAAGCGCGCTTCGATGAAGCTTCCAATATCCGTTGGGCCCGCGACATGGAAGACGCCGGGGTTCAGGTGTTCCACGGACTGGTAGGGTTGAAGACGCACTGCAAGCTGTCGTTGCTGGTGCGGCGCGATCCCGATGGCGTCACGCGTAGTTACGCTCACATTGGCACGGGAAACTACAATGCATCCACCGCGCGCATCTATACCGATCTCAGCCTCTTCACCGCGAATCCCGAGATCACGCGCGCGGTGCACGATGTATTCAGTTTTCTGACGGCGTATGCGGAGAATCCCAGTTACCGGCCGCTGCTGGTCGCGCCTCTCGATCTTGCCGACAAATGTATTGAGTTGATTGATCGTGAAGCCGAGCACGCGCGGCAGGGAAAAGATGCCCGCATCATCGCCAAGATGAACGCGCTGCTGGATTCGACCGTGGTGCAGGCTCTTTATCGGGCCTCACAGGCGGGAGTACAGATCGATCTGCTTGTCCGCGGAATCTGTTCTTTGCGCCCGGGAGTGCGCGGGGTTAGCGACAGCATCCGCGTACGCAGTATTGTGGGCCGTTTTCTCGAACACAGCCGCGTCTATTACTTCGCCAACGCCGGGGAGGAAGAGATTTATATCGGCAGCGCAGACTGGATGCCACGAAACCTTTATGAGCGGGTCGAGGTGCTGGTGCCGCTGCAAAGCGAGAGCTTGAGAGACCGAGTGCGCCATGAGATTCTCAATGCGTACCTGGCCGACAATCGCAAGGCGCGCATCCTGCTCCCCGACAAAACCTATATTCGCCCCTGGCAGTCTGCGCATGGCAAGCGAAATGGGCGGCCGCCGTCGGGACCGGCAGTTTTCTGCGCTCAGAATTTTCTGATCGGGGTGGCGGAAGGAAAATCCCAGGCGATTCCGCCGGTTCCCGTGTCGTCTCGACGGTCGCGAGCCGTGCGGAAAAAAGTTGCGGCAGGAAGGGAGCGTTAGCCCGTGATCTTATATTTTCTCCGTCACGCCAGCGCCGGCCAGCACGGTCCCAATCCAAAAAAAGATGAGAAACGCGCTCTCGACAAGGAAGGCATCGAGCAGTGCGGTTATGTGGGACGGGCGCTCAATGCGCTACAGGTGCAGGTCGATACTATTATTTCCAGTCCGCTCAAGCGCTGTACGCAGACGGCTGTGCTGATTGGCAATGAGATTGGATACGAAGGCAAGTTGCAAATGGATGCCAGCTTACGCCCGGAAGCGGGATTGGCCGACTTTCGCAAACTGCTCGACAAATATTCGCGGCTGGAAGCCATTATGGTTGTCGGACACAATCCCAACCTGAGTCAGTTCCTGGGATCGGTGATCAGCGACTCGGGCTGCGAAGCGTCGCTGGAGCTGAAGAAGGGGTCAGTCGCGAAGGTTGAAATGCGGCGCAGTTCGGGCACTCTGCAATGGTGTCTTACGCCGAAGGTTGTGCGCTTCCTCTACGACACTGCGGTGGAAAGCTCTCGCCCGAAAACCTCACGGAAGTAAGAGCAGTCCTTTTCGATCGCCCACAGCTCCAAATCCACTCCCATTCTGCGGCGCGGTACCAGCGTCAGTTTTACCTCCGGCGAGTGCAAACCGATGCGAACTTTCTGAACGGCGCGGCTGCGACCCAGATTCAGTGCGCGCGCGAGGCGAAGCAAGACTATCGCCTTCTGCACATCAGTTCGATCAGCAGGATCGACAAACTTCATCGGGCCGTCATCCGATGCAGGACGCGATTTTCCCAGATATCGCGCAATTGCTGCAATCAGCCGGCGCTGCTGCGGCGTGTAACCCAGAATCTCGGAATTCGAAATGATGTAGTGCGTATGGCGATGATGTCCATTCCGGTTCACGTAATCGCCGACCTCGTATAACATCGCCGCGGCGGACAGCCATTCGCGATATTCAGGCGGTAAGCGGTGCACGGAGCGCAGAGCGGAAAACAGAAACATCGCCGACTCGCGAACATCCAGAGCATGGACGCGGTCAATGTGGTAGTGATCAATCGCCTTCAGAATCGATTCCCAACGTTCAGATTCAATCTGCCGGCCGGAGCGCGTGGTGCGATCGTAATCCGCTGCCATTTGCGCCAGGATCCCATCGCGCAACCCCAGCGGCGAATAGCGAAAGCCTTTGAGGTGAAGGCGGTCCAGAAGCTCTTGATAGACGATTGCGCCAGCCACGATGATCTCGGCGCGGCGCGGACCGATGCCCTCAATATTGGGCCGCTCGGCCAGGGAAGTGCGAGCCAGCCGCTTGGCGATGCGCTTCATCTCAGCCCTCGAAACCACCGGCCGCTCGCGATACCTTCCTCGGCGTAAATGCGTCGCCATGGCCGCCAGCGCTGCTGCTGTGCCAGACGTCGCAATTACGTTCCGAATTCGGGTCGGAGCTATGCGTGTTACAACCCGCGACACTTCCCGCGCGATGAATCCGCGCAGTTGCTTCAACTCGCCTTTGCGCGGAGGATCGTGCGGAAGGAATTCATTGGTGAGGCGAACCGCCCCGAGCGGCAAGCTGACGGCATCACGAATGTGGCCCCGTTGCGAAACCGTAAGCTCACAGCTGCCTCCTCCGAGATCGATCATCAGCGTGGGGGAGTTGTCGATGCGCGGGCTCGTCACCAGCCCAAGATGAATAAGACGGGCTTCTTCGACGCCAGAGACAATCTCAACTCGCCAGCCCGTTGCCGATCGCACCCACTCGAGAAATGCCTGGGAGTTGCGCGCATCGCGCAATGCGCTGGTGGCCACCACGCGCACGCTGTCAGTGACCACTTGCTGCGTCGTGCGATGGAAGCGGCGCAGCACCTTCACCGTTTCCGCCATGGACTCCGGCGTGAGAAATCCGGATCGGAACACCCCTTCTCCCAGCCGCGTTACTTCCCGGTCTTCTAGGATGGCGCGCAAGCGGCCAGAGACCAGGCGCGCAATCTTCAGCCGTACGGAGTTCGATCCGATATCCACCGCAGCGAACGTGGGCATGGGAGCTTCACAGTTTACATGTACTTACTCGAGATCGTCATTGCAGTTGCGCGCTATTGCGATCGGCGGCACAATCTCCATTCGGGGAAAAACCTTCGTTTTTAACAGTTTTGTAACAAGGCTTTGCTACGGTGAGATGAATGGCTGATCCTGCCTTTCGACGGCCTGATATGCTTGGTCCGCAACCTGTTGAAGAAGCGAAGCTTCCTTCTATTGCGAGAAAGCAGGCTGCACCCTTGTCGCACGCCTCAACCAGCGAAGTCCCAGACCGTGTTTTTCAATTCGTGATTACCGCCTGCGGTTTGGCGGTGATCGGCGTCCTTGCCCTCATTGTTTACGAACTGATGCAGCGATCGAGCCTCTCCTGGCACTCGTTCGGATGGAAATTTTTTGTGAGCCAGGAATGGGATCCGGTTAACGAACAATTTGGAGCGCGTCCCTTCATCTATGGCACGCTGGTCTCCTCGATTCTGGCCTTGATCATCGCCGTCCCGCTAGCCGTTGGCGTAGCCGTCTTCACGACCGAGATGTGTCCCAAAGCTTTGCGCGCACCGCTTTCCTTCTTTGTGGAATTGTTGGCGGCGATTCCCAGCGTGATTTACGGACTCTGGGCGATGTATGTACTCGTGCCGCTGCTCACACAGTATGTTGCACCATTCTTATCGAAGACCCTCGGCTGGACCGTCCTCTTTTCCGGTCCCTTCTTCGGATATTCCATGCTGGCCGCCGGAATCATTCTGGCGATCATGATCATTCCGATCATTTCTTCGATCACGCGCGAGGTGTTGATGGTGGTGCCGCAGCATCAGCGGGAAGCGGCTCTAGCCCTGGGCGCGACGCGCTGGGAGATGATTCGCATCGGAGTACTACGCAATGCGCGCGCTGGAATCATGGGCGGAATCATTCTGGGTTTAGGCCGCGCTCTCGGCGAAACCATGGCCGTCACCATGGTGATCGGCAACCGTCCGGAAATTTCCAAGTCGCTGTTCGCGCCGGGATACACCATGGCCAGCGTTTTGGCCAATGAGTTCAGCGAGGCTACTGGCGACACCTATCTTTCCGCGCTGATCGAAATCGGATTGGCGCTGTTTTTCGTGACGATCATCGTGAATGCCCTGGCGCGATTGCTGGTATGGACCGTCACCCGCGGGCAGCCTGCGAGGGGACATGCCTGAGAACGCAGCAGCCATCGCTCTGACTCAAGTTCCGCCGATAAGCCTGCGGCGCCGGCTGGTCGACCGTCTCATGACCGGCGTGGCTGTTGCCACTGTCATAATTGTGCTCGCACCGCTGATCGCGATCTTCGGCTATCTCGTCTATCGCGGTATCGGATCTTTGAATTGGGCCTTCTTTACCCAGTTGCCGAAACCGGTTGGCGAAACCGGCGGCGGTATGGCCAATGCGATTGTCGGTTCGATTCTGATTCTCGGGATTGCCAGCGTGATTGGCGTACCATTCGGAATAGGCGCAGGAATTTATCTGGCCGAATATGGCCGCAATCGCTTCGGCAGCGCCATTCGCTTCACCGCCGATGTGCTGAATGGAGTCCCGTCGATCGTGATTGGCATCGTCGCGTATGCGATTGTCGTGCTCTACCAGAAGCACTTTTCTGCGCTGGCGGGAGGCGTGGCGCTGGCGATCATGATGGTCCCCACCATCTCGCGCACCACCGAAGAAATGTTGCTGCTGGTGCCGCAAGCACTGCGCGAAGCAGCTTACGGGCTCGGCGTCCCGCGCTGGCGGACGACGCTTTCTATCGTTCTGCGCACCGCAACTTCCGGAGTCATTACCGGCATCATGCTGGCCTTCGCCCGCGTGGCCGGGGAAACGGCGCCGTTGCTGTTTACGGCATTCGGCAACCAGTATTGGAATCTGCAGCCTGGGCAACCGACTGCGGCATTGCCGCTTCAGATCTATGTTTACGCCAATTCGCCCTATGACGACTGGCATCGGCTGGCGTGGGGCGGTTCATTCGTCCTGATCATTCTTATTGTGGGCGCGATTTCGGCCGTTCGTTATGTCGTACGGCGCGGAACTTTTGGAGCATAACGCATGGGTGTTGGAATTGAGGTCGCCAACCTGAATGCCTGGTATGGCAAAGGACAGGCGCTTTACGATATCAATCTGAAAGTCGCGGCTAATCATGCGACTGCGCTGATTGGTCCTTCCGGATGCGGGAAATCCACGTTTATACGTTGTCTGAACCGCATGCACGAAACCATTCCCGAAGCTCGCGTCACCGGCAATGTGAAGATTGGAGAGATCGACGCGTACGACGGCACTTCGGCAACTCAGTTGCGCCGCCGCGTAGGAATGGTATTTCAGAAACCGAATCCCTTTCCTACGATGTCGATCTATGACAATGTCGCTTCCGGGCTCAAATTGAATGGATTTCGCGATCGCCGCAAACTGAATGATGTTGTCGAACATTCGTTGAAAGTTTCCGCATTGTGGGACGAAGTCAAAGATCACGTGCATAAGAAATCCGGAGCGAGCCTTTCCGGAGGTCAGCAGCAGCGGCTCTGCATCGCTCGAGCGCTGGCCGTCGAGCCGGAAGTCCTATTGATGGACGAGCCGTGCTCGGCACTAGACCCAATTTCAACCGGTAAGATCGAAGAGTTAATCTTCCAGCTGAAAGAGAAGTACACCATCGTCATTGTGACGCATAATATGCAGCAGGCGGCGCGTGTGGCAGAATTTACCGGGTTCTTCCTGCTCGGCAAATTGATTGAATTCGATAAGACGGAGAAAATATTTACCAAGCCTTCCGACAAGAAGACTGAGGATTACATTACGGGAAGATTCGGCTAAGGAGATTCATTGGGCATTTGCAGGATGGCCATTTGGAATAAAATGAGGAAGGTTTAAATCATGCGCACCCGCTTTCAACAGGGACTTGACGATTTGCGGCAACGCTTGCTTCGCATGGGAGGACTGGCGGAGCAGGCCGTAGACCGCGCTCGCCAGGCCTATGTGGAGCGCGACTTGATCCGCTGCCAGATGGTGCTGGAGGGCGAGAGCCTGATAAACATGGCGGAGCGTGAAATCGACGAAGCCGCCTTCGACTTGCTCGCCATGCAACAGCCCATGGCTGTGGACCTGCGCTTTATTCTGGCGGTCACGAAAATCAATTCTGATCTCGAGCGAGTCGGCGATCAGGCGGTGAACATTGCCGAGCGCGTCATGGACATGGTGGAACTACCCGCCGTCGATCTCCCGGTCGACATTCAGCGCATGGGCGCGGCCGTGAGCGCGATGGTGCGCCGCTCGCTGGAATCCTTTATTGAAGGCAAAGTCGAACTTGCTCAAGCTGTTCTCGAAATGGATAGTGTAATCGACCGCATGCGCGACGACGCCTTCATCCAACTGGTAAAGACCATGAACGAACGGCCGGACTCGGTCCGGCAGGCACTTGATGCGCTTCTGGTGGCCCGTAATCTGGAGCGCGTCGCCGACCACGCGACCAACATCGCCGAGGACGTCATCTTCTGGGTACAGGGTTCCGACGTTCGTCACAATGTGCACCCCGAGGAGGGTCCGGAGCCCCCAGAGCCGCCTCAGCCGGCCACGAGAGCTTCGGGAATCTAGCGGTAAGTGAAGGAGTGGCGTCTCTCATCCGCTGTGAAGGGAAGTCTTCCCGGGCGAGGCGCCGGGCTCCGCAAGCGATGCCAATTTGGCGCGATGGATCAACTCGCGGTTTCGCTTCTCTCTTTTGACCGGCCCGCGGCCTTCAATTACTCTCATCGCTTATCCACTTTTTTCTTCGGGGAGGCACTGTGTCTCTTGGTAAGAAGCTCCTGTCATTCCGAACGAAGCGAGGAACCTGCTTTTTGCTCGCCGCCGCGACCAGCGTCTTCGCGCAGACATCCACGAGCAATCGTCCGCCCATTAATTTACCCACGAGCAAGATGCTGAACGCGCCTTCACCCGGAAGGATCAGCAGCACCAACAGTTTCCCCGGGATCATGGTCCTCAGTCCGGATGGGCGTTATGCCGCGCTGCTGAATTACGGCTACGGCACGCAGGAGACGCTGGCGCATCAGTCGATCTCCGTGCTCGATTTGAACACGAATCAGATCGCGGATTTTCCTGACGCGAGATTCGGAACGGACGCGCACCAGAGCTTGTTTGTCGGTTTGACATTCAGTTCGGATGGCAAACATCTCTACGCTTCCGTCGGCTCGATCAGTGATGCAACCGGCGCCAAGCCGGGTGATCTGGGCAATGGGATCGCGGTTTATAGATTCGATAATGGCAAGGTCACCCCGGATCGTTTTATTCGCATTGCGCCCCAGCCGCTTGCGCCGGAAAAGAAAGTTGCGATCGGACTGCGGAAGACTCCGCCGCATACGGCGATTCCGTATCCCGCGGGAATTGCGGTGATTGGCGGGCATGGCGGTGTTAAGGGAAATGACAAGCTGCTGGTGGCGAATAATCTTTCGGATAATGCTGTACTTCTCGACGCCGCGACCGGGAAAGTGTTGAAGAGTTTCGATCTGAGCACGGGGAACCTGGTGCCGTCGTCGTATCCGTATACGTGCGTGGCGACGAAGGATGGAAAAAAGGCGTGGTGCAGTTTGTGGAACGCATCGCAGGTGGCGGAGTTAGATTTGGCGGAAGGGAAGGTCGCCCGGTGGATTGATACGGGGAAGCCAGCGGATCCGCTTGCCGCGGGAGCGCACCCGACGGCGATGGTGTTGAGCCCGGATGAGAATTCGTTATATGTAGCGCTGTCGAACAAGGACGACATCTTCGAGTTCTCGACAGTTAGTCGGACAATCCCTACGTCGGCGGTGTTCCAAGCCACGACTTCGGCCTCGATCTGGTTCAAAGGAGAGACTCCCACCCAGAAACCTCCAGGGGGTTACCCAACATCTCTCGCAATCTCGCATGACGGCAAGAGCTTGTTCGTTGCTGACTCCTCTCTCGATGCGGTCGGAGTCTTCGTAAGGGGACCTCTCTGTCTCGGTTTCATTCCCACCGACTGGTACCCCACGGCCCTCGCCGTTCACGGCGACGACCTTCTGATCGCCACTGCCAAAGGCGAAGGCACCGGGCCGAACAATGGTCCGGGCAAAACTGCAAACGAAGTGAAGCGCCACGGACATCCTTACATTCCTACGCTGCTGCGTGGATCAATTGCGCGGCTGAACATTCCGGACACGCTCAAGAAACTTCCCGAACTAACGAAACAGGTTGAAGACGAGAACCTATTCCACAGCGATTCTGGCACGATCAAATTCGCTTCCGGCAAGAATCCCATCAAGCACGTCATCTACGTCATCAAAGAAAATCGCACGTACGATCAAATTCTCGGCGACCTCGGCGTGGGCAATGGCGATTCGTCGCTGACCATGTACGGCGAAGACATCACGCCAAATGAGCATAAGCTGGCGCGCCAATTCGGAGTGCTCGACAATTTCTACGATAGTGGCGAAGTTTCGGGCGATGGGCACAATTGGTCTACGGCCGCCATCACTTCCGATTACAACGAAAAAACGTGGCAGATCGCCTATCGCGGCAAAGAGCGTACCTACGATTTTCAAGGCCAGGTCGCGGACGAGTTTCCCCTCGATCACAACATGCCGGACATCGACGATCCCTCGACCGGATTCATCTGGGACAATCTCGCCCGCAACAACGTCACCTTCCGCGATTACGGCGAATACGTGAATGCCGAGTGGTGCAACGAAAAAGTGAAGGCCGCCAATCCCCAGCAGGGAACTCCCTCCGGGCAGGAAGCCGAATGCCCGCAAACTTTTGCGAAGCAGGGAGGCGAGCTGCCGCCGAATGTTGGCGATCCGCATGGAAGCGCGAGTCCGTGGCCTTGGGACGTACCTTTGTTCAATGGAGTGAAACCGACGAAGGCCGTGCTGCGCGATCACTTCGATCCGCTGTTTCCGGACTTTAACACCGATTATCCCGACCAACTGCGCGCAGACGAATTTCTAAACGAATTTGGCGCTTACGTTCGCGCTCGCCAGAATAACGAAGGAGTCGATCTGGAACTACCGCAATTCGTTTTGCTGTATCTTCCTGACGATCACACGGGGGGAACGCGGCCCGCTCATGTGCGTCCCGCGGCGTCGGTCGCTGACAACGATTTAGCGTTGGGCCGCGTGGTGGATGCGGTTTCGCACAGTCCTTACTGGGATGACACAGCGATTTTTGTGTTGGAGGACGATGCGCAGGACGGCGCCGATCATGTGGATGCACATCGTTCGATCGCTTTTGTGATCAGCAAGTATTCGCCGGGATCGACGGCACAGCCGCATATCGAGCATCACTTCTATACGACCGTGAGCACAATTCACACCATGGAGTCGTTGCTGGGTCTTCCGCCGATGAATCAGAATGATGCCTACGCGCCACTGATGGTCGACATGTTTTCAGGGGCAGGCGATCAGCCGGCGTTCAAGGCCGATTATCGCAATCTAAAGAACGGACTGATTTATGAGCGGAACCGGCACGACGCGCCCGGCGCGCAACTTTCTTCGCAGATGGACTTTTCCCATCCCGATGCCGCCGACGCACAGCAGCTGAACGAAATTTTGTGGCGCGATCAGAAAGGATCTGCTCCGCTGCCGGAGCCGAAGCACATGGGCGCTTCAGACGCCGGCGACTAAGCGTGCCGGGGCAAATTTTCGCCAGATGTTTCGTCGTCG
>Ga0335072_10010716_pt1 | contig 13171 bp, 10 predicted proteins | sample Lox_Sample_21_FD_206725 | JGI IMG/M metagenome (GOLD analysis project Ga0335072, IMG submission 206725) | Soil microbial communities from Loxahatchee National Wildlife Refuge, Florida, United States - Lox_Sample_2.1 | ecosystem: Environmental > Terrestrial > Soil > Wetlands | place: USA...
ATGCCGCGCAGCGGCACGTTCCCGGCGGACGAGAGCACACCCCGGCAGGACTACACTGTAGATATACGGCATAGTCACAAGCCGCCTTCAGCGGCAGGCGATGCTACGAGAGGAAGGCCGGCATGTTCGAAGCGGCCGATATCCGCGAGTGGCGCGGCCACGACGTCGTTGACCCCGACGGTCACAAGATCGGCGAACTGGAAGCCGTCTACGTCGACACGACCACAGACCTGGCAGCGTTCGGCACGGTCAAAGTCGGGATGCCGACCCGGCACCGGCTCGCGTTCGTTCCCCTGGCCCAGGCGGTCGTAGGCCCCGGATACCTCAAAGTCGCCCACGACAGGAAACAAGTGAAAGATTCCCCCTCGATCACCACCGACGGCGAACTGCCGTCGGCCGACGAAGAGGCCATCTTCAAGCACTACGGCCTGCCGTACCAGGCGGGGGCCAGCGGTGAACGGCAGCTAGCCCGCCGCTGACCTACAACCACCGAGCGGAGAATCAGATGATTGCCCTCTTCCTACTCCTCGTGATCGTGGCGATCGCACTAGGCATCGTAGGCGCCGTCGCCAAAGGCCTGCTGTTCTTGCTATTCATCGGCATTGTCGTGTTCCTCGGCGCCCTTCTGTTCGGCGCTCTGCGGATGCGGCGGCGCCCCGGGAACTCCCCAGCCCGTTAGCCCCTCTGAGGGGTCCAAATCTTCAGCACCAGCCCAAGGCGGCCCCGCGTCTCTGGCTGAGTTCCGCACTCCAGAAACGTCGTCCCCTCAGGTCACACGCGTAGTGACGCGGCGGGGCCCACCGCCCTGCCGATCGCGCAATCGACCCGCTCTATCGGGTCGTGCCAAGTCCCCAATGCGCAGCTTCGCTATTGAAGCGACGTACGATCTTTAGCCTTACTGGAACGGGCTGTCGCTGACCAGCGGTGCGCCGGATGCAGAAGCCTCGTCCTGGTTGCGATACGCTCCGTTGCCGATTGGCCGCCGCGAAACGAAGCCAGGTGACATGAACAGGCCGCGAACCAGTATCCGCCTCATCGAGCTGGACGACGCCGAACCGCTGGCCGCCCACCTCGGCCGCGATGCCGAAGCCTTCGCCCGGTGGGACCCGGAGCGGCCGCCCGAGTTCTACACTCCGGCCGGGCAGCGCAGTCGTATCGAAGGCATGCTTGTGAGGCATCACAACGGTGAGGTGTGGCCGGGCGTGGTCCTGGCCGGCGATGTTGTCATCGGGCAGGTAACGGCTCAGAACATCCTGCGCCGCGCTTGGCGGAAGGCGGAGCTGGGTTACTGGATCGCGTACTCATATCAGGGACGGGGGCATGCCACGCGTGCGGTCAGCCTGGCGGTCGAGATGATGACCACTGAGCTCGAGCTGCATCGCGCAGAGGCTCTTACTCAGATGGACAATCTGGGCTCACAGCATGTGCTCCGCAATAACGGGTTCCTGCCATGCGGGGTCTTCCGTTCGCATATCTTCACCGCCGGGGCCTGGCGCGACGAGATCTTGTGGGAACGGCTGCTCGACTAGTAGCCGTGCTATTCCCGTGGTCCAGTTGGAGGGCCAATCCTGGTCCCCGCCCCGAAGATCTTGGAGGCCCAACCGCTCTAGTGGTACGTCCCAATACTCCAGGCAGTCCCTGGACTGCGCGGTTCGACGGACCCACGCTGTCCCCGGCAGCCTGCCGCAGTGGGTTCCCGTCGCAGTGGGCACCCTGGCCGGGGGAGCCGAGGTTTTACCGGCTCCGCACAGCACGCCGCTGACGTGCATGAAGGCGATCGAAGCGTGGGCACGTGGCGGGCGCGACCGGCTTACACGTACGCTCAGCGGGCCATCCTCGGATCTGAGCCCTGTGCGTCACCCTCGCCGGGTGATGCGTTTGCCTGCGGCGGGTGTGAATGTCTACAGCGGACCACAGCGTCGTTGAGGTCGGGAGGACGATGGTTGCTGAGGCTTTGCTGGTGTCGTGGCGGGATACTCCGGCCCGCAAGGCAATTACCGGCTTTGTACAGGGTGTCACCTCGGAGGATTCGGCTGGCTATGTCGCGCCTGCCGACCGTGTTGCGGTGTTCGATAACGATGGGACGCTGTGGAGCGAGAAGCCGATACCGATCCAGCTGGATTTCACGCTGTTCCGCATGGCTGAGCTGGCGCAGGCGGATCCCTCGCTCAGGGACCGGCAGCCGTACCGGGCGGCGGCCGAGCGTGATTACCGGTGGCTCGGCGCGGCCATGGTGAAGCACTATCACGGTGACGATGCCGACCTGCGGCTGCTGATGGCGGCGGTCGGGACGGCGTTCGGCGGCATGACGGTGGAGGCTTTCAGCGAGGAGGTCAGCGGCTGGCTGGCCTCGGCATCTCACCCGCAACTGCGCCGCCCTTACCTCAGCTGCGCGTTCGTGCCGATGGTCGAGCTGCTGCGCTACCTGGAAGCGAACGGGTTCACTACGTACATCGCCTCGGGCGGCGACCGGGACTTCATGCGGCCCTTCGCCGAGCAGCTGTACGGCATACCGCCCGAGCGGGTCATCGGCAGCGCCTTCGGGCTGGACCTGCGGCTCGGCGAAGACGAGTCTCGCCTGCTGTACAAGTCGGAGATCGATTTCTTCGACGACGGGCCGGAGAAGCCGGTGCGGATCTGGAGCCGGATCGGGCGCCGCCCGCTGGTGGCGGGCGGGAACTCCAACGGCGACATCCCGATGCTGCGGTTCGCCCGCCAGCCTGGCCGCGAGGCGCTGCGGCTCCTGGTCCTGCATGACGATCCCGAGCGCGAATTCGACTATGTCACCGGGGCCGAGGAGGCGCTGCAGCGGGCCAAGGAGCGTTCATGGACGGTCGTGAGCGTCAAGAACGACTGGGCCACGGTCTTCCCCGAACCCGACATCTCATCCCCACCGACGACGGCCTGACCTACTCATCCGACCCGGCGCGAGATCTGACAGGAGCGTGTGATGCCCGTGCCTTTCCGCGGAACAATCAACGTCGATATCCGCGACTCGCAGCCGGACTGGGCGCCGTTCGAGCCGCCCAAGGCCCCGCCGGGGGCACCGAACGTCGTGTATATCGTGCTCGATGATGTCGGGTTCGCCGCGATGAGCAGCTACGGGGGGCCGGTTCCGACGCCCAACATCGACCGCATCGCCGATGCCGGGCTGCGCTATACGCAGTGGCACACCACGGCGTTGTGCTCGCCGACCCGATCGTGCCTGCTGACCGGACGGAACCATACCCGCAACAGCATGGCCTGCATCACCGAGGCTGCTATCGGGTTCCCCAACGGCAGCGGCACCATCCCGCCAGAGAACGGGATGCTGTCGGAGATCTTGGGGGAGGCCGGCTGGAACACCTACATGGTCGGCAAGTGGCACCTGTGCCCGACCGATGAGATGAACCTGGCCGCTCCCCGCCGTAACTGGCCCAGCGGCCGGGGATTCGAACGCTGGTACGGCTTCCTGGGCGCCGAGACCAACCAGTGGTACCCCGACCTGATCTACGACAACCACCCGGTCGACCAGCCCCGCTCGCCGGAGGAGGGCTACCACCTGACCGACGACATCACCGACAAGGCGCTCGAGTTCATCAAGGATGCCAAGGCCGTCGTACCGGAGAAACCGTTCTTCCTGTACTACGCCCCCGGCGCCTGTCACGCCCCCCATCACGCCCCCAAGGACTGGATCGACCGGTTCCAGGGCCGTTTCGACATGGGGTATGAGGCCATCCGCGAAACCATCCTGGCCCGCCAGAAAGAGCTGGGCCTGGTCCCCGCCGACACCGAAGTACCCCCGATCAACCCGCTCGGCACCCCCGAGACGCGAACCGGGCCCGAGGGCATGGCCTGGCCGGTCACCGACTACACCCGGCCGTGGGACTCTCTCAGCGCCGAGGAGAAACGCCTGTTCGCGCGGATGGCCGAGGTGTACGCCGGGTTCCTGGCCCACGCTGATCACCACATCGGGCGCCTGCTGGACTACCTGGAAGAAAACGGCGAGCTGGACAACACCCTGGTCATCGTGGTCTCCGACAACGGCGCCAGCGGCGAGGGCGGCCCGAACGGCTCGGTCAACGAGATGAAGTTCGGCAACGGGGTCCCCGACGACCTGGCCGACAACCTGGCCCAGATCGACGAGCTGGGCGGCCCTAAGACCTACAACCACTACCCGACCGGCTGGGCCATGGCCTTCAACACGCCGTTCAAGATGTGGAAGCGCTACGAATTCAACGGCGGCACCGCCGACCCGTGCATCATCTCCTGGCCAGCCGGCATCACGGCCCGCGGCGAGATCCGCCACCAGTACCACCACGCCGTCGACATCGTGCCGACCATCCTGGACGTGCTCGGCGTCGAAGCACCACAGACCATCAAGGGCCACGTGCAAAGCCGGTTCGACGGGGTCAGCATGCGGGCCAGTTTCGATGACCCGGCCAGCCCGTCCGCGCGCAAGACGCAGTTCTACGCCATGCTCGGCTCACGCTCGATCTGGCACGAGGGATGGAAAGCCGTCACCACCCACCCGGTGCTGTCCGGCTGGGGCCACTTCAACGACGACGAATGGGAGCTCTACCACACCGACGTCGACCGAGCAGAGAACCACAACCTCGCCGCCGAGCACCCGGAAAAGGTCCGCGAGCTGGTGAACCTGTGGTTCGCCGAAGCCGGGGCCAACGAGGCGTTCCCGCTGGACGACCGCTCGGTCATCGAGATCGCCAACACCCCCCACCCCCAGCTGACCGCCCCCCGGGACCGCTACGTCTACCGGCCCGGGACCGCCCCCGTCCCCGAGTGGCAGGCCGTCAACATGCGCGGCCGCTCCTACGTCATCGGCGCGCTGGTCGATATCCCCGCCCCCGGAGCCGAAGGTGTCCTGTTCGCCTTCGGGTCACGCTTCGGCGGCCACGCCCTCTACGTGAAAGACAACCGGCTGCACTACATCAACAACTTCGTCGGGACAGAACAGAAAATCACCGGATCCGAGGACATCCCCACCGGTCACAGCGTGATCCTCTCCGCCTCGTTCGAGAAAACCGGGCTGGAGCGCGACCACGCGGTCGGCACCCTGTCGCTCTACCACGGAGACCACAAGGTCGGCGAAGCCCAGATCAAGACCCAGCTCGGAGCCCTGGCCATCGCCGGAGCCAGCCTGTACGTCGGACGCCACCCCGGCGAACCAGTCACCGACGACTACCCCGGCCAGCCCCCCCACGCCTTCACCGGCGGCACCATCGACCGGGTAGCCATCGACGTCAGCGGCGAACCCTACGTTGATCTTGAGCGCGAGGCCCAGCTCATGATCATGCGCGAGTAGCGCCCGGCCGACCCGGATACGGCGCGTCGCGAGAGAAGGCGGACGGCAATGCTGAGCTGCATAGCCGGTGAACGGACCTAATCACCGGCATGATGCGCCGGGACGTCCCGGCGAGCACCGGACCCGCCGCGCAGCGATGCCGCCTGATCTCATATACGGCCAGATCCGGCAGTAGGCCAGGTCCGAGTCCAAGTCCCGGGTCTTCCCGATGCCCTCCTGGGAAGCAGACGGTCGAACAGACCGCTCCCGCATGCGGTCAAGAGGAAAGCATGACCAGCCTCATGCCGACGCGTCCTGCCTATTGGTACCTGTCAATACCCCAAAGCGTCGCCTCATGATCGAAGCGACTTACGACCTCTAAAAGCCATACGACGCCGCGTGTCTTGGGCATCTTCCTGGTCTTGGACGCGTGGCGTCGGCTCGTATGAGCGGAAGCTGCGTGCCGCCATGGCAGCCGCGAAGTTTCGTGATCATGGAATACCTGTCCGGAGGCCGTGCCGCGGCTGTCGGCGGGAATCAGCCGCCACAGCCGCCGTGACAGTCACACGATCGAGACCCGGTGGGTCGGGTTCGGTGGCTGTCCAAAGCGCGTCGGCGAGCGGGTCGGCGTGCGCCGTGAGATCACGTCCAGCGTGGCGAATAGCGGCTCGCCCCGTCATCAATGTCCTCGCTCTCTGGTGCGGGGCTGGGTTATGAGTGACCGGCGTATGACTGGTCGCGATTGGCGTCCATGTAAATGTCAGAGACAACGGGCCATGTGCCGTCGCTTTGGCGCTGGAGGACGTGCAGAGAGCGGTTGTCGCGCTCGTCGATGACACCGCCGTCGAGCAGTTTCTGTCCTTCGATGAGGAGGTGGGTTGACACGATGACGACTTCAGCGGTGAGGACGCGGATGCTGCTCTGGGGAGGCGCTTTGAGCGTGCCGGCGTTGAAGTTGGCGTCGGCGAACAGGCCGCGCAGGTAGGTGAGGATCTCCCGGCGGCCGTGCTTGACGCTGCCGAAGGCGTTGACCCAGTCGGCGTCGTCGCTGTAGACGTCGGTGAGCTTGTCGGCGTCGCGTTCGCTGAATCCGGCGAGCAGTGATGTGAGGGTCCGGGTGATCGCTTCCTGGTCGCGGGCGGCCAGCGCCGAAAGGCCAGCGGGCGGGTGTTCAGTGGTCATGTGCTTTCTCCTTGCCGGTCACTGCGGTCGGGGTGTGAGGAAGGGTGTTTCGGAGCCAGCGGTAGACGGCCTCGGACCAGATCTCCTGGCCGAGGCCGCTGCAGTGGCCGTCCGCTCCCTGGTGCTCGGTGAGCGGGACGAGCTGTGACGGGGCCGTCAGCGCGTCGGTAAGGGTCTGGCCGCCGCCGCCGGCGAAGTCGTGCTCGGCCTCGATGATGAGGGTGGGGCAGGTGATCTGCGGCGCGTGCTGGAGCATGGTGAACCGGCGCAGCTCGGTGAAGTATTTCTCGATGTTGTCGAGGCCGTGGGCCGCCATCCGCGCGCCGAAGAACTCGGCGCGATCGGCGCTGATCCGCATCTGGGCTCTCACGACGGGGGCGGCGATCTTTCCCGCTAGTCCGGCGGGGATGCGGGCGCCCATCTCCGGTTGCGCTGGGTCGCAGATCAAGGCGGCCAGGCGGTGTTCGAACGAGGCGGCCCGGGGGGCGAGGTAGCCGCCGAAGGACCGCCCGATGAGCACCAGCGCACCGGGCTGCACTTCGGGCCGGGTCAGCAGCCAGTCCAGGACGGGGGTGAGCACGTGCTCAAAGTCTGGCCGCAAGAACAGGCGCTGGGTGTAGAGGGCCTCTCCCTGGCCGGGCCCTTCGAAGACCAGCGCGTTGTACCCGCGCTCCAGGGCGGCGGGGACGTTGGCCCAGCCGGCTTCAGCGGTCGAATCGTACCCGCACGGAAAGATGACAGTGGCCCTGGCCTCACCTGAGTCATCGGGGGCGAAGAGGTATCCGCTGACCGTTGTGGAGTCGTAGGGGATGCGGACGGCCTCGGCAGGGTGGTCCATCAGCGCGGCAGCCGATCTGAACGTGTCGACGTGGGCACGGTAGGCGTCTTGAAGGCGGCGGCCGTCGAGGTCCGAGCGCAGGAAATAGAAGGCCTGGCGGTAGTACTCGCTGGCTCGCAGGTAGCCATGACGGGCGCTCGCCCGTTCACCTGACGCGCGGGTCTTCTCGGCGGTTTGCCGCGCCTGGTCGGCGGTCTTTGACCAGGCGTCGTACCATGCGGTGCCGCTCGGCTTGCCGATCCGCCGGGCGGTGGCCATCGCCTCGCCCAGGTCGGCACTGCCGGCCATTGCGGCTGCCAGTGTCCGGGTCAGCTGGCCGTCGTAGGACGCGTTGCGGAACAGCACCTTTGCCGGGTCAGTCATGGTGATTTCCTTCCGTGCTGAGCTGCTGGGGGTCGGCGGGGGCAGGCGGCGGCTGGAGACAGGATCCGCGGTCTGGTCCGGCCTGCACGTCGTGGTGCGGCGCGGTGGCGCACAGCCCCTCCAGGCAGGCGACAAGCTCCAGCACGCCGGTGAAGCGGCGACCCTCGCCGGCCGAACCGGCCAGCCTGGCCGTGCCCGTCAGCTGCCCGTCGCCCGACTGGGCGATGTCGATGATGATCTGCATGCTCTGAGCATGCTCGGAGGCGGGACGGCGGTCCCTAGGAGAAACGCCTAGTTGAACACCCGGTCGCGCAGTTCCCGCCTCGACGTGATCCCCAGCTTCGCGAAAATGTGGCCCAGGTGGTAGTCGACCGCCTTCTGGCTGACGTACAGCTCGGCAGCGATCTCGCGGTTGGTCATCCCTTTCGCCACCAGAACGGCGACGTCACGCTCCCGGTCGGTCAGCTCCAGAGGAGACCGGGATCCTCGCCGGTCGGCGGTGATCCCATGTGAGGCCAGGTCGGCCTCCACCTGGCTCAGGAACGGTTCTGCGCCCGCCCCGGCGAACAGGTCACGGGCAATGCGAAGCTGGTCGATAGCCTGGCGCCGGCTGCCCCCGCGGGCGGCCAGCAGCTGACCGAACCTGTGATGCAGCCCGGCCCGATCCAGAAGCGGATCGTCCGCGGTGAGCAGGGCGATCGCCCGGTCGTAGCCGGAGGCCGCCTCATGGGGGTGTCCCCGGGCCGCCTCCAGATGAGCGCGGGCCCCCTCGATCCTGGCTTGCATGTTCAGACCGCGTTGCCGCGCTGCGGTGTCGAGCAGCTCAATCTGCTCGGCCGCTCTGGCCAGCTCGCCGCCATCGATCATTGCCTCGATCAAGCCGGGCCACCAAGCCAGCGACGTCGCCATCGGGATCAGGCTGGTGTTCTCCACCAGCGGGGCGAGGGCCTTCACGACCTGCCCCGGATCGTTGCGGGCCCTGGCCACCACGGCCTGGGCAACGCGAGTGGTGACGACCGCCTCGATCGTGCCCGCCTCTGCCGCCGCGGCGGCGGCCGCCGTGAGGTGCTCGTCGGACCGCTGCCACTCGCCCCGGCCGCCGAACAGGCGAGCCAGCGCGGCGTGCACCTGCGCGTCAATCCAGACGCGCCGTTCGGCCGACACCAGCGACAGGGCCGTCCGGGCATGGACAAGCGCTTCGTCCCACTCCCCCGAGTACAGCAGAAGCTGCGCGAGCTGCATGTGCGCTCTGGGCAGCTGGGCGGCGGCGGCACCGTGACGAGCCAGCCGGATCGCCGCCCGCAGGTCGGCGATGGCCGCCGTGGTCCTTCCGGCATAGAAACCCAGCGTGCCGCGAACGATCAGCAGGTCGGCGTCAGCTGCCCGCACACTCTCAGCAGGCTGGGGCAGACGGCTGGCGAGGCGATCCAGGGCCGCCGCGGCACCGTGGCTCGCGGCCGTTCCGGCCGCGAGCGCTATCCAGCCATTTCGCTCCAGCTCGCCGGGCAGGTTGCCCAGGGCCAGCAACCTCGTCGCGGCGTCGACAGCTTCCCGGCCCCGCCCTTGGGTGTAATACAAGGTCCCGAGGTGACCGAGCGCCGCGGCGGCAACCTCACCGTCCGGCTCCGGTCCGCCCGCCGACTCCGAGGCCTCGATGAACCAGGATTCTGCCGGGGTGCTAGCGGCTTCCTGCCACGCCAGCTGCCCCAGAACGAGGCTGCGCAGCGGCCCTTCGCCGCACCCCTCCACCCGTTCACGAAGCTCAGCAGCCCGCGCCGTCTGCCCGTCCTCGAGCAGCAGCCGGGCTGCTCGCAACACCCGCCGTTCATTCAGCTGAGGCCCAGAGCCAACAGATGACGCCCACAGCAGGTAGGTGGCTGCCACGTTCCGGGCCCCTTTGCCGGCCCGTCCGGCCGCCGACTCATCAAGATCCCGCGCCAGGTCGTCGTCGATCCCGTCCGCGGCGGCCACCCGGTGCCGTAGGGCAGAGGCCGCGTCGAGGGATTCTGCCGCGGCCCGATGCAGCTCCCGGCGCCGGGTGGGCGCAAGGTCGGCGTACAGCGCCGCCCGGTACAGCGGGTGAGTGAAGCCCGCGGGCGTACTCGCCTCACCAGGCCGCCACGTCACGAACCCCGTCTCCAGCAGCGCCTCCAGCGCCCCGGCCGGGTGGTCGACCCGGGCGATCCGTCCGGCCACCGGCAACGGCACCACCCCGCCCACCACGGACAATGCCGCCGCCAGCTCCCGGGCATCTGGCGGCAGTCCGGCCAGCCGGGCCAGGATCGTCGACGCCAGTGACCGGGGCACCGGAAGCTCCCCGCCGGGAGCGGCAAGCTGCGAGAAAGAAAGCTCAGCCAGCAACATCCGGACATACAAGGCCAGGCCGCCGCTATGCTCGTGCAGCCGCTCGACCGCCCGTGCGGGCAAGGCCAGGCCCGCGACGCGAGCCATCTCGGCCACGTCGTCCCTGCCCAGGGAACCCAGTACGACCCGCAGAGGACCAGACGGATCCGAAAACAGGCGCTCCCACCCGTCGGGCGCGGCGCCCGGGCGGCTGGTCACCAACAGCAGCACCCGCTCCTCGCCCGCACGCCGGACGACGGCCAGCAGCGCCTGGCGGGACTCACGATCGGCCCAGTGCAAGTCCTCCACCACCACCGCCACCGGACCGCCACCGCCTGCCTCGCTCAGCAACCCCACGAGGTCCAGCCCGGCAGCCTGCGAGCTTTCCCCGCCTTCGATACCGAACTGTCGCAGCACGGCGAACGGCTGGTCGGCCGCCGACTCGTCCGCGGCAGACCGCCGCACGACAAAGGCAGCGGGAAGCCCAGCCACCACATGGTTGACGAGCGCTGTCTTACCCGAGCCCGGATCACCCTCGACCCACACCACCCGGCCCGCCCCGCCCGACACCGCGTCGACACAAGCCCCGATCGCGGCCAACTCGGTGACCCGTCCGACGAACCACTTGTCGCTAGCCGACAATTCCCAGCGGCGCACAGCCCGAACCTATCTTTCGACAAGCCCCTAGGTCCATCTCAGATAAGCCGATAAGGTTCGAGTGAGAGGGACCCTTGGGAGTTATGAGCGGTACGACACTCACACCCAGTTTGTGACGTCGGGTACCGCCTATCGGTACGTGCCAATACCCCAACCCGTCGCCGCCTCACGATCGAAGCGACGTACGCTCTCTAGCGCTCACTGACGCGTATGGGCCGCAGCCGGGGTTCCCGGTCCTGGTGAAGCCTCTCAGCTGCACCCGTCCCTGCCTGGCCGTACCCAGCGGTCATCTGCCGATCTGAGCCCAGCTGGGAGCGCTGGGCCGCGGGGTCACTCTAGACGGGTGAGGTGTGTTACGGCCGCGTACATCAGGGTGGAGATTGACGGGTCAGACCATGGGATGAGGCAACAGGACAGGGGCGCAGTGAGTGATGACCTGGCGGCGCTTGCCGCTGACGCTTACGTGTACGGTTTTCCGCTGATCTTCGACTTGCATGAGGTCGGCAGTGTCGCACGCGAAGGTCTGGGATCGCTGGCGCCCGCTCCGTTCAATAGCTTCGGTCATGCGTCGAAGCTGGCCGGGCCTGGTGACCGGTTCGTGTCGATCAACAACGACACCATTTATTCGATGGCGCAGGTCGATGTGAGCGGCGGCCCGCTGCTGCTGCGGGTGCCGGATGCGGCCGGGCGCTATTACGTGCTGCAGTTCGTTGATGCGTGGACGGACAACTTCGCCTACGTGGGCCGCCGGGCGACCGGGACTGCGGCCGGGTCGTTCCTGCTGGCCCCGCCGGGATGGAAGTCCGGGGCACCCAGCGGGGCCGAGGTCATCGAGTTCCCGACGGACATCGGCACGATCGTGGGCCGCTGGGCCTGCGATGGCCCGGGCGACCTTGATGCCGTCCGGGAATTGCAGAGCGGCCTGACCCTGGAGTCATACGGCACCGCGGGCCCGACCGCGGGAATCCCGGCCCCCGCCGCCGTCCCGGCCGAGGTGGCCTTCTTCGAGCAGATGCGGACCTGGATGCAGGCCTTCCCGCCGTCCGGCCCGGACCGCGCCTACCAGCAGCGGTTCGCCCCCCTGGGCCTGCTCGACCCGGCCACCCCCTACACCGACTGCCCGCCCCGCCTGGCAAGCGCACTGACGGCGGGCGCGGACGCAGCCAAGCAGAACATCGAAGCGACCCTCAAGGCAGGCGGGCCGACGCCGGTTGTCAACGGCTGGCGGCTCACCTTCCACATGTTCGACTACAACCTGGACCACCTAGGCCCGGGCACCATCGATGACCCGGCGTGGAAGATCAGCGACCGGGACACCAGCTACCTGGCCCGGGCCCTGGCCGCCCGCGGCGGCCTGTGGGGCAACCACGGATACGAGGCCGCCTACCCCATGACCTACACCGACGCCGACGGCGACCAGCTCGACGGGCGGAACCGGTACACCTTGCGGTTCGATCAGGACCCGCCCGTGGACGCGTTCTGGTCCATCACCATGTACGACCTGCCCGACTTCTACCTGGTCGCCAACCCGATAGACCGCTACTCCATCGGCGACCGCACCCCCGGCCTGCGCCGCGACGCCGACGGGTCGCTCACGATCGTGATCCAGCACGACCAGCCAGCCGACACCAGCAACTGGCTGCCCGCCCCAGCCGCGCCATTCCGGCCCATCATGCGCCTGTACCAGCCCCAAGCCGCCGTCCTGGATGGCACCTACCAGATCCCGCCCATCGTCAAGACGGCAGGCTAGACACGCACCGCCCGCGAGCAGGACACCGGGAGCGAGCGAGACAGCACGCACCTCTTGCCAGTATGGCGATGAGCCTCTGATCTCGGGCCTCCCTGCGGACCGTGGGCCCGGCGAGCGCCCGGGCGGACCTTCCAAGGCAGAGCCCGGGCGCTGACGCCGGGCCAGCGGCGCCGCACGCGGCGCCGCCTTGATCTCATATACGGCCAGATTCGGCAGCAGTCCAAGTCCCGAGTCCCCAAGTCCCGGGTCTTCCGGATGTCCTCCTGGGAAGCCGATGGTCGAACAGGCCGCTCCCGTACGCGGTCCAGAGGAATGAACGACCGGCCTCATGCCGACGCGTCCTGCCTATCAGGGTCGGTTGCGCAATCAACAGCCCGGCCACTCGGCTGCGCTCTTTGCCGTGGACACCTTCCGTCACAGGGGTCACCGTGGTGAGGCTGCCGCGGGCCAACCTGGCCTAGGTGTGCTATTCCGAGTCATATCCCGCGGGATAACACAGCTAGAGGCGGGCCGCAGGCAGGGTTGGGGGCTCGGCTAGTCGCGGACCATCGCGTCGGCGGGGGAGAGATGCTCGACCGTTTCGCCGGTGTCCGCGAAGGTGCGGGTGACGTAGGCGGAGCTGTAGACCCACAGGATCTTCATCGGGGCTTCGTCGCTGACGTTGGTGAACTTGTGGAAGATGCCCGCCTGCACGTACGTGGTGTCGTTCGGCACCAGGCGCCTGGTGCCGACGCCCGCGATCAACACCTCCGCGTCG
>Ga0335072_10010717_pt1 | contig 13171 bp, 8 predicted proteins | sample Lox_Sample_21_FD_206725 | JGI IMG/M metagenome (GOLD analysis project Ga0335072, IMG submission 206725) | Soil microbial communities from Loxahatchee National Wildlife Refuge, Florida, United States - Lox_Sample_2.1 | ecosystem: Environmental > Terrestrial > Soil > Wetlands | place: USA: Florida...
GGGGTGATTCTTGCCTTGGAGGATTCGGCCTCGGCTGCGGTTTCCCACTCGAGCAGGCGCTGGCCGGTGACGAAACGCCGGATGAGCGAGCGAATGATGGCATCGAGCGAAAACATCGTTTGATGAGGAAGAAAAGCAAGGTTGAGCACAGTGATAAGCAGGGCTTGCCATAGGCCCTCGATCACTCCGCTAACGCTCCCCTGCTGCTCACTCAAGAGCGCACGGCCCAAGCCAAAGACAAACTGCACAAGGGTGGGCGCGAGGAGCAGAAAAAGAGTGACCGCGGTCCAGTAAAGCGCGCCTCCGGGGAGACCAAGCCATCCGGAGACAAGGAGGATAAGCGTAAAGGGTTCGACCAGCGAGCGGCGCAGATTGTCAAAGATCTTCCAGCGGGAGATGGTGGAAATGGGATTGCGCACAAAGCGGCCGGACTCATCGGGCACACGGGAAAAGAGCCATTGCGCGATTTGCCAGTCGCCACGCACCCAGCGATGCTGGCGACGGGTGTAGGCGCTGTAGTGCGATGGATAATCGTCGATGACTTCAATGTCAGTTACCAGGCCGGCACGCGCGTAGGCGCCTTCGATGAGGTCGTGGCTGAGAAGCGAGTTGCGAGGAAAGCGTTTATCGAGCACGGCGTGCAAGGTCTGTACCTCGTAGATGCCCTTGCCAGTGAAGCTGCCTTCGCCGTAGAGATCCTGATAGGCATCGGAGACAGCGCGCGTGTAAACATCGAAACCGGTTTGTCCGGAATAGAGGGATGCGAGCCGCGAGCGAAAGGCCGAATGGACGCTGACTCCTACACGCGGCTGCAAAATGCCATAGCCGGCGGTCACAATGCGGCGCTCGGGTTCGATAATGGCCCGGTTCAAAGGATGAGCGATGGCTCCAACCATCGCGCTGGCGGTACCGCGTGGCAGCTGTGTGTCGGAGTCAAGAGTGATGATGTATTGAATCTGGGAGAGCGTAGCCAGATTGCCAACTTTTACAGGAAAGGCGTCAAACGCCCCACGGAGGTAATTGTTCAGGTCAAGGAGCTTGCCGCGTTTGCGCTCCCAGCCCATCCATACACCCTGGCGGGCGTTGAAGATACGATGGCGATGCAATAGGAAGAACGATCCGTGCTTCGCCGATACGGGGTAGCGCAGGTTGAGCTCGCCAATGAGTTGTACGGCCAGATCGACGAGAGGATCGCTGTCGTTTTCGCGCGGGCGTGAAACGGAATCCGGCAGATCGGTAAGCAGCGCGAAATGCAGGTTGGGGTCGGGATTAGCGAGAAAGCGCACTTCGAGATCGGCAACCAGCTTGCGTACCTGCTTTTCGTTAATCAACAGCGTGGGCACCGCGACGAGCGTCGCGTGACCTGCGGGAATGCCCTTCGTGAAGTCAAGCTTGGGGAGCGGCGAAGCCTCAAAGAGAGCGGTGATTGTGTTGTTGACGAAGTCGACGGCACTTTGTGTGGCCGGTAGAAGGAGGATCAGGAATGCAAAGGTGAGTCCGCCGAAGATCGAGTAATTCGGGATAAGAGGGACGAGGATGACAGCAATGAGCAGAACAGCGAGGATTTCGATTCCGCCGATGTAGACGTCATCGGCGTGGTAGCGCACGAAGGCGCGCAGACGATCGATCAGACGGGGGTGATATCCGATTCGGGAAGTCAGAGAGGGGAGGCCGCGATCGATGAGGTAATAGCCAACATGCGCGCGGCGCAGATAAAGCCTCGGGTCTTCGATCTTTTGCAGCTGCGCCTGTTGCGCGAGTTCGAGCGCGATGGATGCCACCTGCGCTTCAGAACAATTGGAGAGCCGGGCGATTTTAGCAACGCGCTTGCGATAGTGCTCCCGGCTGTCGAAGTCCATGCGGGGATAGGCGCCCGCGGGGTCCTTTTGCAGAATGGCATCGAAGACGACGAGCGGCTCCATGAGCGAGAGCCAATCGGCATGGCCGAGCTCGCGCAAGCTCTTAATGCGCGTGGTCAAAAGCTCGGGGACAGCCGCGTCCGGCGACTGCGGCGCGTACAGCATCGCATGAGCCTGCGCGAGGATGAGCTGCAGCAATGTGAATTTGAGGAAGGAAGGCAGCGCCCACAATTCTTTCAACTCGAGAGGGTCTTTCTGCTGGGCCGCTTCGACGTAGACCAGCAGCGCCGAGCCATTCCAAACGGAATGCGCCGCATCAAGGTAAGCGCGGGCCAGCACAGCATTCCGCGGTTCATCCACCACACGTGGCAGATGCAGGATTTTCCTGCGTATCGAGGAAATTTCATGAATAACGGCAGCCAGAAGGCGCGGATTTTCGCGGAGCTCAAGGAGGGGGACGGGGCTCTCAGGCGTCAAGCTCCTGAGTTCTTCATTGAGAGCGCCGAGCGCCATTCTGGCCTCTTCGAGGGAGCGCAGGAAGGGGAGAGGTCCATGGGGGCGATGCGCAGTCCACTCCGCAGAGGCCGCTCGCGCGTGTGCGCGGAGATCTTCGGCATGAATGCCAGCGCCGTCGAGAATTTCTTGATCTATTTCAGGAATCTGATACGGCATAGATCTCCGTCAACGGTAACTTGCGGCCTGCATCTCAAACATTCCGGCGTAGCGCCCGCCCAGCGTCATCAACTGCTGATGTGTGCCCTCTTCCACGAGCCGACCACCCTCGAGAACCACAATGCGATCCGCCATGCGAACGGTCGAGAAGCGGTGCGAGATGAGCAATGCCATCTTCCCTTCAGTCAATTCCGCGAACCGCTCGAAGACCTCAAACTCGCTCCGGGCGTCGAGCGCGGCCGTAGGCTCATCCAGGATTAACAATTGCGCGTCGCGCAGATAGGCACGAGCGAGCGCGATCTTCTGCCATTCACCGCCGGATAGATCGACTCCACCCTCGAAGCGACGTCCCAGCATCTGATCGTAGTGCCCGGGCATTTTTTCGATGACGCCCTGAGCGAGGCTTTTCTGCGCAGCGCTCTCGATCTCCTCCTCGGAGTGTGGAAGCTCGACGCGGCCGATGGCAATGTTTTCGCGCGCGGTCATTTCGTAGCGCATGAAATCCTGAAAGATGACGCCGATTTCCTGGTGCAGATCTTCAAGGTTGTAGTCGCGCAGGTCGATACCGTCGAGAAGAACCTCGCCCTCCGTTGGATCGTAAAGGCGGGTGATGAGTTTGACAATGGTCGTCTTGCCCTGCCCGTTTTCTCCGATGAGAGCGATGCGTTCGCCGGGCTTGAGCGAAAAGTTAAAGTCTTTCAGCACGCGGCGCTCGGTTCCGGGATAGGCAAAGGAAACGTTGCGGAACTCGAAGCCTCGCCGGATGGGGCGGGGCGCGGGCAGCGCATCCGGTTTTGATTGAACGGTTGGCTTCATTTCAAAAAATGCGATGAGGTCGGTGAGGAAGAGAGCCTGATCGGCAATGCCGGAGGCGGTAGAGAAGGCCTGCTGGAAGTTCGAGCTGGCCTGTTGAATGGCAATGGTAATCAGAGAGAAGACGCCGATGGTGGGATAGCGACCGGTCACGGCCTCATAGATGGCGAAGGCATAGGCGCCGTAATAGCCGAGGGTACTGACGAGCGAGAGCAATCCGCCCCAGATCAGCTTACGGCGAGAGAGCGCGACATCCTCTTCAAAGATTTTTTTTGAAAGCGACTTGAAGCGATTCGTGAGGTAATCGCTGAGGTTGAAGAGCTTGAGTTCCTTGGCCGCTTCTTTGCTGCCGCCCACCTGCCGGAGATAATCCATCTGGCGCTTGGCCGGCGTCTGCCGGAAGTTTTTCGCGTAACCTAGGAAGGCGAAGTGAGTTTCACTGAAAAACGCGGGCAGCACTCCGCCGATCAAGAGCAATATCATCCAGGGAGAGCGGTAAATCAACACGCCGCTCCAAATCACCGTAAGAACCACCTGCTGAAAAAGACGGCCCATCTGCTGGATCATAGCCAGCCGGTCGGTAGCCTGAGCGCGGGCGCGTTCCAGCCGGTCGTAGAAGACCGGGTCTTCGTAGGTGGTGAGATCAAGCTGTGCGGCCTGCTGCATGACCATCACGCTGACGTGATAGGTATAGCGGTCGGCCAGCAGTTGATCGGTGTAATCGATGGCACGGCTGAGGATTCCGGTGAGCAGCGCGAGGGCAACCTCAGCGGCAACGAGCCACCAGAAATAAGGAAACTGGGGTTGATGCTCGAGCGCGCGAGCGACCCCGGTAATGATTTTGGCGGCGACGGCGGCGGTAAGAAGGCCCAAAAGAGGAACGAGAACCCGCAGAATCAGTCCCCAGGTAACGACCGAGCGTCCGGCTTCCCAAACGATGCGCAGCACGGCGGGCACATTGCGGAGTGCGCGGATGCGGTCGCCCCACGCTTGATGGGATCCAGATTGAGAGTTTTCACTCATGAGGCAGGCTTAAGACTTATTGAGATGGCCAAGAGATGAGTATAGTTGTGCCATCTGGCATGGAGCGGGACTCAATGTACGGAACAGATGATCAAGCTGCTTACTTCAGAATGGCATTGTAGCCATCATTGAGCAGCTTGGCGCGCATCGCTATTGCCTGGTCCCGCGTCGCGAAGGGCCCAATCTGCACATGGAGGAGGTTGTCCGTTGATTCGCTGTGCACCGAAGCGCTATAGCCGAACTTCTGGAGCGCGGAAACCAGCACATCCGCGTCTTGCTGGTGGGAGACTGCGGCGATCTGCACCATGATGGCCCCTGCAGGCGCTTTTGCGGATGCCGGAATATTGTAGGAAGCCTGCGTAGGCTGGGCACCGGCGGGAGCATTCGCATTTCCGGGAGCGGGTTTTGCTATGTCGGCTGCCTGCGGGGAAGCTGACGCGGCGGGAGATGGTTTCGATTGCAGCGCCGCACCCGCACCGGAGCGTTTAGTTGAGGAAGCTGTGGAGCCAGCGTATGGATCACTGTCCGAGACGTCGGCACCAGGTGAGGCGGGCTGCTCAACAACTGTTTTGACTAAAGAGGGTGATGCGGGTGTTGAGGACGGAGGGGCAGCCTGAACAGACGCCACCGCCTTAGCGGCGTTGCCTCGTCCGACTGAATAGCCGAAGCCGAAAAAGACTCCGCAGATAAGCACCAGCGCAAAGAAGATTCCCAGGATGGAACGCATTCCGAGCGTAATTTCCGCGTCGGAATGCTCCAGAACTTCGGATTTATCGTAGTTCTTCATTCCGGTTTCTGTGATTCGGCAGGGGCCTTGGGGTTAACGTTGGTGACAAACTTGCCTAGCAGAGAGATCAACTCGACAGGCAACGGGAAAACGATGGTGGTATTTTTTTCGGTGCCGATGTCGGTCAACGTCTGCAAGTAGCGCAGCTGCAGGGTGAGCGGCTGTTGCGCGAGCAGGTTGCCAGCTTCGACAAGACGCTGGGCAGCAGCGAATTCGCCCTCGGCATTGATGATCTTGGAGCGCTTTTCGCGCTCGGCCTCAGCCTGTTTGGCCATGGCGCGCAGCATGGACTCGGGCAGATCGACCTGCTTTACTTCCACGCTGACGACCTTGACGCCCCACGGCTCGGTGCGCTGGTCGATGATGGTCTGAATGCGCTGGTTGAGCGCGTCGCGATGAGAGAGCAGCCCATCGAGCTCGACTTCGCCGAGGACGGAGCGCAGCGTGGTCTGCGCGAACTGCGAGGTCTGGTAGACGTAGTTCGCAACTTCGATGACGGCGCGGGCGGGATCAAGAACGCGGAGCGTAATGACGGCGTTGACCTTGATGGTGACGTTGTCCCGGGTAATGACGTCCTGCGGAGGAACTTCCAGCACCTCCTGCCGGAGCGAGACGCGGACGATCTGATCGATCGGCCGGAAAACGAGGATGATTCCGGGGCCTTTTGGCTGGGGCAACGCCCGGCCAAGGCGGAAGATGACGCCGCGCTCATACTCGCGCAGAATTTTTATGGAATTGAGCAGATAGAGAACAATTACGGCAACTACGATCAATGCTGGAATGCTTGTCATGCTTCACCCGCAAGCGATTGTACCGCATTGCGCGCGGCAATTTTCGGCTAAGTGGAAGGGGCGGACCGCGCCGGAATCCGCTCTACTAATAAGGTGAGATCGCGCACAGCGCATACACGAACGCGGTCGCCGGAGTCGATGGGGCTGACTGACTCGGCCTGCCAGAGCTCCCCATGGATGAGGATTTGTCCACGAGGGGCAATCGGCTGCTGGGCTACTCCGGTAGCCCCGAGCAGTGCCTGAGGTCCGGTCAAAACTTTATTCCGCCGGGCACGGACGGCGATGCGAACCAGGAATACCGTGATCAGCCCGAATGCGACGCCGCAGGCAATGGCCGTAGTGAGGCGGACCCGCAACTCGGGGATGGGGCCATCGACCAAAGTGAGCGTTCCGAAGACAAGGGCGATGACGCCGGCGCCGGCAAGAATGCCGTGACTAGGGAATTTAGCCTCAAGCAGCAGAAGGGTTAAGGCTGCGATGAGCAACATGATGGCGAGATAGCTGACGGGAAGAAGGTTCAGCGCAAATAGCGCGGTCAGCAGCAGGAGGGTTCCAAGAGCACCGGGAATGATGGTTCCCGGTGAGTTGAATTCGAGATAAATGAGCAGACCGCCCAACATCAGAATCAGCACGGCGAGGTTGGGGTCCATCATGCGGTCCAAAATTTTTTCGCGCAGGGTCGGTTCCACCTGAGTGAGCGTTGCGTTACGGGTATGTAGGGTGACGGTGCTGCCGTCAAAACGAGTGATGGTGCGCCCGTCGAGCGAATCGAGCAGGGCCTGATTGCTGGGTGCGATGAGGTCGATGAGATGGAGTTGCAGAGCTTCGTTATCGGTGTAGGACTTCGAGTTCAGGACCGCATCCTGCGCGGCGTCGATATTGCGTTTACGCCGGGAGACAAAGGAGCGCAGAAAGGCCGTCGTGTCGTTCTCGAGCTTCTGCTTCATGATGGGACCGAGCTGGCCTCCCTCGATTACGGGGTGCGAAGCCCCCGCATTCGTTCCCGGAGCCATCGCCGCGACATCAGCTGCTTCAAGCAGAAAGAAGCCGGCTGAACCGGCGCGGCTGCCTGAAGGCGAGACATAGACGATCACCGGAACCGGAGACGCGAGGATTTTGCTCACCATGGAGCGCGTGGTATCGAGCAGGCCGCCAGGAGTATTGAGATCAATGAGCAGAGCATTCGCGTGGCTTTGGGATGCTTGTGTCAGCCCGCGGTCGAGATACTCCTCGCTGATGGGCTGGATCGTGTCATCGAGGCGCAACACGACGACGCGTGGAGGCACGTTGCCACCCTGAGCGAAGGCAAAAGCAGCGACCAACATAAGGCACGATGTTGGGAGGGTCTTCAGGGCCGTTCGCAGAGAGCGAACTGGAGAGTGTATCCCGAACAATTGCAAAGGCCGTCTCATGGGACCTGTTGTCCTTTCGCTTCGACGGCCTGCTTCAGGCTGAGCGCGCCGGCATTGGCGGGCTCAATGCGGAGCGCTGCGCTCACGTTGGCGGCGGCGGCGGCAAGCTGGTTCGATTCCAAATCCAGCCGGGCCAGCACCAGATATGCGGGAACATTTGGGGCAAGGCTGAGAGACTGCTGGGCCTCAGAGCGCGCAGCTTTCAGGTCTTCGCTGTGTTCGCGAACCTGCGCCAAGCCAGCGTGCGCCGGCGCCGACGAAGGGTTGGCCTTGAGGGCAGCCTGATACTCCCGCTCAGCTTCAAGAATGAGCCCGCGATTCAGAAACAGGTCTCCAGCACTCACGAGCTTTGCAGCACGTTCATCAGGAGGAAGCGCGGCGAGACGCATGTCCTGTATCTGCTCCATCTCAAAAGCAGCCTGGCGAAACTCGGTTTCGTTGTAACTGCGCTTGATGCGCTCCAGCGGCAGAGTGTCGTCGGGGACTCCGCTGCCCTTATCGGAAGTTGCGTTCGCAGGCGCAGGGTCTTTGAGGGTGGCAGCAAAGGCCTGAGCTTCGGCGTCCTGGGGGTGCAGCTTCAACGCGGTCTCAATCTCGCGCAAGGCCCCGGCGGTGTCATTTCCCTTGCGCAGAGCGATGGCGAGGTTGAAATGGTAATCCTCGTCACGAGGATCGGAAGCGATGGCCCGCTGGAACAGCGGCGCCCCATCGTGGCCTCTGCGACTGGCGGCGACGCCCTCATTGTTCACGACTTCGGGCAGCGGCAGTTGCGTAGCGACAAAGGCAAACGCGTCCTCGGCTTTGAGGTAATTACCTGTATAGAAAAATGCGAGGCCGCGATAGAAATCAGCCTCAAGCGCGTTCGGATCGTCCCTCGACATCTCTCCGAAGGTGACAGCTGCCGCCTCATAATTCTGATTCGCAAAGTACGCTCTGCCCAGTTCCAGTCTTGCGGGAGTGAAGCCCGGGCTGAGCCTTAGCGCTTCCTGAAGATGAAGGATCCGGTCTGAGGGCGCTTCGGCGATCATGCCGCGAATGTAATTCTCAAAGGCATCCGGGCGCAACGGCGCATCCGCGGCAAGAAAGGTCTGTTCCGCGACGGAATAAGACGGATCGAGCTTTCGGGCCACATTCCACGCGAGACCGTTCAGTGTGTCGAGCAGGTTTTTGAGGTCGGCTTCCTGCTGAATCGGCGGGCTCATGGTTAATTTATGCAGATCGAGGATCTGCGCGGTGGCAGCAAGCTGAGTGCCGGTTTCTGTGTACGAGCCGACGATTACGAAATCAGCGTCGAGCAACTGCGCGATGCGAATGGTTGTGGCGCGCGAGGGCTGAAAGTTCAACGGCAGGCCGAGCCGGTCCAGGGCATAGAGCCGATCGTCACGACTGATGGTCAAAAACCCTGCGGCATCGAGCCTGCGGTTGAAAATGTCTGCAGCTCCTTCGCCAATCCAATCGAGATTCGCCTGGCCGGTATGGTTCTCGAATGGCAGCACCAGCAGGAGCCGGCCTTGAGGCTGCGCCTCAGAAAATTGCTGGGCCTGCGCAATTCCCGTAAACAGGATGAAAAGTGCCGGGAGAAAAACCGGGAGGAGCCATCGAAATCGAAACATCTGCCGCACGAGATGGATTATAGTTCCCGCAATCCGGCGCTTACTTCATGGGTGGCGTAGAAGGGCCTGTTCCGGGCGGTCAAAATGCAGCACGGCGGCCCATTGGCCGTGGCGCTGCTTGCGCCAGACAACCTGGCCACCGAGCAGGCGCGCAACGATTGCAGGGTCGAGGTCATTGTGGAAGCCGAAGAAGCGCGCATCCATGCGGCGGTTGAAGCGTCCGAAGCTCAGGGTCCATCGCGGCTCATATTTGGTTGAAAATATCAGGCCAACTGTGTAGTGCTCGTCGGGCCGAGATGCACGCTGGATTTGCCCGAAGGAAAAATTATCGATAGCCGTCACATTGACCGGGTGGATCACGTAGCCGAGCTCCGGCTTGGTGAGCTCGTCGGAGGCGGGCCATGCCGTCAATACGGTTTCATCCGGATAACGAGCGATGATCTGGGCGATCGCATCCTGCTGCAGATGAATCATATCGCTGTAGGCGAGATTGTCCTCCGGCGCGAACCGATAGGGAGGATTGACGAAGAGCGCTGCGATGAAGGCTACGGCGGAGAAGGCGACAAACCAGAGCCACGATTTGAGGCGTGTGCGAAAAGTGTAGACACAGAAGAAAATCACCAGCGGATAGAGCGGCAGCATATAGCGAGTGAGCAGCGCACCGCCGAGGACGGAATAGAAAGCGAGGTTTGCGAGAATGACGATAAGGAATACTGTGCGATTGTTGCGGGAAAGAGTGGATGGGTGTGCGCTCTCTTTTTCCGGCAGCGGATCGAGCAGCAGGCAGGCAAGAGCCAGCAGCACGGGAACAAAGAGGTTCATGTGCAATGTGAGCTGGTTGCTACGATGCCAGAGCGCCACGAGAATTCGCAGGGGAGTGAGGGTGGTTGTCGCGTTGTAGCGGAAATATTCGGGGTTTCCGAAAATGAAGCCGGTACGATGCCAGTACCAGGCATACCAGAGCGCGAGCGGCACGGCGGGGATGGTCAGAAGCGCCGCGGTGCGCGCGTGCTGTAAGGCACGAGTTCGCAGCGCAAGCCAAACCTGCCATCCGGCGAGTGCGAACGGAGTGACGATGGCGGTCTCTTTCGAGAGCGCCGCGAGTGAAAAGCACAGAACGGCTGGCCAGATCCGTTGATCGTCGATGAAGAATGCGAGACCCCAGAGCGTGGCTGCCGCGGCGAACATATCCGCATGGGCGAGCGAACTTTGCGCAAAGAAGACGGGATAGATCGCCGTGAGCAGCAGGGTCGCCAGCGCGACGGCGTGCCGGTTGACGGCGATGAGTGCGATGCGCCACACCGCAGTGAGCGCGAGCGCAGCAATGACGCACATGGCCGTGCGCGTTACGAAGGGGGAAAAGCCGAACAGCTTCCAGCAGGCGGCGAGATAAACGGACGGCAGCGGCGGATGCGCATTCGACAGAGTGGAAAAGGAGATCAGCGAGCCGGTGCGAAAAAAATCGTAGGCCGCAGGAATGTAGTAGCCGGCCTCATCCCAGTAATACGGGAGTCGCAGTAACGGCCAGTGCGCGAAAAAAACGGCTGCATAGGTAAGAGGAAAGATCGCCCAGGCGGGGGGACGATTCCAAAAGGATGAAGAATGACTGTCGTGCGGTTGGGACACGCGTCAGTGTACCAAGCTCCGCACGCGATGCGTGCTAGTGGACAGGGCCGGTGGGGATCGGCATGGGAGAGCCCTGCGGCTCCAGGGCGATGGCACCGAAGGCCTGTTCGTACTGGGCGAGGTTCTGGCCGAGCATGTTCCAAAGAGCCTTGGCCTGCTGCGGGCTTAGGTAGACGCCGTGATTATTCTCAACATTGACCTGATCGGGCGTTTCCTGATGAGCCAGGCCGAAGTTGAGGAAGAAGTCCCAGACGCTGACGCGCACCTGAACGCTGTTGGCGTAGGTTTCGCGGTAATCCGCGGACTTGCTGAGTAGAATCCTGGGCTGGGAAGGAGTGGAGTTCATGGTGCCTACAGGGTATAGCAAAACCAGAGAGGAAGTTTGGCGCGAAAGGGGTAGCACCTCAAGAACTGCAAACTTTCATTCCCTGCGAGAGCTGGCTCCTGTACACTTCCCCTCGGTCAGAATCTTCCCCAGAGAGTTGCTGGCTAAATCACGTCACAACAGGAGAAAAAAATGAACAGATCGCGGAGCATCTTCGCGGCACTGTGCTGCCTTTTCGTGTGCACCTTGTGTGCCATGCCGTCAAGCGCACAGACGTCTCAAGCGAACGAGAAACCACCCATGTATTCGTACATTTCCAATTGGCAGATTCCCCGGGCAAATTGGGCGGACATGGCAAAAGAAAATTCGTCGGAACAGGCAATCCTGCAGAAAGCACTCGCCGACGGAACCATCGTGGGGTATGGCAGCGATGAGAATCTGGTCCACACGCCGGACGGCGAAACGCACGACAGCTGGTTCTCCGCCATGTCCATGGCCGGGCTGATGAAGGTGCTCGTCCAATTCTATGCATCCCCTGGTTCCGCTTCTCCCGTTCTGGTGAGCTCCACGAAACACTGGGACGATGTCATGATCAGCCGGTATTACAACTGGAAGTCCGGGTCATGGAAGGGCGGATACGTCTGGGTTGCGTCCTATAAGCTCAAGGAGGACGCGCCCCACAATGCGGTCGACATACTCAGTAAAGATGTCGTGGTGCCAGTACTGGAGAAGTTGCTCGCCGACGGAACGATTCTGGAATATGAAATCGACACTGCAGCCGTTCACACTTCGGCGCCAGGCACCTTCTGGATTGTCTATGTGGCGCCCGCGCCGGAAGGTCTGGATAAGGTCGACACAACAATTCTGGATTCACTAAAAGCCAGCCCGTTATCCGGTCCGGCATTCGATTCCATGGTGGACTACGGCGCTCATCGGGACGAGCTGGTTTTGGGCGAGGGCACCTACAAATAGGATTCCTGTGGGTGGGCAAAATCGGAAAAAAGGGCCGATTCGCGAATCGGCCCTAAAACCTTGGTGCGAAAGGGGGGATTTGAACCCCCATGGGTTGCCCCGCCAGATCCTAAGTCTGGTGCGTCTGCCAATTTCGCCACTTTCGCGCTCTGCCCATATTTCGGCCAAAATGCTGTCTTTAATCTACCGGGGAAGGCATGCGCATGCAATGCAATGCAGCCGGGAGGGATACAGGCACATGCTAAAATCAGGGAAAATTGTCCCTGCAAGCCGCGGTATTTTGCGGCGAAAAAGGGCATCGCCGACGACGCATCCGGCAGGTTTCTCAGACTGTTTTTTGGGGTTGTGGTTCCATCCGTAAAATGCCGCCGTCGAAACTGTTTTCTGCGCAGAAAGATTCTCCGTGACCGCAAGCTCCACGACCATAGCCGAACTGAAAAACAGAATAGAAACCCGGAAGGCCTACATCGGCATCATCGGGATGGGGTATGTCGGTCTTCCGCTGGCGTTGCTTTTCAGCGAGCAGAAGTTTGCCGTGACCGGGTTTGATGTCGATTGCAAAAAAGTCGATGCGCTGAACGCCGGCGGGTCTTATATCGTCCGCATTCCAAGTACCGAGGTACAGCAGGCTCAGCAATACGGTTTTTGTGCGACTGCAGATTACAGTGTGATCGCGAAGATGGATGTGGTGATCATTTGCGTGCCCACGCCGCTGAATGAATATCATGAGCCGGATCTCAGCTACATTACGGGAACGCTGGAGGCGATGGCGCCTCATGTGCGGCAGGGCCAGCTGATTATTCTTGAAAGCACGACGTATCCGGGGACGACGGAGGAGATCGTGGTTCCCATGCTGGAAAAAGGGAATGTTGCCGGATTGTGCGCGGCCCGGGACGCGGAGACGCGGGGATTCTATGTGGCATTTTCTCCGGAGCGGGAAGATCCCGGAAATGACACGGTAGCGCGGCGCGATATTCCGAAGGTGATCGGCGGGTGCGGGCCGGTTGCGCTGGAGCTGGCGTCAGCTGTGTATGCGAGCATCTTCAACCGGACCGTTCCCGTGTCTTCTCCGGCAGCGGCAGAGATGACCAAGCTGCTGGAGAACATCTACCGGTGTGTGAATATCGCGATGGTGAATGAGCTGAAGCAGCTCTGCCTGCGGATGGATATCGATCTGTTTGAGGTGATCAACGCTGCCAAGACCAAGCCGTTCGGGTTTCAGGCGTTTTATCCGGGGCCCGGGCTGGGCGGGCATTGCATTCCGATCGATCCGTTCTA
>Ga0335072_10010718_pt1 | contig 13171 bp, 12 predicted proteins | sample Lox_Sample_21_FD_206725 | JGI IMG/M metagenome (GOLD analysis project Ga0335072, IMG submission 206725) | Soil microbial communities from Loxahatchee National Wildlife Refuge, Florida, United States - Lox_Sample_2.1 | ecosystem: Environmental > Terrestrial > Soil > Wetlands | place: USA...
CAAGAGGTTCGTCACGCGAGGTCCTTGCGGTACACGAAGTAGACGTCGCTGACCCTTCCGCCCACGGCGGCATAGGGGACGACCGGTCCGACCCACACGACCGACACCGACGTCCGGCCCCGCCGGCGGAGCTCGTGCAGCGCGCCGAGCAGGACCCCGGCGCCCTTGCCCCGGCCGATGAGGTCGGGACGGACGGCCACCGGGCCCAGGAGGCCGACCCGGTTCACCTCGAAGGCACAGAAGGCGGACAGCTCGCCGCTCTCGTCGCGTGCGAGGAGCAGGTTGTTCCGGTCGAGGGCGCGCAGGACCTCGGCCCGCCAGTTGGACCAGTGCGCCGCCATCCACCGGTCGACCTCGTCCCGCTCGCCAGGCGTGGAGAGGGTGTGGCCACCGGGGTCGGCGGGTACGGACTCGAGGTCCACCAGCATGTTGAAGTTCGCCTCGATCCGGCCGTAGTGGTGGCGTTCGAGCAGGCACAGCAGCGCCGTCTCGGTGCTCGGCACGCCGGGCCACAGGAAGTAGGGCGGATCGGCACCCGTGACGAGGCTCGCATGCCCGTTGACCCGACACCATTCCTCCGCGGCTCGCAGCAGCGCCGCGCCCTGCCCCTGCCGGCGGGCGGGCGGATCGACGACGAGCAGGCGGATGTGTGCCCCGTCGTCGCACTCGACGACGGCGACGACGCCGACCGCGGGATCGCCGAGCACGGTGGCCGGTTGGTCCCCGGTGAAGAGCGCGCCCCGGATCTCCTCGGTGGAGGGGGATGCGTCGCCCAGGGCCCGCCGGCACAGCGCACCGATGCCGTCGCAGTCCGCCGGCCCCAACGTGGCGACGGTCATGCTGGCGCACGGGGAGTGGACGTCACGCGAGCACGCTATAGCCGGGCCGCCCGGCATGCCGCTGGGCGGCGCCCGGTGGACCTGTTCGTGCGCGCCTGCATTCGGGCGATGATGGGAGCCGTGACCGACGTGGCAGCCGTGTTCGGCGACGACTACCTGTACTTCTACGAGGACTGCATCGACGACTGGCACTCGGACCGTGACACGGCGGAGATCCTGGGACTCCTCGAAGTGGGTCGCGGCGCGCGCATCCTCGACGTGCCCTGCGGGCAGGGGCGGATCACCCGCCGCCTGGCCGCGGCCGGCATGGACGTCACGGGCGTGGACCTCGTTGCGGCCTACGTGGAGACGGCACGGGCCACTCCGGCCCACCCCGACGGCCGCGCCACCTACGTCGTCGGCGACATGAAGGAGCTGCCTGTCCCCGGGCCCTTCGACGCCGTCGTGTGCTGGTACTCGTCCTTCGGTTACGACGACGACGGGGGCTGCCAGGCCGCGCTGGCGGAGTTCCGACGGGTCCTGCGGCCCGGGGGGACCCTGCTCATTGAGACGATGCACCACGACGGTGCCGTGAGGAACCTCACCCCGGCGCCCGATGCCTCCGCCATCACGCGCGGCGACGACGTGCTGGTCGACGTGGCGCGGTTCGACACCGTCGCCGGCCGGCTGAGGACGGATCGCACGGTGTACCGCAGCGGCACCGTCCGGCGGGTCAGCTTTTCGGTCCGCCTGCCCACACCCCCCGAGTGGGAGCGGTGGCTCCGCGACGCGGGCTTCGAGCGGGTGGAGTACTTCGCCGGCGGCGGCGGGGCGCTCGAGTACGACAGCTGGGTGGTGGTGGTGCGGGCGACTGCGTGAACGGGGTCAGCGCGCCCGGGGCAGGTTCTGGAGCCGCAGCTCGCCGTGGGCGATGAGCCGTTCGCGGTCGTCGGTGATCTCCACCCGCCAGAACTGCTGGGTGCGACCCTGGTGGAGGGCGACCGCCTCGACGCCGACCCTGCCTGCGGTGAGCGAGCGCAGGAACTGGGTGGTGTTGGTGAGGCCGACCGCGAACTCGCCGCGCTCGGCCACGGCGAAGCTGGCGCCGATGCTGGCGGCGCTCTCGACCGCCGTTGTGTAGACGCCCCCGTGGACCACACCCCACGGTGTGTGGTGTTCGGGGCCGAGGTCGATGTGCCCGAGCACCCGTGTGGCGTGCACCTCGTCGACGACGAGCCCGGCCGCCGCGCCGAACGCGCTGGCCGGCGCGGCCACGCCGGTGGTGGCCCCGAGGTCGGTCCCGCTCTGTGCGGTCGATGTCATGTCGCTCTCCTCTCGGGTTGCGTGGACGCCCGGGTCAACCGAGCCGGATCCCGGCCAGCTGGGTGCACTGGGCCACCAGCCTTCCGGTGGAGTCCCAGACGAAACAGGTCTCGTCCACCCGTTGGGCATCGATCAGCAGGGCCCGCTGGAGCACGCGGACCGGTCCGGGTGCGGGAAGGGCGCGCACATAGGCCGTGAGCTCGAGCGTGGGGACCCACCCGGCCATCTCGATGTCCATGGTGGCGGGAGGGAACGAATCGACCGCATAGAGCAACGATGCGGTGTCGAACGGCTCGTCATTGGGGAGACGGAGCCACCCTCGCAGCTCGCCGCGTCCGGTCGGCTCGCCGCGCGTCATGGGCGCCGACGCCGGATCGAGCCGGATCTCGACCTGGTCCATGATGGCCACGCGCAGCGTGCCGTCGGGATGCACCGGGACCAGCCGCACGCACGCGTCGAACGGTGCGACGTCACCGGCGGGCAGTCCGGCGCTCCAGTAGGGCGCGCCGTCGGGGCGCAGGGTGGCCGTGGTGACCAGGGTTTCGATGCACGGCGTGCCTTCTTGGCTCATGCGGGCCCGGACCTGGCTGGCCGAGCGGCCCGCCCGCAGCACTTCGGCCGTGACCCAGACCGGGCCGGGATCGGGCGAGTGCAGGTAGTGCGCGCTCGCCGCAATGACGTGGGCATGCGGGCTCACCGCCGTCGCGGCCGCGCCGAGCATGGCCAGCAGGTAGCCGCCGTTGGGCTTGCCGCCGATCGTCCACTCGGGGTGCACGTCGGCCACGAAGCAGCCGTCGCCTGCGGGCGACAGTGCCGCCACCTCCGAGAACCTCGTGCGCTCGGCGTCCGCCACGTCGGTCATGGTGTCCCCTCCCTGGTGGCGGCCACGGTCGAGCCCGTGGTGACCAGCGACTCGACCGCACCCGGTCCGGCGACGGCGCGCACGTCACGGGGTCCGAGAGTCTCGTGACACGCCGAGCAGGTCATGACGGCTTGGCTCACGTGGCCGCACGCGTGATGGATCACCTGTACCGGCGGGCCGGCCGGGGCGGCGTGGCGGTCGCCCCATTGGCGCATGGCCGTCAGCACCGGCCACAGGTCGCGTCCCTTGTCGGTCAGTCGGTACTCGACCCGCGGCGGGTGCTGGCGGTAGGGGACCCGGGTCAGCACGCCGCACTCGACCAGGTGCGCCAGGCGCTGGTTCAAGGTGTTGCGCGAAATGCCCAGCCGGGCCTGGAACTCGTCGAAGCGCCGCACCCCCATGAAGGCATCGCGCACGATGAGCATCGACCACCACTCGCCCACCACCTCGAGGCACTGGGCCACCGAGCAGTGCATGGCGGCAAAGCTCTTCCGCTCCACGGCCGCAGCCTAGCAAGTTCCATAATGGAACGCAATGGGAGCAGGGGGTGCCAGGTCAGGGCCGAGAGGCTCCGGTGTACGATCGGCTGACACGTTCGTCAGGAATCGTCACGCCGAGAACACCTGCTCAGGGCAGTCGAGAGGGGTCATGCACGTCGATCTGAAGGCACCCGCACCGACGCGCGAACGCGTCGGCCCCCGCGACGCACGGGACCGGCGGGCGTGACGGCCGGCATCGTCAGCTGGGGCACCTACCTCCCGTACTGGCGCTTGCCGCGGGCCGCCATCGGCCAGGTGCTGGGGTCGGGGGGCGGCAGGGGGGCTCGGGCCGTCGCCTCCTATGACGAGGACACCACCACCTTGGCGGTCGAGGCCGGGCGCCGGGCTCTGGCCGTCGGAGCCGGCATGCCCCAGGATCTGGTGTTCTCGACGCCGGCACCGGGGTACCTGGACAAGACGAGTGCGACCACCATCCACGCGGCCCTGGCCCTGGACCGGGCCAGCGGTGCCTACGACCTGTGCGGCTCCTCGCGTTCGGGGATGGCGGCGCTGCTGGCGGCGTTGGGCACGGCGACGTCGCGCTCGACCCTCGTGTTGGTGTCGGACCTGCGCACCGGCCTGGCCGGCTCGGCCGAAGAGCGCGACAGCGGCGACGGTGCCGCCGGCTTCGTGTGTGGGCCCGCCGGCGCGGTCGCCGAGCTCATCGGGCGCGGCGCGGCGAGTGACGAGTTCCTCGACCGCTGGCGGGTCCCCGGAGAGATCGGTTCGCACACCTGGGAAGAGCGCTTCGGCGAGGAGCAGTACGTGCCCCTGGCCCGCGAGGCGTTCGCGGCGGCGTTGAAGGACGCCGGGGTGACCGAGGGAGAGGTCGACCATGCCGTCGTCACCGGTCTGCACGTGCGGGCGGTCAAGGCGGTTGCCTCGGGGCTCGGCGTGGCGGCCGAGCGCATGGCACCTGACCTGACGCCCTCCGTCGGCAACCTCGGTGCGGCGCAGGCGGGTCTGGCGCTGGCCGACGTGCTCGAGCGCGCCCGGCCCGGGGAGGTCGTTGCCCTGCTGAGCCTGGCCGACGGTGCGGATGCACTCATCCTGCGCACGACCGAAGCGCTGGCGGGGGCCCAACGGTCCCGCCACCAGGCCGCGGTTCCCACCGTGGTCCAGCAGATCGCCGCCGGACGCGACGACCTGTCCTACGCCAGCTTCCTGTCGTGGCGGGGCCAGCTGAGCAAGGAGCCTCCCCGGCGCCCGGACCCCGAACGGCCGGGAGCACCGACCGTGCATCGTTCCGAGGCGTGGAAGTACGCCTTCGCCGCCAGCCGCTGCACCGCGTGCGGATTCCGGCACATGCCGCCGACGCGAGCCTGCCTCTCGTGCCGGGCCATCGACCAGATGCACTCCGAGCGCCTGGCCGACGTGCCCGGCACCGTGGCCACCTTCACCATCGACCACCTCGCCTACAGCCTGTCGCCTCCGGTGGTGGGCGTCATCGTCGACTTCGACGGCGGTGGCCGGTACCGCTGCGAGATCACCGACGTCCGCCCCGACGAGCTCGTGATCGGCGCGCGCGTCGAAATGACGTTCCGCCGGATCTGGACCGCCCAGGGCGTGCACAATTACTTCTGGAAGGCGCGTCCGGCTGGCAGGGCCGACACGGCCGGCACCACCGGCACGGCCGGCACCCCGAGCGAAGGGAACTGAAATGGCGAGCAGAGGGATCCGCGACCAGGTGGCCATTGTGGGCATGGGCTGCACCAGGTTCGGGGAACTGTGGGACAAGGGTGTCGACGACCTGCTCACCGATGCCGCCACCGACGCCGCCGCGTCGGCCGGCGTGTCCATCCACGACCTCGATGCATTCTGGTTGGGCACCATGACGTCGGGCGTGTGCGGGGTCACTCTCTCACGCCCCCTGAAGATCGACTACCGCCCCGTCACCCGGGTCGAGAACTACTGCGCCACCGGCTCGGAGGCCTTTCGCAACGCGTGCTATGCGGTCGCCTCGGGGGCCTACGACACGGCCATGGCCATCGGCGTGGAGAAGTTGAAGGACACGGGCTTCTCGGGCCTGACCGGCATCCGGCCCGTGGGCGACGGCACCGATCCGGGCCTGTCGTCGCCGGCCGCGTTCTCGTTCCTCGCGCCCTCCTATTGCCACAAGTACGGGGTGGACCCGGCACAGATGAAGGAGGTGATGAGCCGCATCGCCTTCAAAAACCACCAGAACGGGGCGCGCAACCCCCGGGCCCAGTTCCGCAAGGAAGTGTCCATGGAGACGATCATGAAGGCGCCGCTGGTCGCCGGTGAGCTCGGCGTCTTCGACTGCAGCGGGGTGAGCGACGGTTCGGCCGCCGCGGTCATCTGCCGGGCCGAGGACGCCCACCGCTACTGCGACAACCCCCTCTACGTGAAGGCGCTGAGCTTCGTCGCCGGCCCGGCGGCCGGGCCCATCGACCCCGGCTACGACTACACCACGTTCGAAGAGGTGGTGCGCTCGGCCGCCGATGCCTACCAGCAGGCCGGTGTCACCGACCCCCGGAGCCAGCTGGCCCTGGCCGAGGTGCACGACTGCTTCACGCCCACCGAGCTGGTCCTGATGGAGGACCTGGGGTTCGCCGAGCGGGGGACGGCATGGAAGGAGGTCCTCGCCGGCACCTTCGACCGCGACGGCGAGCTTCCGGTGAACCCCGACGGCGGGCTCAAGAGCTTCGGCCATCCCATCGGGGCCTCGGGGCTGCGCATGCTCTTCGAGTGCTGGCTCCAGCTCCGCGGCGAGGCGCCGCCCGAGCGCCAGGTCTCCACCGTCGGTCCGGGCCGCACCCTGGGCCTCACCCACAACCTCGGGGGCGCGCCGGGCGAAGGGGTCAGCTTCGTGGGCATCGTCGGCACCGAGCTCGACGCCTGATGGGCGGCCCCGCCGGCATCGACCTGTTGGCCGAGAGCGACGACCAGGCGTCGCTCCGCCAGCTGGCCCGCGACGTCGCCGCCCGCGAGGTCGCCCCCCGGGCGCACCAGGGTGACGAGGAGGGCGAGGTGCCGCCCGAAGTGCGCAAGGCCCTGGCGTCGTCGGACCTCTTGCGGATCACCGTCGGCGAGCAGTGGGGGGGCATGGGGCTCGGCGACGTGGAGGCGGCGATCGTGCTGGAGGAGATCGCGCGGGCCGACGTGTCGTCCGCCATCTGCTGCCAGCTGACGTTCAACGGACCGCCCCGCGGCATCGAGCACCTGGGGCCCGAGGCCATGAAGGAGCGCTGGCTCCCCGAGGTCGCCAACGGCGACGCGCTGATCTCCATCGGCATCACCGAGCCCGACGCCGGCTCGGCCGTGCAGAACATGCGAGCGTCGCTGACCGAGGACGGTCCGGGCCGGTGGCGGCTGCACGCCTACAAGAACTACTCGACCCTGGGCGACGTCGCCCAGGGCGTGCTCGTGTGGTGCCGCTGGCCGGGAGGAGAGGGCGCCCGGGGGATCGGTGCCGTGGTCGTTCCGACCGACCGTGACGGCGTGTCGGTCACGGGGCGCCACAAGGGGATGGGCATCCACGCCGCCACCGAGGCCGAGCTCGCCTTCGACGGCGTGGCGATCACCGAGGACGACATCCTCGTCGCCGGGAACCCGGCCGGCACCGACGCCTTCAAGGTCCTGCTCTCGCACCTCAACCACGAGCGGTGCGGCAACGCCGCCATGTGCATCGGCGCCGCGCAGGGCGCGCTCGAGCATGCCGTCCGCTACATGTCCGAGCGGGTGATCGGCGGCCACGCACTCTCCGAGCTCCAGGGCCTCCAGTGGAAGCTGGCCGACATGACCGTGCAGCTCGAAGGGGCGCGCCTGCTCCTGGCGCGCGCGGTGCGCCTGGCCGGCGAGGGCGGGACCCCGCCTCCCCTCGAGACGGCCCTGGCCAAGACAGCCGCCAACCTGGCCGCCAAGTTCGTGTGCGACGAGGCGATGCAGATCCACGGTGGGTACGGCTACAGCCGCGAGTACCCGCTCGAGCGCGCCTACCGGGACATCCGGGGTCTGTGCTTCGGCGCCGGCACCGTCGAAGCACAACGGAACTTCATCGGCTTGCGGGTCGCGGCGGGGGGACGGACCTCGTCGCCCGGCTGGTGCGCCCCGCTCGACGCCTCCTGATCGAATCCGGCGCATGAGTGCGGCGTCCGGCCCGGCCACGCCTGCCGTGGAGCGGGTGGCGGCGGCCCGGATGCAGGAAGGGTGCAAGCGCTACGGCATGAACTCGGGCGCGGTCATGGCCCTCGACCACGTGACGGTCTGCTTCGACGCCGGCACGTTCAGCGCCATCATGGGCCCGTCGGGTTCGGGCAAGTCCACCCTCCTGCACTGCATGTCCGGTCTCGACTCGCTCACCTCGGGCCAGGCGCACGTCGGCACCAGGGACTTGTCGAGCCTCAACGACCGCGAGCTGACCGAGTTGCGACGCTCGCACGTGGGTTTCGTGTTCCAGGGCTTCAACCTGTTGCCGAACCTCACCGCCAGGGAGAACATCGAGCTGCCGGCGGGACTGGCCGGGCGGCGCCCCGACCCCGAGTGGCTGGGGCATCTGACCGACCTGCTCGGGATCACGGCGCGGCTGGACCATCGGCCCTCCCAGCTCTCGGGCGGCCAGCAGCAACGGGTGGCGGTGGCACGGGCGCTGGTCAACCGGCCCACCGTGGTCTTCGCCGACGAGCCCACCGGGAATCTCGACACGAGGACCGGCGCCACGCTGCTCGAGCTGCTGGCGCGCATCGTCGACGAGGAGCACCAGTCCGTGGTGATGGTCACCCACGATCCGGGCGCGGCCAGTCACGCCGACCGGGTGGTGTTCCTCGTCGACGGCCGGATCGAAGGCGACCTCACCGATCCGACGGCCGAGGTCGTCGCGCACCGGATGGCGGAGCTCGAGGGGTAGCTCGTGCTGCGGGTCGTGCTCCGGAGCTATCAGTTCCACCGGACGCGCCTGGCTCTCGTCGTCGGTGCCATCGCCGTGGGCGTTGCGTTCCTGGCCGGCACCTTCGTGCTGAGCGACACCGACCACACCTCCATTGCGCAGACGACCGAGCTGGCCTACTCGCACGTCGCAGTGGCCGTCGAGGGCGGGTACTCGTCCTCGTACCTTCCCGGCACCGGGCACCACGTCCCTGTGCCCGAGACGCTCGAACGGGTGGTCGACGCGGTCCCCGGGGTGGTCCGAACGGCGGGGGTGGCCGAGGGCTACGCCCAGCTGGTCTCGCCATCGGGCTCCCTCATCGGGCCCACCGCGTCGGCGCTCGGCACCTCGGTGGCGGCCGACCCTGCCCTCAACCCCTTCGTGCTCGACCGTGGTCACGAGCCCGGCGCCGCCGACCAGGTCGTCGTCGACGTCAATACGGTGCGCGCGCAGGGCTGGCACCTGGGCCAGCACGTGCGCATCGTGACCGACGAACCCGTGCGGGCCTTCACGCTGGTGGGGATCGTCTCCTCACGCAACAGCACCGACGTGGTGGGTTCGACCCTGGTGGGATTCACGCCCGCCACTGCGCATGCCGTCCTCGGCCTGAAGGGTCAGGACTCGGTGGTCCTCGTCACGGCGGCCCGAGGGGTTCGAGACGGCGCGCTGGCGGCCCGCCTTCGTTCTGCCGTCGGTCCCGACGACCTCGCGCTCAGCGGTTCCCAGTTCGTGGCCCAGAACGTGATGTACGCCAGCACGGGCGCGCCCCAGTTCTCGCTCGTGCTCGACGTCGTGCTCGGCCTCGCCCTGTTCGTGTGCTCCCTCGTGATCTTCAACATCGTGAGCATCATGGTGGCGCAACGCCGGAGCGAGCTGGCCATGCTGCAGTGCCTCGGTGCATCGCGCCTGCAGATCTGGTCCTCGGTGGTCGCCGAAGGAGCGGTGATCGGACTGCTGGCCTCCGCGGCCGGATTGGCGCTGGGCACGCTGGGGGCGTGGCTCCTCCAAGGTGTGGTGTCCTCCGGAGGCGTGCAGTCGTCGGGAGCCGGCCTCGTCGTCGGGACGCGCACCGTCGCGGTGTGTCTGGGCGTGGGCACCGTGGTCACCGCCGTGGCCAGCGTCATTCCGGCGGTGGCGGCCAGCCGCACCCCGCCGATCGGTGCGCTCCGGCGCGACGTGCTCACCCGGGCCGAAGAGGACGCCGCCCGCGCCAAGCACAGCGGGTTCGTGCTCATGGCGTGCGGGTCTCCGTTCCTGGTGGTCGGGCTCCTCCTCAACCGGGGGGGGCAGGAGGAGATCTGGATCGTCGGCATCGGCCTGGTCCTGTTCCTGGTGGGGCTGGGCCGGGTCAGCCCCCTGACCGTCCCTCCCCTCGTCGGCGCCCTCGGTTGGCCGATCGCCCGGTTCGGCGGGCTCCCGGGCGACCTGGGTCGTCAGAACACCACACGTGACGCGCGACGGACCGTGGCCACCGCCACCTCTCTGATTGTCGGCGTCGGTCTCGTGAGCGTGTTGGCCGTCATGGAGACGTCGGCCGAGCGGTCCAACGACAGCCAGATCGCCCAGGCGCTCACGGCCAACTTCGAAGTGCTGCACGCCGGGAGCGGGCCGCTCAGCGCCGGTTCGGCCGCCTCGAGTCCGTTGAGTCCCGAGGTGCTCTCGAAGCTGGCGGCGCAGCGGGGTCTCGTCGTCTCGCCGTACTCGTTCGTGAATTTCCGGGGCGGATGGGGCGTGGCCGTCGATCCGGGCACCATCGGGCGGATGGCCGATTTCGGCACGGTGCACGGTGACCTCGGCGCGCTGGCCCAGGGCGGCTTCGCGGTCTCCTCCCAGATTGCGGCGTCGTCCCACCTCCACCTCGGGGAGAAGGTCCGGTTCCGGTTCTTTGACCAGCTCCTGAGCGGCGCATCGACCGTGTTGCGACTCGACGCCACCTATTCGCAGGGAGACCTGGCCCTGTCGGGCTTCATCTTCTCCTCGACCAGCCTCGGGAAGGCGGCGGCGCCGCTCGAGCTGAGTGCCGTCCTGGTCCGGGCCGGCCCCGGTGTGGACCGCGCGGCGGCGTCGCGCCTCGTCACCCGGGCGCTCGGGGGATTCCCCGATGTCAGCGTGCAGAGCCCGGCCCAGGTGCAGGCCGCAGAGGACAGGCAGGTGGCGAGCCGGCTCGACGTGATCTCGGTGCTCCTCGTGCTCGCCGTCCTGGTCGCCGTGCTCGGAGTCGTCAACACCATGGGGTTGGCCATGGTGGAACGAACCCGTGAGCTGGCCATGCTGCGCGCCGTGGGCATGACGCGCGACCAGCTCCGCACCATGGTCCGGGCCGAGGCGACGCTCATCGGGGTGGTGGGGGCGCTGCTCGGCGTGGCCCTCGGGGTGTTCGTGGGATGGGCCTTCCAGCGCGCGCTGAGCACGACCCAGGGCATCACCGAGCTGGTGGTGCCGTGGTCCCGGTTGGTCCTCTACGTCGTGGGGGGTGCCGTCATTGGGTTTGTGGCCGGGACCATCCCGGCGCGCGGCGCGGCACGCGTGAACATGCTCGACGCCATCGCCAGCGAGTGAGCCGGGCATCGGCCGTGGCGCGGCCGTATGGTGGGCCGATGTCGACGAACTGGCAGACGATTTCGTCGCTCGCCACCGCAGGCGGGACGCTGGTGCTCGCATCGGCGACGTTCGCCGCCATCCGGTCGTCGAATCGCAGTGCGCGGTTGGCCGAAGAGGCGTTGCTGGCCGGCATGCGGCCCCTCATCGTCACCTCACTCGCCGGTGACCCGCCCCACAAACTGCTGTGGCAGGACCGGCACACCGCGCATCTCGAAGGCGGCCGGGCCATCTGTGAGGAGGGCAACGGCAACGGCGTCATCTACCTGGCCATGGGCCTGCGCAATGTCGGATCGGGGATCGCGCTGCTGCACGGATGGCGGGTGGATCCCGTGCGGGTCTTCGGGGAGCAGGACGTGCCCGAGGTCGCCGACTTCAGGCGTCAGGGACTGGACCTCTACGTCGCCTCCGGGGGGTCCGGCTATTGGGAGGCTGCGGTACGCGACGAAGCCGACCCACTGCGAGAGGCGCTCACGACGCGCATTGCCGAGCGCGAGCCGATCGGGGTCGACCTGCTCTACGGCGATCAGCTGGGCGGGCAGCGGACGATCAGCCGCTTCACGGTGCTGCCGATGGGCGACGGGGGCTGGTACTGCCAGGTGGCCCGGCACTGGCACCTGGACCGGCCCGACCCCCGCTGAGTCGGCCCCGCACCCGACCCTGTCGTCCTGTTGGCTAGTGGCCCAAACTCTCCTCGCCCAGGCCCTCTTCGCCCAGGCTCGAGCGCAGGGCGTCGAACTGGCGGCGCAACCGCGCGACGTCCTGGCGTAACGCGTCGAGATCCGCCCGCAGGTCAGCGAGGCCGTCGCTCGCCGGCGTGCTCGCGGTCGCCCGGGCCGGCGTCGGGGCGGGCGCCGGGGCGGGCCCAGGCCCCGGGCCTGCCGCGGGGACGACGCCGACCAGGGGGCACGCCCAGCGTTCCTCCTTCTGGCCCGGTGACCGTCCGGTGTTGGCGGCGAGCGGCTGCTCGCGTGCGGCCAGGAAGTCCAGCTCGTGCTCAACGGCACCGAGCCCGTCGAACTCGGCCATCCGCTCGGTCCGGGTACGCAGCTCGCCCACCGTCTGGGGTCCCCGCAGGAGCAGCACCGACAGCACGGCGCACTGCCGGCTGTCGAGACCCCAGGCCTCGTCGAGGACGTGGCGGTAGCGCACGACGCTGCGCCCGTGGGAGGGCAGCACCGCACGGCACAGGTGGAGCTGCTTGAGCCCGTCGAGAGCCCCGGTCACCTCGTCCTCGTCGTAGGTGACGATCGGGTCGCGGTTGGTCGTCTGGTTGCACGCGGCCAGGAGCACCGCCATGGTCAGCGGGTACTGCTGGGGCGTGGTGAGCTGCTTCTCGACCAGGCAGCCGAGGATGCGCGCCTCAGCCGGCGTCAACTCCATGAGCGGCTCGGGACGCGAGGCGCGCGAGATGCGAGGCGGACCAGCCGCTCCCTAGCGCTGCATCGACTTGGTCTCGACGAACTCCTCCAGGCCGAACTTGCCGCGCTCGCGCCCGATGCCGGACTGCTTGTAGCCACCGAAGGGTGCGCTCGGGTTGAACGCGCCACCGTTGATGTCCACCTGTCCGGTCCGCAGCCGGCGGGCCACTCGCTCCGCCCGCTGCGCATCTGCACTCCACACCGCGCCGGCCAGGCCGTAGGGCGTGCCGTTGGCGATTTCGATCGCCTCTTCCTCGGTGTCGTAGGGGATGATGGAGAGGACGGGGCCGAAGATCTCCTCCTTGGCGATCGTCATGTCCGGCGTTACCTCCGAAAAGACGGTGGGCTGCACGTAGAAGCCCTTCTCGAGGCCCTCGGGCGCGTCGGGACCGCCGGCGACGAGCTTGGCGCCCTCCTCGATCCCCTTGTTGATGTAGCCGCGCACGCGGTCGCGCTGCACGGCCGAGACGAGCGGTCCGATCAGCTTGCCGGCCTCGAAGGGATCGCCGGGGGCGAACCCGGCCGCGGCGCCCGCGGCGAGCTGCTCGACCTCGGCCAGCTTGTCGCGGGGGACCAGCATGCGGGTGAGGGCCGAGCAGGTCTGACCGGAATTGAGGTAGCAGCCGAAGATTCCCGCCGGCACCGCGGTGGCCAGATCGGCGTCGTCGAGCAGGATGTTGGCCGACTTGCCGCCCAGCTCGAGCGACACCCGCTTGATGCTCTGG
>Ga0335072_10010719_pt1 | contig 13170 bp, 10 predicted proteins | sample Lox_Sample_21_FD_206725 | JGI IMG/M metagenome (GOLD analysis project Ga0335072, IMG submission 206725) | Soil microbial communities from Loxahatchee National Wildlife Refuge, Florida, United States - Lox_Sample_2.1 | ecosystem: Environmental > Terrestrial > Soil > Wetlands | place: USA...
GCGAGAACCTGCGCCGTTACCCGGAAGGTTCCCGGCCCGTGTACCAGGTCGGCGTCCACCGGGTACTCAAGCTCTACCCTACGATCTCCGCGCCCGACAGCCTCACCGAGTCCCGGGTCCTTGAGTACCTGCACGGTGAGCTCCCCGTCGCCACGCCCGAGCTCCTGGCCTGCGGCGAGTACGAGAACGGCTGGCGTTACGTGCTGATGTCGCGGCTCCCCGGCTCAGACCTGGCCGCAGCCTGGCCCGCCATGTCCCCGCGAGACCAGGACCGGATCGCCGTCCAGTCCGGCGAGATGCTCGCGGCGCTGCACGGCCTCGATCCCGGGCCGCTCCACCCGGCCCTCGGACCGGCTGACTGGGCTGGCTTCCTCGCCCGCCAGCGCGCGACCGCCGTGCAGCGCCAGCGCCAGGTCGGCCTCCCGGAGGCATGGCTCAGACAGGTCGGACCGTTCCTGGGATCGGTACCGCCCGCGCCCGGTCGGCAGCGGGCGCTGCTGCACACCGAGGTGACCCGCGAGCACCTGGTGGCCAGCGCTAACCTAGGGCCGTCAAGAACCGGCTGCCGTCCTGCTGCTGCCCGCTGCTCGATGACGGACGCCCGGCCTGCAAGGGCGACAACCTCGACGATGAGGATCACTACGACCCCACTCCGGCGAACTACTTGTTCCTCGGCCCGCTAGGCGGCCACCCTCGCCGGTCAAACTACGCCGACGACATCCTGACCCCGTCCGCCGAGGGACTTCACCCCATCCGCAGCGGCACCCGGCGGCCCGTCTACATCAAGGCCGAGCCCTGGCCAGGCATCCCGATCCGCAGGGGAACGGCAAGTACAAGGCTGCGGACGTAGCCAACGGGACCTGGCCCAACCTCACCGGCCACGTCAAGCCACACGACTAACGGCACACGCACGCGACAATCCTGGACAACTCCGATGTGAAGAAGGTGCTCGCGATGGACCGCCGGGACCATGCCATGGCGGGCATGGACGCCGTCTACGTCCACGTAACGGACGACATGCGGCAGCACCTGTGCGATGTCCTGGAAGACCTCTGCCGGAGCGGGATCGCGGAGCGTTACCAGATTGCCCCCCGGTCAGCGGTCCCGCTCCTGGACGAGATCCTGCTCGCCCACGCACAGGCGAGCAGCGCCTAGCAGGATTCTGCCCCCCCCCAAACTGCCTCCCACAATGGTCAGAGGCCCCTTTCCCTGTCCGGGAAAGGGGCCTCTGAGCTGGGGAGCCCCTTTACGGAATCGAACCGTAGACCTTCTCCTTACCATAGGTAGACGGACGGTTCCTGAGCGGACCGTATAGCCCCTAAGCTGCAAAAACGCTAGCTGCCACTGGCAGCGTTCAGCAGGGAACAGCCGCCGCGAGCAGGGTTATGACACTCAGTCTGACATTCAGATCGGCCCAGAAGAAGGGGATCCAGGCCAGATGGGCCGCTGCTCACTGCTCCGGGGATCATGACGCTGAGCAGCCGATACGAGCGTGGGCGTGGCCTACACGCCCTGCGTGGCGACTCCAGCGCGCGGCGCCTTGCAAGCTAAGGATCATCGGAACGCTGCACAGCGTCCGCCGCGCCGATCGTCAGCCAGTCGGGCCTGGCAGGCGGGAGCTGTTATGCGCGCACGCGCATAGTTATACGCACTGGATGATACACTCACGATGACGTCGCATAACTCTGCGCAAAAGGAGCTGCCGAATGGGGACGCCGTCGGACCCGCCTGCGGACTTGCCCGGGCGTGTCACGCGGTGGATCGCCGACGGGGAGACCTACGAGGTCGAGTTTAAGGGCGAGCAACGGGAGCGACTGAACGATCGCGACCTAGTCGAGGCCGTGGTATGCCTGGCCAACGGGGCCGGCGGAGTGCTCCTCGTGGGCGTCGAGGACGACGGGACAGTCAGCGGGGCGCGGCCCCGGCACGAGGACGGGCGAACCAACCCGTTGCGGATCCAAGCGTTGGTCGCGAACATGACTCAGCCTGCGCTTTCCACGGTTGCCGCGATTGTCCAGGTCCAGGGCACCGAAGTCCTAGTTGTCGAGGTGCCGGATAGCCCGCGCGTCGTAGGGACGACCAAAGGGACTTATGTCCGGCGGGCCATCGCTGGCGACGGACAGCCGACCTGTGTCCCATACCACGCCCACGAGATGCTCGCCCATGAGGTGGATCGCGGTGCTGTGGACTGGGCGGGACTGCGCATCGGGGGCGCGACGTGGGCAGACCTTGACCCTCTGGAATTCGAGCGCCTCCGGCGGTTGATCGCCACTGCAGGCGACCGGGCCGATCGCTTGCTTGCCTCGCTATCCGATCGTGAGATCGCCAGCGCGCTTGGACTCATGCGGGCTGAGGCCGAGGTTACCGCAGGAGCACTGCTGCTGTTTGGCCGATCGGAGGCACTACGGCGCTTCCTCCCCACTCACGAGGCCGCGTTCCAAGTCCTCCGTGGACTGGAAGTTGAAGTCAACGACTTCCTCCCCTACCCCCTGCTCCGACTCGCCGAGGAGATGTTCACCCGGTTCCAGGCCCGGAACGCGGAGGAAGAATTGCAGTTGGGACTCCTCCGCGTGGCGATCGCTACCTATTCCGAGACCGCATTCCGTGAGGCTCTTGCGAACGCGCTCATCCACCGGGATTACACGCAACGGGGAGCGGTACACGTGCAGTGGAGCGAGGACCAGTTGGAGATCTCCAGCCCCGGAGGGTTTCCAAGCGGCATACGGGTGGACAACCTGCTCGTCGCACCACCACACCCCCGCAGCCCACTCCTTGCCGACGCATTTAAGCGCACCGGCCTCGTCGAGCGAACCGGGCGCGGGATCAACCGGATGTTCAGCGAGCAACTCCGGGTGGGCCGACCGGCACCTGATTACGGGAGAAGCTCTGATGCTCATGTTGTCGCCGTGCTTCCGGGCGGCCCGGCCAACCTCTCCATGACACGATGGGTGATCGAGCAGGAGAACCAGCAAGGGATGCCGATGCGCCTAGCGGAACTGCAAGTCCTCGCGGAACTAGTCCAAGAACGCCAAGCCACCACCCCGGAACTGGCCCGGGTGCTCCAGCGGACGGACGCAGAGACCCGAAACGTTCTCGCCCGGATGGTCGAAAGAGGCTGGATACAGCCGCGCGGCGACGGAAAAGGCCGGAGTTGGCATCTTTCCGCTGCTGTATACCGTGTACTTGACGCCCCGGCCGGCTACGTCCGCGTCCACGGCTTCGAGCCTCTACAGCAAGAGCAGATGGTCCTGCAATACGTCGACGCCCACGGCCAGATCACCCGGACCGAGGCCGCCGAGTTGTGCTCGCTCACTCCGGATCAGGCCAGCCGCCTGCTGCGGCGACTAGCCAAGGATGGAAAGCTCGAGCTACGCGGAGAGCGCCGGGGATCCGAATATATCAAGCCGACCCGGTAGAGACCCCGCAATAGGACTCCATGGACCGCTTTTCGTGCGCGGTTACCGCGAACAAGCCGGAGAGGCATATTCCGCCTAACGCTTGGGCTTTAGAGGGATTACGCTCCCGGCGTCTGGCCAGCCGTCCCGGCGATAGCGAGCGAGTCGGTCGATCTTCGTTTGGAGAGCGCTTATGACATCCTCAATTCGCCATCTGTCTCCGACCTGCAGAGGCGAATGGTAGCCTCCGAACCCCTGCGAGATCTCACTGAGGACGGCTTTGGCTATATCGAGATCAGCCTGCGCCGCCCCGTGGCCGTCGAGTTCTTTTACGATTGCCCCGTCCAGCTCGAGAAGGCGATGAGCGGAGCGATAGTAGGAGAGTTGGTCTTTACTTAGCCTTCGCATTGCATAGCCGCCACAATTAGCGCACCAGTCAAAATCAGTGTCGTGCGCTACCCGCTCCAGGGTTAGCAGGAAGTCGTCGTGGCGCACGCCTCGCTCTTTGACATGCTGGCAAAATGGCGAATGCCCTTTCCCGGCGATCCTTGGGTCCGCGTTTGTCGTATAGATCTGGAGGTCCGCGAGTATCGCCATCGGCAGGCCAAGGCCGCTCTCCCGACGGTTCTGCGACACCTGCGGCATGAACGGCTGAAGGTCCAGGTGTGCACGAGGTACGAGTAGCGCCAGCCAGACATCTCGGGGTATAGCGCGCTTTTCATCGTCGTTCACGTGATCAAGCGTCCGGAGATCGTGCACCCCCCTGGCCAGTGCAAGAACCCGCAGTTCATGCTCCAGCCGACGGCGATCCTCCCGTCCGCGGTTAAGGCGACGCAGCCAATGCTCCCCGTCTGGCATTCCGAGATACTGTCCAAACTCCAAGTGATCGGGAGTCACATATCGGGCTTCCCAGGTCGAGGGAGGAACTTCATCGCTGTCATCTTCAGGCGCTGAATCTTGGTCCAAGCTGAAGAGCGGCGACGGCAGGTCCCCCGCCTCGGCGATGAGGATGCAACTACAGCCATTCTCGCAGCGTTCCTCGACTGCGGCTAGGGACAGGATCTCGACACCATCAGTCGACGAGGCCACGATGAAGAGCTGGGTACTGTCGTCAAGCAATTCACGAAGTGTCCGCACTTCGGCCAGCGTCACTGGCCGTCTGCGTGACACTGGCGTATCGTCGAGAAGTCCGGGAAGGATGGCACCACGTTTTGCCATTACAAGGCGTTCCTGAGTAGAAGACAAAAGCAAGGATTCGTACGCTGCCCCATCTTGTGGGTCGCCAGCACACTCGATACAGTTCAAGTCACCCCCATCGGCGAGCAGTCGCTCAGCCACGAGTGAGGGCACTTTAAGCAGGAGTGTCCGGGTCGCCCAGTCCGCCGCTACCGCGAAGGCGATCAGGGTACCTAGCTCCCAGCGAGTCAGTCGCGCGTGGAATGGTTTCCTGCTTCCGTGGCGTTCCTTCTGTGGTGCACTAATCGATGCAGCAATCAACCGTTCCGGCTGCCTCGCGGACACGGCAACTGCTTCATGGGCGGTGGCTGACCAGTTGACCAGTAGTTCTTCTGCACGAGCCCTGAGTTCATCACGCCCCCTACGCCTCTTTCCCATCCGGTCCTCAAGCTGGCGAACCGGATAGGTGCATTCTTCAGGCGTCAACCACCCGTCGCTGACCTGATGCTGCCATTCTCGCCACAGCTTCTCCAGCGCGCCGAGCACGTCCATCGGGTCGCCCAGAGCCACGAAAGCAGAGTCGTCGGCAGGCAATTCGGGATGTGGCATCTGCCGAACCCTGCTTGCAACGACCAGGGCATCGCGGTTCAGAAGTCTCGCTGCCTTCAATCGCATAGTTTCGGCATACTGTGACTTCAGTTTCATACGCTCGGCAGCCCACGGCTTCAGCCATGGATATTGCGTTACTGCCTCCGCCGCCATCATGAGGCTTTCCATGGCGGCAAACCATTCGGGGATTATCTGAGAGTCACGCAACTCTCGCGCCTCCTTGAATGCCTCCCAGAGATCGTCTTCCGAATCATCGGCGCCGTCTTCGCTTAGGTTCTCGGCAGGGTAGTCTCCTTTCCGTAGCAACACCGCAGCGCTGTCGATCTCCGCATCGGTCACGTCACCATCGGGGTCCGGTTCGACGTGAGAGTTGAGTTCGTACACAAATCCCAAGCCGGTAATGACCTTTAAGAATATGCCGAGTGCAGTGCGTTCCGGAACCCACCTACCCCATGTTGCGCACTGTGGGCACATTCGCTCGATGGTCGCCGCGTTGAGCGGAAGCCCGACCTCGCTAATTTTCCCTGCCCGAAGGCGAGAACAGTGCCGACTGGCGTGCAGCTTGGCGCTCCTGCTCGGCGTGTATGCCGTGATCGAGACTCCCTCGAAGGGACCCAGTGGGAGATCTGGCGTCAAGCCGCCATCAGTCATGATAAGCCTCCACCATCGCCTAAAGCAGATGGTAATGGAGCATGTACGTCAAGTGCCCTAGTTCTGGGTAATCCGTTAAGCATGTGACTTGAGTTGCTAGGCATGTAACTCTACGTTTTGTGCGAACCTGTGAGGCGCTGGCAGGCATGCCCATCCGGCGTATCGGCATCTTGAGCGCACCACGGACTTGGATCATCGACTGGTTCGACGGCCTGACCAGCTCACCGGCCAGCTCCGCGACGTCCCCTACGTCCTAATGGTCCCTGGCGAGGGATCACGCACGATCTGGCCCGGCCTGGCTAACAGGCACCTAGGGCTGACGGCAGACCCAGCCGGACGAGTCAACGGCAAGCTGCCGCTCCCGGGCCCCGCACGCAAGCCTGCGGCCGCCGTGGTCCGCGTAACGCCGATGCCAGGCGGCATCCGGCCCGTCCCGGGCGCCGCCAATCCCAAGGCACCCAAGACCACCAACGCCCTGTACGAGCACGACCAGACCGGCGAAGATGCCGTCCTGGTACTTTCGACCGTCCCAAGGCAGTACGACGGAAGCTCAGGCCGACGCCGCGTCGGCAGCGACCACTCCCGCTGGGCAGCCACTCCTGCGGAACAGCCCCTCACCTGGTACGCCCACACATGCACTGAGTTCCTGGTGCGCGGAGCAATTGAAGGGCAGGCACAACGCTACGGCATCGCCGCGGCACGTCTCTGCGACCACGCGATCTCCTGGGACGGGCGGACCAGCTACCCCGCGCCCTTGCACCTTGCCAGGCAGATGGACCGCGATCATCCCGAGTACCGCCGGACGATCGACCTCGACGAGGAAGAAACCGATGTCCTGGAAGACGAGGACCTTATCGAAGAGGACGAAAACACCTAGGTGGACATTCCTAGGACGCGACCAGCCGACGGTCACAGTCCGTCACGATTGTCAGTGCGTCCACTCGCACTAGCGGGCTAGCGGCGGCAGGGACGCGCTCGCGAGAAGCCGCCAGTCAGCTCGTCCCACCTGGATACGTTCTTACCAGGAACCCCGCAAGCCCCAGCCGATTCGATAAGGCATTCGACAGGACTCGCCCTAAGCGCCCGCCCGATGCCGGATATACCCGAAATGCGCGCTTTGCAGGCCCGAGAGCTTCCCCGAGCACCGGAGTCGCTCCATCGAGTCTCAGCGCTGGCCAGAATCTCGGCTGACCTCCCGGCGTGCTCACGAGAAGGCCTCGGAGTGACACTCAGTCTGGCACTCAAGAAACCCAGTCCATCGAACGTGTAAACAAAAGATAGCCATGAGCTGGAGCCCCTTTACGGAATCGAACCGTAGACCTTCTCCTTACCATGGAGACGCTCTGCCGACTGAGCTAAAGGGGCCTGCAGCGTGGCTTTCGCGGCTGCATGAGCAGCTTACAGCATCTGGCCGTGTGTCCGTGTCCGGGATGTTGTCGACCCAGACCATCTACATCGGCACGGCCAGCGCGCTGCCACCGTGTGGTGGCCAGCCAGCACCTGGGCACTGGGCGAGATGAGTAGCGGGACATATTGCTACCACCCTCGGAACTGACCCTGGAGCAGCCAACAGGCCGCGAGGGCGGTTAGGCAGGCCAGCGCGGTGGTCGCGGCGATGAGGCGGCGGGCCAGGCGGCCGGCCGACCACCGCAAGCCGAAGGCGATGACCCGGCGGGCCAGCAGCGCCAGGACATACAGGGAAGCCGCGATCGACAGGGCCGCGAAGATGACGCCGATCGCGTCGACGGCGGCCGCCGCGTAGTGGCCCGTGCGTGACGCGCCGGCGGCCAGGCGTGCTTGCTGGCTGGTCGAGTGCCACAGGGCCCGGTTGATGTCCGGCAGGCGCAGCAGCAGGTACCCGAGGGTGACGGTGAGGAACCCGAACGCTCCCGCCGTCCAGCCAATGGCCAGGGCGCGCGCCCGCGGGCGAAGGCCGGTCGCCCGGGTGAACAGGTCGGGCACCCCGATGAGGTCGCTCACGATGAAGTAGCCATCGAAGCGAACGAAGGGCAGCAGCTGCTCCAGCATCTCCAGGTGCGTGAACGCGATGACGACCAGCAGGATCTGGGCGGAGGTCAGCACGTAGATCGCCGCCAACGCCAGGATGAAGACCAGGTTGAAGTACAGCCCGCCGAGGTCGGTGCGCAGCCGGCCGGCCCGGCCTAGCCGATAGGAGTCGGTGACGTTGGTGAAGAAAGCCGGCCAGACGAGGTAAAGACCAACGCCGATCCGGCCGGGCCTGGCTCCGCCGTAACGGCAGGCGGCGGCGTGTCCGCATTCATGAAAGACCGCTGACACGAGCAGCAGGCCCGCGACGATGAGCAAGTCCGCCGGGTTACGAAGGACCTCGCCGAACCCGGCCGCCAGCCCGTGCGCTGAGAGCAGCCAGTAGTCCATGGCGGCGACCGTGGCGATGACCGTGATGACCACGGGTCCACGAAACAGCGGGCGCAAGAGAATCCCGGCGATGTTAGCGGCCGGGCCGGGCAGCAGCGTTCCGCGCGCTCGCAGGGTCAGTAGCGGATTCGCCCTGGGCGGGATAGCCACGGTGGCTGGGTCGGCGACGACACCGAGCGGCACCAGCTTGACCGTGATCAGGTAGCGGACTTGCTCCGCGTTCAGTGGCCGGCCCAGGTCGGCGCTGGCCAGGTCCGCGATGGCGGCCGCGTCCCTGACGCCATCGACCTGGCTGGCCACCAGGTACAGCAGCCGCGACATCTGGATGACCTGCCCATCGGCCCGTCGCACCAGGGATGGCGGCTGGTCGTAGCCAGAATCCTTGAACTCTCCGAGCAGTTCGAGGCGGTCAGCCAGCCGCGGCCGGTAGTCGTCCCCGACCGCCAGCACGCCGCGGTCGCGCGTGAGGGGGCCGCCCTGAGCATCAGGGCGGCCCCCCACTACCGCGGAGTGCGTCACTAGCCGATGTTCCCCGAGCCGAGGCTCAGGATGTTGTCGAGGCTGCCGTTGCCGACGGCCACGTTCACCAGGCCGGACTGGGCGGTGTTGCCGTAGCCGACCTGCGTGAAGCTGTAGCTGGACGACGGGTGGCACCTGCTGACGCAGAGGGTCTCCCGGTTCGGCAGCAGCTCGGCGTGCTCCAGCTCGAGCTCCTGCATCGTGATGGCCAGGTCAGTGGACATGGAGCCTTCCTCCTTCTGAGAGATTCGATATCCGGCTCTTGTGCACTTACCACCATACAGTTTGTACGGTGATGAACGTACAGTAGCATCCCACGGCGGCCGATGACAAGCTAAGTTGGTGGTTATGACGGCACCTGCGGCGGATGACAACCGGGAGATCCCCGGGGTGTCCACACAAGCCTCTAACCCGTTGCAGCGGCTGATCCTGGACCGACTGCGCGACCGGGGCTGGTCTTACGGCGATGTGGCCCGCCGGGGCGGGCTGCCGCGATCGACCGTCTACACGCTCGCCACCACCAGCAACCTGGTCCGGCCCCCGCGCCCGGCCACGATCGACGCCCTGGCCAAGGGACTCGACGTGCCGGTTTCGGCCGTCCGCGCGGCCGCCGCGCAGTCCACCGGGCTGCACTACTACGACCAGGATCCCGCTGGAGCGGCCAGCTCCGGCGATCAGGAGCGGGACCTGCTGATCGCCAGCATCGACGAGCTCTCCCCCGAGGACCGCCGGCACGTGGCCGCACTCGTGGAGTCGCTGCGGAACCGGAGCGCGCGCGAGGAGCCTCGGGCTTAGCGGGCGTCGCCGCACCCGCCCCATTGCCGTCATTACAGTCGTTCCGCCGTTCCGTTGTCGGGCATGCCAAGCTCGTGCGCCAGTTCCTGGTACTTCTCCTCCGGCAGGACCAGGCGAGCCGCCCGCAAGACTGTCCGCGGATCCTCGTCAGGCGGCGTCAGGATGTAGATCGTGTCGTCGTGCAGGCTGTAGGTCACGATGAGTCGCTCATGGTCAGCCCGGATGATGCTGGCCCTCCTCACCGCGAGCCGCCTGCGGCGGTCTCGCAGGCGCCGGCGCTGGCGACGGCCGATGGCCAGGCAGGACTCGGCCAGCACGGCCAGGCCAGTGACAATTCCCGCGGCCAGCAGCATCGCCTTCAGCCATGCTGGCATGCTCCCGGCGGCTGGCCTGGGCCGCGCCAGCGGCCCAGCAGGCGGCGGTGCCTGCTGGGCAAGAACCGGTGGCGGCGTCCCGCACCGTGGGCTCCTGCGCCTAGGCGCTGGACGCGCCTGGACCGTGGCCGTCGCTTGTGTCGGGGGCATGGCCGTCAGGACGATGCCAGGATGGATGAGGCCTGGATCGGAGCCGACGGCCCGCCGGTTAGCCGCGTAGAGGGCCTGCCAGCCTCCCGGCACAGCCAGGGTGCGAGCTATGCCGGACAATGTGTCGCCCGGCTGCACGACATAGGTTGGGCCAGCGAGGGTGGACCCGCCGGGGTGCCCATCGGCCGTGTGGGTGATGGCCGACTGCGTAAAGGCCATGAGGGTGACTTGGGTACTGCTGCTGCTCGCGATGCGGTGGGTCGCCTGAGCCTGGCCGGCCGGCCTTGACATGCCGACCGCTGCCAGCATGGGCAGAATGCTCCAGGCGAGTCCCACGCACGCGGACTTCGTCCACTTGCGCACGGTGGTATTGCTTTCCTTCCGGGGGATCGGCGCCGGACGATGCCAGCCCGGCGCCGGGTATGAACCTGACCTGGGGAAGGAAGAGACTTAAGCTGGCGAGACTTCTGGCCCGTAGGAGCGCCAGATAGGTCTGTCGCTGCTGTGGCGGGTGAGCCACAGCATGATCATGGCGGGTGTGGCCGGGCCGACCTGGACGCCGCCGGGCGCCCCGCTTCCGCCACTGGCGCCGCCCCCATTGAGGCCGCTGGGCATGGCAGGACCGCCTGAGCCACCGACCCCCGCCGGCCCGAAGGGTGCCGACGACCACGAGAAGGACCGGACGGTGGCTTCCTGCCGCAGGTGCCTCGCGATCACATAGGTCCCCCGGATCACCGAGGAAGCCGGAGATCTGGTTGGCCACGCGACCTTGGTCAGGGCTAGCGATCCTGTGGCCCGCTGGCTCAGTAGGCTGGGCGGGCCTTGCGAAGATGCCCCGGTCGGCTGCGTCGCGCCGCCTGCCGGGACTGCCGGGGGCACCTCGATGATGACCGGGGAAACGGCCTGCCCGACGTCACCCGCGCCTGGGACGCCCGCTGGCGTGGCCGGAGTCACCGCCTGGGTGGCGGTGCGGATCACAGGAACGATCACTGCCGTCGCCGGCACCCGGGTGGCCGTCCCAACCACCGGGGCCACCGCCGACGTCACCGGAGCGACCGCGGCGGTCACAGGTGTCACGGCCGAAGTCACGGGTTCCACGACCGGAACCACCACGGATGTCACGGGCGCCACCACCGGGGCCACTGCCGAGACCACCGGCGCAACCACAGGTGTCACTGCGGCCGTCACAGGAGCCACGACCGAGGTCACGGGGGCTGCCGCCGAGACCACGGGCGCAACCGCCGAGACAACAGGCGCAGCCGCCGAGACCACGGGCGCAACCGCCGACGTCACCGGCGCAACCACGGGCGCCACTGCAGCCGTCACGGGAGCCACGGCTGAGGTCACCGGGGCTACCGCCGAGGCGACCGGTGCGACCGCCGACGTCACTGGAGCAACCGCTTGGCTCGCCACACCCACCACGGGGGCCACAGCCTGCGTCGCTGCCTTAGCTATCGGCGCAACGGGCTGCGTAGCCGTTCTGGCTATCGGGGCCACTGTTGCCGTAACCGGAGCCGCCGCCGAAGTCACAGGAGCCACAGCTTGCTTCGCCGTGCCGACTGGCGAGGTCGTCGAGGTGACTGGGGCCGCCGCCTGCATGGCAGCTCCGGCGACCGTGCCGGCGCTCGCGGCGACCGGCGAGACTACCTGCGGCGCGGCCTTGCCCACCGACTCAGCCGGAGCCGCCCCTGAGGGAGACGCCACCGGGGCCACCACCGAGGTGACCGGGGGCGCCGCCTGCCCGGCACTTGGGGCGGAAGTGGCTGTACTGACCGAAGTTGCCTGCGTAGCAGTCTTGGTTGCCGATGACGCAGGAGACGCAGCCGGGGCAGTCGCCTGGCTGACGGTGCTGACGACCGAGTTGGTCGCCGATGCGACTGGCGCGGGCACGGAGCTAGCCGTAGAGCCGACCGTCGAGGTGATCGCCGAGAGGGACGATCCTGGGGCGGACGAGGCGGGCTGCCCGGGCGTCGCCGCCTGGGCCTGCTGCGAGAAGAGCAGGAAGATGAAGAGCATTCCCGCAGCCGCGATGGCAACCTGCAACGCTCGAACAGCGATGCGGTGCATAACCGACTGCGTCATGAACATCTTCCCTCGGGGGTCAGACGGAGTGTTCGGTGACCACCGTACGACGTGATCGCCTTTTCTTGCAAGTAATTGGACCGCATTCGTGTCATCTGTGACCGTTGCGGGCGAAGCATCCGATTGACGACCGGATCTCATCCCTCAACATGATGGCACATTAATTGCTGCACCGCTACGGAGGTGCCCATAAGAACAAAAAGGCCCGCAGATCCAAAGATATCTAATCAGCCCGGCTTCGCTTGCGCCATACTCGCATCCCCCCTGGTCAGCCCGGCAAATATACCCTTCCGAGCACCAGTCGGTGTGACGATACCAGAACACTCCTTGGTACGTAGGTATATATACCCACGGCCAAAGCCAGACCGAGACACATAGGTATAGTCGCCTACCTAATCTTCCCCTTGCGGCAACATGGCCAATAGAAATCTGGCGAGATCAGGCATCAAGTTCTACGACGTTTGAGAAGTTGACCCCTGGTACGCCGCCGGCCTCAACCGTATTTCCCTGGCCGCCGCCAAGCCTTCATGCCGACTTCCACGGGACAGCGGGGACCAATAATCGCGGTTGCTGTTGATTGTGCTGCGAAACGCGGCACAATCAACAGCAAGAGCTTCGGCCGGGGGCCATTGAGCCGCCCGGAGCCGTAACCGGTGTGCGGCGCGTGAGCAGATTGGCCACCGGTGCCACTGAGCTCAAAGTGACGCTGGGTCCAGAGTGGCGCAGGAAACCCAGGGTGATGCTAAAGACCAGAGTGACGCTAGAAGCCCCGGATGGCGCTGAACGCCCCGGATGGCGCTGAACTCAGAGTGGCGCCGGAAACTCAGGGGGTGCTGGAGACTCGGGGTGCGATGGGGACTCGGGGTGGCGGCGAAACCGAGCTGGCAGAAAGCATGCGGGCCGTGGGGGGCCGGGGGTGGCGCCCCGCCCCCCAAATCCCCGCCCCGCCGCACGGACCAGGGGGGGCGGCAACCAAAAAGCGAGATGGGGGGGGGGGGGAGGGCGGAGAAAACAGGGTGTGG